>Ga0210408_10001783_pt1 | contig 21813 bp, 20 predicted proteins | sample IncBWH4MmetaG_FD_155471 | JGI IMG/M metagenome (GOLD analysis project Ga0210408, IMG submission 155471) | Forest soil microbial communities from Barre Woods Harvard Forest LTER site, Petersham, Massachusetts, United States - Inc-BW-H-4-M | ecosystem: Environmental > Terrestrial > Soil >...
GATGTCCGGCGCGATAGGTTTGCAACGGATCTGCGGCAACCAGAGCCTGCAGCGCCTGCGCCTCCCGCCGCACGCTTTCGTCGGAGACGCCGTAAGCCTTGAGATAAGCGGGGTCGAGAGTCAGCAGATAACCGTGCCTTTCGGCCTCCAGGTCGGCGATGATGGTTCGCAGCCGATCAAGCGTCTCGATCACCTGGCGGCCATGCTCGAGCGAGAGATTTGCCGCCTGCCGGTCGCGCCCATATTGGAGGCCGAGAACCCCGATCGCAGCAAACAGCATCAAAAGTACCGCAACCGCCAGGATCAGCGGACGAGCAAACCAGCGCAAGGATTGGCCTACAGCAAAGACTGACATTGGCCGAGGGTGTTCGATGTCCGCCTGACCGGCATATCTGCTGGTGCCGACACAAGCACACTGATAAAATGGCCGTCAGCGCATACGGGGCGCATCATAGCATAGACAGGTCGGCATATGTGAGCCGGACCGATAGTCTCGACCGCGCATATTAGACCGACTCCGCAACGCTGCGAAGTGACAGGCGAAGCCCCGTTCGCATTTTGTGAATGACTGCCCATAACTACGGGAGCACCACCATGGCTTCTGACGGAAACTCATTGGAAGTTCGAACTGCGACAAGTCGGCGCGGCTTCGTCAAGGGATTGGGCGCGGGAGCGATCTTGCCAGCCTTGACCATGTTACCGCGCACGAGCCTCGCCCAGGATGCCGGCGCGGCCTATGCCAGCGCTGCGATCGATTGGAAACAATCTGCGAGGCAGACGATCACAGTGGCGGGTGCGGTCCATCCGTGGTCGAATGCGATCAGTCCGCTCTTGCCGGATTTCACCAAGCTCACCGGCATCAATGTCGTCACCGATTTCCAATTGGAAACCACATATCTGAGCGCGCTCCCGATCAGGCTCGCGCGCGGCAGCAGCACGCCCGACGTCTTCATGTTCCTGGCCTACGGCCAGGGCATCTCGGGAGGATGGCTCGAGCCGCTGAACGCCCATTACGCCGACAAGTCGCTGACCGACCTTGGCTGGTATGACGAGAGCGACCTGCTCAAGACGGCCCGAGCGTTCCCGGTGTGGTCGGACGGCGAGCGGTACGGCTTCCCGATTACCTCCGAGGCGATGACCCTGTTCGTCAACAGGAATGCGCGGGCAGCCAAGAACCTGCCGATCCCCCAGACTTTCGACGAACTGCTCGCGACCGCCAAAGCGGTCAAGACCGATGAGATGTCGGGTATAGCGATGCGCGCCCAGGCCGGCGGCAATTCGTCCGGACCGGCGATGGGCTTCGTGTTCTCCTATGGCGGAGACATGGTCAAGGACAACAAGGCCGCCTTCGCGAGTCCCGAGGCGATCGCGGCCGTCGACATGTACGCCCAGTTGCTCAGCCAGGCCGGGCCCGTCGGCGTCATCAGCTATGAGTGGTACCAGGTGTTGGACGATTTCCTGCAAGGCAGGACCGCAATGGCCATCGACAGCAGCAACTTCGCCACCGATGTCTCCAACCCAGCGAAGAGCCGCGTCGCCAAGCAGGCCGAATTTGCGGTCTTTCCGCATCTACCCGGTCGCCAACCTGTTCCCTACATGTCGCACTGGCAGTCGTGCATCAATTCGAAATCGCAGAACAAGCAGGCAGCTTTCCTGTTCCTGCAGTGGGCGACGAGCAAGCCGACGTCGCTGCAGACCGCCGCTGCGGGGCTGGCCACGACACGCGTCTCGGCCTGGTCGAGCGACGCCTTCAAGCGCGCGTTCGGCGCCCAGGCCGCCGAGGCGGCGGTGACCAACCTGCAGGATGGCGATGTCGACCGCGCCAAGGCGATCCTGTTCCATCCACAATCGAGGCTCATCCAGGACGCCTTCATGATCGGCGTCAATGAGGTGGTCTCCGGAGCGAAATCGGCCAAGGATGCCATGACTGCCGCCGCCGAGACCGCCAATGCGGCGATCAAGGGATAGCGGCGCAGCCGTCATTGCGAGGCGCGAAAGCGCCGAAGCAATCCAGGCTTTCTCCGCGGGGAAATCTCTGGATTGCTTCGCTTCCGCCTTCGCTCGCTGAGCTTCGGCGGACAAGTCGCTCGCAATGACGATCGAAACATCCCGTGTCTTACTCCTGCTCGCGTTGTTGCCGCCGGTAGCGGAAGTCGCAATGGCTGGCCCCTTGCATGATGGTTTTCGTGCGCGTGAGCGCGACGTCGGAGCCAACCCCCTCCGCCACCGCAAAATCCGCGGAACAGACCAGCAGGAAGCCGAGCTCGGGCTCACCGAGCTCCTTGTAGAACTCCGCATAGCCGCAGCGCGTGACGTCGATCGCGAAGGCATCCTCGGATTGCTCGCGCACCTGATAGTCGAGCGCGTCACCGGCCGCGTAGGTCTTGAACGCCGACGCCATCATCTGCCCGATATTCTTGTCCTCTTTGCTCTGCGCCCATTGCTCGGCGACCCGGCGATAGCTCTCGCCGAGGGCCTTTCGCACCAGCGCGTTGGCGCGCGCCTCGCCCAGTTCGGCCTGCAGCGCTTTCACCAGAGGAACGAGCACCTGCGCCTGGATCTTTGCTTGCTCGATGACGGAAGTGGTCATGTCTGGTCACCCCTCATGGTTCACTCCGTCATTGCGAGCGACTTGTCCGCCGAAGCTAAAGCGAGCGAAGGCGGAAGCGAAGCAATCCAGCCACTCCGCCACTGAAAAGGCCTTGATTGCTTCGGCGCCTTGCGCCTCGCAATGACAGGCTTAGTTGATAGTACCGTCCACCATCACCTCGATCAGCTTCGCGCCGGGCCGCGCGAACGCATCGGACAGTTTTGGCTGCAACTCGGCAGGCGCGCTGATCCGCATCGCCTCCAGCCCCAGCGATCGCGCGAGGCCCGCGAAATCCACCGGCGGATCGGCAAAGTCCATGCCGACATAATGATCGTCGCCATGGAAGGCGAGCAGCCGCTGCTTGATGATGCGATAGCCGCCATTGTTGGCGATCACGACGTTCAGCGGCAGTCCGTGATGCGCGGCGGTCCACAGCGCCTGGATCGAATACATCGCGCTGCCGTCGCCGGAAAAGCATACGACCGGCCGGTTTGGATGCGCGAGGCTGACGCCGACCGACGCCGGCAGACCCCAGCCGATGCCGCCCGAGGCGAGCGCATGATAGCCATAGCGCTCGCGATGCGGCCGCAGCGACAGGATCGGCCGGCCCGAGGTCAGCGCCTCGTCGACCAGGATTGCATCGTCCGGCATCGCCTCGACGAGCCGCAAGGTGAGATAATCCGGATCGATCGGCGACCTGTCCCTGGCTTTCACGATCTGCGCGATCAGCGGCCCGCGCCGCGCGCTCCAGTTCTTCGATGCGAGCTCGGCGAGTCCCTGCTTCGCGCGCGCTTCCAGCGCGCCACCGCCGGCGGCTCTCAGCGCCGGCACCAGCGCGCGCAGCGTCTCCCTCACATCCGCCTTCAGCGCGATCTCGGCGCCGTAGTTCTTGGCGAGGTCCCAGTCGACCAGGCCGATCTGGGCGATCGGCAGGCCCTCCGGCTTGGGATCGACCTCGCTATGGACCGACATGCGCAGCGGATCGGCGCCGAGCACGATCATCAAATCGTAATCCGACAAGACCTCGCGCACCTGCTTCTGCAGGCGCGACAGCGCGCCCATGAAGCAGGGGTGCTCGGAGAGGAAATGCGCGCCATAGGGCGTCGAGCATTGATAGGCGGGTGCTCCCAGTGTCTCGGCGAGCAGCGCCGCCTCGGCCAGTGCGTCGCTTTTCACGATCTCGTCGCCGGTGACGATGACCGGGCGCTGCGCTTTGAGGATGCGCGCGACCAGCGCCTGCAACGCATCGTCGGACGGCCGCACACGGGCGTCGACGCGGGTCGCGCGGCCGAGCTCGATGCCGGCTTCGGCGTTGAGGATGTCGCCGGGCAGCGAGATGAACACCGGCCCGGTCGGCGGCGTGGTCGCGATTTTCGCGGCGCGGCGCACGATCCGCGGCAGGTCCTCCAGCCGCGTCACCTCGACCGCCCATTTCACCAGGGGCTCGGCCATCTGCACCAGCGGCCCGTAGAGCACCGGCTCCATCAACCCATGCCCCTGCTCCTGCTGGCCTGCGGTCAGGATCATCGGCGTGCCGGTGAAGCGCGCGTTGTAGAGCGAGCCCATCGCATTGCCCAGGCCCGGCGCGACATGAACGTTACAGGCGACGAGCTTGCCCGAGGCGCGACTGAACCCGTCGGCGATCGCGACGACCAGGCTCTCCTGCATCGCCATCACATAGGTCAGGTCGGGATGGTCTTTCAGCGCATGCATGATCGGCAGCTCGGTCGTGCCGGGATTGCCGAACAGATGCGTGATGCCCTCGTCCTTCAGCAGCGCGAGAAACGCCGAGCGCCCGGTGATGCGGTTCTTCATGTCCCCTCCGTCCCCGCGGGTCCGTTGCCGCCGGGGTTTTTGGCATCATGCTGATCCGGACGGCGAGATCAATGGAGCCGGCTCATGGCTGACCTGCGTGGGCGAGCATCGATCCCTGCGTTGCGGAGGTGCTCGCAAAAATCACCTGGCCGGACTAACGTTGCGTCCACCTGGGGAGGGACTTGGCGCCATGGCCTATGACGAGGAAACCGCCGAACAGGTGCGAAAACTGCTTTCCGGCCGCCGCGACGTCGTCGCGAAGAAGATGATGGGCGGCCTGTGCTTCATGGTGAGCGGCAGCATGTGCTGCGTGGTCAGCGGCAAGGGCGGTCTTCTGGTCCGCGTCGGCCCGGACGGGTTTGCGCGCGCGCTTGCCGAGCCGCATGTCGAGCCGATGGAAATGCGCGGCCGCGTCATGACCGGCTTCGTGCGCGTGGCGCCGCAGGGCTTTCGGACCGATGCGGCGCTGAAGAAATGGGTCGAGCGCGGTGTTGCCTTCGTGACGGCGATGCCGGCGGACAAGACCAAAAAGCCTCCAGCGAAAAAGGGCGCGGCTAAGGGTGCTGCGAAAAAGGCTGCGGCAAAGCCAAAACCGGCCAGGCTCGTGGCGTGGCAGGCGAAGAAGCAACCCACGCGCTGACCAGCCCGCGCCCCAAATCGTCACAGCGCGCTAAAACATGCCCTCGCGCTCGGGCTGCTTTTTCTTCTTCGTGCGCTGCCAGACCACGCCGGGAAAGCCCTTCAGCGGCACCAATGGCTCCCCGGTATAGGTCCAGTCCTGCAGTTCCTCGATCGCGATGTGATAGAGCGGCTGGCGCCCGGTGCGCGAGGCAAACAACGCGCGCGGGATGTTGACCATGTGCGGCGAGCGCGCGCGTTCGTAGAACAGCGGTGTGCCGCAGGTCGAGCAGAAGCTGCGCACGGTTTTCGTCGCCGGGTGCTCATAGCGCGCGATCGCGTCCTCGCCTTTGGTGATGCGAAGGCGCTTGCGCCAGCTTCCGACATAGGTGGCATAGGCCGCGCCATGGGCGCGACGGCTCGCGGCGGAATGATCATGCCAGGCCCAGCGTGCCGGCACGTCGATCTCGAACGCAACGCTGCCACACAGGCATTGGCCGGCGGCGATCCCCGCTGCGGCGGCTGGTTTGGCCATTGAGTTCTCCCGTCATTGCGAGGCGCGAAGCGCGGAAGCAATCCAGCGATCTCCGCGGGGACGGTCTGGATTGCTTCGCTTCGCTCGCAATGACGACTTAAGCCGGCGCCAGCTCGTCGTAAACCGGGTAGTCCGTATAGCCCGCTTCCTCGCCGCCATAGAAGGTCGCGCGGTTGTAGGGCGTTAGCGGAAAACCGTGCTGCAAGCGGCGCGGCAAATCCGGGTTGGAAATGAAGATGCGGCCGAAGGCCACCGCATCGGCATGGCCATCCGCAATCGCTGCCTCTGCGGCCTCGCCGGAAAAGCCGCCGGCCGCGATCAGCACACCCTGCCAGATCGGGCGGAACAGCACCATCGCCGACGGCACGTTCTGCCAGTTCACCTCGGCGCGGCCGGCGCCGCTGGAGCGCGGCTCGATGAAATGCAGATAGGCAAGCCCGAGCGGGCCCAGCGCATTCACGACATGGGTATAGAGCGGCATCGGGTCGGGCTCGCCAGAATCGTTGGCGACGCCATAGGGCGACAGCCGTATGCCGACACGGCTCGCACCCCAGACCTCGATCGCCGCCTGCACGACCTCCAGCAGGAGTCGCGCGCGGTTCTCGATCGAGCCGCCATAACGGTCGGTGCGCTGGTTGCTGCGTGACTGCAGAAACTGCTCGAGCAGATAGCCATTGGCGCCGTGAATCTCGACACCGTCGAAACCCGCGGCCAGCGCGTTCTTCGCCGCCTGCCTGAACGCCGCGACAATGCCGGCAATTTCGTCGGTTTCGAGCGCGCGCGGCATCTCGTAGGCGGCGACCTTGCCGTCCCAGGTCATCGCCTTGAACTCGGAGGAGATTGCGACCGCCGACGGTGCCACCGGCAATGCACCGCCGGGCTGGAACGACGAATGCGAGACCCGCCCGACATGCCAGAGCTGCAGAAAAATGATGCCGCCCTTGGCATGGACGGCATCGACCACCTTGCGCCAGCCTTCGACCTGCTGTTCCGACCAGATGCCGGGGACGCCGGGATTGCCGAAGCCGGTCGCCATCACAGGCGAGGCCTCCGCAATCAGCAGTCCGCCCGGTGTGGCGCGCTGCGCATAATAGTCGGCGTTCAACGGCCGCGGCGCGAGCGATCGCAGCGCCGCCCGCATCCGCGTCAACGGCGCCATCGCGACGCGGTGCGCAAGCTGGTAGGGACCGACCTTGAGTGGCGAAAACAGGATTGGAAAGTTCATGCTACCCCTGAACCTTGATCGGAGGATGGACATCATACGCGTGCCACCCATCGGCACAAAACAGGGAGTGGCGGTCATGAAACTGCCACTCCCGATGTCGCTCTTCTCCCTCTCCCCGTTCTTACGGGGAGAGGTGAAGCGCAGCGCTGCTAACCCGTCTTGACCCACACCGCCTTGACGTTGAGATATTCTTCGAGGTGCTGCTTGCCGGACTCCCGGCCATAGCCGCTCATCTTGTAGCCGCCGAACGGCACCGCCGGGTCCATCGCCTGGTAGCAGTTGACCCAGACCGAACCTGCGCGCAGCGCCTTGGCAACCTTGTGCGCCTTTGACACGTTCGTGGTCCACACCCCGGAGCCGAGACCGAAGGTGGTGGCGTTGGCGCGCCCGATCAGATCATCCATATCCTTGAACGAGATCGCAGAGATCACGGGGCCAAAAATCTCCTCCTGCGCGATCCGCATATTGTCCTGGACATTGGCGAACACGGTCGGCTGCACGAAATAGCCCTGTGACAGCGGCCCCTCGGTGAGCCGTCCGCCGCCGGCAACCGCACGGGCGCCTTCCCTCTGGCCGATGTCGAGATAGCCCGTGACGCGGTCGAGCTGCTGCTGCGACACCAGGGGACCGATCTGCGTGTTCGGATCGAGCCCGTTGCCGACCTGCAGCTTGCGGCCGAACTCGGCGACGCGGCCGACGAACTCGTCATAGACCTTTGATTCGACGAACAGCCGCGTGCCGGCGCTGCAGATTTGCCCCGAATTCGCGAACACCGCCATCGCGGCGCCCGGCACCGCGGCGTCGAGATCGGCATCGGCGAACACGATGTCCGGCGACTTGCCGCCAAGCTCGAGCGAGACGCGCTTCAAATTGCCGGCGGAGGCTTTGACGATCGACTGCCCGGTGACATGCGAGCCGGTGAACGCGACCTTGTCGACGTCGGGATGCGAGGCGAGCGCGGCGCCGGCGGTCTCGCCATAGCCGGGCACCACGTTCACGACTCCTGCGGGAATGCCGGCTTCCATGCAGAGCTCGGCGAGGCGCAGCGAGGTGAGCGGCGCCTCTTCCGCGGGCTTCAGCACCACGGTGCAGCCAGTCGCGATCGCGGGCCCGATCTTCCAGACGCTGGCGCCGAGCGGCCCGTTCCAGGGAATGATCGCGCCGACGACGCCGATCGGCTCCTTCAGCGTGTAGGAGAAGATCTCGCCGGGCAGCGAGTTCTCGATGGTCTCACCATGCAGCGCGGTCGCCTGCCCGGCATAATAGCGCAGCATGCCCAGCACGCGCAGCCGGTTGCCGCGGGTGCGGCTGATCGGCGCACCCATGTCCACCGTATCGAGCTGCGACAACTCCTCAAAATTCTTTTCCACGAGGTCGGCCAGCCTGAGCAAAAGGCTCTGCCGCTCGAACGGCTTGACCTTGCTCCACGGCCCCTCGAAGGCGCGACGCGCCGCGGCGACCGCTCGGTTGATATCCTCAGCGTCGCCCTCGGCGACGGTCGCGAGCAGCTCGCCGGTTGCCGGATTATGTGTCTCGAATCTCTTGCCGGAGGCGGCATCGACCCACTGGCCGTCGATCAGCATCTTCTTGTAGGAGCCATCCGCATAAGGATGGCGCGTGATCGGAATTGCCTGTGTGACAGCCATGCTGCTCTCCCTTGGTCTCGCTCGAGATTGTCGTCTGAAAACCGATCGCCGAACCGGATCGTTGTGGTCGGGAATTTATAGCGATGCTTTGAGGCGGTAAAGCGGACGAGCTCGCGCGACACGAAGATCTCCCATGCACCTTCGCATCGCCGCTGTCACGGAGGCGTCAACGCCAGCAATCGCCGGACCAATCCGAGCGCGGTCTCGGTGGCCGGATCGGCGAAAATGACGGGAACGGCGATCACGATGAGATCGATCGGATCATGGGACAGAATGATCACATGGGTGGCGCCATGGGCCGTCATCAGCGACGCCATGCGCTCGACGGCCGGATCCGACGATGCAAGCCCCCAGGGCGCCTCAGAGCGGCGCAGCACGCGTCGCGCCGAGAGAAAATCGCGCAGCACAGGCGGATCGTAGCCGGCGAGCTGGTGTTCCGACAGGCGCTGGGCGCTCTCGAACATCGGATGGCGCGCCAGCTCCGCCAATAACTGCGCGCGGCTGCGGGCGACGGATGACGCCACGGAGCTCAATACGCCCGGCTCGCGCGCCTCGAAGAACGCGCGCAGCGTGTCGGTCAAGAGGCCGATAGTGAGGACGCCCGACATCGCAACCGCGCAGAAGCGCATGACCTGCGCGGCATCGACATCGCCGGCGATGAAGGCGACGGCTGCGCCGAGCAGCGCCGCGCTCGACAGTCGCACCGCGGACAGCATGATCTCCTGCCGCCGCGTCTGCGCGCCGCCGCCCGCGATCACCACCGCGGTGACGACCAGCAACGCGCCGAGGGCACCGAGGCGGACCGGAATATCGGGAACGAGGACCCGGAAGTCGGTGACGATGAAGGGCATCACGATCAGTGCGCCGACGGCAAGCCTGATGATGCCGCGGTTCTCGGACGGAGACAGCGTCGTGCGATCGCGACGCGCCAGCAGCCAGGCGCAAGTCGCCAGCCCCAGGAGCTGGAACGACGACAGTGCGATCGAATAGACGGAGTCCAGGTCATCCGGACCGAACATGCCGAGCAGGCCGAGCACGATCGCACCGGCCAGGCCCGCAAACTTCACCATGCGCGGCGCATGCCGGCGCAGCATGCCTTCGGTGAGAACCAGCGCGCCGAGCGGCACGGATGCGGCAGGCAGCAAAGAGAGACGATCGAGCCATCCACTGCCACTCCACCAGGCGATGCCGCGCAACAGGAACAGGACGGCCGCGACGCCCAGCACGAACATCAGCCGCCTGGTCAGCGGCCCCCTCGGATCGCGCCGGGCGAGCGCAACCATCGCGGTCAAAATGCCGAATGCAGCGCTCAGATTGACGACGGCATCGGCTGCGACCGACGGGCTCATCGATCGCCCCCGGTCCATGGCCGCAAGGTGCCGAAGGCGCGCTTGTCGTCCAGCCAGTGAAGCACGGGCAGGATCCAGCGCTGCAACGTCAGCACCGCCGCGGCCGCGAGCAGTGCCGGCAGCGAACCAGGGGGCACCTCGCGGAGCAGATAGCGCCGCGCGCCGGTGAGGTCGATGCGGCCGATCTGCAGGACGTCGTCGCCACGGTCATAGTCCAGCTCGCGGGCGCAGAAGGCGTTATATTGCTCGTCGCGGTGTTTTGGCGCGACATCGTAGGACTTCTTCAGGGCATCCGATCCTCCGGTGTAGGCGTCAGTGATGACGAAGCGCCGCTCGTCAAAACCAGCGTCCGCGCCGACGCCAAACACCTTGCGATGCCAGCGCATGATGCCACGCGCCAGCTGCAGATGCGCGAAGCTGCACCGCGCCGCGCCCAAAGGCTGCGGAAACACGTCGGAGAACGTCTCGCTCACCATGCCGAACACCGCGGGCACCTGCGTGACATTGGAAATCCACCGCTGGCGCAGGCCGCTGCGCGCAAACAGCAGCAGCGTGGTGAGGCCATAGAGCACCCAGGACAGGCCCCGGCCCTGCACATCGGGATCGATCATGACTAGCCCGAGATGGATGACCTCGATCGGTGCGCCGTCGAGCTCGACGTCCATCACGGAGAGCGCATTGAAGGCGATCGGGTCGCCGGTGGCCTCGTCCGACACCAGGGTGACGACGGCGCGCGCCAGGGGCTCGCGTGCGCCCGAGAAGATGCCGTAGCTCAGACTGCACGCCGGCAGCGTCTTGCCGGCGACGATGCGCAACTGCATCAAAAGCTCGTCGAGCTCGGCCTGCGACAGCGAGAGGCCCGGGCGCTCGACGATCCGGGTGATGAGTCCCGGATGGGTGCGCAAGGAGAGATCGATATCAGCCCGGCCGAAGGCCCTGAAAGAGACCGCGGCATAGCTGCGGACGCGTGCGATCGCAGATCGCACGTCAATCCAATTCCGCCTGCTCCAGAACGATGCCATGCGATCCCACCGCCGTCGGACCGCAATCTAGGCTGCGCCGGTCGAGGAGGCATCATCGAAATATCGGGCGCGGAAGCAAGGTAAACGATGCGTTGAGCGACGAGGCCCGAGCGAATTCAGATCGACCTGTTGCCGCGTCGACGGCTCCCTCTCCCCGCAAGCGGGGAGAGGTGAAGCTTGGCCGCTACCGCGCGTTCGCCTCGCACACGCTTTCGGCTCACGCCGCCCGGGCGCTGCGTTCGACTTCCATCAGCAGGCGCTCGGCCTTGGCGTCTTCGATGCGATTCACCAGCCGGCTGCTCTCCTGCACGTCGCGCATCGTCTTGGTCATGGTGATGCAGGACTGCACCAGCATCAGGAAGCCCATCGTGAGATATCCCTTCATGGAAAGGTCTAGTCCGGAGAGATAGACGCCGATGCCGACCATGAGGGCCGAGGCGCCGAACGAAACGTAGGTGAAGGTGATCCATGCGGCGCTATGCGATTGGGTGGTCTGGTTCATGACAGTCTCCTTGGGTTGAAATCAGGATGGTTGAAGCAGGCGTCAATTGCCGTCAGGTGGTTTGCGTGGGTCTGGCCTTGAGCCGCGCGAGCACGTCATCCGCGGTCGATTTGATCCGCGGCCCAAAGCCCTGCTCGGAGAGCTTTTCGGCGACCGACAGGGGGCCGTTGACGGCATCGAGCTCCAGCAAGGCTTCGTCCGCGGCCTGGCATTCCGTCTGACGCTCGCGCAGGCGCTTGAGCGTGGCCTCCGCCTCCGACAGCGTCGTTTCGTAGGGACGCGTGGCCTCGAAACCGCCGCGGCGCGCGACGCGAACCGCTTCGGCAGCGCGGGCGATGCGCCGGCCGCGGTCGAGCTCGGTGATCCGGGCTTCGGCGCCGGTCACGAACCGCTTCAAGCGGGTGATCTCGGAGGCAAACAGCGCCCGCGCTGTCATCGCGGCGTCGCGGTCCGCCTCCAGACCCGCGATCGCTTCGGCCGCGTCCCGCGCGAGATCCTCGCGGCCGCCCTCGAGCGCGGCGCCGGCGCGCACCTCGAGATCGGCGATGCGCGCATTGGTCGCCTCCAGCCGGCGTCCCTCCTGCTGATCCTGCGCAATGGCGAGCGCCAGCGCCCGCTTGCTGCGGTCCAGGCTTGCGGCGGTGTCCCGCATCTGCTGGTCGAGAATGAGCAGCGCAGTGCGGTCCTCGAGTGCTTCTTCCGCCACCGCCACGCTGCCGCGGAAAAGTGTGAAAACAGTTTTGAACATCGCCTACTCCCTGTTATGAGCATCGCTCACAACACACTCTTTAGCCTGAACTTGAGCAACGTTCAAGATATTTTTGAGCACCGCTCAAAGCGTTGGTAAAAAATGTCCAAGGTACTGGAAAGACGAGATAAATTCAGAGAAGCGCTGATCCTGGCGGCGGAGCGCGCCATTGCGGAGAAGAGTCTCGCGGGCCTGAAGACCCGCGATCTCGCCCGCGAGATCGGGGTCGCCAATGGCGCAGTCTACAACCTGGTCGAAGACGTCGACGAGTTGATCCTGAGGGTCGGCTCACGCACCCTGGCACGGCTCGACGCGGCCTTGAGCGCGGCCGAACAGAACGAGCCGGCAGAGCCGGCCAAGAGGCTGGTGCGCGTTGCGATCGCCTATTGCGACTTTGCCGCCGACAATCTCGAACTCTGGCGCGCGCTGTTCGAGCATCGGATGGAGCCCGGCAAGCCTGTCCCGGAGTGGGCGATCGGCGAGCAGATGGAGCTATTCCGGCACATCTACACGCCGCTGGCGGAGCTGTTTCCGAAGCACCCGCCGGACGAACTGAGCGTCAGGGCGCGCAGCCTGTTCTCGGCCGTGCATGGCATGGTGGCGCTGGGCCTCGAGCAGAAGCTGATCGCCGTCCCGGTCGGCGCCTTGCGACAGGAGATCGCAACCATCGTGAGCGCGATGGTGAAAGGACTAGTGGCGCAGTCCGTGGCATAGTGAATAGCGCCAGAAAATTTGGTCAGCCGGAGAATGCCGATGCCCCATCCCGCCATGTCATCAGATCACACGGCCGTCATCACCGGCGCCGCCTCCGGGATCGGGCTTGCGGCCGCGATGCGGTTTGCGCAGGCCGGCATGAAGGTCTGCATCGCCGATATCGGCGCCGACCGTCTCACCGAGGCCGCCCAAAAACTGTCGTTGGTCGCACCGCGCGGCGAAGCCAGCATCATGACGGCGGCCGTGGATGTCAGCCGCCACGAGGACGTTGTCGCGCTGGAAAGCGCGGTGCAAAGGCGCTTTGGCGGCACCGACATTTTGATGAACAATGCCGGCATCCAGCCGGGCAGCAAGATGTTCGGCCCGGCCGACAACTGGCAGCGCATCCTCGGCGTCAATCTCTGGGGCGTCATCAACGGCTCGCAGGTGTTTGCGCCGTTCATGATCGAGCGCGGCCGTCCCGGCCTCATCATCAATACCGGCTCGAAACAGGGCATCACGACGCCACCCGGCGATCCCGCCTACAATGTCTCGAAAGCCGGCGTGAAGGCCGTTACCGAAGCGTTGCAGCATGAGCTGCGCAACACGCCCGCTTGCCAGGTCAGCGCGCATCTGTTCATCCCCGGCTTCGTGTTCACGCCATTGACCGCGCACGGCCGGGTCGAGAAGCCGGCCGCCGCCTGGACGCCGGAACAGACCGCCGATTTCATGATCGAACGCGTCAGCGCGGGCGATTTCTACATTTTGTGTCCCGACAACGACGTGCCGCGCAGTCTCGACGAGCGGCGCATTCTCTGGGCGGCCGGCGACATCGTCGAGAACCGCCCTGCGCTATCGCGCTGGCACAAGGATCATGCCGAGGCGTTCGCGGCCTTCGTGAAGGGAACCTAGTCATCGCGAGGAGCGTAACTCCGACTTGTCGGCCGAAGCTCGGAGAGCGAAGGCGGAAGCAATCCAGACCTTCACCGCGATGAGCTACTGGATTGCTTCGCGGAGCCTGTCATCGGGCCGCGCTTGGCGCGGACCCGTTGGCTCGCAATGACGAGAGCTCTCACAGCGTCTCTTGCTTATGGCCGCATTCCTTGCAGGCGAACTTGACGCGCCTTGCGCCCTTTTCCGCGTGAAGCCGATTGGGCGCCCCGCATTTGCCGCAGACCGCCTCGATGCGGGTATTGCCCTGCTTCACGACCACGGTCTTTCGCGCCATGGCTTCGCGGGTCAGGCGGTCGGCCTCTTCCCGCATCGATTGTTTCGACATTGCCGCCTACACCTTCCGCCAGAGTTTTTTGAGATGCGGGCTTATAGCACGCGTCCTGCATAAGTCGAATGAAAGCATCTTACGCTTCCACAATGACGTAGGCGTCCTCGACATGCACCGGAAACGTCTCGGCGACGTAGGGGCCCTTGTTCATGCCCTCGGCGAGTTCCTCGCCGCGTTCGACCGCGACCGGATAGGAACGCACCTTGAACCGTTTTGGATCGAACCAGGACTGGCCATTGCGCATGTCGAACTCCCAGCCGTGCCAGGGACAGCGCAGCAGCTCACCGACCCGCGAGCGCTGATAGACACCGGGCTCCGGCGAGGTCAGCCGCGCCACGCAGGCCGCCTTGTCGAGCGGCGCGCCCTCATGCGGGCAGCGATTCAACAACGCAAAGAACTCGCCGTTGACATGAAACACCACGATGTCGCGGCCATCGATGGCGACGACCTTGTTGCCGCCGGGCGGGATCTCGGAGGTGCGGGCGACGACGTGCCGGGCCATTACCGTATCATGAGTTTCGGTTGAACAGTCGCAATATGGTCAGTGTTCTCCCTCTCCCCGTTCTTACGGGGAGAGGGTTGGGGTGAGGGGCAGCCGCGGCCACCGAACTCGCGGAGAGTCCCCCTCACCCGCCGCGCAAGAGCGCGGCGACCTCTCCCGCAAGCGGGGCGAGGTGAACAGCGTCCGCTATTGATGTCATCCGCACAACATTCATCATGCTCGAATCGATAGACCACATGCTAGAATCGATAGACCGCGCGGGCGTTGGTGTTGAAAATCTTCTTCCGCTCGGCGTCGCTCAGCGGCGTCTTGAAGGCGAAGCGCGGATCGTCGAAGTCCCAGTGCGGATAGTCGGAGGAGAACAGCAGCCGCTCGACGCCGACCCATTCGATCAATTGACGCAGATGCCGCGCCTCGTCCGGCTCGTCGATCGGCTGGGTGGTGAACCAGAACTGCTCCTTCACATATTCCGATGGCCTGCGCTTGAGATGCGGCACCTCGCTGCGGAAACGCTCAAAGTGCTGGTCCATCCGCCACATCGCTGACGCGATCCAGCCGAAGCCGCCCTCGATGAACACGATCTTCAGGTCAGGGAAGCGCTCGGGCACGCCTTCGATGACGAGGCTCGCAAGCTGCGCCGCCATGGTGTGCGCGTTCGACTGATGCTCCTCGGCATAATAGGACGGCCAGCCGCCGCCGGTCGGCGCATGCCCGCCATAGCCGCCGACATGGATGCCGAGCGGCAGGCCGAGCTCCTGGGCCCGTTCATAGATCGGCCAGTAGCGGCGCCGGCCCAGCGGCTCGTTGGCGCGCGGTGCGACGTTGATCTGGATATATTCGCCGGTCCTGGCGCAGCGTTCGATCTCGGCGATCGCAAGCTGCATGTCGTCTTGCCCCGCGAGAATCGATGCCTTCAGCCTGGGATCGCGATGCGCCCAGAACGCCAGCTGCCAGTCGTTGATGGCGCGCTGGATCGCGGCGCCAAATTCGAGATTCTGCTGCGAGAAGATGAAGAGATCGAGCACCTGCAAAATCCCGAACTCGACGTCGAGCGGATCGAGATGCTGCGTGCGCATGAAGGCGAGATCGGAGCCCGGGACGCCGCCGGTCGGCGGCCAGGCATCGCGGCGGCAGATCAAGGGCGAGGAGCGCGGATAGGGCGTGGTGCCGATATAGGGCGTGCGCAGATGGCCGCCATAGGTTTTCAGATGCTCCTGCCAGCGTTTGGGCAGAAACTCGTCGAGGTCCGAATGCGAATGGATACTCGGATGAATGTCGCAATCGATGATGCGCAGCCGCGTCGCCGCGGTCGCTTCCTGCTCGGTGAGCGGGCGGTCGAGGACATCGCTCATGGAATCCTCCTTTGTCTGTTCTCAATTCACAAGTTGCAACCGCGGAAACGTTTCCAATGGATTGTCGACGCACATGCGCGCCACGATGCTTTCCGGCAGGTTTGGCGGAATGGCGTCGTCGCCGTCAAACTGCCAATGCGGATAGTCCGACGCGAACAGGAACATCTTTTCGGAGCCGATCTGGTCGATCACATCGGCAGCGCTGGTCGCGTCCGCGGGCGCGTCGAACGGCTGCATCGTGACGCGCACGTGGTCGCGGATGATCGACGCCGGCTCACGCTCGACCCAGGGCACCTCGACGCGCACGCCGCGCCAGGTCTTGTTGGCGCGCCACATGAAGGCGGGCAGCCAGCTCACGCCGGATTCCATCAGCACGACCTTCAGGTTCGGGAATTTGCCGAATACGCCCTCATAGACCAGGCTCAGGAGTTGTGCCTGAAAGGCCTGCGCCTCGACGAAATAATATTCATAGCGATAGGACGGCCAGCCGACCGAGCTCGGCGCAAACCGATAGGCGCTGCCGGCGTGGATCGCGAGCGGCAGCCTGTGTTTCTCGGCGGCGGCGTAGACCGGCCAGAAGTGCCGGCGGCCGAGCAGCGTCTCGCCCTGCGCCAGCACCAGGACCGAGACGAAGCGCTGGTCGGCCGCGCGGCGCTCGATCTCTTCGACCGCCAGATCCGGCGCCTGCATCGGCACCACGATCGATGCGCGCAGCCGAGAATCCTGCGCCAGCCATTCGGCCGCGATCCAGTCGTTGATCGCCTTGCAGAAGCCCGCGGCCATGTAGGGATCGAACACGGCTTGCGCGCCATAGAGCACGTTGCAGATCGCATGCGACGCGCCGAGCTGGTCGAACGCGCCGCGCTGCACCATGGACAGATCGCTGCCGGGCTTGCCGCTGGCCGGGCGCCAGTCGGGCCGGCCGGACAGCGGCATGTTCGGCGGATAGCTGGTGAGATCGAGGCCATCGATCGCGCGGCTCACCACCTGCTCTTTCCAGTGATCGTCGAGATAGGGCAACAGCGTCGTGCGCGTGCCGCCGACGGCGGGATGGATGTCGCAATCGATGCGCGTGACCGCCATGAACTGCCTCGGGTTCCTCAAGCGCTTCATCACGGCTCTTCGGCCGTTTCGGCAAGATTGCTCCCGCGGTGGCCTCTCCGCAAGGCCGGCTGCCCGCATGGCTGGCGCGCACTGATGAAATTTTTCTCTGTCCCGCGGAATTTTGCCGGCTAAGCTTGCGCGATCCGCTTTCGTTTCTTCACAGCTTTTGCCTGGAGCTCTCATGTCCCTCCTGATCCGTGGCGGCACCGTCGTCAACCATGATCATTCGCGGCGCGCCGACGTGCTCGTCGACGGCGAGACCATCGCCGCGGTCGCGCCTTCCATCGATCCGTCCGCTGGCACCGAGGTCATCGATGCCGGCGGCTGCTACGTGATGCCCGGCGGCATCGATCCGCACACCCATCTCGAAATGCCGTTCATGGGCACGGTGACCGCCGACGATTTCGAATCCGGCACCAAGGCCGCGCTCACTGGTGGCACCACGATGGTGGTCGATTTCTGCCTGCCCGATCCCGGCCAGTCGATGCTCGCGGCCTATCAGGAGTGGCGGCACAAATCCGAGCGGGCGGCAAGCGACTACGGCTTCCACATGGCGGTGACGTCATGGTCGAAACAGGTGTTCGACGACATGGAGGCCGTGGTCAAGACCTACGGCATCAACACGTTCAAGCATTTCATGGCCTACAAGGGCGCGTTGATGGTCAATGACGACGAGCTCTACAACTCGTTCGCGCGCTGCGCCAATCTCGGCGCGCTGCCGCTGGTGCATGCCGAGAACGGCGACATCGTCGCCCACATGCAGGAAGATCTTCTGGCGCGCGGCGTCACCGGTCCGGAGGGCCACGCCTATTCGCGCCCGGTGGAGGTCGAGGCCGAGGCCACCAACCGCGCCATCATGATCGCCGACATGACCGGCGCGCCCGTCTATATTGTGCACACCAGCTGCCGCCAGGCGCATGAGGCGATCGCACGCGCCCGTGCCGCGGGCCAGCGTGTCTATGGCGAGCCGCTGATCCAGCACCTGCTGCTCGACGCGAGCGAGTATCAGGACAAGGACTGGGACCACGCCGCGCAACGGGTGATGTCGCCGCCGTTCCGCGACAAGGTGCATCAGGACAGTCTGTGGGCGGGCCTGCAATCCGGCTCGTTGCAGGTGGTCGCGACTGACCATTGCGCGTTCACGACCGAGCAGAAGCGGTTCGGCCGCGACGATTTTCGGAAAATCCCGAACGGCACCGGCGGGCTCGAGGACCGCCTGTCGCTGTTGTGGACCGCAGGCGTTGCGACCGGGCGGCTGACCAAAGAGGAGTTCGTCGCCGTGACCTCGGCGAACATCGCGCGCATCCTCAACATCTATCCGCGCAAGGGCGCGGTCGCGGTCGGCTCCGACGCCGACCTCGTGGTGTGGGACCCCAAGGGCACCAGGACCATCAGCGCCAAGCGCCAGGTCAGCCGGATCGACTACAACGTGTTCGAGGGCTTTTCCTGCACGGGCCTTGCGGCAGTCACGCTGTCGCGCGGCCGCATCGCCTTCAGGGACGGCGACCTGCGCGCCGAGAAGGGCGACGGCCGCTACGTGGAGCGGCCGGCGTTCTCGCCCGTCCATGTCGCGAATGCGACCTGGAAGGAACGGACCGCGCCCCAAGCGGTGACCCGTGGCGCTGTCACGCCATAAGGCTACATTGCACCGTCATTCCGGGGCGCGCAAAGCGCGAACCCGGAAATCTCGAGTTTCCGGGTCCGGCTCTTCGAGCCGGCCCGGAATGACGGTATGTGGATTCATGACGGGCTCATGCCGCTATACCGCCTGCGCGACGCGTGCAGGCGGCAGCAGCTCGCGCGCGAAGACGGAAGCCGAGTGCAGAACTTCCTCCTGCGTCAGGTCGCCGAACGAGAACTGGCTGATGAAGTAGTTCGCGCCGGCCTGGCTGAGCATGCTCTCGATCTGCGGGCGAAGCGTGCCGGGCGCGCCGACAATGGCGCCGCCATTCTCGACCAGCGTGTCGAAGTCAGGAGGAATCCGCGCATAGCGCGGCTGCGTGCCGTGCTTGGTCCAGAGTTTCATGAAGCTTGCAAAGAACACCGGCCAGGCGCGCCGTCCGAGCGCCGTCGCCTCACGCTCGGTATCGGCTGCGAGCACAAAACGGTTGATGCCGAGCAGCGGCAACTGGTCTGGCGGACGTCCCGCCGCGGCCCATTCGGCGCGGTAGCGGTCGGTGATCTCGCGAGCCCGCGGCAAAGGCCCGCCGCAGACGATGTTGATCCGCTGCCGCGCCGGCCAGGCGGCACCCTCCACCACCGGGACGGCGTACCACAGCGGCGGGTGCGGGCGCTGCAACGGCTTCATTTCGACCGGCACGTTCGCGAAGCGAAAATGCCTGCCGGAGAAATTCACCTCGTCCTGCGTCAAGGCCTGCATGATCACGTCATAGGCTTCGACATAGGCCGCCTGGGCCTCGCCGGAATCGACGCTGAAATAATCGAGCTCATGCGGCGAGGCGCCGCGGCCGATGCCGACCTCGAGCCGCCCATGGCTCATGTGATCCAGCATGCAGATCTCTTCCGCGAGCCGCAGCGGGTGATGCGCCGGCAGCACGTAGACCAGCGCGCCGAGGCGCAAGGCTCTCGTGCGCTGCGCGACCGCGGCCAGGAAGACGCTCGGCGATGGCGCCAGGTTCAGCGGCGTCGCGTGATGCTCGCTCATGTGATAGGTGCGGAAGCCGGCCCGGTCGTAAAACGCGATCAGTTCCAGCCGCTTCTCATATTGCTCGGCCAGCGGATACGGCCCGCGGTCGTTCTGGTCGAAGATGCCGAACTGCATCGTCCCTTCCTCGCGATCATTCCTGGCGGCGATTTTACAACCCGCGCTTGAAAGACTGCCCTCGCCGCCTACCCCGCGCAAGGTCTTGGCGGTTGACACATGGCCGCTCTGCAAATCCAAATAGAGCAAACAAAAACAGAATAACGGGTGGAGCTGATATGGCGGGCCAGGATCAGGAGATCTACGAGTGTGACGCCCTTGTGGTCGGCTCGGGCGCGGCGGGCCTCTCGGCCGCCATCACCGCCGGGCATCATGGGCTCAAGGTGCTGGTCGTCGAGAAGGAGCCGCGCTTCGGCGGTACCACGGCGCGCTCCGGCGGCTGGCTGTGGATTCCCGGCACCTCGCTGGCGAAGGCCTGGGGGATCGTCGAGAGCGACCACCAGGCGCGCAATTATCTCCGGCACGAGGCCGGCAACAGTTTTGATGCCGCGCGGGTCGATGCCTTTCTCACCGCGGGTCCCGAGGCGGTTGATTTCTTCACCACCAAGACCGCCGTGCGTTTCGACATGCCGCTGACCTTCCCGGACTATCACGCCGAAGCACCAGGCGGCGCGCAGGGCGGCCGCTCGATGGTGACGCGGCCGTTCGACGGCCGCCAACTCGGCGACCGTATCAAGGATATCGGCAGGCCGCTGCCGGAACTCACTCTGTTCGGCGTCATGCTCGGGTCGGGCAAGGACATCGTCCATTTCATGCGTGCCACAAGGTCGCTGACATCGGCCGCCTATGTCGCCGGACGCTTGTCAAGACATCTCGCCGATGTCATCCGCTTCGGCCGCGGCATGACGCTGACCAACGGCAACGCGCTGGTCGGCCGGCTGGCCAAATCGGCCTTCGATTTGAACATCCCCTTGTGGCTCTCCGCGCCGGTGCGCGAACTGATCGTCGAAGACGGCCATGTGCGCGGCGCAATCGTCGAACGCGACGACCGCCTTGTGCGTGTGATCGCCAAGCGTGGCGTGGTGCTGGCCTGCGGCGGCTTTCCGCACGACATCGAACGGCGGCAAAAGATGTTTCCGCATGCGCCGAGCGGGCGCGAGCACGTCTCGCCGGGCCCGAACGGCAACACCGGCGATGGTTTACGGCTCGCGGAATCCGCCGGCGGGCGCATCGAGGATGGCTTGCCGAACGCGGCCGCCTGGGTGCCGGTCTCGATCACCACGCGCAAGGACGGCAGCCACGGCGTGATGCCGCATTTCATCGACCGCGCCAAGCCCGGCGTGATCGCGGTCATGCGCGACGGCGCGCGCTTCACCAACGAGGGCAATTCATACCACGATTTCGTGCAGGCCATGGTGAAGGCGGCCAAACCGGGCGATGAGATCGCGGCCTATCTGATCTCCGACCATCGCACGCTGCGCCGCTATGGGCTCGGCTGCGTGCCGCCGTTTCCGCTGCCGATCGGCCATCACCTGCGCAGCGGCTACCTGAAACGCGGCACGACGCTTGCCGAACTCGCGAAGGCCGCGGGCATCGACGCGACAGCATTGGAGGCAACGATCGCCGCCTTCAACGCCGCGGCGGTCGAAGGGCACGATCCCCGCTTCGGCAAGGGCTCGCAGGCCTATAACCGCCACATGGGCGATGCGCTGCACGGCCCGAACCCTTGCATCGCGCCGATTACGCGTCCGCCGTTCTACGCGATCAAGGTCGTGATCGGCGATCTCGGCACTTATGCCGGGATCAGGACCGACGAACACGCGCGCGCAATCGACGCCGACGGCCAGATCATTCCGGGCCTCTATGCCGCGGGCAATGACATGGCGAGCATCATGGGCGGCAATTATCCCGGCGCCGGTATCACGCTCGGGCCGGCGCTCACCTTCGGCTACGTCGCGGGGAAGCATCTGGCCGGCACTATCCCCTCATCCTGAGGAGCGCGCTCTTCGCGCGTCTCGAACCATGAGGCCCGGACATCGGCATCGGGGCCTCATGGTTCGAGACGCCGCGCGAGAGCGCGGCTCCTCACCATGAGGGCGTCCAGATGCGACCCGTCATTGGCAAAAAGTCGCAGGCGCGGCAGCGAGCCCGACAATTGACGCTGGGTT
>Ga0210408_10001785_pt1 | contig 21810 bp, 11 predicted proteins | sample IncBWH4MmetaG_FD_155471 | JGI IMG/M metagenome (GOLD analysis project Ga0210408, IMG submission 155471) | Forest soil microbial communities from Barre Woods Harvard Forest LTER site, Petersham, Massachusetts, United States - Inc-BW-H-4-M | ecosystem: Environmental > Terrestrial > Soil >...
CCGTGTTGAGCCGTAGCGTGCCGCGGCGCATGTGGTCCATGATCCGGCCGGGCGTGCCGATGACGATATGCGCGCCCTGGCGCAGCCCGAAAAGCTGGCGGTCGTAGGATTGGCCGCCATACACCGGCAAAGCATGGAGGCCGGTTTTGAAGAGAGCCAGCTTGTGGACCTCCTCCGAAACCTGAACCGCCAGCTCGCGGGTCGGGCAAAGGATCAGCACCTGCGTGGTCCGCTCCTTCACCGAGACTTTCTCGATCGCCGGCGCGGCGAAGGCGACGGTCTTCCCGGAGCCGGTCTGGGACTGCCCCACGACGTCTTTGCCTTGCAGCAGGACCGGGATTGCCTCGGCTTGAATTGGTGCCGCCTGCTCGAAACCGAGCTTGTCGATGGCTTTCAGCAGTTCGCTGGAAAGCCCGAGTTCAGAAAATAATTTTGCCGTCACGGAAATGAATGTGAAAGGGAATGATACGCCAGCCAGGCCCTGAAGCGAGAGGGAATTTTACGACCAGGTTGAAGGTCGATTCCTAAGAACTCACCGTTACAGGTCGGCCAGTCATCGCCTTGCCGGCGAGCCAGCCGGTGGTCCAGGCCGATTGGAAATTAAACCCGCCGGTAAGGCCGTCAATGTCGAGCAGTTCACCGGCAAAATAGAGTCCGGGGCAAATCCGGCTCTCCATGGTTTTGAAATTGACCTCGCTCAGACGCACGCCGCCGCAGGTGACAAATTCCTCCTGGTTGAGCGTTTTGCCAATGACTTGCAATTCGGTAAGGCTGAGTTGCTGAACCAGGCGATGTCGAGCGGAGCGGGAAAGTTCAGCCCATCGGGTCTCGCGGGAGATCCCTGCAGCCAGGGCGAGGTTTTGCCAAAGCCGCACGGCCAGCGGGGCGATAGGAGTATTGACGACAAGCCGGGCGGGTTGAGCGGTGCGCAAGGCATCAAGCTTCCCGGCCAGCGTTTGAGCGTCGAGATGAGGCAACCAATTCAGCCGCAGCGGGGCCTGGTAATTCAGCGCGTGCAGGTCGCGCGCGCACCAGGCAGACAGTCGCAAAATCGCCGGCCCGCTGAGGCCGGCGTGGGTGATGAGCACCGCGCCCGTATCGCGCCGCCCCAAGCCGGGCAGCGACACTTCCATGGCCTGCACGCTGATTCCCGCCAATTCGCGCAGCCAGGGAGCGGCAATATGGAACGTGAAAAGCGAGGGGACCGGCGGTTCCAAAGTGTGGCCTAGCGAGACGGCCAGTCGCCCCGCGGCCGGGACGCGGCACCCGCCGGTCGCCAGCAGCAGGCAGTCGCAGCGGAGCGCTTCGCCATGGGCAAACCCAAACTCGAAGCCGTCCTGCGCGTGGCGTGTCACACGTTCGGGAGCGCGGTTGGTGAGGAGTTCGACGCCCGCCCTTTTAGCGGCCCCCAGCAGACAATCAATGATGGTCTTGGAGGAGTCCGTCACTGGGAACATGCGTCCATCTGATTCGGTTTTGAGTTTCACGCCTCGAGCTTCAAACCAGGCGATAGTGTGGCGAGGTTGAAAGATTTGGAAAGCCGCCAGCAGTTCCTGCCCACCGCGCGGATAGTAGTCGCTCAACTCGCGGGGTTCGAAGCAGGCGTGGGTGACGTTGCAACGTCCACCGCCGGAGATCCGAACCTTCGAGAGAAACTGCGCACTCTTCTCGAACAATGTGATTTTAACTTCGGGGGAAGCCTCCGCGCAAGTGATGGCCGCAAAAAAGCCGGCCGCACCTCCGCCCACCACGACGATACGGCGCTGGCTCATTATGCCGAAACGGGATTCGATTTGTGCACAGTCTGTCGCGCATTGTGTTCATGACGACCACGACGGCACAACGCAAATCCGGCCAATCAGTAATGGGCGAATTTTCGAAGACCTTCAATGTGCCACTTCCATTTGGAAATAGTCCAGGTCAACCCCGGCTGCTTCAACGCATAGTTTCAGGTACTGCAGACCGGCAGTGAGGCGGACCCCGTGCACAACCTCTTCAACCCAGGTGCCGTCCGCGCCGGCGCCGTTAATGGCGACCGGACCGGTCACGTTTACACCGTTTGCTTCCAGGTGGAATCTGCCTCCGCCCCTGGCCGAGGCTGCGTGAAACTTCACATTATACGCCCCGGCGCTAGTGATGTTCACAGTATACTTAAGCCATTCGCCAGCGGCCACGTGGCACACCGCGTGTCCCCTGCTGGAGCGCAGGTCCACTCGGTCACTGCGGTAGTGATCGTCTGCCTGGTGCTGGCCGGCCCTATCATGATATACGATGCCTTCGCCGCCGAGATCGTAGTTCTCGGCTTGGATGGTGCCGGGAGCAGTGGCGGCGCTGCTTCCGTAAGGGGTCGAATCGCCTGCGTCACTGACGTAAAACCCCGCCCCGTCCGCCCCCAGCAGCAATTGTGCGCTTTTGTCGGGGTTGAACGCGATGGTCGAGCCGGTGAGCATCCGGAGACCAGTGTTGCACTGCGTCCAATTGTCCCCGCCATCGGTGGTGAGCCACACGCCGTCGGCGCGGCTTACATCCCGGGCTGGCCACCATTTGGTGATCACCGCTATCCGCCGTGGGTTGCCGGGGTCCACTGCCAACGCACGCGCCTGCGGCTTTTTAAAAATTCGTCTCCAGGCGCCGTCGTACCGGTAAACGCCACCCAATGAGCCGGAGTTGAAGCTGATCGCATAGAGCAAGCCGGGCGTGACTGGGTCCACGTAGGCGTACTCGAAATTCGAAGAGGTTGGCGAACCGGGCATTAAGGAAAAGTTCGTGCCATCGGTAGTCTTGCACACGCCTTTCTGGGCTCCGACGTAGAGGGTAGTGGGTGCCTTCGGGTCGGCGGCAAGATTCCAGAGATTACCGGAATCGTTCAGCGCGAGCGCGTTCCAACTGCCGCCGCCGTCGGTCGTCTTGTACAGCACGTTGCCCATGATGGCCCAGACTTGACTGGAGTCGGTGGGAAGGACATAGACGGCTTTGTTGTCCCCCTTCGCACCGGAGGGACGGCTGATATAGGCCCAGGACGCGCCCCAGTTAGTACTCTTGATGATGGGCTCGTTGAGGTAAGCACCGCTGGTGTTGCCGAATTGTCCGCTACCCACATAGATGGTGCCATCAGCCGAGAAGGCAACCGAATTGGCGCCGTTGAATGGCCCGATTAGCCCATGGTCCGCCAGCTTCCAGCTCCAGAGATAGTCGTCGCTGCGCAGCAGTTTGCCCCCGTCCATGCCCAACGTGAACACTTGCCCTGGCTTGTAGGGATTCCAGGCGAGCGCCGTGCAACACAAGCCGCTGTAGCCATTGCCGCGCCAGTTACGGCCAACCGCGAGGCAGGTAATGTCCTTCCACGTTGCACCGGCGTCGAAGGACTGCACGACGTTGCCTTCGCAAGCGCCCAGCACATGGCTCGGGTTCCTCGGATCCACGCTTAGCCATTGGAAATGCAGGCCGCTTGGATTGCCGGTGCCACCAATGAGGGTGCTGGTGCTGGCATTGTTGACGATTCTGGTCCAAGTCGCTCCGCCATCAGTCGATCGGTAGGCTGAGGCCGGCCTGTTCCACGATGCGCAATAGAGGTAATTGGGGTTGCTCCTCGCGATGGCAACCGTCCGGAACTCCGACGTTCCGGCGATGCCGGTCATTCCTCCCGATGAGGCGTTCCAGGTTTTACCGCCATTGGTGCTCTTCCAAATGGCTCCGCCACTACCCAGGCTTACCCATAGAGTGTCGGCATTGGTAGCGTGAAGCGCGAGCGACCATGCCTGAGTATTTGGCAAGCCGGTGTCGACCTTGCCGAAACTCTTTCCCCCGTCGGTGCTCTTATACACCCCGCCCTGGTCGGAGCAGGCGTACACAATGCTGGAGGAACCGGCGGCAAAACCGGCATCATTGATCAATACACCCGTGCCGTCAGTTGGACCTCCAACGGCGGCGTCATCAATCGTTGTCAATTTCGTCCAGGTCTCGCCGGCATCGGTGCTTTTCCAGACCCCGCCCCAGCAGGTCGTGCCTACGGCTCCATAGCCCATATGGCGATGGTTGCCGGCAATAGCCAGCAACGTATTGGAGTCGTTGGGGTCGAAGAGCACCTTCTGAATGGGGGCGGTGAGCGTGTTGTCGCTCATGGGCGGCATACCCTTGCGCTTGAGCCTCCAGGCCTTGCCGCCGTCAAGTGCTTTGGTATGGCCCACTGAGGGTCCCGACCCAGACGAGATTGGCTTTGGCGGGATGGAAGGTGAAGTCGTTGATCTCCGAGCAAGCCGTAATGCCGATGGCTTGCTCCCAGGTTACACCACCGTTGGTGCTCAGGCCGACGCCGAACACATCACCTCCGGCGAGAATGGTGCCGACATCGTAGGGGCTGACCGCGACGGCCTCGACTCGGCCGAGGTTGCCGGGCTCATTGAGAGCGTCCCAGCGCGGATTGAGCTGTGCCGGCGAAGTGGTGACGCCCAGGGTCAGCACGAGACAGGCAACGTATGCGAGGAGTTGAATGCTCTTTTGCCGGGTTGTCCTGAGCATTTGCTCTTGGGCTTCACTCACCTTCGCACCACAAATGTCAAATCGTAGGCGCCGTCGGGTTTTGCTGTAGGGGGCTTGGGCATTCCACCGTCATCCTGCCGGTTACGACCTATGGAATAAACTACGTAGCCTTTGGGCGAGAGTTTTTTATAGCGCACGGGTTTCCCATCGTAGGGATCTTCTGGCACGACGGCCAGATACTTCGGCGCCAGTTGGCCTAGCGAATCCGGCAGGGCAGAACTCGCGGAGAGGCGGTAGCGCTCGACGGCGAGGGCAGCCTCCGCCACTCGCAATTGCGCCACACAATCGGCCGCCCTGTCAAGCGTGCTGTTCAGCGCCGGCAATGCCGTGGCGGATACGCGGTAGCCCTTGGCCCTGGCTTCGGTCATTTGCGCCGCGGTTGCGGGCGCCGACTGCTCCGCTGCATCCAGGCAAGCAGGGAAAGGCGTTGAGGCAATGCCCAGCCAATTGCTGAAATAGTCCAGGCACAAGTTGAAATCCAGGCGGAAGGCGGCGCCCTGTCGGTAATCCTCAAACTCGGCCAGCGTGCCTAGGGGACAGTTGGCGCCCGCGTCGGCAACGAATTTTTCATACTCGGGGAGAGGCATTTGAAATAGCGCGATAAGGTTACAGCGCTCAGCCGCAAGGGCCCGAGCCAAAGACGGCTGAATAGTGCCTTCCTCCGCGCGCAATCCGGCCTGCAAGGGGACAAGTTGCTCCTCGGGAAAAGCTTTCAGGCCGATGGCGCCTTCCAGAGCAACGAGCGTGAGCGAGTCGGAACTGATTCGCACGAATTGCGAAATCAGCAAAGGCTCTTGCTCCAACGATCCGGCCAGGCGCAATCCATCGATTGCGTCTTGCGCGGCCAAATCGGAGCGACCCTTGGCGGCGTTCGCAGCAGCCTCGCGGCCTAGCAACTGGGCCGACGCTTTGATTTTAGCTAGGTGCGGCATCTTCATATTGCCGCCTTCGCTCAAATCGATTGAGTAACGGGACTGGCTCTTACCGGCTGCCTTGTGCAATAGCGCCAGTGCTTGCTGATTTTTCGCCAGGAAGGACGGCGACTTGAGGTCTTCTGGCGACAGAGCCGCAAAGGCCTCAGCGTAAAGTGGTGCGGCGTTGTCCCCGGCAGGCGGTTCAGGGTACCAGGCGTTCAATTCGGCCGGTGTCACCGGCTGGCCGGTCTGGCGGATGACCTCCAGCCTGGCGATAATCGTGGCATCGGGCTTTGCACCGTTGCTGCCGCTCCGCTTGCCGCAACCGCTCAGGCCAATCAGTGACGCCAGGGCAAAGACCGAGATAAACAAGAATGCATTTTGAGGTTTCATGGTTATGGTTGGGATTTGAGATTCACTCAGAGGAGTTAATCAGCGCCAGGGCCGAGGCCGTGTAAACCGGCGCCGGGGCTGGATTCCTGGTGCCCTGTTTGGTGAGCAATTCGTCCAACTGGTCCAGGGAGCGGTTGGCAACGCTTTCGTAATTGGCGATGGTTGGCGGGAGATCACTCTTGAAACGGGGGACTGAGGCAACCTGAACCGGGGTTCGCGCCGGCGGGACAACGGTGGGCGGCGGGCGCAGGACCGCCAGGACTATTACCGCAGCGGTAACTGCGCCGGCCGCCGGCAACACGACGCGCCAGTTGAGCGCAAGCCGTTGGAAAGACTCCGCCATCGCTGCCCAAGGAGAGCGCGGCTTTTCGGCCCGGAGCGAGGCAGCCAGGCGGCGATGGAAAGCAGGCGAAACTTGGACATTGGTCTCCGGTTCCGGCACACTGAGCGATGCAGTGATGTTTGAAAGTTCTTCGAAGTAAGTGCGGCAGGCGGCGCAGGTGTCGAGATGTGCACGGAGCTGTTCTGCCGGTCGGGCCTCCAGGGTGCCGAGCGCCAGCCACGCAATGTGTTTCCGGTTTCTCACACAAGCTTTCATAGGAGCGGATCTTTCATTTCGAGTTGCTTAAAGTGCGCGCCCATGGCTTTCATTGCCCGGAGTTTGTCCAGGGCATGGAACAGGCGCGATTTGACTGTGCCGACCGAGCAGCCCAGGGCAGCGGCAATCCCTTCGAGTGAATCATCCACGTAAAATCGCAATAAAATAACCTGTTGATGTTTGAGCGGCAGGGCTTGCACGCACTGGCGGACGAGCGCGGCTTGTTCCCGCAACTGGAGAGCCTGGTCGGGCCGAGCTTCGCGAGCAGGCAAATGCTCGAGACGCGCACAGGATTCGTACTGGCTGGAATTGGCGAAGCTCCAGAAGGGGCGTCTGGCGCGGAGAGTGTTGCGGTAGCGGTTGAGCAGAATCGCACAAAGCCAGGTGAAGAACCGGCAGCGGCCGCTGTAGCGATGGAGACTCTTCCAGGCTTCGACCAGAGTGTCCTGGGCCAGGTCCTGGGCGAGGGTGGCGTCGCGGCAAAGCGCAGTGGCCTGGCGCAACAGCCTGGCTTCGTGAACACGGCAGAGCTCGCAAAACGCTTCGGTGTCCCCGTCTCGCGCCTGGTCCAGCAACCCCACAGGTTCTGAGGTTTCAAGTTCCATGACGGTTGAATTGAGGCTCAACATCTTCCGGTTAGACAGGTCGGTGCAACATATGTCACTCAAAGTTGAGCCCGGCTTCTGAGAATTGTAGGAGCCGACACAAGGAGGCTCTAATCCGCTTGTGCCTCCCTGCCCCGGCCCCTGCATGGAACAGTCCAAGTTTCACTTCCGGGGAACCGAGTTGGTTATCGCCTGGCCCGCAAACGGCCCGCCGACCCGGAAAGGTGGCCCCTCTTTTTCGACAAAGATGATCACCCCATTGTTGCCCGCCATATCATACGCGGAGCTGAGTTCAAAACCCCGATCGATTCCCTCGAAAACAAAGCGACGGAAACCAAAGGGGCCTTGTCCGCACGGGTCGGCTACCGTTTGCAGTCCCGCTTCGCCGTGGAGCTTGTATTCGATGGCGGCGCGGACCTGGGCCAGGAAAACCAGGACTCGGAATTCCCTCATCCTCGCCCGCTCCACGCCCGTCAAAAAGTTTGAGATAAAGGGATTGGCAACTTGCGCCACCTCGGCTTTGAACTTTGCCATCTGCAGCTCATACGGGCCGTGTGGCAACGCCAGGATGAGCGCCAGCTTTTGCGAAGACGCCTCGCTGTCCCTAATCAACTTCGCCACACCCTCGCTGGTCCCGCCCGCATCCTGACTCAGTTTTGCCCAAACGCTTGGCTCCATTTGTTCTGGATTGTCAAAGCTGGGAAAGAGCTCCCTCAGAGCAGCCATTACTTTGGCGTCGTCACCTGGATTGGCTTTCTGTAATTCGACAATCTTGCGCAAGAGCCAGTCCCCAAAGAGCGCTTTCTCGGTCGGCACGCATTGGGCAACGGTAGTGCGCGGCGGGAGCGCCTCCAGGCCTGCGGCCAACTGCTGCAAGGTTTCTGGTGAGAACTGGCCAAAGTTCTCCGCCACGTTCCAGCAATTGATGGATTCGCTGGCGATTTGGACCAGGGCCGATATCAAAGTGCCATCCCGGGCCACATTTCTGGAAAGCGCCAATGAAGCCAGCAGATCATCGCGCGCGTCAGCCTGGCGGTCGTGTTGCAACTCCCATACTACGCGGAACCTCGAGGCCACCGCCACTGCCTTGACGCGCGCCAGGTGGGGGAGCAGCGTGGCGGGACCGGGGCTGAAGTCGATGCCCCAGTCACAGGGCGCGCTGGACTGCGCCGCCTGGCGGACCAGCTTGAACTGGTTATCATACCCGGCGAATATTTTGTCGAATCGCTCCGGCAGCTTTTGGGTGCGCCCTTCTTTCGAAGCCAGGTAATCACTGTCGGCTTCAGACATGGGATCGGGCGCGAGGAGAAAGGCCTGGTAATAAAGCGTCGCCGGATTGGCATCCGTATGGGCAGGCTGGGCGGCCGCGTTAGATAGGGCTCCCGCGCCGACGAGGAGAGACAAACAGATTAAAGTCGAGGTTTTCATACTATGTTTATGTGTTTCGCAGTTCCATTCTGCCCGTTAGTAACGGGTGCAAGGCAAAAGGTTCACTTTTTCATGGCACCAGCTAACAAGGGTGAAACGATCGCTCCGCCTCCTCTAAAAGACGCGTTGGGAAATTGTAGCCGCCGACGTGAGGAGGCGGAGAGTTCAGCGGTTTCCCGGGCAGAATCCGCCTCCTCACGTCGGCGGGTACAACGCGGCCCCAATTTTAAGACCCTCTCCGAACGACAAGCTGCGTGAAATTCACGCGGCATGCGTGAGTTCCACACCTTTATCCCCCCCATTTGAGGGTTTTCGCAGGATTTCAATACAAAATCATCTTGGCATCGGCCCTGCTAAAAATCTAATATCTTGAAGATTGCCAGGAAAGGGCGGGGGGCGCGCTTCCGGGCTTGAAACTAAACTGAGAACACTGTGAAAGCATTCTGCGCTGCGCTAGCCCTCCTGGTGGCAACCCGTCTCTTTGCCAGCGACCCCCAGGTCCTGCGCAGCCATCTGCCGGCGGCTTCGGTGCGCTCGCAACCCCTCGACCGCCTGGCTCCCGCTAAACGCCTCGACCTCGTCATCGGCTTGCCTTTGCGCAACCAGCCAGCGCTCGCTAACCTGCTCCGGCAGGTCTATGATCCCGCCAGTCCTAATTACCGCAAATACCTGACTCCTGCCGAGTTCGCGAAACAGTTCGGTCCCAGCGAACAGGACTACCAGGCCATTAGCGCCTTCGCCAGGGCCCAGGGCATGACGGTGGTCGCTACGCATCCAAACCGCACGTTGCTGGATGTGAACGGGTCCGTTGCCGATATCGAGAACATGCTGCACTTGAAGCTGCATCGGTATCGGCATCCGACCGAGGCGCGCGACTTTTTCGCGCCGGATACTGAACCGTCGTTGGATGTGGGGGTGCCGGTTTTGACAATTGACGGTTTGGACAACTACGTCCTGCCCCGGCCCATGGATTTAAAGGCGTCTTTCTCCAACCAGATACCTTCAGGCCGGGCATGGGCTACCGGTGGCGGTCCGCGCGGCAGTTTTATGGGGCGTGATTTCCGCGCGGCGTACGTCCCTGGGGTGACGCTGGATGGTTCGGGACAAACTGTCGGCTTATTCGAGTTGGATGGGTACTATCCAAGCGATGTCACCGCCTACGAAAACCTGGCCGGGTTGCCCAACGTCTCACTGGCGAATGTGCTGCTGAATAATGTCACCGGCAGTGCAGGCCCTCAGAACATCGAGGTCACTCTCGACATCGACATGGCCATCGGCATGGCCCCTGGATTGGCCCAGGTCATCGTCTATGAGGGCAAAACTCCCAACGACGTCCTCAACAAAATGGCGACCGACAATTCGGCGAAACAACTGAGTTGTTCCTGGGGGTTTGGCAAGCAGGTCGATGCAATGCGTGACCAGATTTTTCTGCAGTATGCGGCCCAGGGCCAATCCTTCTTCCAGGCTTCCGGCGATTCTGGGGCTTGGACGGGCCCTGCATCACCGCCTTCGGACAACCCTTATATTACTGTCGTTGGCGGCACTTCGCTTACGACCGCCGGCGGGGGCGGGGCGTGGCTTGCCGAAACCGTGTGGCCACTCAGCGGCGGCGGCATCAGCACCGCCTATGCGATTCCGGGTTGGCAGCAGGGGCTGAACATGTCGGCCAACCAGGGTTCCACTACCATGCGCAACTTCCCGGACGTCGCCTGCCTCGCCGAACAAACCATTTGGCTTATCGCCAACAACGGGCAGGAAGCCCTGGTCGGCGGCACCAGCGCCTCTACGCCACTCTGGGCCGCCTTTACCGCCCTGGCGAACCAACAAGCAGCGACGATGGGTTTGCCCGGTGTCGGCTTCGTTAATCCCTCACTCTATGCCTTGGGCAACAGCGCCGGTTATTCGGCTGCCTTCCACGACATCACGACCGGCAACAACACCAATAGCTCGAGTGCCAATAAATTCCTGGCCGTGCCCGGCTTCGATCTCTGCACCGGTTGGGGCACGCCGTCCGGCAGCAATCTCATCCAGGCCCTTGTTTTGCCGCCATCGGCCTTGCAGATTTCTCCGCGCACGCCGTTCCTCTTCAGCGGAGCTACCAACGGACCGTTCAATCCAGCCTCTGCCACTTTCACACTCACCAACGCCGGCGCGGCTCCGTTGAATTGGTCCCTGACAGAAACCTCCCTTTGGCTCGCGGTCGCGCCGACCAATGGCAGACTCGCGTCGGGCGGCCTCGCCACCGCGGTGACCATGACCCTGAACTCGCAAGCCACTAACCTGCCGCCCGGGGCTTACACCACGACGCTTTGGTTCACCAACCTGAGCGAGCAACTCGGCCAAAGCCGTCAGGTAACCTTTGCGGTCGTGACTCCTCCGCTCATCACCTCGCAACCCGCCAGCCAACCCGTGCCGCAGGGCATGATGGCAACGTTCACAGTCGGCACGGCTTCCAATGCGTTGTTGTTCTATCAATGGCAACATGACAACGGTAGCTATCTCACCAACATGGTTGATGGCGCCACTATCTCCGGTTCCGCCACCGCCACGCTCACCATCAGCAATGTCTCGCCCTCCGATGTCGGTCTCTATTCGATCATCGTGAGCAACGCGGCTGGAGTGGTGACCAGCTCGAATGCGATTTTGACATTACTCCCATTCCGCCCGACCCTCTCGGCGCAGCCGGTGAGCCAGACCGTGCTGCCGGGACAGACGGTCGTCCTGAACGTGGGCGCCGTCGGAAGCCTGCCGCTCTCTTATTACTGGCGGGCGAATGGGACCAACCTCGTCGATGCCGGCGCGCTTTCCGGGTCCTCTTCCAGCACCCTGGTCATCAGCAACGTGTCCGCCGCTTACGCCGGGAGCTATTCGGTTCTGGTGAGCAACTCCCTCGGCTCGGTCACCAGCACTGGCGCCACCGTAAACGTTGCCTCTGTGACCGCCCCGGGAGTGGACCTGGGCGCCCTCCTGTCTTTCGGCGGCGGGAGCGGCGGCGCGTCCCCAAACGGATTGTTACTGGCGGCCGACGGCAATTTCTATGGCACGACTCAGAGTGGCGGGACTAACGCTGCGGGAACTATCTTTCAGCTGACCCCGGGCGGCGCGCTTACTACGCTCTATTCCTTCACGGGCGCTGATGACGGGGCCAACCCGTTTGCAACCCTGGTCCAGAACACGGATGGCACACTGTACGGTACCGCTTTTCAGGGCGGCGCCTACGACAACGGCACGATCTTCAGGTTAAGCTCGAACGGCTCGCCAACCGTCCTGATCGCGCTCAACATCACGAATGGCGACTTGCCCTTCGCGGGACTGACCCGCGGCCCAGACGGGCTGTTTTACGGCACCACTTACCAGGGAGGCGCTTCGGGCATGGGAACGGCTTTTCGGATTACCACTAATGGAGCGCTGACGACGCTCCATTCATTCTCGAACCAGAGCGACGGCGGGTTTCTCCATGCCGGTCTGGTGCAAGGCGCGGATGGCAACTTTTACGGCGCGACTTACCAAGGCGGCGCTTATGGCGGCGGCGCGCTCTTCAAGGTGAGCACCAATGGATTACAGGCCACTTTGGCTTCATTGAGTTCCACCAATGGAATGTTCCCCTACAGCGCGCTCGTGCAGGGCCTCGACGGCAGTTTTTACGGCACCGCCAGCGGCGGCGGCGCCTTCGCCAGCGGCACCGTTTTTCGGCTCACGCCGGACGGGCTGCTCACCAACCTCTATTCATTCTCGGGCGGCGCAGATGGAGCCCGTCCGGTCGGAGGCTTGCTGCTGGGAAATGACGGAAACTTTTACGGGACGACCTCTTTGGGCGGCACGTTTGGCAAAGGAACTGTATTTGGCATGTCGCTCGACGGCGCGGTCACCGACCTCGCAAGCTTCGACGGCTATAACGGCGCATACCCGCAGACGACGCTCGTCCAGGGAACAGGCGGCTATATCTATGGTACGACGCCATACGGCGGCGCGAACAATCAGGGGATCGTGTTTCGCTTCAGCGTGAGTGGCGCCCCCCGCATCACCAGCCAGCCGTTGGATCAATCGGTGTTCGCCGGGGCGAACGTGCTCTTCAGTGTGGCTGCCTTCGGCGGGTTCCCGATGTCTTATCAATGGCAGAAGAACGGGACCAACCTAAGCGATGGCTTGGCCCTCTCCGGGAGTGCAGCGCGCACGCTGTCTCTGAGTAACGTCGCTCTGGGCGATGCCGGCACTTTCTCGGTGTTCCTCAGCAATGCTTTCGGCTCCGCAACCAGCGCTCTGGCTTCGCTCGCCGTTACCTCTTCCGCCCCCATAATTGTCTCCCAACCAGCCGACCTGACGCTCGCGCCCGGGGCAACCGCCATGTTCGCCGTGGTGGTCTTGGGAAATCTGCCGCTGTCGTTTCAATGGCAGTTCAATGGAACCAATCTTACCGACAACGCCAATGTCATCGGTTCATCCTCCAGATTGCTCACGCTTATGAATGTGACCGAGGCCAACAACGGGTCCTACACGTTGGCGATTACCAATAGCATCGCCGGCGCCGCTAGCCGCAGCGCGCGGTTAACCGTGATTCCCGTCAGCGCTTCCGGAACGCGAATGACCACGCTGCGCTGGTTCACCGGCGGTGCCGATGCCTCCAGTCCCAACGGGCTGGTGCTCGGTACCAATGGCAACCTCTATGGCACTACCCGGTTTGGAGGCTCAAGCGGAGCTGGCACCGTGTTCGCCATTTCCAATGGCACCGTCGCCACCCTGGCCTCATTCACTCTGACCAATGGCAGCCAGCCGCAGGCTTCGCTGGTTCAGGGCGTTGATGGCAATCTCTATGGCACGACCTCTATTGGCGGTGTCAACGGTGCGGGTAATGTGTTCCAAATGACTGCGGCTGGCGCGCTCTCGAATCTTTATTCGTTCGCCGGGGACACCGATGGGGGAAACCCCCAAGCTCCGCTCGCCCAGGGGCGGTATGGTAATTTCTATGGCACCACGGGCGAAGGTTTCATCTTCCGTCTAACGCCGGCCGGCGCTTTCACGAACCTTGCCGCCTTTACCAACGGCAACACTCCGTCCGCTGGCCTCATTCAGGGCTTAGACGGCAATTTTTACGGTGTCGGCGGAGGGGGAGCGCTTGGTTACGGCAGTTTGTGCCGAATCACACCGGACGGCGCGCTGACGACTCTGTATTCCTTCACGGGCGGCACCGATGGGAGTTCCCCGGCTGGAAATCTGGTCCAGGCGGCCGACGGCACTTTCTATGGCGCTACCACTCACAGCACGCTCCGCGGTTTTCAGTTCTATGGATCCATTTTTAAAATGAGCACCAACGGCGCGCTGAGTGTCCTTTATCTGCTCAATAATACCGACGGTCCTTACCCCCATGCCGGGCTGGCTCTGGGCAGTGACGGCAACTTCTACGGCACCTGTTACGGTTCTGAATTTGGACCCATTACACCCGGCCCGGCCAACGGGAACGGCACCGTGTTTCGAATCACGCCCGGCGGCGCCCTAACTACACTCGTCAGCTTCGATGATATCAGCGATGGCGCTCATCCCGCCTCCGCGCCGGTGTTTGGGGCCGAGGGCAGTTTGTATGGTACCACCATCGCCGGCGGTCCGGGGGGGCACGGCACCGTGTTCCGGCTGGATCTCGCACCCCAAATAGTGACAGGCCTTCCTGCCAATATCATCGCCGCGCCGGGAGCAAATGTGGCGTTCAGCGTAAGCACCTTCGGAACCAGGCCTTTCCACTACCAGTGGCTGGCCGGCGGGACTGCGCTGACCGATGGCGGCAATGTCTCCGGGGCAACCACCGCCTATTTGATGCTCTCCAACGTAACGCTGGCTAATGCCGGCAACTACTCGGTTATCGTCAGCAACGCCGTCGGTGCGGTAACCTCTTCGGCGGTGCGCCTGAGCGTGGTGCTCCCGCCGGTCTTCCAGTCGCTGCTCAAAACCAACAATACCGTGTTGTTGGCCTGGTCTGCTGTTTCAGGCCAGAAATACCAGCTTCAATACAAGTCTGCTCTGACCACCTCGACTTGGACTAACCTTGGCCCGCCGGTGTGGGCCACTAACCTCGCCGCCACCGCCACCGACTCCGTCAATTCCTCCACCCAACGTTTCTACCGCGTGCTGGTGGTACCGTAGCCCAGGCCTGTTCTCTCTGGTGGCCGATACTCATGGATTCGCCCGCCCATCTCTCTGGTCCGATTTCTGTACTCAGTGCTTTTGAATCAACGCGGCTGCCTGGAGCTTGCGCGTGTTGATGGCTTTGGTCAGGACGTTATTGAGGGTGTCCTGTTGGTCGGCGGTGAGAAAACTGGCTGCTTGTTGCACAATACGTTGGTTGCTCTCGGATACGCGTTGCAGAAAACTGTCAATATCTGCCTGGGACCCCAGAAAGGCCTTGTCCGCCGCGCCCGTGATTCCCACCGTTAACTCAGTCGGCTCTGCCTTTACTACCTGGAGCAAGCGCGCGCTTTGCTCACTGTTGAGCGGGTTCTCCCCGAGTTGATTATTCAGGAGCTTGATCGTGGTCCGGGCCGGGATCTCCTCGCTGAACTGTTTGTATCGGGCATAACCGGCATCGCCCAACAACGCCTTCAGCTCCGTTCGCAGGTCGTTGGATGGTTCGCCGGGGACTTGGTCCTGAGTCCCCTGTGCCGTGGCCATGTATTTGGCCAAACCTTTCGAAGCCACATCCATGAATAGCTGGAGAAACTTGTCACTCTGTTCCGGTGTCAGTTTCAGTTCGTTGAACAGGTCGGCGTAGAGCGATCTGATTTTTTCCACTTGTGCCTGCTGGATATATTCCTTCATCGCAGGATCGCTCATTAATTTAGCCAGCCCGTTCATGGGCTGAGTGGGTTTGGCTTCGTTCGCCGACGCCCGCTCACGGAGCACTCCCACCTGACCGCGCAATTTCAGCAGTTCCGTTGCGTTTTGGTCGGATTTCAGGCGGGCGTTCTCCTCTTTCAACGCCGCCAGTTGATTGGTCGCCTGGGTGCGTTCCTGCTCTAATAATTGGATTTGCGCGGTTAGCGGCCCTCGCTCCTGTTGCACCGTCTGGAGTTGGCCACGCAGTTGCGAATCCTGATGGACGGCGTAAATGCCGGTTCCGGCCGCGATGGCAAGAGTCGCGGCAATGATGGTTTTCTGCAATGTGGTCATGGCGATGGTTTTAGTTGCGGCAATCAGGGTTGAGGTTTGGACCGTGCTGCCGGCGATGGCAGCGGTCGAAATGGCAGCGGCAAAACCGGCCGGCGCCGACTGGACGGCGTTGGCGGAAATAACGATCGCGAGCGCTGACGCGGCGGTGGTGATGCCGCGCCTGGCCAACTCCCCACGCAGTTTATCCAATGCCCGCTCCACGCGCATGCGTGCGGCATTTTCGGTCAAGTTCAAGCCGGACCCCACTTCATGGAGAGTCTTGTTTTGAAAGAAGCGGAGCAGGATGGCATGGCGGTCCTTATCGCTCAATTCGTGCAGCGCGTCCTCAATTACCAGGCTAACCTGGCTCCAATCCGGAGGCGGGGTGTCGTCATGGAGGAGTTCATTCATCGTATTGGCCTCCTGTTCGCGCGCTTTGCGTCGTTGCTCCGTTCGATTCACCCGCAATGCCATCAGCCGGGTCGTGGTGTAAAGCCAGCCTACCAGCGCGGGATGCCGCACCAGGCGTTTCGCCTGGCGGGCGACCTCCGTGAAGACCTGTTGCGTCACATCCTGGGCTGAATGAACGTCGCCGTTCACCAGGCGCAGGGCTGCTGAATAGACCAGATCCACATGCCGCCCAGTCAATTCGGCGAAGGCAGCCTCCGACCCCTCGGCGGCATACTGGCTTAGCAATTCGGCATCTTCAGTCATCACGTCTCATAAAGTAATGCCCGCCGCCGGAAAAACCGCACAAGAAAAACAGGCCGGTTTGGCAAATTGGGTGTTCTGAGGGGCCGAATTGTGCCAAGGGCTTGAACTGTTTTGAAATTGTTCGATCCCGAAGTGGTCAGGATCTTCAAACGCGGCCGTTATTAAGAGGCGTCATGGTAGCAGACTGGGAATTCTTGCGAATGCATCTTGCAAACCATGCACGATGGCTCCGGGCAAAACACTCCCGGTCCTGGCCCTGATACATCCGAAAAACAGCCCCGTGAAAACGTTTTGCAGGCCATACGACCAGCCGAAGTCGAAGCGGCCGCCAAAGTAATCCACCGTGTTTAGAGCGTGCACCAGGCCGAACAATAACGAGGAGATCAGCAGCCCTGGCCCAAACTCGACTCCCAGCAAACGAAAGGGGAATCCAAACGCTTGGTCGATTCGCGACTGAATGTAGCCGCGGAAAAAGATTTCCTCGCCGAAACCCGCGCCGAAGAACAGCCACAGCGCTTGCACCCACATCGAAGGCCGGTGAAAGTGCGCGGCGACGAGCGGCAGCACCGCCAACAGGGCGAATATCGCCGACACGCTCGCTATGGGCGGAATGCGTTCAATGATCGCGCGCCGCCTCCCAACCAGACGAAGCACGAGAATGAAGGCAGGCAGGACGACAACTGCGAGTCCGGCAATTCGCAGGAACTGATGAGGAGCGTGAGGATCGGGCGGCTTGCTGGCGTCGAAATGAACCCTGGTCGCTGCCAACCCGACCGCCACGACCGCAAGCAAGAGGAGGCTGCAAGCCAATCCCAGGCTGAGATGATACGACCATCGTTTCGCGCTCAGCCCATACGCGGCGAAGCTTCTACGGTACAGGAGCAATAAAGCGACCGTGAACGCCACCATCGTCAAACCAGGGATGAAATTCGTTCGCGCGTCCCATTGGCCGAACACGGTGAAATGCTTAAGCGCCCGATAAGCTACGTGAACCAATCCGAACGCAAGGACGACCTCGGTAATCGCGGTAAAACGACCCAGGCCGCCGCGCAAAGGCACCTGCTCAGGCGCTCCGGTAGCGAGCATAGAGGCGCCGGTTCTCATGACGCCCAACTTGAGCCGAAAGCGCAAAAAGACAAGACTTTGCTATTTGGCGGGTCCGACAGGATGGGGTTAAGACGCTTTACACCTTTGATTCAATAGTTTTAACCCCATGATGAAAATCCGCGCACTGACGCCCTCGCACACCCTCGCCTGAAATACATCGATCTTCACGTAGAAAGGGTGCACCGAGCAAGTCACCTTTCGTCAACGATTCAGGGCACCAGGCGGGCTCTGTAAAAGCGCTTCGAGAAGCTGGCCGCCGACGTATCCACGTAATCAAACGACCCGTCCGTGATTGTGTTGGTCTTTTGGGCAGACCATTGGCGCAAATCGACGCTGGCGTCGATCGCATAGCGGGCTCCCGAGGGCCCGGTGAGTTGCAGCGGGAATTGCCCGTTGGCGGGCCGGCCCAACGCAACTAGGCGCGCCGCTTCAACAGGTTCGACAGTAACCAGGTAATTATCGAAGACCATGAAGTTGTCGCCGGGTGCATTCGTGTCAGCGATGAACCATGCCGCATCGATGTCTCCCAGCGTCAGCGCCGCCCTCGTGGTGGTGAGCGGTTGGGCCGTCACCACTGGAGCGCCGTTCAACGTCGCGCTCCAGTTGGTGCCCCCGAAGTTCATCGTCACGGCCAGGGTATACACTCCGTCGTTGGTGAAGGTAGTCCCGGTATAAACCAACCCGTTGGTGTCGTCCAACACGTAATAGATACCCAAATCGCCGTTGAAGAAATCCACCGTGAACAACCGGTGGCCCTGGATGTTATACACGCTCCAATAAAAGTCGTCGCGCTTGCCGTTGGTCGAGTCGACGACGGTCATGGTGACCGAAAACTTCACCACCGGCGTGCCGCTTGCCAGGGGCGAATAGTTCAGGGGGTGGAAGACGCCCAGGTAATCCGTCGCCGGCTCTAACGGAGACGAGCCGACGTACGCGGCCTGGCTGCCGAGGTAATTGGTCAGTAGCCCGTTGCCGCCGTTGGTGCTGCTCGTGTCGCCCACCCACCCGGCTTGCCCGATGAGCTCGAACGTGGGATCGTAACCTTCCGCAGCCTCGAACCCGGTCGAATAGAGAATGGTCGCCGCGCCGGAGCGGCCAGGGAGCGCCAGGAGCCCTGCCAGGGCAAGCCAAACAACAGAAATTCTCATGGCCGGCACTGCCTGCAAGCATTATTGCCGGAAGAACCATTCCGGCCCACGCCACAAACTCCCAAGCCCAGAACCCATTTCGAAGGACGCCCGCCTTTCATATGTTCCTCTCACCCTTAAGCGTTTTTCACATCATTTGCTATCAGATCGACTCAATTGCAGACAGGTCTATTCATCGTTGCGCCGGCGCGGCGAACCACCCCTTTGGTTTGGGCGGAAGAGTTGGGGAATGGACTGTGTCCGGCGATGGGACTCGCAAGATCGTGGGCGGCTGCGCGGACACTCCGGCCAGCGTGAAAACCTGCACTCGCTTACCCGCGCCTGTATACACCGGCAACACGGACGGCACAGTGACTGTTAGGTGTGCTCCGGAGTGGACGATCCGCGCGCTGCGGCACTTCGTGTTTAGCCTTTTTTGTCAAACACGCTTGAATTTGCCCGTGCACGGCGGATATTGGCCAACCAACATCACAACCCAAGCAACTATGAAGATTGCCTGTTCTTCCCTCGCGTTTTCACTGTCTTTGCTCCTCGTCCCATGCGCCCCGGCCCAGACCTTTATCGGCACCAACGCCCCCGGCCAGGGCTCCAACTACACCTTCACCGTCGGTGCCGGCGCCACCAACCTCTCGCTCGTCATCTCGAATAACGCCACCGCCTATTCCTATCTCTTGCTCAAAAAAGGCGGCACCCCCACCGACACTGTCTTCGACTACGCCGCCCGCCTCAATGGCCAAACCAACGAACTGAACCTCGAAATCCCTGAGTACTCCGCCGCGACCTATGGCCTGCGCGTCTCCACACCCGCAGCTTCAACCGCCCAACCCTTCCAGGTCCTCCTGACCACCAACCGCGCCGATCTGCGCTCCGCCGCCTACCCCGTCATTAAGCCGCTGGTCTTCTCCACCACCGGCAATCTGACCAACACTGGCCCCGGCGCCTGGCAATATTTTCAGGTCGATGTGCCCTCGAACCTGCTGAGTGGCTGGCGCATCGTCTTGAGCACCAACACCGCCGCCGGCAACCCCGACCTCTATGTGCGCCGCGGCACCTTGCCGACCACCGGTAGTTACGACAAAGCCAGCGTCAACCAGGCTCTTGACACCATTACCTTCACCAGCGCTGAAGCCACCAACAGCACGTATTTCATCGGCGTTTATCTTGCCGCCATTACTAACGCGACCTACACCCTCGCCGCCGAATTGAGCTCGATGGCCACCCTCACCTGGGACCCAGGTACCACCGACGCCGGCACCCAGGTCTTCACCAACCTCAGCACCCTCGGCGGCGATTATTATTTCTCCATCACCACGCTCGGCACCGCCGACGGCGTCTGGCGCTCCGCCCTCAACGTCCTCAGCGGCGAAGCCGACCTCTACCTCCGCCTGGGCAGCCTCCCCTCTACCTCTACCTACGATTACGCCTCTACCCGCGTCGGTTCCGATGGCTTTGTCCTCTCGCAATTGGGCAGCCAATTCTCCCCCGGCCAGAACTGGTACCTGCTGGTCCATGCTTCTCCCGGCGCCCAATGGAACCTCGTCACCGGCGAAGCCTACGTCCAGCAACTGCCCGCGCTGGCTGCCGATGCCTCCAGCAGCGGCACCAACGTCACCATGGGCGCCGAAGGCATGCATTTCTTTAAAACGACCATCTCCTCCAACACCCTCGCCTGGCGCCTCGGCCTCAACGGCGCTACCAACGTGCTCTACGTCAAAACCACCGCCGCCCCCACCCCCTACACCTCCTCCACCTACGACCTCACAGAGCCCGGCCAGATGCTCGTCGTGCCTTCCTACCTCGTCGTCGGCAACCAATACTTCATCGGCGTCGCCGGTAAGCCCGGCCTCAATTTTACCCTCGACTCCCGCCAGCAAGCCGTCACCAACCTCGCCTTCAATTCCACCACCAACTTCTCCGTCTCCGGTTACGGCTACACCACTTTCCTGGTCCAGGTCCCGGTCCAGCAAATCGCCTGGCAGGTCAACGTCACGCCTTCCTCCGGCAATGCCAATGTCGCCATCCGCCGCGACAACGTCCCCAACGAGTTCGTTAACGATGCCTTCTCCGAACCGCCTCCCGGCGTCGGCGCCTCCGTTATCCTCGTCCCGCCCACCCTCAGCAACGGTTCCTTCTACCTCACTGTCTATAACGCCGGCCCATATACGGTCTCCCTCTTCAACGGTCAGCCCGTCATCACCGACGTCGATTACGTCTTCGCCATCACCAATGACGCCCCCTCGCGCGCCGGCTGGCGCTTCTACCGCGCCGCCAACACCGCCGAACAACTCGGTTCGCTCGGCTGGGAACTCGACCTCTCCAACCAGGTCCCCAACACCCTCATCGCCATCCGCCGCAATGCCGTTCCCGGCCAGTGGAATTACCGCAGTGACCCCCACAACAGCCCAAGCTACTCCACCACCGGCTATATCGACCTCTCCGGCTCCCTCGGCTTCCTCCAGCAGCCCAACCACCAGGCCGACATCTGGTACATCGGCGTCTATACCCCGACCTCCGCCCTCGGCAACTTTGTCCTCACCGGCTCCCAACTCACTGGCGCTGGCTCTACACTCGCCTTCGACGGCCCCGGCAGCCTTACCAACATCTCCGCCCAGCCCGCCGGTAAATTCTTTTACTTCAATTTCACCGTCCCCTCGAATGCCTTTGGCTGGGACATCCGTCTGACCAACGCCTCTGCCGGCAACCCCTACCTCTACATTTGCCGCGACCAGCTCCCCTCCCAAAGCAACCCCAACTACTGGAGTCCCGTCAGCTCCACCACCTGGCCCAGCGGCTACCAATGGCAGGCCGGCTATGACTGGACCGGCGAGTATTTTGATAACAACGGCGCCTACCGTTACAGTCAGCTCCTCCAGATGGGCATCGGCAACCCCCTCCAGCCCGGCAACTACTACGTCGGCGTCATCAGCTCCACCGGCACCAGTCCCATCAGCTATTCCCTGGTCAGCCGCGGCATCGGTACCAACTTCGCCATCCCCATCCTCCCGCTCCCCTTCACCAACGGCACCCTCTCCACCAACCTCCTCGCCCGCGAAGCCGCCTATTACTCCGTCGTCGTCCCTACCAACCTCCCTTCCTGGCGCCTCCGCCTGGGCACTAACTCCGGCGACGCCCTCGTCATGCTTCAGAAAGATGCCTTGCCCAACGTCGGCGCCGGCGGCCAGCCCCCCACTTCCATCGGCGGTGGGCGCAAAATGCAGAAGCCTGGGAAT
>Ga0210408_10001787_pt1 | contig 21789 bp, 18 predicted proteins | sample IncBWH4MmetaG_FD_155471 | JGI IMG/M metagenome (GOLD analysis project Ga0210408, IMG submission 155471) | Forest soil microbial communities from Barre Woods Harvard Forest LTER site, Petersham, Massachusetts, United States - Inc-BW-H-4-M | ecosystem: Environmental > Terrestrial > Soil >...
CGCAAGGGGATCAGATCTGGCTCAACTACATCAACCTGTTCGTCGACACGATCAAGCTCGACGGCCGCCTGATGAAGTACGCCAAGAAGCACAAGCTCGATCCGATCGTGGCGCCGTGATTGCGAAGGGGGCCGCACTGCGGGAGGGCCGTGCCACAAACACCGGCGTCATCCTGAGGAGCTCGGCGCGTCTTTCGCGCCGAGCGTCTCGAAGGATGGCAACAAGCACGGGGCGTGTTTCCATCCTTCGAGACGGCCGCTCGCGTAGAGCGAGCGGCCTCCTCAGGATGACGCTGAGTTTGTTGCCAGCTCATCAGCGCAATAGCATCCGAGAAAGCGCCAAGGATAACTGGAGAGGATGATGCCTCATTATCAGTTCCGGTGGGACATCATCTCGGGCAACATCGACTTTCTGCTGTCCGGGCTGCAGATGACCCTGTTCATCTCCGCGACGACCTTGGTGCTGGCGATGGTCGGCGGCCTCGCGCTGGCGATGATGGATATGTCGCGCTATTGGCCGATCCGCGTCGTCGGGCTTTCCTTCGGCGAGATCATTCGCAACACGCCGATATTGGTGCAGCTGCTGTGGGTCTATTACGTCCTGCCGATCGTGTTCGGCATCGGCATATCCTCGCTCGGTGCGATCCTGATCGGCCTCTCGGTGTACATGGCGTCCTTCATTTCCGAGGTCTATCGCGCCGGAATCCAGGCGGTGCCGCAGGGACATCGCGAGGCGGCGCAGGTCCTCGGCCTCACTGCGTTCCAGAGTTTTCGCCGCATCGTGCTGCCGCAGGCGATCCGCATGACCTTGCCGCCGCTGGCGTCGAATTTCGTCCAGCTCATCAAGTTTTCTTCCCTCGGAGCCGTCATTTCGGTGAGCGAGATCACGCGCCGCGGCATGGAGCTCTCGGCCTCCACGTTCCGCCCGCTGGAAATCTTCACCTTCATCGCCATCGTTTATTTCTTCATCTGCTGGCCGCTGGCGATGGGGATTCGCATCTGGGAGCGGCGGCTGGCCAGCCGCTGAACGCGATGCAATCTCCCGACCCACGCGCCGCCATCGTCGGCCGCGTCGCCGAGTCGGCCGGCGATCTGATCGCGCTGACTCGGCAGTTCGTCGCCGCGCCATCTCCCAACCCGCCGGGCGATGTCACGGCGGCGGCCGCCGTCGCGCTCGCCTTCCTGCGCGCAATAAACGGCGCCGAGGTCGAGCGTTTCGAACCCGCGCCCGGCATCGTCAACGTGGTTGCGCGCATCGCCGGTGGCCGGGCCGGCCGACGGCTCGTCTTCAACGGCCATCTCGATACGTTCCCGGTGGGCGCGGATCTCGCCTGGACGGTGCCGCCGTTCGGCGGCGTGCTCGCCGACGGGCGTCTCTACGGCCGCGGCGTGTCCGACATGAAAGGCGGCATCGCCGCCTCGATGATCGCCGCGCGCGCGCTCGCCGAGCACCGCGCAAGTTGGCCGGGCGAGATCGTGATTACGCTTGCCGGCGACGAAGAGAACATGGGCTCGCTCGGCACGCGCTGGCTGCTCGACCACGTGCCCCAGGCGCGCGGCGACGCCATGATCTGCGGCGACGTCGGCTCGCCGCAGATCGTGCGCTTCGGCGAAAAGGGCTTGCTGTGGATCGAAATCGAAGCCGCGGGCAGCCCGGCGCATGGCGCGCACGTCCACAAGGGGATCAACGCCATCGACCGCCTGCGCGCCGCGCTCGATGCGCTCAAGCGCGCGGAGGACATCGCCGTCGCGGCGCCCCCGCACGTCGCCGCCGCGATTGCCGCCGCCAAACATGTATCCGAACCGCTGTCGGGCGTCGGCGAGGCCGATACGCTGCAGCGGGTGACGGTCAATATTGGCACCATCGCCGGCGGCACGTCGGCGAATCTGGTGCCGGCCTCTGCCTCCGCGAAGGCCGATATCCGCTTGCCGATTGGCGTCGGCACCGAAATGGTCGAGGCAAAGCTGCGCGAGTGGCTCGGCGCCATCGACGGCGTGACCTGGCGCGTGATGCGCCGCTACGAGCCGCGCTACACCGATCCGGACCATCAGATCGTTTGCTGCGTCACCGATGCGGCGCACGAGGTCCTGGGGGAGCGCCCGGTCGTGAACATGCGCGTCGGAGGCTCCGACGCGCGGCTTTACCGCATGGACGGCATTCCGTCCGTGGTGTTCGGCTGCACGCCCTTCAACATGGGCGGTCCCGACGAGAACATCCTGATCGACGAGCTTGTTGCCGTCGCCAAGGTGCACGCCCTGGCGGCTTTTGACTTTCTCAACTCCTCACACCGAGAGTGAGCTCATGAGCCCAGCGATCGCCGAACTTGCCAGCAGCGAACTCCACCGCGGCCCGCTCACCTTCATGGGCGCGCCGTTCAGCCACGACCTGAGCAGCGCAAAGGCGGCGATTCTCGGCGCGCCGTTCGATTGCGGCATTCATCTGTTTCGCATCGGTGCGCGGCAAGGGCCGCAGTCCATTCGCGAGCAGTCGCGGCTGGTGCGCCCGTTCCAATCGGAATTCGCCGACTTCGACATCCGCGCGCGGCTCGGGCTGGTGGACTGCGGCGACGCGGCGGTCACGCCCGGCCGCATCGAGCCGTCGTTCGAGCGCATCGAGGAAGCAGCTTTTCGCATTGTCTCGGCCGGCGCCGTGCCGGTCGGTTTCGGGGGCGATGGCAGCGTGTCGTTGCCGCTGATCCGGGCCGCCGCGCGGCGCTGGCCCAACCTGGCGGTGCTGCACGTCGACAGCCACACCGACGCCTACCCGTATGACGAGGCCGAACCCTACACCGCGGCGACGCAGTTCACCCATGCGGCGCTCGAGCAACGCATCGCGCCGAGCGTCTCGTATCACGTCGGCCTGCGCGGCTCGACCTATTGCGCCGGCGCCTACGATCACACCCGCGCGCTCGGTTACAATCTGATAACGATGCGCGAGCTGATGCGGCGCGGGCAGGACGACGTGCTCGAGGAGCTGCACGAGCGGCTCGCCGGTCGGCCGGTTTATCTGTCGTGGGACATGGACGTGTTCGATCCGTCGGTGGCGCCGGGCGTGTGCTCGCCGACCTGGGGCGGATTCACGGCGCGCGAGGGGATCGATTTCCTGCGCGGATTTGCCGGAATGAACATCGTCGCCGTCGATATCAATACGGTCAGCCCGCCGCATGACGTGAACGGCATGGCGGCCTTCTTGGCCGCGCACATGACTTACGAGTGCCTCCTGCTGCTCGCGGGCGTTGCCCCGGCATGAAAAGACAGCACGCGGTGAAGAACGAGAAGGCGAGAACATGATGCAGTCTTCCTCGCCGGTACGGCCCATGTCCGAATCCCCGCCCGCGCCGGGGGACTGGCGCGAGGTCGCCCCGGGCGTATTCTGGGCGCGCGTAGCGCTGCCGTTCCGGCTCAACCACGTCAACGTCTATCTCATCGACGACGGCGACGCCTGGAATATCGTCGACACGGGGATTGCCAATGATCCGACCCGCGAGACCTGGAACCGGTTGCTGTCCAGCCGCATGGCCGGCCGGCGGGTTTCGAAGATCGTGGCGACCCACCATCATCCCGATCATGTCGGGCTGGCGACCTGGCTCGCGGAAAAATTCGGCGCCGAAGTGGTCATGTCGGGGACGGAGTATCTGCTCGGCCTCACCTATTGGCTCGACAGCGACGCCATGAAGGCCGACCACTACCGCGCCTTCTATCGCACGCGCGGGCTCGATGCGGAGATCGCCGAATCGATCCTCGACCGCTCGGCGCGCTATCAGTCGTTGACCGGCCCGCTGCCGTTCTCATTTCGCCGGGTGATCGAGGGCGATACGCTGCGGCTCGGTTCGCGCGCGTTCCAAATCGTCACCGGCGGCGGCCATGCGCCGGAACAGGTGATGCTCTACGCTCCCGACGACCGCATTTTGTTCGCCGCCGATCAGATCATGCTGAACATCACGCCCAACGTCAGCGTCTCGCCGCGCAATCCCAACGGCGACGTGCTCGGGCTGTTTCTCGCGACCTTGGAGCGTATGGCCACCCAATTCGACGACGACATCCTCGTGCTCCCGGGACATCATCGCCCGTTCAAAGGGCTGCAAGCGCGCGTGCGCGAAGTCACTGAGCACCACGACGAGCGCCTCGCCGCCATCGTCAGGGCTTGCGCCAAGGCGCCGCGCTCCGCCGCCGATCTGCTGAAGACGCTGTTCCGTTATCCGCTCGACCGCGGCGTCATGGGGCTGGCGTTCGGCGAGTCGTGCGCGCACGTCAACCGTCTGCTCGAGGAAGGCAGGATCACAGCATCGCTCGAAGCGGACGGCGTGGAGCGATATCAGTCAGACCGTACGGTGGGCTAAGGCGGAGCGAATGCGACGCCGTGCCCACCGCGGTCCAGCAGCAATTACCGACCATCGTTGGTGGGCACGGCCGCTCCGCTCACGCTGCGCGTCCTTAGCCCACCCTACGAATCTCACAATCCGCAACGAGGAGACGCAGCATGAAGATTGGATTTATCGGTCTCGGCATGATGGGCCGCGGCATGGCCGCCAATTTGCAGAAGGCCGGCTACGCGCTCGTCGTCCACGACCTGACGCGGCAGGCCGCCTCGCATCACCTCGCGAACGGCGCGACGTGGGCGGAAACGCCGCGCGCTGTCGCCGATGCCTGCGACCTCGTATTCACGTCGCTGCCGACGCCGGCCGATGTCGAGGAAGTCGGCTTGGGGGCGGAAGGTCTCGCCGCCGGTTTCCGCGCGGGCGCGGCTTGGTTTGATCTTTCCACCAACGCGGTCGACGTCGTGCGGCGGCTCAACGCCACCTTCGCCGCCAAGGGTGTCGACTTCCTCGATGCGCCGGTGAGCGGCGGCCCGGCCGGTGCCGCGAGCGGCCGGCTTGCCATCTGGGTCGGCGGCGACAAGGCGGTGTTCGATCGCCACAAAGCGGTGCTCGACGCGATGGGCGATCAGGCGCGTTACATCGGCCCGCCCGGCGCCGGCTCGATCGCCAAGCTCGTACACAATATTTCCTCGGCGGCGATCAACACCGCGGTGACCGAGGCGATGACCATGGGCGTGAAGGCAGGGCTCGATCCGCTCGCGTTATGGGAAGCGATCCGCACGGGTTCAGCCGGCCGGACGCGCTGCTTCGACGGCGTGGGCCGGCGGTTCCTGCAGGGCCGTTTCGACCCGCCCAATTTCGAGCTCCGGCTGATACAAAAAGATGTCCTGCTCGCGCTGCAACTCGCGCGCGAGACCAACGTTCCTATGCGGCTGTGCACGCTCATGGCGCAAGAGATCGCCGAGGCGATGAACCGCGGGTGGAGCAAACGCGACAGCCAATCTTTCCTGCTGTTGCAGCAGGAGCGCGCCGGCATTCCGCCCATCGCGGTGCCCGAAGAACAGATCAAGCGCGTGATGGAAAAAGGTTGACCACATTACTCAACTCGTCATCGCCCGCGAAAGCGGGCGATCCAGTAAACACAGACTTGTACAAAAGAACTCCGGCCTGTGTTTACTGGGTGCCCCGCTTTCGCGGGGCACGACGAATCCGAGTTGTATCACACCGTAATATCCACCTGCGTGCCGACGCCGGGCGCGAGGTTCGCCACCCGGTTCATGTTCTGCTCGGCCGAGGCGATCAGGTTGGCGACCGACTGCCCCTGCTGCGCGTCCATGCGCGCCATGCGGGCGGCGATGGCCGTCTGCACCTTGGCCATCTGGGCGGCAACCAGCGCGGCGGCGAGCGAAGCAGTATCCATGGGATAGAACGCAACAACAGGATTGGGTGCCGATCATACGGTGGCAACCTTAACGATCTGCCTATACTGCCGGATCCGCTCTAACGAGGGAGGACCACGTGACTGTCGAACGCATCGATTACCAGGCCGGCGGCGTGCGCAGCAAAGGCGCGCTGATCTGGAACGAGAAGGTCTCAGGGAAGCGGCCGCTGCTGCTGGTGATGCCGAATTGGCTCGGCGTCACCGATAATGCCATCCGGCGGGCGCAGAAGATGGCCGGCGACAAATACGTCGCCTTCGTCGGCTGCATGTACGGCGAGGGCAAGACCTGCGCCGGCCCGCCGACCTCGCAGGAATGGATGATGGCGGTGCGCGCCGATCGCGTCGAAGGGCGCAAGCGCGTCAACGCCGCGCTCGCGACATTGGCCGCCGAGGCCGACAAGCGCGGCATCGGCGATGCCGGCAAGAAGGCGGCGGTCGGCTTCTGCTTTGGCGGCGGCAACGTGCTGGAGCTGGCGCGCAGCGGCGCCGAGCTTGACGCCGTGGTCTGCCTGCACGGCGACCTTGTGACCACGATGCCGGCCAAGAAGGGCGACATCAAAGCCGCGGTCTTCGTGATCCACGGCTCCAAGGATCCGGTCGCGCCGAAGGCCGACCGCGATGCGCTAGAAGCCGAGCTGGAGGGCTCCGGCGCCAATTGGCAAATGCTCGATTTCGGCGGCAGGCTGCACTCTTTCGCCGAAGAGGAGACGATGATGAAGGGCATCGCCGAGTACGATGCGGGCGCCGCGCACCAGACCTACCGGATGCTCGACGACTTCATCCAGGACGCGTTCAACAAAAAACTTTGACGACCTGGGTCGATCTGTCCCGAGGCGGTGCCTGCGACACGTGCGGTCTTTGTAAATGCGCCCTCTCCCCTTGCGGGAGAGGGCATCTCAACAGTTCAGCACAATAGGTCGGGTGAGGGGTGGGCCTGAACCCCTCACCCAACGGAATTTGTTGAACGTGTCGAGCAGCCCTCTCCCGCAAGGGGAGAGGGCGCCATAACGGGGCACTGCGTTTGCTGCGCGCTACTGCCCGCTGAACAGGTTCTGCGGAATGTTCGCCTTGGAGAAGATGTGGTCGCGCGAGGCCTCGAGCTGCTGGCGCAACCCGTCGAGATCGACGTCGAGCAGCTGTCCCTTCCACTTGCGTACCTTGCCGGCAACGATCACGGTCTCGACGTTGGTGCGATCCATCAGGGACACGACCGCGCCGGGCACCTGGTTGAGCGGCACGACGTTGATCCTGGTGGCGTCGAGGATGAGGATGTCGGCCTCCTTGCCGGGCGTGAGCGAGCCGGTCTTGCGGTCGAGCCCCAGAGCCTTGGCGCCGTTGATGGTGGCGTAGCGCAGCACGTCGCGGGTGGTGAGCGGGGCCGGAACGCCGGCGGGCAGCGGCGGCCAGTACGGGAAATTCCCCGGGACGGTGGTGGCGCTTGACGGCAGGCCCCAATCCAGCGGGTTCGGCAGGTTGGACCCGGGAACCTGGTTGGGGCTGTCGAGGGTCATCTGGTTCACCAGCATGCGCTGCAGATTCATGGCGGAACGCATCTGGGTGAAGAAGTCCGCCGTCAGCGTGCACTCGACGTCGACGGAGAGCGAAGGCTCGAACGGATTCTGCTGAGTGCTCATACTCTGCATCCGCAGAATCGGCGGCATGCCATGCCGCATGTTCATCTCGATCGGGAAGGCGATCGAGACCTGCGCGCCGTTGTCGTGAACCGCCTTCCAGCCCTTATCGGACATCCCGGTCATGTGAATGAACAGGTTGTCGGGGCCGATTTTCAGAGGCTTGTTGGTGATGGTGTTGTTGCCGCCGGTGCCGTCGGCGAGCGCGTCGAGGATCGGGCGGATGCCGAAGGGCGAGAGGATATGCGCCGCGACCGGAATGCCGATGTCGCGCCCGATCGACCATGCCTTGGTGTAGGTCGGCTGCCCGATATAGACCTCGCCGCCCATGATCATGGTGACGAGCTGATCGGTCGAGCGGAAAAACGTTTTGTGGAGGCGGTAGGCGTCCTGGGGATACGCGTAACCGGCCGGGGTCGAGACTATACCGGTCCCCGCGCCCTCGAAATAGCCGAACGCGGCCCGCCGCCCGGTATCGAACAGCGCCTGGACGGCGGCGTCCGAATGCTGCGGCGTGTAATGGATCTGCGATACGTCGTGCACCGTGGTGACGCCGTCGTCGAGTTGCGAGAGCCCACCGAACAGCTCATTGATATAGACGTCCTGCGGCCGGTACGTCGGCGCGAACGTCAGGAGAATGAACTCGAAGTAGGTCGTGTTTCCGCTCGGCCCGCTGCCGGGATCGCTGATCAGGACGCCGTCGGCGAGGAAGCTGCGCAGCGCCGTCTCGAACTGATGGTGGTGCGTATCGATGAACCCGGGCATGACGATGTGTCCGGTCGCGTCGATCAGGTCGGCACCGCCGGCCGACAGGTTCGGCCCGACGGCGAGGATTTTCTTGCCCTCGACCAGCACGTCGGCCTGCGGGAACTCGCCCTTCAGCACGCCGCCCAAGCTCGGATCCATCGTCATCACCGAACCGCCGCGGATGACGTAACGCCGGCCCGGCGTGCCGGTGCCCTGCGGCATGGCGATTTGCGCAGCCGCAGGTCGCGGCGCGAACAGATTGAGACCCGCCGTGGCAATTCCGGTTGCCGCCGCGCCTTTGAGGAGGTTGCGCCGCGTCGTCGCGAGGTGACTCCGCCATTTTCCCTGAGCGCACAGGATGCACATGTGATCCTCCCCTATCCGTCGTCTGCAGCGACGACTTGTCTCATCCTGCTGCCGCTCCGGCGTAGAGTAAATGCGAAACGCCGCTTCGCCTCAAACAAATTCATCCCAACTTTTTGAATGGGCCGCCGCCCACTGCGATCTGGGCAAATCTGGCATCATTTTGTTTATTTCGAGATGACGCGCCGGCATGCTTTAGGGTGGGCTAAGCGGGCGAAGCGAAGCGCAGCCCGCGTGCCCACGCGTGGGCACGCCGTCGTCTACGCTCCACCGGCTTAGTTAGTCCACCCTACGTTCCTGGTCACTGTCGGTGGGCCAAGGGCCGAAAGGCCGTGCCTCCAGATAAACAATCTTGTGTGTAAGATTTCACACAAGCGCGGCCCGGTTTTGTGATACCGTCAATCACGGAGGACAGGCCGGTCGATCTGATCGCGCCGCTCGGAGTGAAGGGCGCCTCAATGCCGGGTACGTTCGAATCGGTCCTCAGGGCCGACGATCTGTTTTATTGCCAATTTGAACGCCTCACAGTCGCGCTGGGTACGTCGACCAGCGCGCGCCCCTAGCTCACGTGCGTCGCGAGTTTGTCATCCGCAATCGTAATAGACAATGGAATACGAATCTAAATTTTCACCGCCGGGGAGGATCACATGACTGCGTTGCCGCGGCCGCTGCATTTCCGCAGCCGCCTTTCAGGTCTGTTTCTTTTGGGATGTGTACTCACGATCGCAGCTATCGCGCAATCCCGCGAGGCCGTTGCCCAACAGGTTACTACGACGATCTGTAAGAAAACGGCCCCTTCGCCCGATCCCTCGCAGACATCGTTTAATTTTATCGGGGCCAACAGCTGGAGCACCGCGCCCAATAACTTCAGTACCCTGTACCCGAACCCCTTCCAGCTGAAGGACGGCACCTGCTACACCATCGACATCACGGCGCACGATAAGTTCAACAAGTTTACCGAGCATCCGATACCGCCGGGTTGGGCATTGTCCAACATCAGCTGCGTGCATCAGAAGAGCGTCGTCAGTATCGTCGGCGGCAATCCCAATCCCGCTTTCCAGTTCGGCGACGACACGGTCACGATCGACCAGAACGAGCCCAACGTCACCTGCACCTTCGTCAATACGGCCTGCTTCGCTCCCACCGACCAGTCTTTGCCGCCCTGCACGCGGCCGGGAGAGACCGTGACTCTCAACCTGAGCACGGCGACCGCCGGCGTCGATCCGTATTGGACGGTGTCGCCCGGCGGCCCCAATGCAACCCATATCTCTTTCGCCCCGTGGACGGCTCTCCCCAACAACTGGATCCATCCGACCGCGCCCCTCCCCGAGAACTCCGCCGCAGCGACGTACACGTATACGCGCAAGTTCAACTTGCCCTGCAAGCCGGAGTCCTACCAAACCCTGCAAATCGCGGGGCGGTTTGCGGCCGACAACAACGGCACGGTAAGGCTGAATAGCCACCCCATCGGGAGCTGTACAGGCAACAACTGTTTCAACAACCCACCCGTTATCGGCACTCTTTTTGGCACGACGAACAAATTGTATTTCAACCAAGGACCTAACTATTTGACGGTGACGGTCGGGAACCAGCCTAAGTCGTTCAGCGGGTTGTCGGTCGTCGGCAGGCTCTCCGGCACGTGCGGCGCGACGTGTGTCTGCGGGTGTGCGCCCGGGGACGAGAGGTGTGCCCCGCCGCGGAACCCCATCGAGAGAGAAGCGCCGCAGAAAAGAAAGAGGGGAAGGGCGCGGTGAGTCCCGGGTAGCGGACGTTCAATTCGGATACCGCTTTCTTAAGCGGTCTCGGCCCATGTCAGCCGCGTTGGTGCCCATGACCTCATAGGTCATTGGCTCCGCCGATCGCCCGTGCCATCAATCGTCCGATCCCATGCCGTCAGTGCCGAGCCCCTATGATCGAACGCCTCGCCCGCCGCCTGCCGTTCTACTACGGCTGGGTCGTCGTCGCCGTGGTGTTCGTCTCCATGGCGCTCGGCGTCAACGCGCGCACCGCCTTCTCGCTGCTGTTTCCGCCCATCCTCGACGAGTTCGGCTGGCCGCGCGGCGTCACCGCCGGCGCCTTCTCGTTCGGCTTCCTCGTCGCCGCGCCGCTTACGCCGCTGCTCGGGCGGCTGATGGACGCGCGCGGCCCGCGCGTGGTGATGGAGCTCGGCGTCGCGGTGATGGCGGCGGGCCTGCTCCTTGCGCCCTTCGCTACTTCACCCTGGCACCTCTACGCCACGCTCGGCGTGCTGGTCGGCGGCGGCAGCGTCGCGCTCGGCTATACCGGGCAGGCGCAGTTCCTGCCGAGCTGGTTCGTGCGCCGGCGCGGCCTTGCCATGAGCATCGCGTTTTCCGGCGTCGGCGTCGGCTCGATCATCCTCTTGCCGCTGCTGCAATCGGTCATCGCCCGCGCCGGCTGGCGCGCGGCGTCGGTCGCGCTCGGGCTTGCCGTCCTCCTGGTCGCGGCGCCGCTCAATCTCTTGCTGCGCCGCCGGCCCGAGGACATCGGCCTCGCGGCCGACGGAGAAAAGGCCGCGGCCAATTCCGGCGCGCCCGCGCGTCATGCCAACGTGGTCGATCAGGCCTGGGTGGCGGTCGACTGGACGCTTTCCCGCGCGTTGCGCACCGCCCGCTTCTGGCTGATCGCGCTTGCCTATTTCGGCGCGCTGTTCGCGTGGTACGCGGTGCAGGTGCATCAGACAAAATATTTGCTCGAGATCGGCTACAGCGCGGCCGATGCCGCCTGGGCGCTGGGCGCGGTCAGCCTGGTGGCGATCCCGGGGCAGATCGCGCTCGGGCATCTCTCCGACCGCGCCGGCCGCGAGATCGTGTGGGCGATCGGCTGCGCCGGCTTCGCGATCTGCTACGTGGCGCTGATGTGTTTGGCCGCGTGGCCGAGTCCGCTTTTGCTCGGCCTCATGGTCGCGGCGCAGGGCATGCTCGGCTACGGCCTCGTCGCGGTGCTCGGCGCGATCCCGGTCGAGATTTTCGAGGGCAAGCACTTCGGCGTGATCTTCGGCAGCGTGATGCTCGCGGCGCTCGCTGGCGGCGCCGCCGGTCCCTGGCTCACCGGGCTGCTGCACGACGTGACCGGCGGCTACCAGGGCGGCTTCCTCATCGCGATCGCCTTGTGTGCCGTGTCGGCGGCGGCGGTTTTTCTCGCCGCGCCGCGCAAGGTGCGCGCGGTCGCCGGCCGCGTGCAACGGGAAACGGCAACGCCGTAGGGTGGGCTAAGCCGGAGGAGCAGAGCGACGACGGCGTGCCCACCGCGATCTATCAACAAACAAACGTCCATCGTTGGTGGGCACGCGCGCCCATCGGCGCGCTTAGCCCACCCTACGGTCCCGGCGCCGGGCCGGTGTAGCGGGCGCGCGGGCGTATCGGCTTGTCTTCCGCCTGCTGCTCGAGCGCGTGCGCGATCCAGCCGGCGGTGCGGCCGATCGCGAACAAGGCGAGCGCGCTGCCGGGCTTGAGGCGGAGCGCGCGCCGCAGCGACACCAGCGCGAAATCGACGTTCGGCTGCACGCCGCGGATCGCGTCCATCGCCTCGCGCAGAGCGTCGCGCGTTCCATCGCGCGGCAGCAGGCGCAGCAGCGCGAGCGCGCGCGGGTCGCCCTCGCGATAGAGCGGATGGCCGAAACCGGGCAGGATGTCGCCGCGCCGCAGCCGCTCCTGCACCAGCCGCCGCGCGTCGCCGAAGCGCTCGGCTTCCTCGAACAGGATCTCGACCAGGCTGGTCGTGCCGCCGTGGCGCGGGCCTGAGAGCGCGCTCAAGCCGGCCGCCAGGCAGGCGGCAAGCGAAGCGCCGGTCGAGGCGACCACGCGCACCGCGAAAGCCGACGAGTTGAGCTCGTGATCGGCGCACAGCACGAGCGCCGCGCGGATCGATTGCGCCGCGCGCTCGGACAGTCCCCACGCACGCGCGACGTGCAGGTGGATCGGCGCGTCGCTCGGCGCGGTTCCGGTCGCCGCCGCCGCCATCAGCCGCAGCAGCAAGGCGCCGTCATGCCACAGCCGCCGCTCGTCGCGCTGCCATGTCATGGCGTCGCCGACGCCGGCAACCGGCAGGACCGCCATGCAGCGGTCGAGCGGGAAGGCATCGGCAAGGGACGCGATCAGCTTTCCCGCCGCGCGCGACAGCGGCGGCGCGGCGCCGAACGGGTCCTCGCTGCAATTCCACAGCAGCCGCGCCGTCTCCTCGAGAGTCGCCTGCGAGGCCAGCTGCGCCGCGTCGCGGCCGCGATAGAACAGACGATCGCCCTCGATCAGCGTGATGCCCGACGCGAGCGCGGGCAGGCCGAAATCGAGCGTGCCGGCGGCAATGTCCGCCGCCTTGCGGCCGCGCGTTTTGTTGCCGGCGAGCCGGTCGACGTCGGCCTTGCTGTAGAGGCGGCGGCGCGGATCGTCCGGCGCGGGATGCGCCCGAACGAAGCCACGGCTGACATAGGCGTAGAGCGTCGCGCGGCTGACGCCGAGGCGGTCGGCGGCCGATTCGGCGGTGAGGAGGCGGTGCGGGGTCATGGTCACAGGTTATCACATTATATATTGATCAATGCAATCAATATTGACGATCTATCCACCTGGCGTCATGTAAATCACCGCAAGCAGATCACTGGTCACTGATAACTGTCAGAGGTGATGCCATGAACCCGGGTCTCGATGACGTCGTCGTTGCCGAAACTGTGCTCAGCCATGTGGACGGCGCCGGCGGCCGCCTCGTCGTGCGCGGGCATGAACTCGAGGACATCGCCGGGCGCAGCTTCGAGGCGGTGCTCGCGCTGCTGTGGGACGGCCTGACGCCGCAGCCCACGAGCGAGCAAGGCATTCGCACGGCGCTCGGGGCCGCGCGGCTTGTCGCGTTCGAGCGGGTCGCGCCGGTCATCGCCGCGACCGACCGCCTCACCGCGGTCGAGGCGCTTCGGCTGCTGCTCTCGACGCTGGCCGATGCGGAGGCGACGCCGCATCACGTTCTCGCGGTCGCGGCGGTGCCGGTGTTCGTCGCCGCGATTGCGCGCCGGCAGCAAGGCCTCACAGTTATCGCCCCCGACGCGGACATCGGGCAGGCGGCGGATTTCCTGCGCATGCTGCGCGGGGAAGATGCGCCGGAGGAACACGTGCGCGCGCTCGAAACCTATCTCGTCAGCGTTGCCGACCACGGCCTCAACGCATCGACCTTTACGGCGCGCGTCATCGCCTCGACGCGCGCGGGACTGCTCTCGTCCGTCGTCGGCGCCTTGTGCGCGCTCAAGGGGCCGCTGCACGGCGGCGCGCCCGGGCCGGTGCTCGACATGTTCGACGCGATCGGCAGCTTCGAGAACATTCGTCCGTGGCTCAATCGCGCGCTGGCGCGCGACGAACGCCTGATGGGTTTCGGCCATCGCGTCTACCGCGTGCGCGATCCGCGCGCCGACGTGCTCAAACAAACCGCCGCGTCCCTGCGCGGCGGGGAAAACCGCATCCGCTTTGCCGAGGCGGTGGAGGCGGAGGCGCTCGCGCAACTCGCCCGGCACCGGCCGGGCCGGCGTCTCGACACCAACGTCGAGTTCTATACCGCGCTCGTCCTCGAAGCGTTGCTCATTCCGCGCGACAGCTTCACCAACGTCTTCGCCATGGGGCGCATGGCGGGCTGGACCGCGCACGTCCTCGAGCAGGAGCGGATCGACCGGCTGATCCGGCCGCAGTCGCGCTACGTCGGCCCACAGCCGGCATCGCCGATCGCCGCATGAGCAACTGCCGTAGGGTGGGCTAAGCGGCGAAGCCGCGTGCCCACGCGGATGCAACAAATACTGTCGTCATCGCCCGCGAAAGCGGGCGATCCAGTAATCGCGGGGCTTTCAAATAAAACGAAGGCCGGTGTTTACTGGATGCCCCGCTTTCGCGGGGCATGACGAGCCAGAGTATAGGTTGTCCATATAAACAAAGCGCGCCGCTACTCCGCCGCCACCAGCGGCCGCTCGGGCATCGGCAGGCCGAGGGCCTCGCGCATCGACCGGTGATAATGGATCATCGCCGGCTCGTTGCGTCCGAACACCGTGTGAGTTTGCGCCCCCGACGTGAGGCCGATCTGGATGGTGCGGCCGGCGGGGAAATCCTCGCCGGTGACGACGTCGAACACGAGCTGCATGTTCTTGTCCCAGTGCGTGCGTTCCTCCTCGGTGGCCGGCGCGCGCGGGACATAGAGCGCGAGATCCATGACCGCGCGGTCGACCCGGCCTTCGCACGGGAAAATGCGCGCCAGCTCGACGTGGTCGCCCTGCAGCATCAGCAGCGTGTTGGGAAACAAACAATAGATCAGCGTCGTATTCCACATCAGGTCCCAGGTTTCTTCGGGCTCGTGGCGCAGCCGCTCGAGTTTCTTGCGCGGGAAGGTCAGGCGATGATTGGGGCCGAAGGCCTCGAAGTCGGCGACGTTGCCGTGCAGGATCGCGCGCAGCGAATCGCGATGGAGAAAGCCGATGTGATAACCCTCGTGGAACGTGTCGACGAGAATTTTCCAGTTCATCTTCTCCAGGACGACGCGATGGTCGTAGAACGACCAGGAATCGAACTCGTACGACGCGAGCTCCGGGCCGAGACCCGCGAGCCACGGGTCGATGTCGAACGTGGTTGCGCCGTCGCTCGCCGGCGTCGGAATCACCCAGACCAGGCCGTGCTTCTCGCATAGCGGCAGCGCGACGAGCGACGGGCGCTCCGCCCGCACCCCGGCGAAGCAGCGCTCGTCAGGAACGCCCATCAGCTTGCCGGACAGATCGTAGGTCCAGGCGTGATAGGGGCAGGAGAAGACGCGCGCCTGGCCGCAGCCCCGCGCCACCTGGGCGCCGCGGTGCCGGCACACGTTGAGAAACGCGTGCAAGGTCCCGTCGCGGCCGCGCACGATCAGGATCGGCACGCCGGCATACTCGTCGGTGCGAAACGCGCCGGCCGCGGCCCACTCGGCCGCGAAACCCATCAGCAGCGGACGCTCGCGGAACAGGACGCGCTGCTCGGCGGCGAGGTGAGCGGGGTCGGTATAGACACGCACGTCATTGTGCCAGGGCGCGTCGGCCAACGACGTGGTCCTGTTCTCGACGTGGTGCAGCAGGCGCCGCAGCAGGTCGATCCCGGCTTGTTGGTTCATCGCCAACTCCGTTGCGCTATAAAGCAAAAAAATCGCGCGCGGCCGGCTGCGGATGTGCCCGTCGCCGCTTTCCGATACGGTACCGTATCACACGCGCTGGACGCGTCAATACGGTACCGTATCAAGAAAGGGTGAGGCACACGGATGAGCGACGACACCGGGCACAAGGCGTGGATCGACGCCGGCCTGAAGGAGATGGGGCACGGCGGCCTCGCGCAGGTGCGCGTTGAGGTTCTGGCAAAGCGCCTCGGCGTGACCAAGGGCGGGTTCTATCGCCGGTTCAAGGATCGTCGCGCGCTGCTCGATGCGCTGTTGGACACCTGGAGCGGCGGCCGCATTGCCGCGGTCGAACAGCAAACCGCGCTTGGCAACGAAACCGCCGCCGACCGGCTCAAGTCGGTGATCAGGCTCTACTCGGAACGCGCCAATCCGGAAGCGATGGCGATCGAGCTCGCGATCCGCCAATGGGCGCGTTCCGATGCCGCCGCGGCCGCCGCGGTGGCGCGGGTCGACGCCGCGCGGCTGAACAACGTTGGGCAGCTCTACGCCCGCATGGGGCTTAACAGCGCGGACGCGCAGGCCCACGCCGTCTTGTTTTACGCATTCATCTTCGGTCAGGCTCTCATCTTTCCCGACCTGCCGCCGCGCAAGCGGGCGGCGCTCACCGCCGCCGTCGCCGATGTTCTGACGAAGGTGAAACCGACTCTCTGACTCGTCATGCCCCGCGAAAGCGGGGCATCCAGTAATCACCGCCGGAGTTTTATTTGAAAGGTCTGTGGTTACTGGATCGCCCGCTTTCGCGGGCGATGACGAGCGGCGAGTCGTTCTTTCAAACCGCCTCCGCCGCCGGCCGCCGCAGCATCCAGAACGCCACGCTGCCGCAGGCGTAGAAGAAGATCGAGAGCGCGAACGCCACGCGGTAGCTGCCGGTCACATCGAAGGTGAGGCCGGCGAGCCACGAGCCGAGCGCGGAGCCGACGCCGGTCCCCATGGTGATCGCGCCGAGGATGGTGCCGAGCTGGGGGCCGGGGAAGAGGTCGGCGGTCTTCGCCGTGATCGAGGGGCCGCGCGCGCCCCAGGTGAGCCCGAAGAAACACGCGTGCAGCCACAGCAGCAGGTGCTCATCGGGCGAGGTGATCAGCATCGCGCAGACGACGCCGAAGATCGACGTGCCGTAGGTGATGACGCCGGCAAGTTCGCGCCCGATGCGGTCGGAGAGCCAGCCGGTGACGATGACGCCGGGCAGCGACAGGAACGCGCCGAGCCCGAGCACCCAGGCGGCGTAGATCTTGTCGAAGCCGACCGTCACCGCGAAGGCGAGCTGGTGCAGCGCCACCAGGAAGCTGCCGAGGCCGGTGAAAACGTAGACGAGGAACAACAGCCAGAAGTGCGGCGTGCGGATCGCGCGCTTGAGCGTCCAGGTCGCGGACGTCGTGTCGGCGGCGGCGGCCGGGCGCGCGGCTTGCGCGCCGCGGAACAGCATTGCCAGCGGCACGACGGCGACCGCCATGAAGCCGGCCTGCGCCAGGTAGGCGGCGCGCCAGCCGAGGCCCGTGATCATCACCGCAGCGAGCGGCGCGGAGAACGCGCGAGCAAAGCCGTTCGCCGATTGCACGATCGCAACTGCCATGCCGCGGTTGCGCACGAACAGGCGCGAGAGCAGCGGCACGAACACGACGAGGCCGAGGCAGTTCGCCCCGAGCGTCATCAGCACGCCGTAGAGCAGAACGAGTTGCCACAGCGCGTGCACGAACGAGCTCGCGAACAGGCCGAGCGCAAGCACGCTGCCGCCGATCAGCACCAGCCGCGCCGGCCCGAGCCGGTCGACCAGCACGCCGACGAGCGGCGAGGTCATGCCGTTGACGAACTGCGACGTCGAATAGGCGAGCGAGGCTTCCGCGCGGCTCCAGCGGAATTCCTCGATGAATGCCACGAGGAACACCGTGTAGGACTGCATGCACGCGCCGCTCACCGTGAAGGTGATGAACGAGGCGGCGAGCAGCAGCCACGCGCGGCGCGCGGACGATCGCGGGGCGTCGGCCTTTATCGTCTCCGGCACTTCAGGCCTACATTCTCTTGATCCCGGCCTGCTCGATGATGGTCTTGTAGAGTTCGATTTCCTTGGTCACGCGTGCCCAGGCGTCTTTCGCGCCCTTCGGCCGGACCTGGAACCCGGTCTGATAGAGCTTCTCCTTCATCGCCGGCGTGCGCAGCACGTTGAGCGTCTCCTGCTCGAGCCAGGCGACGATCTCGGGCGGCGTCCTGGCGGGCGCGAGCAGCACCGTGTCGGTCGCGAACACGAAGTCTTTGTAACCCTGCTCTTCCATGGTGGGCACGTCGGCAAGATCGGGCCAGCGCTCGTCGCCGGTGACCGCGAGGCACCGGCAGGAACCGGCTTTGATGTGCGGCGCGGCCGGCGGCAGCGAGCCCGAGCTGAGCTGCACGGTGCCGGCGAGCAGCGCCGCAAATGCGTCGCCACCACCCTTGAACACCACGTCCTCGAGCTGCGGCAGGTCTTCCTTGAGCTTGAGCACTTCCAGCTGGATTTGTGCCGCCGTGCCGATCGGCGGCGTCGCGCAGTTGTATTTCGCCGGCTCGGCGCGGGCGAGCGCGACGAACTCCTTCATGCTCTTCGCCGGCAGTTCCGAGCGCACCACGAAGGTGTTGGGCGAGCTGGCAAGCTCGCTGATCGGCACAAAGTCTTTGTAGGGATCGTAGGGGATCTGATGATAAAGCCCGTAATTGATCGAATAGGCGTTGGTGGCGAGCAGGAGCGTGTAGCCGTCCGGCTCCGCGTGCGCGGCGAAACCCATGCCGATGTTGCCGCCGGCCCCGCCGCGGTTCTCGATGATGAAAGTCTTGCCGGTCGCTTGCTGCAGCGCCCCGGTTACGATGCGGCCGACGATGTCGGACGGCCCGCCCGGCGTATTCGCCACCACCACCTTGACGGTGCGCTCGGGATAGGCCGCATACGCCGCGCGCACGCGCAGCAGCGCCGGCGCGGCGAGGCCGGCCGCCAGCGCGGACGCGCTTTTGATGAAGCCGCGGCGCGAGAGGCTGCGTGTGAGTCTCGGCATCATTTTCCCTTCGGCATTTCGATCGGCGGCGGCGGCCACAGCGCCTTCTTCAACGCGGCGGCCATCATGTCGAGCGCCGTGCCGGCGGCGCGGATGATCTTGCCCTGGCCGACGAAGCCGTGCGTCTGATCGGAGTAATGCAGATGCATCACGCGCACGCCCTCGCGTTCGAGGCGGCGCGCATAGGCGATGCCTTCATCGCACAGCGGATCGTACGAGCAGGTCAGCACCAGCGCCGGTGCCACGCCGGACAGATCCGCGGCGCGCAGCGGCGACGCGCGCCAGTCGATGATGTCCTTTGGCCCGCGCAGATAGTGGTCGATGAACCATTTCATCGTCGGGGTGGTGAGAATGCCGACGGTCGCGGTCTGGGAGGAGCGCGTCACCATCGCCATGTCGGTCGCGGGATAGACCAGCAACTGATAGGCGAGCGGCGGCAGCGCGCCGTCGCGCGCCATGATCGCGAGCACGGCGGCAAGATTGCCGCCGGCCGAGTCGCCGCCCACCGCGACGCGCGTGTGATTGATGCCGAGCACGGCCGCGTTGGCGACGATCCATTGGGTGGCGGCGGCGCTGTCGTCGACGGCGGCCGGAAACTTGTGCTCGGGCGCCATGCGGTAGTCGACCGAGACGACGCGGCAGCGCGCGCCGTTGGCATAATGCCGGCAGGCGGTGTCATGCGAGTCGAGATCGCCCAGCAGCCAGCCGCCGCCGTGGAAATAGATCAGCGCGGGCAGGACCTCATCGCTTGCGGTGCCACGCGGGCGATAGGCGCGCAGCTTTATTTCGCCGCGCGGGCCGGGGCAGGCGAGGTCGCGCACCTCGGCGACTTCCTGCGGTTCGGGCGCCGTCACTTTGCGCCCGGCGGTGAAGGTGTGGCGCGCCTCTTCCGGGGATAAGGCCTCCATCGGCGGACGGCCCGCCGCGCGGATCATGGCGAGCAAAGTTTCGGTGTCGGGATCGAGCGGCATTGTTATTTCATCCATTCCAGAATCGCCGCCGCGACTTCATCGGGCTTGTCGAGTTCGGCGAGATGGCCGGCGCCCGCGATGGTCACGAGCTTCGGCTTTGTTTTCATCGCCGCGGCGAAGCGAACGGCGTAGCTGCGCGGCATGATCTGGTCGGCCTCGCCCCAGATCAGCAAGGTGGGCGCGGCAACCAACGGCAGGCGCTTCTCGAGCCGCGTATTGCCGAGCGGCCAGAAGGCGCGCGCGGCCGCTTCGCTCGCGCGGGTCTGCTCGATCGCCCATTCGGGCGAATTGGTGCCGGGCGGCGGTTCTTTGAGCGCGTCCCAGTTCGCCGCGTCCGCGCACATCAGCGCCGGCACGGCGTCGTTGCGCTGCGCCCACGGATCGGTCGGCGGATCCTTTTCGTCGAACAGGCCGAACGGCGCGATCAGTGCGAGGCGCCGCACGCTCTCGGGCCAGATCGCCGCCATCTCGGCCGCGAACGCGGCGCCGACCGAGCTGCCGGCGAGATCGGCGCCGTCGAGCCCGGCGGCGGATAGAAGCTCGCGCACCGCCATCACCCAATCGAGATGATTGTCGAGCACGTTATGCCCGAGCGCGCCGGGATAGCCCGGCAGCGACGGCACGACCACGCTGCGCCGCTCGGCGAGGCGATCGAGGAACGGCGTCCAGCGCGGCAGCCCGCCGAGCCCGGCGAGGAAGCCGAGCTTCGGCCCGCTGCCCTTGCGCCAGACGCGGCACGGGAAGCCGTTGATCTCGACGGTTTCGCTTTGCGGCTCGCTCACGCCAGTACTCCGTCGCAACAATCTCTCAGCTCGTCATCGCCCGGCTTGACCGGGCGATCCAGTAACCACAACCGTCACAGATTATTCTGAGAGGGCGCCGTTTACTGGATTGCCCGCTTTCGCGGGCAATGACGAGCCTGAGGGGCTACTCCGCCGCGGTGGCGTGGGGGTGGAACGGCGCGAGGGAGGCGCGCGCGGCGGCCGGCATCGGCTGCGGCCACCAGCGGTCCTCCCACTCGGAGAACAGGTCTTTCATCTGCGGCAGGACGCGCTCAGCAAACAGCTGCGTGTTGTAGCGCGTCAATTCCTTGCTCATGTTGCCGAACTGCAGGAGCAGCATGAGGTGCCCTACGTTAAGGTTGACGGCGACCTCGCGCAGCTGCTCCGCCACCTCGTCGGGCGAGCCGATGATCACGTAGCCGCGCTCGACGATGTCCTCCATCTCGCGCCCGAGCATCTGGAATTTGTCCTGATAGCGCGGCGGGGCGGCGCCGGCGGCGCGCGCCACCTGGCTCTCGATGCCGGCGCGCTGGGTCGCCTCGCTGATATAGCCGGGCGGCTGCGCGAACTTGGCGCTCACGTGCAGGCAGCGGCCGTAGAAATATTCCGCCGCCTCGGCGTAGAGCTTCATCGCCTCGGCGCGGTTCTCGGCGACGCCGACGAACTGGAGGAAGCCGGCGCGGTAGGGATTCCGGTCCTTGCCGAGGCGCGCCATTTCCTTCCAGAAGCCGTCCATGGTGGCGCGGCCGGCCTTGTAGCCGAAGTAGGAGAGATACGAGTAGACGTAGTCCTTCGCCGCGCACCACTGCCACGTCTCGACCGAGCCGCCGCCGGGAATCCAGATCGGCGGGTGCGGGTCCTGGATCGGGCGCGGCCAGATGTTGACGTAGCGCTGCTGATTGAAGCGGCCGTTGAACGCGAAGGTGTCGCGCTCGGTCCAGGCGCGCATGACGAGGTCGTGCGCCTCGTAATAGCGCTCGCGCAGCATGCTCGGGTTCTGGCCGTAGGCGAAGCAGGTGTCCATCGGCGTGCCGACCGGGAAGCCGGCGATCAGCCGCCCGCCCGAGATGCAGTCGATCATGGCGAATTCTTCCGCCACGCGGGTCGGCGGATTGTAGAGGGCGAGCGAGTTGCCCATCACGCAGATCGCGGTGTCGGTGGTGCGGCGCGAGAGCGCCGAGGCGATCAGGTTGGGCGAGGGCATCAGCCCGTAGCCGTTCGAATGGTGCTCGTTGACGCACACGCCGTCGAAGCCGCACTCGGCCGCGAACTCCAGCTCGTCCATGAAGTCGTTGTACATGAGGTGGGCGCGCTTCGGGTCGAACAGCGAGGAATGGATGTCG
>Ga0210408_10001790_pt1 | contig 21768 bp, 20 predicted proteins | sample IncBWH4MmetaG_FD_155471 | JGI IMG/M metagenome (GOLD analysis project Ga0210408, IMG submission 155471) | Forest soil microbial communities from Barre Woods Harvard Forest LTER site, Petersham, Massachusetts, United States - Inc-BW-H-4-M | ecosystem: Environmental > Terrestrial > Soil >...
CGGCGTTCCCGAAGGCACCGACATCGTCAATTGCGCCGGCATGATCATCGCCCCCGGGCTCGTCGACATGCGCGCCTTTGTCGGTGAGCCCGGCGCCAGCCATCGCGAGACGTTTGCTTCCGCGAGCCAGACCGCGGCCGCCGGCGGCATCACCACCATCATCTGCCAGCCGGATACCTCGCCCGTGATCGACAATTCGGCGACGGTGGATTTTGTCTTGCGGCGCGCCCGCGACACCGCGATCGTCAATATTCATCCGATGGCGGCGCTGACAAAAGGCATGCTCGGCCAGGAGATGACCGAGATCGGGCTGTTGAAGGCGGCAGGCGCCGTGGCTTTTTCCGACGGCGACAGGAGCGTCACCAACGCGCAAGTGATGCGCCGCGCGCTGACCTATGCCCGCGACTTCGACGCGCTGATCGTGCACCACACCGAGGATCCCAATCTCGTCGGCGAAGGCGTCATGAATGAAGGCGAGTTCGCCGCGCGCCTTGGGCTTGCCGGCATCCCCGATGCGGCGGAGGCCGTGATGCTGGAGCGCGACATGCGCCTCGTCGCGCTCTCGGGCGGGCGCTATCACGCGGCCTCGCTGAGCTGCATCGAGTCGCTGGAGATCCTCAAACGGGCGCGCGATGCGGGCTTGCAGGTCTCGGCCTCGGTCTCGATCAACCACGTCACCTTGAACGAGAACGACATCGGCCCCTACCGCACGTTTTTAAAATTGTCGCCGCCGCTGCGCACCGAGGACGACCGCAAGGCGCTGGTCGCAGCGGTTGCCTCGGGATTGATCGACGTCATCATGTCCGATCACAATCCGCAGGACGTCGAGGTGAAGCGGCTGCCGTTCGCGGAGGCCGCCTCCGGCGCGGTCGGTTTGCAGACCATGCTGCCGGCGGCTTTGCGGCTCGTCCACAACGGCGAGACGGATTTCAAGACGCTGATCCGCGCGATGTCGACGCGCCCGGCGGAATTGCTGGGGCTACCGGGCGGCTCGCTGCGCGCGGGCTCGCCCGCTGACGTGATCGTGATCGATCCCGATACGCCCTGGGTGCTCGATCCCGCCGATCTCAAATCGCAATGCAAGAACACCCCGTTCGACGAGGCCCGCTTCTCCGGCCGCGTCGTCCGTACTATCGTCGGCGGGCGGACGGTTTACGAGCATGTATAATGCGCGGCAAGTTTGTGGCAACGGAAACGACGGGAGCGGCAGGCGTGTCAGGTGACGGCTTTCTCGTGGTCGCGTTCCTGCTCGGCTATCTGCTGGGCTCGATCCCGTTTGGGCTGATCCTGACCAGACTTGCCGGCACGCAGGATCTGCGCTCGATCGGCTCCGGCAATATCGGCGCCACCAACGTGCTGCGCACCGGGCGCAAGGGTCTTGCGGCGGCAACGCTGCTGCTCGACATGCTCAAAGGCACGGCCGCCGTCGTCATCGCCGGCACTTTTGGCGGACCGAACGCCGCGATGCTGGCAGCGCTTGGCGCCTTCCTCGGTCATCTCTTCCCAGTCTGGTTGAAATTCAAGGGCGGCAAAGGCGTCGCCGTCTATATCGGCGTGCTGCTCGGCCTGTTCTGGCCGGCCGCCCTGGTGTTTTGCCTGATCTGGCTCGCCACCGCCTTTACCTCGCGCTATTCGTCACTGGCGGCGCTGGTCGCTAGTTTTGTCACGCCGATATTTTTGTGGTGGTTCGGCCACCTTGCGCTGGCGTCACTATTCGCGGTGCTGACCATGCTGCTGTTCTACATGCACCGCGAGAACATCACGCGGTTGCAGGCGGGGACTGAGGGCAAGATCGGGGCGAAGTAGGAAGACCGTCACCCTGAGGAGCGCGCACCTTGCGCGCGTCTCGAAGGGCGACAGCCCGTCTGCCCATCCTTCGAGGCTCGCTACGCTCGCACCTCAGGATGACGATCCTCGCTTCAGCGCCTCCTCAACGAAATGCGCCGCGGCAAGCGCTTTGGCGTCGTCGCCATAACCTGCGATCACCTGCACGCCGACCGGTAGTCCACCGTCGGCGACATGAGCGGGAACGTTGACGCAAGAGGAGCCCATCAGCGTCCACAGCCGGTTAAACCGGGGATCGCCTGTCGAGGCCAGTCCTTTCGGAGCCGCGCCGGGGGCCGATAGCGTCAGCAACACATCGACTTCGCCAAACGTCTCGGCCAATGCTGCGCGAGCCTGCAGCGCAATCGCGCGCGCCGCGTCGTAGTCGGAAGGCGTAAGGCCTAAGCTTTCATCGAGCCTGCCGCGCAGCTTCGGCGGCATGGCGTCGTAATTTTCGCGATATTCCCAGGCGAACGCCTGATGCGCCTCGAATTGCTGGATGGTCGGCTGGATGCCCCAGGCCTCCACGACGATGTCAGGCAGTTTCAGCGAGCAAATGGAAGCCCCTGCCCGCTCCGCCGCGATGGCGGCGATCTTTAGCGCCTCGCTGCCGGCTGCTTCCGGATCGCCGGCAAATTCCTGGCGGACCAGCCCGATGCGCGGCGCTGTTGTCGTTGCGGGAGGCAACAATTCGGGCCGGTTAGTCATCGCCGCGAGCCCGTGCGCGAGATCGCTCACGCCGGCCGCGAACAGCCCGACGGTATCGAGCGTCCACGAAAAGCATTTCACGCCGACGGTCGGCAACAGCCGGTAGCTCGGTTTGATCGCGGCGACCCCGCAGAACGACGCCGGCCGGATCACCGAGCCGCCGGTCTGCGTCCCCAGCGCCAGCGGAATCATGCCGGCCGCGACCGCTGCCGCCGAGCCCGATGACGATCCGCCCGGCGTGTGCGCGTGGTTGCGCGGATTGAGCGTCGCGGTCGGATCGTTCGCCGCAAACGCCGTCGTCGTGGTCTTGCCGATGATGGTCGCGCCCGCCTGCTTCAGCATCATCACCACGGACGCATCCGCGCGCGGCCGAAAGCCCCTATAGATCGGCGAACCCATCTCGGTCGGAAGCTCCGACGTGTCGATAATGTCCTTGATGCCGACGGCGATGCCGCGCAACGGACCTTTGCCTGTGGCGCGCGGGTTTTCGGCGCGACAGGCAAAGGCGCCGATAATCTTCTCGTGCGCGTCGATCGCTTTCTGCGATTGCGCGAGCGCGGCATCGGGAGAGAGATCGCCGGTATCAATGCGACGCTGAAGTTCGGTGAGCGAGATCATGGGGACGTTTCCGGAGGTGCCGGATTGTTTCTACGCAGCGCAACGGGATGGAGCAAGCGGGTCGAAGGCCGTTGCCCGCGCCCCCAGCTTGCTCCATGCTGTCGCCCTAAGGAGCCCGCGTGGACGCCGTCAACAAATCCCTCAGCGACGCCGAACGGCTGAACCGGCTGCGGCTGATCCGTTCCGACAATGTCGGGCCGCGCACCTTCAATTCCCTGCTGCATCATTTCGGCAACGCGCGCGGGGCACTGGAGCGGCTGCCCGATTTGGCGCGGCGCGGCGGCGCCGATCGGGTGGCGCGGATTTGCAGCGAGGAGGATGCGCGCGGCGAGCTTGCGGCTAGCCAGCGGCTCGGCGTCGGCCTGCTCGCTCCGGGCGAAGCCGGCTATCCGCCGCGGCTGGCGACGCTTGACGACGCGCCTCCCTTGCTCGGCGTGCGCGGCTCGCTGGATGCGTCGATGCGGCCGATGATCGCTATCGTCGGCTCGCGCAATGCCTCCGGCGCCGGGCTGAAATTTGCCGGCCAACTGGCGCGCGATCTCGGGGAAGCGGGTTTCGTCATCGTGTCGGGTCTCGCACGTGGCATCGACCAGGCGGCGCATCGCGCCACGATCCGAAGCGGCACCGTTGCCGTGCTGGCCGGTGGTCACGACAAAATCTACCCGCCCGAGCATGAGGACCTCTTGGCCGCGATCATCGAGGCCGGCGGTGCCGCGATTTCCGAAATGCCGCTTGGCCACGTGCCGCGCGCACGGGATTTTCCACGGCGCAACCGCTTGATCTCGGGCTGCGCGCTCGGCGTCGTCGTGGTCGAAGCCGCGCATCGCTCGGGCTCACTGATCACGGCACGGATGGCGGCCGAACAGGGCCGCGAGGTCTTTGCCGTGCCGGGCTCGCCACTCGATCCGCGGGCGGCCGGCGCCAACGATCTGATCAAGCAGGGCGCGACGCTGGTCACCGAGGCTGCCGATGTCATCCATGCGATCGAGCCGATCATGGAGCATCCGGTCGCATTTCCCTTGAGCGAGCCGGACGGCGAACGGCTCGCTGGCGACCCGCAGGCCGACGAGCGCGCGCATCACAAGCCTGCTCGGCCCAAGCCCGGTGTCGATCGACGATTTGATCCGGATGGCCGAAACGTCGTCCGCCATCGTCCGCACCGTGCTGCTTGAGCTTGAACTCGCCGGCAGGCTGGAACGTCACGGCGGCGGGCTGGTGTCGCTGATTTAATCTCGCCAGATCAGGCGGCGTCGTTACGCGCGTCGAACCGCGCCCGCGCCTTCTCAATCTCGGCTTGATGCTCCATCGCCCATTTGCCGAGCGCTTCCACCGGCTGCCACAGCCCGCGCCCAAGATCCGTCAGCTCGTAGTCGACCCGCGGCGGAATCGTCGGGAATACCGTCCGCGTCACCAAGCCGTCGCGCTCAAGGCCGCGCAAGGTCAGCGTCAGCATCCGCTGCGAGATGCCGCCGACCATGCGCTTGATCTCGTTGAAGCGCCGCGGCCCGTTGCCCAGCAACATGATGACGAACACGCTCCATTTGTCGCCGACCCGCGCCAGGATCGACGCGACGCCGCGGCAGTCGCTGTGATCGTAGGACGGCGGCGGGACGGGAACATTGATGTGCTCGGGTTTCATCGATGTGCTCGGGTTTCAAAAATGTGCGTTCTTGCGCGGTTTCTCGACAGTCACTCATATAGTCTCAGTTACAAACTTATACCAAGGGTGACCATCCATGAAACTCCTTCATATCGACTCCAGCGTGCTCGGCCCCCACTCCGTCAGCCGAAAGGTTTCCGCTGCGATCGTCGACCGCCTGCGCCAGGCAACGCCAGGGCTTCAAATCGTCTACCGCGATCTGAGTGCGACGCCGCTTTCGCATCTCACCGGCTCGCATCTGGCCGCTGCCCAGGGCGCGGTCGCGCCCGATGCCGCGCTCCAGCAGGAGCTCGCCGCCGGCCAGGCCGTGTTGGAGGAGTTCTTGGCCGCCGACATCGTCGTGCTCGGCGCCCCCATGTACAATTTCACGATACCGAGCCAGCTCAAGGCGTGGATCGACCGCATCGTGATTTCCGGCAAGACCTTCAAATATGGCGCGCAAGGGCCGGAAGGGCTGGCCGGTAACAAGCGGGTGATCATTGCGATCTCGCGCGGCGGATTTTATGGCGCCGGCACGCCGGCAGCCGCGCTCGAACATCTCGAAACTTATTTGCGCGGGGTGTTCGGCTTTATTGGTGTCGCCAATCCCGAATTCATCTTCGCGGACGGAATTCAGGTCGGACCGGAGCACCGCGAGAAAGCGCTGGCGAACGCGTTGCAAGCCGCAACCAATCTCCGCGCGGCCTAAACAGAAGCGCTACAACCCGCCGCCGTGGCATCACGGCGGCGGATTGGTGTCGCTAATGTCGAAGAGCCGTCGAAGACGATTAGAACCAGGCGCCTTGCACGCCGCACAGAATAGCAATGAGAGATACCAAAAGGCCTACTCCGGAAAACAGCGCGATTGTAATGAGTGGGTGACCATCTGACTTTTGCGACGAAATCTTAGACGCAGAAACGGAAATGCGAGCACCATTCGGCATATCAGGCTCCAGTAAATAAAAGTTCGAAAAACCCCAGCCTTCGAAAAGAGTCATCGCAGCCAAAGCAGAGGTTCAAGCCGCGCTCAAAATACTTGCCGTGGACGAGGGAACCGGTCAGCACAACTGATCGACGAAAAATCTCGTCTCAACGCGCTGACCGGCGTCACAGGCTAGCATCGCGTGTGCAATGCCGAAAAAAGATCAATACCAAACGCCTTGCTGGCCTGTCAGCATCGCAATCACGAGCGCGAGGATGCAAATTCCGGAGAACAGCACGATCGGATCAAGCGTGCTGGCGGCTTTCTTCGATGAGGCCGTGAACGCCGATGACGGTAAAAAGAAGTGAATAGCCCTGGACATATCAAATTCTCCAATCGCTCAGGTCAAAGCCCTGCCGTGGAGAAGTCGAGCCTGCTGCGATCGGGGTTCAACGCAAGTCGCGTAAAATTGGAATTTACCTCTGATGAGGGAGGGAACCAAACAGCACAACTGTGATGCAGCTCTCATATCCAATCGTGCTGATCTGATTCGACCTTATTCAAAGGTCCATCTGTCGGCAGATCAGCCCTAGGCGCGGTAGATCGGCGCGCCCGCAGGCGAACTGGTCGAGCCGCCGTCGACGAACAACTCCTGTCCCTGCACATGCGCCGAATCATCGGAGGCCAGGAACAGTACCGTCTTTGCGACATGATCGGGTTCGCCGATCCGCCCGAGCGGCGTGCTCCGTCCGATCCGCGCTTCGAAAGCCTTCTCGGCTTCGGGCGTCGCGATTGCCGCGCCCCAGATCGGCGTGCGGATCGCACCGGGCGCCACGACATTGACGCGAATGCCGCGCGGCGACAATTCCGATGTCATCACCCGCGCCATGGCGCGCACGCCGGCCTTGCTCGCCGCATAGGCGGCGTAGCCGGGGTTGCCGAGCACGGATATCACCGAGCCGTTCAGGATGATCGTGGCGCCGTCGTTGAGATAGGGCAGCGCGGCCTGCACGGTGAAAAACACCGCGGTGACGTTGGTTTTGATGACGTTCTCGAAGGTCTCGAGGCTGGCGCTGCCAAGCGGCGTGCCGCCCGCAATGCCGGCGTTGGCGAACACGATGTCGAGCTTGCCGAACTTTTCGACGCCCTGTTTGATCGCGGCTTCGGTCGCGGCAACGTCGGTGGTGTCGGCCGGAAACGCCAACGCATTCGGGCCGAGTTGCTTTGCCGCCGCCGCCAATGTCGTCTGATTGCGCCCGGTGATGATGACTTTGGCGCCCTCGGCCACAAATACCCGCGCGGTCGCAAGCCCGATGCCGCTGTTGCCCCCGGTAATCAACGCCGTCTTGTTCGCCAGTCTCACGATCGCCTCCAATGGTTGCATTATTAAACTATGTTGCACGCTATGGCGTCTGGTTTTATAATGCAACCACACAAGGCCGTGATGGCTCCGACAAAGCGTGTTCGGGCGAAAGCCCGCCACGCGTCGGGGGACAAGGCCGCCGGGAGATTGCCATGGTGAAACGGACAAGCTTCGAGGCCGCCGAATGCCCGATCGCGCGATCGCTGGATGCAATCGGCGATTGGTGGTCGCTGCTGATCATCCGCGACGCTCTGATCGGCCGGCGCCGCTTCGGCGAATTCCAGAAAAGTCTGGGACTCGCCAAGAATATCCTCACCGTGCGGCTGCGCACGCTGGTCGATCAGGGCATCCTGAAGATGACGCCGGCCTCCGACGGCAGCGCCTATCAGGAATATGTGCTGACGCCGAAGGGCCGCGGGGTTTTTCCGATCCTGGTCGCGCTTAGGCAGTGGAGCGAGGAGTTCGACGAACGCCCTGAGGAAATCGCGACCACCATGGTCGATCGCCAAAACGGCCGACCGGTGCGGAAGCTGGAGCTGCGTTCGCACGACGGACGGCTACTCACCGCCGCCGACACCATGTTGAAGCCGCGGCGAGCGAAACGCATGCGGGCCACCGCGGCCTGAGGGCGGCCGAACCCCTTGCGGATACAACTAATGATACATATTTTGCACCTATTCGGATACTAAGCCGACCACCTTTCGTGCGCTTTCAACATCTGTCGATTTGACAGCGAGGGCCTCCGCACCCATGTTCGGGTCGGAACGGCTGGCGCGAATCCCGCGGAACCGGCCTTTATTTTTTCCGTAAACCCTTGGAATGACATGAATATCGTCATTGTGGAGTCTCCGGCGAAAGCCAAGACGATCAACAAATATCTAGGCTCGTCTTATGAAGTTCTGGCCTCGTTCGGCCATGTCCGCGACCTCCCTGCCAAGAACGGATCGGTCGATCCGGAGTCTAATTTCAAAATGATTTGGGAGGTCGATCCCAAGGCCAACGGCCGGCTGAACGACATCGCCAAATCGCTCAAGGGCGCCGACCGGCTGATTCTGGCGACCGACCCCGATCGCGAGGGTGAGGCGATCTCCTGGCACGTGCTCGAAGTGCTCAAGGAAAAGCGCGCGCTGAAGGATCACAAGATCGAGCGCGTGGTGTTCAACGCCATCACAAAACAGGCGGTCACCGACGCGATGAAGCATCCGCGCCAGATCGACGGCGCGCTGGTCGACGCCTATATGGCGCGCCGTGCGCTGGATTATCTGGTCGGCTTTACGCTGTCGCCGGTACTGTGGCGCAAATTGCCCGGCGCCCGCTCGGCCGGCCGGGTGCAATCGGTCGCGCTGCGGCTGGTCTGCGACCGCGAGCTCGAAATCGAAAAATTCGTCCCCCGCGAATACTGGTCGCTGGTGGCGACCCTGACCACGCCGCGCGGCGAAGCCTTCGAGGCGCGCCTGGTCGGCGCCGACGGCAAGAAGATTCAACGGCTCGACATCGGCTCCGGCGCGGAAGCCGAGGATTTCAGGAAGGCGATCGAGGCGGCAAGCTTCACGGTTACGACCGTCGAGGCCAAACCGGCGCGGCGCAATCCGCAGGCGCCCTTCACCACCTCGACATTGCAGCAGGAAGCAAGCCGCAAGCTCGGCTTTGCGCCGGCGCATACCATGCGGATCGCGCAGCGGCTCTATGAAGGCATCGACATCGGCGGCGAGACCACCGGCCTCATTACCTATATGCGTACCGACGGCGTGCAGATCGACCAGTCCGCGATCACCCAGGCGCGCAAGGTGATCGGCGAGGATTATGGCAACGCCTATGTGCCGGACGCGCCGCGCCAGTATCAGGCCAAGGCCAAGAACGCGCAGGAAGCCCACGAGGCGATTCGCCCGACCGACCTGTCGCGCCGCCCCGCCGACATGCGCCGCAAGCTCGATACCGATCAGGCCCGGCTTTATGAATTGATCTGGACCCGCACCATCGCAAGCCAGATGGAATCCGCCGAGCTCGAGCGCACCACGGTCGACATCACGGCCAAGGCCGGCCCCCGCGTGCTGGAGCTGCGCGCCACCGGCCAGGTCATCAAATTCGACGGTTTTCTTGCCCTCTATCAGGAAGGCCGCGACGACGAGGAAGACGACGATAGCCGCCGCCTGCCCGCCATGAGCGCGGGCGAAGCGTTGAAGCGGAAAGATCTATCCGTCACCCAGCATTTCACCGAGCCGCCGCCGCGTTTCTCGGAAGCCTCGCTCGTCAAGCGCATGGAAGAGCTCGGCATCGGCCGCCCCTCGACCTACGCCTCGATCCTCCAGGTCCTCAAGGACCGCGGCTATGTCAAGCTCGAGAAGAAACGCCTGCATGGCGAGGACAAGGGCCGCGTCGTGGTCGCGTTCCTGGAAAACTTCTTCGCGCGCTATGTCGAATATGACTTCACCGCCGATCTGGAGGAGCAGCTCGACCGCATCTCCAACAACGAGATCTCCTGGCAACAGGTGCTGAAGGATTTTTGGCGCGATTTCATCGGCGCGGTCGACGACATCAAGGATCTGCGCGTAGCCCAAGTGCTCGACGTGCTCGACGAGATGCTGGGCCCGCACATCTACCCGCCGCGCACCGATGGCGGCGATGTCAGGCAGTGCCCGACTTGCGGCACCGGCAAGCTCAACCTCAAGGCCGGCAAGTTCGGCGCCTTTGTCGGCTGCTCGAACTATCCCGAATGCCGCCACACCCGTCCGCTCGCCGCCGATAGCGAGGCCAGCGCCGACCGCGTGCTGGGCAAGGACCCTGAGACCGGTCTGGACGTCACGGTGAAGGCCGGACGCTTCGGTCCCTATATCCAGCTCGGCGAGCAAAAGGATTATGCCAAAGGCGAGAAGCCGAAACGCGCGGGGATTCCGAAAAACATCTCGCCCAGTGATATCGAGCTTGATGTTGCGCTGAAGCTCTTGTCGCTGCCGCGCGAGATCGGCAAGCACCCGGAGAGCGGCCAGCCGATCACGGCCGGCATCGGCCGCTTCGGCCCGTTCGTGCGGCATGAGAAGACTTATGCGAGCCTTGAGGCCGGCGACGAAGTGTTCGACATCGGCCTCAATCGCGCCGTGACGCTGATCGCGGAGAAAGTTGCAAAAGGCCCGAGCGGCCGCCGTTTCGGCGCCGATCCCGGCAAGCCTTTGGGCGATCATCCGACCCTTGGTGCCGTCGCGATGAAGAATGGACGTTATGGCGCTTACGTCACGGCCGGCGGCGTCAATGCCACCATCCCGAGCGACAAGGACAAGGATGCGATCACGCTCGCAGAGGCCATCGCGCTGATCGACGAACGCGCGGCCAAGGGCGGCGGCAAGGCAAAGGGCAAGAAAGCCAAGCCTGTCAAAGCGACGGCGGCCAAACCGGCCGCAGGCGAAGCGGACGCAACGAGGCCTGCGAAAAAGGCCGCAGTGAAGAAGGCTGCGAGCAAGCCCAAATCGGATGCCGTCAGCAAGGCGCGCGCGCCGGTCCCGCCGGCCGCCAAGACGTCCGCGGCGAAGGCAGCGCCCGCCGCAAAGACGCCGGCCAAGAAGAGCGCTGGAAAGGCCCGAGGGTAAGTGAAGAGAAAACATGACAATGGCTTTCCGGCCCGGGATGCCATTGTCGCCTTTATCCGAGCCAATCCCGGAAAAGTCGGAACACGTGAGATCGCGCGCGAATTCGGCTTGAAGAATGCCGACCGCGCCGAGTTGAAGCGCATGCTGCGCGAACTTGCCGACCAAGGCACGATCGACAAGCGCGGCAAGAAGATCCACGAGCCGGCCACGCTGCCGGTGACCGTGATGGCCGACATCACCGGGCGCGATACCGACGGCGAATTGATCGCAACCCCTGCCGAATGGGACGAGGAAGAAAGCGGCGCGCCGCCAAAGATCCGCATTCACGTTTCACGCAGGCCGCAACCGGGAACGGCGGCGGGTGTCGGTGATCGCGCTTTGCTGCGGGTCGAGCGGGCCGATGACGGCGAAGCCGCTGCCTATCGCGGGCGCGTCATCAAGGTCATCGATCACGCCAGACACCGCGTGCTCGGCATATTCCGCGCCCTGCCCGATGGCGGCGGACGGCTGGTTCCCGTCGACAAGAAGCAGGCCGGGCGCGAGCTCAACATTGCCAAACCCGACGCCGGCGGCGCGGTCGATGGCGATCTCGTCAGCGTCGACCTGATCCGCACCCGCGGCTTCGGGCTTGCCTCCGGCAAGGTAAAGGAACGGCTCGGCTCGCTCGCGAGCGAAAAGGCGATCAGCCTGATCGCGATCCACGCCCATGAAATCCCGCAGGCGTTTTCGCCCGCGGCGCTGCGCGAAGCCGAAGCGGCACAGCCCGCGACCTTGAAGGGCCGCGAAGACTGGCGCGCCATCCCCCTCGTCACCATCGATCCGCCGGACGCCAAGGACCATGACGACGCGGTGCATGCGGAAACCGATCCCGACCCGAACAACAAAGGCGGCTACATCGTCAACGTCGCCATTGCCGACGTCGCGTTCTATGTGCGACCGGGGTCAGCGCTCGATCACGACGCGCTGACGCGTGGCAATTCGGTCTACTTCCCCGATCGCGTGGTGCCGATGCTGCCCGAGCGCATTTCCAACGATCTCTGTTCGCTGGTGCCGGGCGAGCCGCGCGGCGCGCTTGCGGTGCGCATGGTGATTGGCGCCGACGGCCGCAAGCGTTCGCACAGCTTTCACCGCGTGCTGATGCGCTCGGCCGCGAAGCTGAACTATGCGCAGGCCCAGGCCGCGATCGACGGACGCCCCGACGACACCACGGGTCCGCTGCTCGAGCCGATCCTGAAACCGCTTTATGCGGCCTATGCGGTTGTGAAGCGCGCGCGCGACGAGCGCGACCCGCTCGACCTCGACATTCCCGAGCGCAAGATCCTGCTCAAAGGTGACGGCACCGTGGATCGCGTGATCGTGCCGGCGCGGCTTGACGCCCACAAATTGATCGAAGAATTCATGATCCTCGCCAACGTCGCCGCGGCCGAGATGCTGGAGAAAAAGGCGCTGCCGCTGATTTATCGCGTGCACGACGAACCGACGCTCGAGAAGGTTCATGCCTTGCAGGAATTCCTGAAGACGCTCGATCTGCCGTTTGCGAAAAGCGGCGCGCTGCGCCCCGCCCTGTTCAACCGCGTGCTGGCGCAGGTCGAGGGCCAGGATTACGAGCCGCTGGTGAATGAGGTGGTGCTGCGCTCGCAGGCCCAGGCCGAATATTCCGCCGAGAATTACGGTCATTTCGGCCTCAACCTGCGCCGCTATGCGCATTTCACTTCACCGATCAGGCGATACGCCGATCTGATCGTTCACCGCGCCCTGATCCGCGCGCTTGGGCTTGGCGAAGGCGCGTTGCCGGAAACCGAGACACTGGAAAGCCTAAGCGAGGTCGCGGCGCAGATTTCCGTCACCGAACGGCGAGCCATGAAAGCCGAGCGCGAGACCGCCGACCGGCTGATCGCGCATCATCTCGCCGACCGCATCGGCGCAACCTTCCAGGGCCGCATTTCCGGCGTGACCCGCGCCGGTCTTTTCGTCAAGCTCGAGGATACCGGCGCCGACGGCCTGATCCCGATCCGCACGCTCGGCAGCGAATATTACAACTATGACGAGACCCGCCACGCGCTGGTCGGCTCGCGCAGCGGTACCATGCACCGGTTGGGTGATGTGGTCGACGTCCGTCTGGTCGAAGCGGCACCGGTAGCTGGCGCGCTGCGTTTCGAGCTACTATCTGAAGGCCAGGCGGCGCCGGGCAGAAAACGCGGCACGCCAACAACGGAGCGCCGGCAGCAATCGAAGGCCAATCCGGGCCGCGCCCCGCGCGAAAAACATCGCAAGCGGGACAAGGGCAAGGCGGGCGACAAGGCTGGCAAGTCGAACCAAGGCAAGTCATGGAAGCGATGAGCACCGCCCCCAAAACATGGACCCGCGAAACCGCCATAGGCGAAAAGCGCGACGTCTGGACCGCGATCAAGCGCGGCTTTCGCGGACGCTGCCCGCGCTGCGGTGAAGGCAAGCTGTTTCGCGCCTTCCTGAAGGTCGACAACAACTGCTCGGCGTGCGGCCTCGACTTCACGCCGCACCGTGCCGACGACCTGCCCGCCTATCTCGTCATCGTCATCGTCGGACACATCGTGGTGCCGACGGCGCTCTTCATCGAAACCGATTATTCCCCGCCGGTGTGGTTGCAGCTTGCGATCTATCTGCCGCTGACGCTAGTTCTGTCGCTCGCCCTGCTCCAGCCGGTGAAGGGCGCCGTGGTCGGCATCCAATGGGCGTTGCGCATGCATGGGTTTGACGACACTGCCCCGGATGATATTGCGCCGGGCTGATCGAACGACAAGAAAAACAAACGGGGATGGAATGAACGAAGCCGCCAAAGCAGCACAGGAAAAGCCGGAAGAAAAAGAAGCCGATCATCATCCCTACTACCGTCCCAAGGATGCGGCGACCCTGATCCTGGTCGACCGCAGCGCCGCCATCCCGAAGGTTCTGGTCGGCAAGCGCCACGACAAGGTGGTGTTCATGCCCGGCAAATTCGTATTTCCCGGCGGCCGCGTCGACAAATCCGACAACCGCGTGCCGGTGGCCGCCTCTATCCCGCGAGAGCTCGAAGCCAATCTGTTGAAAGGCAGCCCGAAGATTGCGGCCTCGCGCGCAAAATCGCTTGCGGTCGCCGCGATCCGCGAGGCCTGCGAGGAGACCGGCCTCTGCCTCGGCCGCAAGGCCGACAGCATCGCACCAAAGCTCGAAGGCGCGTGGAAGCCGTTTTCCGATGCAGGCCTGCTGCCCGATCCGTCCGGATTGTTTTTGATCGCGCGCGCGATCACCCCGCCGGGCCGTGTGCGCCGCTTCGATACCCGCTTCTTCACCGCCGACGCCTCCGCCATCACCCATCGGGTCGAGGGCGTGATCCATCCGGACGCCGAGCTGGTCGAACTGGTCTGGGTCGAGATCGGTTCAAAACCGCTGGCCGATCTGCATCCAATGACAAAAAACGTTCTCGGCGAACTGGAGCGGCGGCTCGCCACCGGACCGCTCCGCCACGACGCGGCGGTGCCGTTCTTCCATTTCTACGGCGGCAAGATGCAGAAGGATGTGCTGGGGGCGTAGCGCCCTCCCCGTCATTCCGGGATGCGCCGAAGGCGCAGGCCCGGAATCCATAACCACGATCGGGAGTATGGATTCCCGGCTCGCGCCGAAATGGCACGCCCCGGAGTGACAGGCGTTTCAGCGACCTGCGCAAAAACAAAATAATCTTCTGCGGCTCGCGCGATGGCGCGACCGTGCTTCGTGCCTATGTCTTTCCCAACAACAACCGCACGGAAATGGGGCGATGGCCAAACGTCAACTCAAGCTCGGCGCCTTCATGCGCCCGGTCTCTATTCACACCGGCGCCTGGCGCTATCCCGGCGCCTGGCCGGACGCCAATTTCAATTTTGCCCATATCAGGCAACTGATCAAGAAACTCGAGGCCGGAAAGTTCGACGCCTTCTTCATGGCCGATCATCTGGCCGTGCTGAACATGCCGATCAATGCCTTGAAGCGAAGCCACACCGTGACGTCGTTCGAGCCGTTCACGCTGCTCTCGGCGCTGGCGGGCGCGACCGAACATATCGGGCTGATCGCGACGGGCTCGACCACGTTTGACGAGCCCTATCACGTCGCCCGCCGCTTCGCCTCGCTCGACCACATCTCGGGCGGACGCGCAGGCTGGAACATCGTCACCACTTCGAACCCGGATGCGGCGCTGAATTTCGGGCTGGAAGACCACATGGAGCACGCCGAGCGCTACAAACGTGCCCGCGAATTCTACGATGTGGTCACGGGTCTGTGGGATTCCTTCGCCGACGACGCGTTCGTGCGCGACGTCGAGTCGGGCCTTTATTTCGATCCCGCCAAGATGCATGTGCTCGACCACAAGGGCAAATATCTCAAAGTGCGCGGTCCGCTGAACATCGCCCGCCCGGTGCAGGGCTGGCCGGTGATCGTGCAGGCCGGCGCGTCGGATGACGGCAGGCAGCTCGCGGCGGAGACGGCGGAAGCCGTATTCACCGGCGGCGGCAGCATCACCGATGGACAAAAGCTCTATGCCGACATCAAGGGCCGCATGGAGAAGGCCGGCCGCAACCCCGAGCACTTAAAGATCCTGCCCGGCGCCTTCGTCGTGGTCGGCGACAGTGTCGAGGAAGCCAAGGAGAAACGCGCGCTGCTCGACAGCCGGGTGCATTATGAAAGCGCGATCGCCTCGCTCTCGGTCATCCTCGGCACCGATGCCTCGGGCTTTGATCCCGACGGGCAGTTGCCGCCGATTCCCGAGACCAATGCATCGAAGAGCGGCCGCCAGCGCATGGTCGATGTCGCGGCGCGTGACAAACTCACGGTGCGCCAGCTCGCCCAGCGCGTCGGCGGCTATGGCGGGCTCGCCTTCGTCGGCACGCCCAAAACCATCGCCGATCAGATGGAGGAATGGCTCACCAGCAACGCCAGCGACGGGTTCAACATCATGTTCCCGTTCCTGCCCGCAGGCCTTGATGATTTCGTCGACAAGGTAGTGCCAGAACTGCAACGACGCGGGATTTTCCGCAAAGAGTATGAAGGCAGGACGCTCCGGGAGAATCTCGGCCTGCCGAGGCCGAAAAACCGGTTTTTCGAGGCCTGACGGGCGAGGAATCGCCGGGGTTTTTGCCCGTAAAACCTTGACTTTCGGCTTTCAGAAGCTAGGTTGCGCGCCAACAGCGCTCCCGGTTCGGCCGGCGCCTCATTTGCTCGACATCAAGGGTTTCTCGACATGGCCAAAGCGGTCACCATCAAGGTCAAGCTCGTTTCCTCGGCGGATACCGGCTTCTATTACGTCGCCAAGAAGAATTCGCGCACCATGACCGACAAGCTGGTCAAGAAAAAGTATGACCCGGTCGCGCGCAAGCACGTCGAATTCCGCGAGTCCAAAATCAAGTAACAATCGCGGGACACTGCTGACTACGACGGGGCCTCGCGGCCCCGTTTTTGTTTGCGGTCTGCCGGTGCCGCGGCCCCCGGGCGCCGTGCGAACCCCAAGTCTAGCTACTGCATCTCGATTTTCGCAGCCTTGATCACCGTCGCCCACCGGTCGATTTCTTCCTGCATGTATTTCGATGTCTTCTCGATCGAGCCGCCGAATATCTCCGCGGACAGCTTTCCAAGGTGATCCTGCACCTCGGGCTGGCCAAGCGCCTCGTTCACGTCGGCGTTGATCTTGTCGAGAATGCCTTTCGGGGTCTTCGGCGGCGCCACGATTCCATACCAGGCGACAGCTTCAAATCCCGGCAGCGTTTGCGCCATCGTCGGCACATCGGGCAGATACGGCAGCCGATCGGGCGATGCGACCGCGAGCAATTTCAGCTTGCCGGCCTCGACCAGCGGAAGCGAAACACCAAGATTGTCGAACATCAGATCGACGTCGCCGGCGAGCAAGCCCTGCAAGGCGGGCGAGGAACCGCGATAGGGGATCTGGCGCACGCTCACCTTGGCCATCAGCTGAAACAACTCGGACGTGAGGTGAGAGGTCGTGCCAATCCCCTGCGTGGCGCAGGTCGCCTTGCCCGGATTTTTTTGCAGATACTCGACCAGCTCAGGCACGCTCGACGCCTTGATGTTGTTCGGATTCACGAACAGCGCATTGGGCACCCGCGCCATCACGATGATCGGCTCGAACCTGGTGGGATCATATGGGAGTTTTGGATAGAGATTTTGATTGATCACCAGCGGCGGCGGCGGCGCCGAGAACAAGGTGTAGCCGTCCGGCTCCGAGCGATAGGCCGCTTCGGCGCCGATCGATCCCGCCGCACCAGTGCGGTTCTCGATGATCACCGGCTGGCCCCATTTCCGTGACAGCCAATCCGCAACGATCCTCGGAACGGTATCAGCCGTTCCGCCCGCCGGAAACGGCACAATGATTTTCACGGCGTGATCCGGATAGACTTGCGCAGACGCGAAATGCGGAAGGCTCACAGACAAGGCCATCAACAGCGCCGGCGCGATCAGATATCGATCGATCGAGGGTCGAGCCTTTGTGGACACTTTGCGCATTCAATTCCTCGGCTGTTCTAAACTGTTAAAGAGAAATTTGGCATTTCGACAACAACCCCAAAACCGCTAGACTTGCCTCGGCTTCTTTGATGTCGCGGCAACCGTGGCCTGGCCAGGGATGAGATTATGGCGCAGTCGCGGTCTGACGTTATTATAATTGGAGGCGGAATAGGCGGATTGTTCACTGCCAATGCGCTGATTGCGCATGGCATTGAGGTGTCGGTCTACGAGCAGGCACCGAGCCTCGGTGAGATCGGCGCCGGCGTATTTCTGACGCCCAACAGCGTGCGCCAACTGCAAAGGGTTGGGCTCGGGCCGTCGGTGGAAAGGCTGGGCGCGAGGGTTGGTCCCGATTCCCGGTACTTTCGGCAAGACGGAGCACCCATCGCCCCGGTGCAGGTAACGGATTCGGCGGGCTGGAACGCGACCTTCGGCATGCACCGCGCCGATCTCGTGGAAATTCTGGCCAAAGCCTTGCCACCCCATGTGGTGCATACCGGACACCGCTGCACCGGCTTCGAGCAAGACCACAATTCGGCGAGGGTATCGTTCGCCAATGGAGCGCTCGTCGAAGGCCGCCTCGTCATCGCAGCGGACGGCATACATTCAGAACTCAGGCAATTTGTTGTTCCGCCGTCGCGCCCGGTTTTCTCAGGTTCGGTCGCCTACCGCGGCGTGATCGCACACGGGCTCGTTTCGGATTGGCCGACCGACCGGTGGCAGATGTGGTTGGGCAAAGGCAGGCATTTCCTGACCTTTCCCCTGCGCGCCGGAAAGCTCGTCAATTACGTCGGATTCGTACCGGCGGACGAGGAGATGAAGGAATCATGGTCGGCTCCCGGCGACCCCGACATTCTCCGCAGCGAGTTTTCAGGATGGGATCCGCGGATCGGTTCGCTGTTGCGGCAGGTCCGAACCACATTCCGATGGGCTTTATACGACCGCGAACCGCTCCCGATCTGGACCCGGGGGAGACTGACGCTCCTTGGAGATGCCGCGCACCCGATGCTGCCTCACCTGGGACAGGGCGCAAACCAATCGATCGAGGACGGGATGGCGCTCGCGACGATCCTGGCGCGCGCGCCTCGGGAGGCAGGTCCCGCAGCCTTGCGCGCGTATGAACGTCTCCGGCGCGAGCGCGTTGCACAGGTCCAGCGCGGCGCACGCGAGAACGGCCTTCGTTATGACTCCGCGAACCCTGATCTTGCCATCCGCGACGCCGAGATTGCCGCCCACGCCGAGTTCAGAAGGCGGCTCTACGACCACGACGTGGTCCCCGAAGCCCAGGCCGCCGCGACGGTCTTGAACTGATCAGAACCGAGCGCTCGCGCGATCGTTTCTTTACCGGCGGGCGGGTCGCCCGTCCTTGCGTCTAGGCCGTCCGCAACACCGGCGGCGAGGAGGTCGGCCGGATCAGCGCGAACGCGATCTGGATGATTCCGGCGGCGAGGCCCACGGCGACGCCGATCCGCCAGGCCATGTTGTAGGAGCCGAGCGTGTCGTAGATCAGCCCGCCGCCATAGGCGCCTGCGAAGCTGCCGAGCTGATGGCTCATGAAGGCGAGCCCCTGGATCATCGCCTGCCATTGCAGCCCGAACATCTCGGCGACCGCACCCGCAACCAGCGGGCCGACACCGAGCCAGAGGAATCCCATGATCGCGCCGAACAACAGCGTGGTTGCCGGCGTCGGCGGCAGGATGAAGTACCAGCCGAGCGCCAGCGATCGGAAAAAGTAGATTCCGCCGAGCAGCGCCAGCTTGTTCCAGCGCCCGCCGGCCCAGCCGAAGAACAGGCTGCCCAGCACGTTGAAGCCGCCGATCACCCCTAGCGTCTGCGCGCTCAACATCGGGTCCAGGCCGCAGATCAAGAGATAAGACGGCAGATGCGTGGTGATGAAGACGAGCTGCATGCCGCAGACGAAATAAGCGCAAGTCATCACCACGAACGACGCGTTGCTGAACGCGATCTTGGTCGCTACCGCAGCCGAGGTATCGGCGATGGCGTCCGACGAGCGCGGCGGCAGCGGAATCTTGTCGACGCCGCCGGCAAACCACGCCGCAGGAATGAGCGCCAGCGACAAGATGACAAAACCGATCATCCCCGTACGCCAGCCATATCCTTCGCTCAACGCCTGCCCGATCGGCGCCGACAACAGCGCGCCGAGCGATCCCGCCGCCGAGACGATGCCGAGCACGGTCGAGCGGACGGTTTCCGGCACGGCGCGCGCCGCGACCGACATCGCGATTGCCGCTGCCGTGCAGGCCAGCGATGTTCCGATCAGCGCACCGGCGCCGATCATGATCGAGAGAAAGCCTTGCGCTTCAGCCATAAAGATGAGCCCCGCGATATAGAGCACGCTGCCGACCACCATGATGGCGCGAAAGCCATAGCGCACCGTCATGGCGCCGGCGAGCGGCTGCAAAAATCCCCAGGCGAGATTCTGCACGGCGATCGCGAGCGTGAAGTCTGAGATGGAGATGCCGACGTCATGGGTCAGCGGCTGCATGAAGATGCCGAGCGACTGGCGCAAGCCCATGCTGAGCGAGAGCATCAAAGAGGCGCCGATCAGGATGGGCAGCGTCGGACGCAAGGCTTGCAGCAGGGGCATGGTTGTTGTTCCTTCTTGTATTCGCGGATAAGAAAACCGCGACCTGCCGTCGGATCAGGCTTGATTACACCGATCTGTGTAATTAAGGTATGGCAACGGAAGTTGTCAAGCTTGGCGCGAGACAAATACCTCGCATAATCGTCTTCTGTCTCAAATGTCGTATTTCCCTCGTTTCAAGACATCTCCTTCAAGAACCTGCCCTTCAAGAACTTGGGACTGTTCGGTGTGATGGCCTCCCCTCCTGCAAAGCAGCCGATGAAAGAGCGGATTCTGGAGACCGCCGACCGCCTGTTCTACCTGCAAGGCATTCGCGCGGTCGGCGTCGACACCATCGCCGCCGAGATCGGTATCAGTAAGCGCACGCTCTACAATCATTTTCCGTCCAAGGACGCCCTGATCGCGGCGTATCTGGCGCGCCGCTTCGTCCAGCCGCGGCCCTCCGACAAACCGCCGGTCGAGCAGATCCTCGGCACCTTCGATTCGCTGGAGCGGCGTTTCGCTGCCAAAGACTTTCGCGGCTGCCCATTCGTCAACGCGGTCGCCGAACTCGGCACTGAAGATAAATCGGTGAAGAAAACCGCGGTCGCCTTCAAGGAAAGCCGAAGGCTGTGGTTCCGCGATCTGTTGCGGCAGCTCGATGTCGCCGATCCGGAAGGGCTCGCGACCCAGCTGACGCTCCTGGTCGACGGTTCGATCGCGCAGGATCTGGTGCGCGACGATCCCGCGATGGCACGCGCGGCGAAGGAAGCAGCAACGGTGCTGCTGGTGAATGCGGGAATTGAGATTGGTGGCGAGAGTGCTGCGAAGAGGCGCGCCGTAGCAAAGTAATCAAGAAAGATGCCGGAAAAGACGAAGGCGTAAGCGGCGCGATCGGCGGCCTGCGTGGCGCGGTGGCGGAGCATCACAGCATCGCGGTGTCGAGGGATGCCGTCTTGATTTCGCGGCAACCATTGCAGAGGAAAACACTCAGCGCGGTCTTGGTGGCGGTCGCCGGGAGCTTGCCTACGTACGCCGTCGGCACGCCGCAAACTTCGCATTTGGGCGGGGTCGCGACCGGCAGTGGATGAGCGACAACGGTCATCGTTGCCGACGAGGTACGCCGCGATTCGGTTCGAATTGGTGAAGGTCGCGCCCCGTAAAACTACGGCGAACAGCGATGATCCAAAAATGAACCCGCCGTTGGCGACGGGTCCCAAGTTCAGGGAGGAAACACCCAACACAGTAGGTCGATTCGTTGCTGCGTTATGTGTCGTAATTCACACACGTAGAGGCGAACTCTACTCGCGTGTGGCGACCTCGCTGCGGCCTTACCGAAGCTGTCGTCGCGATCCATCTGCGATTTCCCAATTGTTCAGCGGCTCGTTAGGATCGCGCACGATCTCGTCTGGCCGCCCGCGTGTCGCCCCTTCCGCGACAAGCCGTGGTATGCTTCGCCGGAAGCAGGAGGTGGCAGATGAAAGCTTTGACTCAGTTGCCCTACCCAATTGTGTTCGCCCTGACCGTCGGCATAGGCATGGGGGTTATGGTGTTCCTGACCGAACCCATCTGGGCGGCCGTTCTTTCGCTCGTCGTGGGCTGCCCTCTGGCATACCTGCTGGCGCAGAACATCTTGCGCCGGAGGAACTTGCCGCCGAACACAACGACTGGGCAATATTTCGCCGCGATGGCCCCCAAGAGAAGCGACCCGCCGTAGTGAGGGGCCGCGCCAATCCACGCGGAATTCGGCGCAGAGGTCGGCTACTTCCGGTCTTCATCTTGAGAGCCGGTTGCTATGTCTCAAAGTGCCAAGAGCCGACATGCAGAACTGGCGCCCGGGCACCTTGTTGCTTCGGCGAGGCGTCCCCATAGTCATTCGCACCGCGATCTGATCGAGGCACAACGACTCGACGCTTGACGAGAAGGGTGTCCAATGGGTGAAAGTAGCGACGGTCGGGCAAGCGCCCAGCAAGCCGGGTTTCCGGGTGTCACTCGCAAGGTTCTCGAACGTCTTCCATTGCCCGG
>Ga0210408_10001791_pt1 | contig 21765 bp, 11 predicted proteins | sample IncBWH4MmetaG_FD_155471 | JGI IMG/M metagenome (GOLD analysis project Ga0210408, IMG submission 155471) | Forest soil microbial communities from Barre Woods Harvard Forest LTER site, Petersham, Massachusetts, United States - Inc-BW-H-4-M | ecosystem: Environmental > Terrestrial > Soil >...
TGTTCACCGCCCGGGCTCAAGGGAGCTGGATAAAACTGGCTCCGTTTCCCGAACCCGCGGAAGAAATTTCGGGCGCGGCGGCGGGCGGCAAAATGTACGTTTTCGCAGGCCTCGCGCCGGTGTGGAAACCCGTCGGCATGGTTTACGAATACGACCCCGCGTCCAATCGCTGGACGAAAAAACACACCATGGCGCTTCCTTCGCATCATGTCGCCTTCACCACCTATCGCGATAAGATTTACGCCTTTGGCGGATTCGTGCCGCCAGAATCTGGCCCGCCGGCATGGGTGCCAATTAACAATGCATGGGAATATGACCCCGTAGCCGACACCTGGAAGGCACTCGCTCCGATGCCCAGCAAACGAGGTTCCGCATTGGCGGCAGTCGTAGGCGACAAGATCTACGTCATCGGGGGCGCCACAACTATTCCTGGATCCAAGGAAACGGCTGTACTCCCGACGCATCCGCACATGTCGGTTGGGATCGTCGAGGAATACGATCCCGCCGCGAACACCTGGCGTGAACGCAGCACGATGCCGACCCCGCGCAACCACGCTGCAATTGGGGTGGTCGCGGGAAAGATCTATGTGATTGGCGGGCGGGTTGGAGCAGCGTTCATCAGTATGGCCTCAGACATCTCGGTGGTCGAGGAATATGATCCCGCCACCGATCAGTGGAGCGGTCCCCGGGCACGCATGCCGATTGCGCGTAGCGCACTCGGGGCCGGCGTCTATGGCGGACGCATTTATGTTGCCGGAGGCGAATACCAGGACCCTCACATGATGGCGACGTTCCGTGCGGTGGAAGCCTACGATCCGGCCAGCAACACCTGGGCTGAGATGCCGCCAATGCCGGTATCCCGCCACGGGCTGGCGGTGGGGGTCATCGGCAATCGCCTTTACGTGGTGAGCGGGGACGTGCAATCCGCCGGCACCGGCATCGAAGTCTCTACCGGCGAGCACGATGCCTTCGAGTTTTCCCAGAGCCAATAAATCGAGCGGTAGGCATCGCCGCGACCGCAAAGCGGGCGGTCGCGGACGCTCGGCAAATTCCAGGACGGAGAAAGAGCACAATGACGATTAAATCTGGCCCTGCAGAGGGCTTGTCACGAAGGCGATTGCTGCAAGCCGGGCTGGCAACAGCTGCGGCGGTGGCTATCGGTGGTTCCGGCGATGCCACGGCCCAGCAGCAAAGCCTACGTAGTCCTGACGTTCGCGTGATCGATATTCATGCTCATTATTTTCCTGAGTCCTACCTTGATCTCGTCGCGAGTGATGGCAAGCGATTCGATGCTGCCTATCGCATGACGGACCAGGGTTGGTACATAAAAACGCCCGCCGGCGCCAATGGCCCCTTGTCCCCTAAGTTCATCGACTTGAAAGCGCGTATCGCCGACATGGACCGACAAGGCGTGGCGGTACAGGCAATCTCGCTTACGGCTCCCATGTTGTATTGGGGAGATGCGGAACTTTCCTCCACACTCGCCAAAGCATGGAATGACGCGGCGACGGCCGCACACCAAGCCTATCCCACCCGGCTGGTTGCCTTCTTGACTCTCCCCATGCTCTATCCGGACCGTGCTCTGGCAGAGCTTGAGCGGGCCAGCAAACTGCCAGGCATGCGCGGAGTGTATCTGGGTACCAACATTTCAGGACGCGATCTCGACGATCCGCTGTTCGAGCCTATCCTGGCGCGCATTGAGGCCCTCGATCTCCCGGTCTTCCTGCACCCTGTGGAGACCCTGGTCGGAGAAAGATTGCGCCCCTTCTTTCTGTCGAACCTGCTGGGCAATCCTGTAGACACCGCCCTTGCGGCCTGCCACCTGATTTTCGGGGGCGTGCTCGACCGCCATCCCAAACTGCAAGTCTGCCTACCCCACGCAGGCGGTGTGCTCCCCATATTGGTCGGGAGAATCGATCAGGGCTGGAAAGTGCGGAGCGAGTTAAGGCACCTGCCCCAAGCCCCGAGTGCCTACCTCCAACGGTTTACCTATGACACGATCACCCACTCGAAGGCGGCCATGGAATTCGTGATCAGCCAAGTGGGATCGGAGCGGGTGATGACCGGCAGCGATTACTGCTTTACTATGGGCTACGATCGTCCAGTGCAGTTTCTTGATCAAATCGATCTCACCAGCACACAACGCCGGATGATCCTCGGGGGCAATGCGGAACGGCTCTTGAAGCTTTCGACTTCCGTACGCCTGGACGCGACAAGGAGCGTTGTCGCACCTTAATTTTGGATGGCTAAAGCACATCCAAGGTCGCAGAGCTGGCACTGAACAGTTTAGACTAAGGGATTGCAGAGCGGATCGCAGATTGCACAAGTAGCTCAAAACATGGCGGAGAGGGAGGGATTCGAACCCTCGGTACAGGTGTTAGCCCGTACAACGGTTTAGCAAACCGCCGCATTCGGCCACTCTGCCACCTCTCCGGGCTTGCGGAGGTTCATTTTATCACGTCTTTATTGAACGCCTTTAAGTACTGCTTCGGCGGTTCCTATCCAGCTGCGGCTGGGAGAACGGTACCCGGGGTATTACGACTCTCGCCACACAGCCCTGCCCGCCTGAACGATTGGAGAGATCGATCCTGCCGCCGTGCGCTTCCGCGATCTGGCGAGATAGAACCAGTCCAACTCCGCTACCGGTCGGCTTCGTCGTGTAAAACGGGGTGAACACGTTGGCCGGGTTGAGAAGTCCCGGGCCATTGTCTTCAATGGCCAGAACCACATCTTTGTCTGTGGCGCTCCAGCGCATTGTGACCTCGGGCTTGATCTCGGAAGTTTTCACACCGCCGGATTGATCGGCCAGGGGTGCGGTACTCGACAGATCCAGTACGGCGTCGACCGCGTTGCGCACCAGATTGATGAGCATCTGTTCGAGTTGATCCGGATCGACGACACAAACCAGATCCGGGCCGGGTTGCACGCGCACCTTGAGCCGCGTTTCCAGGCCAGCGATTCGGGCGATCAACGGACTGAGCGCGACCTCGCGCAACGCGGGGGCGGGCATTTGCGCCAGTTGGCGATAGGCCTGAAGAAAACGGTGGAGTGAAGCGGACCGCGCTTCTATGATTTCCAAGCCGCGCTGCAAGTCGCTGCGCACCTCCTCATTCATTGGGGTTTCTGCGACGCGCGCGCCCAGGCTGCCTGCAATCGACTTGATGGGAGCCAGAGAATTGCTGAGTTCGTGGCCGAGCACTCGGATCAGACGTTGCCACGCCCGGCGCTCTTCCTCACGCAGGGCGCGACTTACGTCGGAGAGGACAACCAGCGTGTGGGGAACGCCCTGCTGTCGAAACGAGCTCCTCCGGAGCAGCCAGCGCGCTTGGGAGTCATTCAGATTCAACTCAACCAGGCTTTCGTTGGCGGCCGACAGGCATTCCTGCAGGCTCAGTTCCGCGGCGGTTCGTCCCAGTATCCTGACGGCGGGCTGCTGAACCAGTCGCTCCCCCGCGGGGTTCACGAGACGAAGCGCATGGTTGGGATCAAAGGCAAACAGCGGCGCATCGATCTCGTCGACCACGCGCTGCAACAACGCGGTCGCCTCGATCGCGCGGACTTTCTGATCCGACAGCATGTCTGCCAGCGCGTTGACTTCCAAGGAAAGCTCGCCAAGAGCGTCATTGGGTGCGGCACTGCGCGCCCGGAAGGAATAATCTTCTTCGCGCAGCGCGGCCACCACATTCGCCAGCGTCTGCATCGGGCGGATTGCTTGCTCCTGTAGTGCCAGGACTAACAGCCACCAGATGAACAACTCGACTCCGATGAGGGAGAGCCGGGATTCGATGCGCCATGGTTGTATCCACACGAGAATGCCACTAATAAGAAGGGCGGGCAGCGCAACCAGAAAAGAAAACAAGTAGACGCGACTTTCATACAGGAGCCGAACTCGTTTTCGCGGTTTGGGCGATTTGGAAGGAGAAGAGGTCGGGATCGTCCCATGCGGGTCAGAGCCCATATTTCTCCATGCGTCGGTAGAGGGCGCCGCGGCTCAACCCCAGCGCTTCGGCAGCCTGGCTCACGTTCCCCTGGAAACGCTGGAGAGCCTTGCGGACCAGGATTGCTTCCACTCCTTCCAGACTGAGATCTTCCAGGCTCTGACTTTGCGGACGCTGCATGTTCAGGGAGAGATCCGCCGGCTGAATCTCCGCGGCACGGCACATCAGGACGGCACGCTCGATGGTATGTTCCAGCTCCCGCACATTGCCCGGCCAGGCATACTGCTGCAGCGCCTGCACAGCGGCTGGGTCAAAACCCTGGATGGGACGCCGATAGCGCGTGGCATAGCGGGCAAGAAAACTTGCAGCCAGCACAGGGATGTCTTCGCGGCGCTCGCGCAAAGGGGGCAGATGAATCTCAACTGTGTTCAGACGGAACAGCAAATCCTGGCGGAATTGTCCAGCATCGCAGGCTGCAGAGAGATCGGTGTTGGTGGCGGAAATGACACGAACATTCACCCGCCGGGTCCGTGAAGATCCAACTCGCTCGATCTCGCCCGACTCCAGCACGCGCAACAGCTTGGCTTGTTGTCGAAGCGGCACATTGCCAATTTCGTCCAGGAAAATAGTGCCACCGTCGGCCAGTTCAAATCGGCCAATGCGGTCAGTGCGAGCATCGGTGAACGCGCCTTTCACGTGGCCAAAAAGTTCGCTTTCGAAGATTCCGTCGGGGATGGCGCCGGTATTGACCGCGACCAGAGGATGCGATGACCGTTCCGACAGTGCGTGCAGGGTTTGCGCGACGACTTCTTTCCCGGTGCCATGCTCACCAGTGACGAGAACATTCGCGTCAGAGGGACCAACGCGGGCGATGGTCTCGAGCAGCGGCTGCATGGCCGGAGCTGTGGCGATGAAGTCGGGGCGTCCTTCGGCGCGCAGTAGGCGGTTTTCCGCCTCCAGCCGCGCCGCCTGCTGCAGGGCGCGATGAAGTTCGACCTGGGTGCGAAGAATCGAGATCAAGCGATCGTTTTCCCAGGGTTTCTGGACGAAGTCCCGCGCGCCGCGGCGCATGGCCTCCACCGCCAGTTCAACATTCGCCCACGCCGTCATGACGATCACGGGAACGGTGGAGTCGAGCGCGACAATCTGAGAGAGCAGATCCAGGCCTTCCTGACCTGAAGTCGTGTCGCGGGCGTAGTTCAGGTCGATGAGCACAGCATCGTAGGAATTTGCGGCGAGGGCCTCGCGCACCAAGGCCGGAGAGTGGACCGCGTCCACCTTGTAACCTTGTGGACGCAAGAGAAACTCGATCGCCTGCAGGATGTGTTCCTGGTCGTCAGCGGCTAGCACCCGAGGCACGGGATCAGACCCACGCTTGAAGGCGGATAGTTCGAGCTCTCCAGATTTGGCCGATGTAGGCATATGCACTTACGGCGAGTCGTGAGAGACTCTGCCGCTGATCGCGTCCTGGATCAGTATGCCATGATGTTCCAACGTTGTGCCGGTTGCGCGGTCGAGTTCTACGCTCGCTTTCTTAAAGGTCGTGGTGGCATTTACCAGGTCGAGTTCCGCCAGCGCCAGATCCCGCTGGGCGGTCAGCATCTGGAAGCTCGATCCTGCACCCAGGTCGTGCTCTTGTTTTGTGATCTCGAAAGTACGTTGGGCCAGGTCGCGAGCTTTGCGGGCGGCCTCAACCCGGGCATGCGTTTGATCGAGCGCGTACTGGGCGTTGCGGACTTCGATCCGGATCTGCTTCTTCAACTGCTCCAGGCGCAGCTCCGCTTGCCGGAATTCGAGTTCGGAGCGATATTGATCCGCTTTCGCCACGCGGTTCCGCAGAGGAATGTTTAGATTCATCCCAATGTAGTAGTCGGGAGAAGAATTGTTGAAGGTATTCTCTAGCGCTCCCCCGATGTTAGTGGGGACAGTCGAAGAGTTCGGTCCGGGGTTGAGAGGATTGAGCGGCCCTGCGAGCCCCTGACCCGCATAAAAACCGACGAGCGAGAGTGAAGGAAGCAGCGCGTTTCGCGCCGCTTTGCGGCTGATCTGGCGATTCGCTAGATCGATGTCTGACACCGCAAGTTCGGCACGGTCCCGCAGCGCCTGAGCCGTGAGTTCCGCAACCGGCGGGACCATAGAAGTGGGTTCACTTGATTGCAGATCGTCGGTGGGCACCACCGGCATGGCCTCAAGTATTGGATCGTCCAAGCTCTTCGTCAGAGCATTCTTCACCAGCAGTTCCTGAAGCTGAAGGTTGGTGCGCGCCACGGTCAAATCCTGATCGCGCTTAGACACCTCGGCCTCAGCACGGAGGACGTCCATGGCTGGAATGCTTTGCAATTGCAATTGCTTCCTGGCGTTGTCGAGGGCCTGTTGGGCGAAAGCCAGCGACTTCTCGTTTACTTGCGCCTGTTGGAAGGCGCTCACCAAGTCCCAGTAGATGTTCTCGATTTGTGTTACCGTCGCGATGATCTGATCCTTAAACGCAATGTCGGAAATCTTCTTATTGTTCCTGGCGATGCGAAGATAGCGCAAATTGGGACCGAAGCCGAACCCAGCCAATAACTCCTGCTGAAAAGTAAAGCGGAAATTCGGGTTCAGGATTGGGTTCAGGCTATTGTTGATACTGTTCGACGTCTGGCGGAAACTGGCGAATTGAAAAGAAATATTTGTCCCGGTTGGAAAAGCCTGGGCAAAGATAACGTTAGCTTGTCCCACATTTTGTTGGAGTGAAGCTACTCCGGAAAGCGTTTTGTTAGCCAGGGGCTGGGTCTGATGCTCCGCCCCAACTGTTCCGCTGATGGTGGGGTCATACGAAGCTACCGCAGTTCCCGCACCGAGCGTGGACTGCACCAACCCCGAGGCGCCGGCACCCGCACCACCTGCACCGCTGCTGGTGCCACCGGCGCCGCCGCCCGGTGCGCCCGCACCAAAGCCGCCGACGCCGCCCCCGGGAGTTCCCTGCACCACACCAGTGTTCACGCCACGGAAGAATCCACCTGCGCGCGTGCGCAGCAGGTCGGTATCCGCAATGGGCAAGTTGTAGCGCGCGATCGCTAGGTCGAGATTGTTCTCGAGAGCAAGATCAATCGCGTCCTTCAAGGAGATATACAACTTGCCGTCGCGGACCATTTTGTCCAGACGCGGCGAGTTTGCCGTTTGCGGCTTGGGCACCGTGCTCGGGGAATAGGGCCCTAGTGGACTGCGTGAATGCGGCATCTCAAACTGCAGTGTAGGGGAGCTTTGCCCATAAGCCGCTGCGGCCTGAAAGAAAAGACTCGTCAGAAACAGAAATGCGAGGCGCGTGACCCGTGAGGCGTTCTTCATTGTTGGACTGCCTCGTGACGAGATTCCAGTTTCGGGTTCGCTGTGTCACTTACCAGCCATCCGTCCCGTAACTGCAAAGTCCGACTGCCATAGGCCGCGTTCGCGTCCGAATGCGTGACCTGCACGATGGTCGTGCCTTGCTGATTCAATTCGCGGAAAAGTTCCATGATCTCCTTTGCCTGATCAGAATGAAGATTGCCCGTAGGCTCATCAGCCAGCAGCAACACCGGTTTGTGAATGACGGCCCGCGCGACTCCCACGAGCTGTTGTTGCCCGCCCGAGAGTTGGTTGGGGAACAGATCTTTTTTGGCCACCATCTGGAAGCGATCCAACACCTCCGCCACGAGTCCCTGCCGCTGGGCGCGGGGAAGGTCTTTGTAGGAGAGAGGAAGGTCGATGTTCTCCAGCACAGTGAGGTCATCCAGCAGATGAAAACTCTGGAACACCATGCCGATGTTGCGCTTGGCCACCTCGGCGCGCTGCTTGCGCTTCATGGTGTGGATGGCCTGTTCGCGAAACCAGTATTCGCCAGCCCAGCTGTCGTCGAGCAAGGCAAGCACATTCAGGAGTGAGGATTTGCCGGCTCCAGAAGGGCCCATGACGGTGATGAATTCACCTTCGCGGATTTCCAGATTGACATTGCGCAGCACCCAAGTCTGCCCCGCGCCGGTCTTGTAACTGCGATCAATGTTTTTCAGTTGGATCATTGGACTCCATCATTTTCTAAATGTTTACTCATATCGCAGCGCCACCATTGGATCAACCTTTGCGGCGCGTCGGGCAGGGAGATAGCACGCGAACAGCGCGATGCCGCAGAGCAGCACGGCCACGACAACGAATGTGGCTGGATCAGTAGGACGGACGCCGAACAGTATGCTGGCCATGAATCGTGTGAGCGCCAACGCCGCCACCAGGCCGATAGCTGCACCCATCAGCGTCATGCGCGCGCCATCTCCCAGCACCATGCGCAACACATCAAGGCGCTGCGCTCCCAGTGCCATGCGCACTCCGATCTCCCGCGTGCGTTGTCCCACCAAGTACGACAGCACGCCGTAAATCCCAATGCTGGCCAAGAGCAGCGCTATTCCGGCAAAAGCGCTAAGCAGGGCCAAAGAGAAACGCTGGCTAGCGATAGATTGCGCGACCACTTCTTCTTCGGATTCGTTTCCCGAGACAATCATCTGATCGTTATCCGCCAAGAGTCTCTTGCGGATGGCCTGGAAAACAGTTTCGGCGTTGAGCGGCGATTGGAATCGAACGAAGACACCCAACCCTCTTGCCGCATCCTTGATCGTCCGGTCGAAATTTTGGGTGATAGGTCGATACATTTGCGCCTGCAACGGTTGGGATGCATCTTCCGAGAGTCCAAACTGGTTTACATGTCCGACGACGCCAACAACCGTAAAAGGAACCCAGGTACGCTCCGGACCGGAGTCAAAATCGAAAATGCTAATGTGTTTGCCGATGGGGTCGACACCGTGAAAGTATTTCTCAGCAAAACTCGCATCGATGACAGTGCTCCGCGCTGAGTGTTCATTGTCCGCGTCCGTCAAAAATCGCCCTCGTAACAGCGGAATCCGCATAGTTTTCAGGTATGCCGGTTCGACGGTGTAGTCGAGGGCATAGGACAGGTCAGCCAGCCGCGTCGTGGGCTGCTGTCCCTCGATGATGAACGTCCTCTCGTTGTCAAATTCCATGGGATGTGCGCCATACATTAACGAGACGGACTCGACGCCCGCCACTGATCGGATCATCGAATCGGCATTGCGTAAAGCGGCCCGAATCGCATCTGGAGATTGGCTGGCCAGTGACGGAGGCGGGGTGATGTCGAAATTGATAACGTTGTGCGCATCGAATCCGGGATCCAGCTCCCACAAATGCATCAGGGTGCGAAGCATTAGGCCGGCACCGACAAGTAAAACCAGCGCCATCGCCATCTCGCCCATCACCAAGGCAGACTGCATGCGTGTCCGGGGGCCGGAGATGGCGCGCCCACTGTCCTTGAGCCTTCCACTGATGTCGGCTCGCGACATCCTTATGGCAGGCAGCAAACCAAACATGATTCCGGTAAGTACAGAAACAAAGATGGTGAACAGCAGGACCCGGAGATCGATCCCGATTTCTTCCGCACGCGGAACGGTTTGCGGCACAGCGGCAAGGGCCGCGCTGGTTCCCCACCTCGCGAGAACGAGCCCGAACCCGCCGCCCAGCGCCGATAGCAGAACGCTTTCCGTAAGCAGTTGGCGCAGAATCCGTATCTGCCCGGCGCCCAGCGCGGCGCGAACCGAGAACTCGCGCTGGCGCGCCGTCGACCGGGCAAGCAGCAGATTGGCAACATTCACGCAGGCAATCAGTAACACGAATCCCACCGCCCCCAGCAGCACCAGCAGCACCGGCCGCATGTCACCAACGATATTGTCTTTCAAAGTGATGATGTTGGACTTGATATCGCCGTCAACGTTGGGATAGGCATCAGATAGGCCAGCATTCACGCGCTTCATATCTTCCCGCGCCTGCGCAAGCGTGACCCCAGACTTCAACAAGCCAATAGCGTCCATGCCTCGATACGAATCCCGGAGGTAAAAGGTCGGATCGGTCTCTTCCCCTATGGCTTCGTACACGTCGGCGGTTCTGAAGTTGAAGACATGCAATCGAAACGAAGCTGGAATGACGCCGATGATGGTGCGCGGCTGCCACGCCACGATGAGGCTTTTGCCAATCACGTTCCGGTCCGAGGCGAACTTTCGCTTCCACAACCCTTCCGAGATCAGGGCCGTCGGGCTGGCACCGCGTCGGTCTTCTTCGGAAGTGAAATTGCGTCCCAGGATCGGGTTCACCCCGAGAATCGGAAAGAAATTTGCAGACACGCGTTGTGCCCGCACATTCTCCGGCTGGGCCACGCCCGTGATGCTGCCATCTGTCGAGCGGTATGCGGCCATTGCCTCAAAGGAGCGATTGTCGCGCCGCCAATCGAGAAAATTGGGATAGGAAATCGAGCCTTTAGGGAAATTCGCATGTTCCTGAAACATCGAGACAATGCGGTTGGCATTCGGGAACGGCAACGGGTTGAGTAGCACACCATTGACCACGGAGAAGATCGCGGTATTCGCCCCGATGCCCAGCGCGAGGGTCAGCACAGCCACGACGGTAAACCCTCGGTTCCTGCGAAGTTGCCGCAGAGCGTAGCGAACGTCCTGGAAGATTCCGTTCATCCCGTTCTCCTTACTCGTACCGTAACGCCACCATCGGATCAACCTTCGCTGCCCGTCGCGCTGGGATATAATTCGCCAGCAGAGTCACACTCGCCAGAGCTACGGAAACAAGAATGAAGGTGACTGGGTCGGTGGCACTCACTCCATAGAGCAACCGAGCGATCAGCCGCGTCAATCCCAGAGATGCGAGAATTCCCAGCAGGACGCCCACACCCACGAGACCCATGCCTCTCCCTACAATCAGTGTGAGGACGTCCTGACGCTGGGCTCCCAGGGCCATGCGGATGCCAATCTCACGCGTACGCTGCGACACCGCGTAAGACATCACCCCATAGAGACCAATCGCCGCCAGCAACATGGCCAAGCCCGCAAAAACCACCAGCAGCAGCATGGTGAATTTTCGCCGCGAGACCGAACTGGCAACCACATCTTCCATGGTCCGCACATTAGCCAGGGGTACGTTCTTGTCGACGCTCCAGACCGCGTTCTGCGCAGCCGCAGTAAGGAGGGTAGGATCGGGAGTCGCCGACCGGATGGCAATGAACGACGATGGCCAGTGAGCCTGCCCGAACGCAAGATAAACTTCAGGGTTCGGAGAGGTCTGCAGATCCTCATGTCTCACGTTACCAACGACGCCGACGATCTGGAGTTTGGCGTTCAAGGGTCCAAAGTCGAGGATGTATTTCCCGATCGGGTCTTGGCCGGGGAAAAATCTTCGTACGAAAGCGTCATTTACCACAGCTACCTGGCCTGAGCCGTCGATGTCATGGTCCGTGAAGTTCCGGCCGGCCAGCAAAGGAATCCCCATCGCGCGGAAGTAGTCCGGCGTGCTCATTCGGATGTCCGCTTCCCGATCCTTGCGATCGCTGCCGGGAAGCATGAAGGTTCGCGTACTGTTTCCACCTGAGAGCGGGAGCCGGCTTACCGCTCCCGCAGCCTGGACGCCAGGCAGCGCCTGCAGGCGTTCGACGATCTGCTTGTAGAGGGCGTCCTGCTGTTGTGGACTCGCGCTTGAAGGCAGGCCGACACTGAACACCAGTAAGCGGTGCGCATCAAAGCCCGGATCAACCCGCAACAGCCGAACGAAACTCTTCACCATCAATCCGGCGCCAATCAGAAGCACCAGGGAAAGACTCACTTCGGCGACAATCAGCGCGGAGCGCGTGCGGCCACGGCCACCGGTACTCCCCCGTTCACCTTCTTTCAGGGACTCGTTCAGGTTGGTTGCCGATGCGTGCAACGCCGGCACCAGTCCGAAGAGGATTCCACTCAGAACCGAAAGCACCAGGCTGAACCCCAATACTTCCTTATTCAAGACCGGACCATTGCTGCTGATGGCCGAGGGGCTGAACGCGATCAACGCCGGAGCTGTCCACATCGCGAGCAGTATGCCGAGCACGCCGCCCAGAAGCGCAAGCAAGATGCTCTCGGTAAGCAGCTGTCGCACCAGGCGAAGACGCCCGGCTCCCATGGCGGCGCGAATCGAAATTTCACGAGTCCGGGAGGTCGCGCGCGCCAGCAGCAGATTGGCGACGTTAGCGCAGCCGATCAGTAGAACGAACCCTACTGCCGCAAGCAGCACCAGCAGCATCGGCCGGACATCACCCACCACATAGTCCTGCAAGGGCACAACGCCGACGCTGACTTTGCCGTTGGTATCGGGATACTGCTTTTCCAGCCGGCTGCTGATTGCATCCATTTCCGCGCGTGCCTGCTGCAAAGTCACACCAGGTTTGAGGCGAGCCCAACCGTCGAGATAGTTATTGTCGCGCATCAACCGTGGGTCCGCGGCGGGCTGCAATGGATGCGTTGGCACTCCCCAGGGTGAAGGCAGCCACAATTCTCCGTAACCGTCCGGCGAGAAAGTTGGAGGCATCACGCCTACCACTTCGTAGGACTGGCTATCTAGCGCAATGCTCTGCCCGACCACAGCGCGATCCGCCCCGTACCGGCGCTTCCAGAGGCCGTAGCTGAGGACTACCACATGATCATGGCCCGCCTGCTCATCTCCGGAAACCAAGCCTCGTCCCAACATCGGAGTCACGTCAAACAGCGAAAAGAGGCTGGCAGTGGTCATGGTGAGCCGGATGCGCTCCGGCCGGTCGCCTCCAGACAGATTCGCCTGCCAGCCGCGCGCCGCCGCCATCTGCGAGAAAACATGATTCTGCGCGGCCCAATCCAGATAGTTGGCAGGAGAAAAAGCGTACCCCGCCTCACGCGTAGGTCGGTCCATCTGTGACACCGAAACGATTCGCTCCGACTTCGGATAAGGCAGCGGGTGCAGCAGAACCATGTCCACCGCACTGAAGATGGCGGTTGTGCTGGCGATCCCCAAGGCCAGGGCAATTACAGCAACCGTCGTGAAACCCGGGTTCTTCCGCAACATTCGGATGCCGTAGGTCAGGTCTTGTAATAGTGTGCGCATGAATTCCTCACTCGTAACGTAACGCCACCATGGGATCGACCGTCGCCGCGCGGAATGCTGGAACATAAGCAGCCAAGAGCCCGGTGAAACCCAACGCCACGCAGACCAAAATCAGCACAACGGGATTCCGCGATCCGGTGCCGTATAACATGCCCTGCAGTACGGAGGCGGATGCCAGTGCCGCCGCAGTCCCAACCGCAATTCCCACCGTGAGCAAAATGGCGGCATCCCGCAGCACCATGGCCAGAACCGATCCGCGCTGCGCTCCTAGCGCTATGCGCACTCCGATTTCGCGCGTGCGCCGGGTAACCGAATAAGTCATTACGCCGTACAGACCTACCAGAGTGAGGCTGATGGCTAGTCCCGCGAAGGTGGCCAGCAAAACCATGGCAAAACGCTGCTGTGCGAGCCCGTTCGCCATTAATTCCCTCATGGTGTTGACCTGCGTGACTGGTATGTCCTTGTCCATGGAAGACACGAGCTGCCGGGCGCCTGGCTCCAGGCTCAGCGGATCAACCGACGTACGTACTACCGAGTACAGGCAGCACCAGTTTGGAAGCTGGCTAGCCGGCACATACATGCCGGGACGAATCTCGCGTTGGGTTGTCGAAAGCCTGACGTCCCCGACCACGCCGACAATTTCGCGCCAAGGTGTTCCGCCCGGCGTGCCATTGCCGGCACCCGGCTTAAGCTTTTTACCCAGCACCTCTTCGCCGGGGAAGTATTTCTGGGCGAATGCCTGATTCACGATCATCACCTGAGGCGCACTCATATCGTCGCGATCGGAAAAATCCCGCCCTTTTAACAGGGGCACTTGCAAGGTTTTGAAGAGTTCCGGCGAAACCGTAGTAAGGTCCGCGGACGGATGCTGCCCCTCGGGAACGGGATGTTCGGGATTCTCGAAGCTGATGACGATATCGTCGCCCCCCATGGGGAGGATCATGATGCCCGCCGCCGCTTGCACGCCGGGCTGGGCACGTAGCTTGTCGAAATATTCTCGATAGAACTGGGGTCGTTTGTCTTTGTAGAGGGAATCGGGCGTTTCAAAAGAGAAAGTCAACAGGTGATCGGGGTTGAATCCTTCATTGGTACGCAGCAAATTTGAAAAACTGGTGACCAGCAGCCCCGCTCCAGCCGTGAGCACAAGGCCCAGCGCCACTTGCCCCACGATCAACGACGAACGCAGCCAGTCACCCCCGTAGATATCGTTGCGTCCGCCCTCTTTCAAGGTACCGACCAGATCGCCCTTCGAAGCCGCAATGGCTGGGATGATCCCGAAAATCAATCCTGCTGAAAATGACACTATCATCGAGAACGCAAGCACCCGCAGATCAACACCGGCGTCCGCCGCACGCGGGACACTGTCGCCGATCAGCGAAAGGATCGCCGGCGTGCATACAAAAGCCAACCCACATCCGGCCAGGCCGCCCACCACGCTCAAAGCAACGCTCTCCACCAGCAACTGACAAATAATCCGCCACCGCGCTGCACCCAGGGCTGACCGCATCGCGATCTCGCGCTGCCGCTCTCGCATGCGCGCCAGCATGAGGTTGGCGATATTGCCGCATGCAATCAGCAGTACCAGCACCACTGCGGCCAGCACTACAAGCAGCCCGGTTCGCGTGTCGCCCAGCAACGCCGCAATCTCGGGTTCCGCCGTCGCCGAGTTGTGGCGCAGGTTCGAGGCCGGATACTGTTTCGCAAGATTCTCGGCGATCGTTTCCAAGTCCTGGCGCGACTGGTCCACGGTAACGCCGTTTTTCATTCTTCCAATCGCACTCAGAAAATGTGCTCCACGGTTTTCCGTCATGGGACGCGGGACGCTCGGGTCGTCATCTACCGCGAGCGTGGTCCACACACTGTTCCGAGGTTGCGTTAGGGGGAATCGGAAGGAAGGTGGCATGACCCCGACGACGCTATAAAGATTCCCGCTCAGATTGACCGCGCGGCCCAGGATGGACTTGTCAGCTCCGAATTGCGATATCCACAGGGCATGGGAAATCAAAACCACTCGCGTGCCACGTTTTTCTTCTTCTGGCCTGAAGCCCCGTCCCAGTTCCGGATTGACCCCCAATGCCGGTAACAGATCCCACGACACGATCTGACCATCGAGGTGCACGGGCCGATCCATGCCTGTCAACGCAAACGAAGCGTCGTGGTAGGAAACCAAATGTTCCAGAGTGCGGTTCTGCGAGCGCCAATCGAAGAAATCAGGATAGGAGATGCCAAAGCGCATAGGAACATGGTTCTCGAATGATTCTGCCTCGACCAACTGCTGCGGTTGAAAATAAGGCAGTGGCCGCAGCATCACCGCATCGATCACGCTGAACACTGCCGTGTTTGCCCCGATACCCAGGGCCAGCGTGATCACGGCCACTGCAGTGAAGCCGGGGCTCTTGCGGAGCTGCCGCAACGCGTAGCGCACATCCTGAATAAGTCCGCTCATCATTGTCTCCTACTCATAGCGCAGGGCCACCATGGGATCGACATTTGCGGCGCGGCGTGCCGGCCAGTAAGCGGCAAACAACGCGACACTCAGCAGCAACGCCGACACCAGCACAATCGTGGGCGCATCAAAGCGGCTTACGTGGTAGAGGTTTGCCTGCAACAAGCGTGTGGCAAACAGGGACAACGCCAAACCGAGACCGCAGCCGGCCAACCCAACCCAGGCTGCTCGGCGCAGCACCTGCCAGTAGATATTGATCTGGTCCGCACCCAGCGCCATGCGCACTCCGAACTCGCGCGTGCGTTCGGCGACCAGATAAGAGATCACCCCGAAGAGGCCGATCGCCGCCAGCAGCAAGGCGATCACGGCGAAGCTGCCCAGCAGCAGCACCGTAAAGCGGCGCTGGGCCAGCGACTCCGCGACCAGGGTCGCAAGAGTCGTCGTGCTGTAGATGGGCAAATCTTTATCCACGGCCCAGACTTGTTGCTGCACTTCCTGGAACATGCCTTGTTCCGCACTGTCGCTGCTCAACACAAAAGCCATGCGCCCGCTGGCTCCGCTTTCCACCTGAAACATGGAGTCATAGATCATCGGGAGAGGGTCAGCATCGAGCGCGGAGATGTGAACATCGCCGGCGACCCCCACAATCGTGAACAGCGCGCGGTCGCCCCATTGAAAGCGCTGTCCGATGGGATTCTGCCCGGGGAAATACTGCTTCGCCAAGGTTTGGCTGATGATGGCTACACTTGTCGTGTCGGCACGATCCTGCTCGGTGAAATCTCTCCCCTCAAGAAGGGGAATTCCCATGGCGCGAAAGTAGCCGGGACTGACCAGCGAATTCTCCGCGAAGTGGTAGTCATCGGCAGCGGCGTGTTCCAGACGGAACCCGATTTGCCGCACGTCGCTCAACGGAAGATGACTCGCCCCAGCTACGATTGTGACGCCAGGAAGATGTGCAAGACGGTCCAGGAGCTCCTTCTGTACGGCCTGGCGCTTCATCGGATCGGGATAACGGCTGCGGTCGAACAGTGTCCTCACCACGAATTTGTTGGAGGGATCAAACCCGAACGGAGACTCCAGCAAGTGCACAAAGCTTCGCAGCAACAAGCCGCCAGCCATGAGCAGCACCAGGGCAGCAGCAATTTCCAGGGTAGCCACAGAATTTTGCAGCCGCTGCGTGGCCCGTGCGGGCCCGGTCCGCTCTGACTCTTTCAGCGCGGCCTGCGGTGGAACTAGAGACATCCTCCAGGCCGGGATCACGCCAGACAGAATCGCCGTCACCAGAGAAAGCGCAAGCGTGAACAGCAGTACAGCAGGATGCAGCATCACGTCGTGCAGGCGCGGCACATCGCTGGGACCAAAGCGTCTGAGACCGGCCACCACCGCCTCCGCCACAATGATTCCCGCGCTGGCTCCGCACAGAGAAAGCAGCATGCTTTCAACCAGGCACTGCCGCGCAATGCGACTGTGGCCTGCGCCGACCGCGCTACGGATCGCCATTTCGTGGCTGCGTTGATTGCCGCGAGCCAGCAGCAGATTCGCGACATTGGCACAAGCAATCAGCAGGACACACCCCACCGCCAAGACCAAAAGCATTACCAGCGGCCTGGCCTTCTGCACGGTGTGCGCCGCAAAAAGATAAGCCCTGGGCGCAACCCAGACCGTTCCCGAATACCCGTACTGCTTCATGAATGTTGCAGCGATGCTCTCCACATCGGCTTGCGCCTGTTCCCGTGTAACTCCGGGCTTGAGCCGGCCGAGCACGCCCACCCCGAACTCCCGCGTGCGATTCTCAGGACTGAGCCGGTCGGGCGAAAATGCGATCGGTACCCACAAGTCGGCCGCTTCGGAAAGCGGCGCTCCATCAAACGGAAAGCGGAAGGAAGGCGGCATCACGCCGACCACGGTGTAAGGATGCTCGTCGAGCTTGACGGTCTTGCCCAGCACAGTTGGATCGCGGCCATACTCGTGCTCCCATAGGGAGTCCGAAAGCACGACGACATTGCCGGATCCGTAACGATCTTCATCCGCGGCAAAGGAACGCCCCAGCTCCGGCGCTACCCCGAGGAGCGGAAACACCGACGCCGAAACGCTCGCCGCATTGATCCGCAGCGGCTGGCTTGCACCAGTGAGATTGAATCCTGCGCTCTCGTACGCTGCGATCTGCGAAAATGAATGATTGCGGTCCCGGTAGTCCTGGTATTCGCCGGCCGCGACTCCGACTTCCCCCATCGTCATCCCCGGCAGACTCTCAGTGACCATCACCAGGCGTTCCGGTTGCTGATAAGGCAGTGGCCGCAGCAGGACGGTATCAACCACGCTGAAGATCGCAGTACTCGCCCCGATGCCGATGGCAAGAGTCAGAACAGCGATCAAAGTGAAGCTGGGACTCTTGACCAGCACGCGCCAGCCGTAGCGAATATCCTGTAAGACGCTTTCCATCGGATCACCTCATTCGTAGCGCAGCGCCACCATGGGATCAACCTTCGCGGCGCGGCGCGCAGGAATGTAGCTGGCGAGGCATGCGGTGGCGGTCAAGAGAACGGAGACTGCAAAGAAAGTGGCCGGATCGGCCGGTTGCACACCGTACAGCATGGTTGACAGGAAACGGGTCAGTCCCCAAGCTCCCACGACACCTAGTCCAACTCCGGCAAGTGTCAGGGCCATGCCGCGCGTTATCACCAGCCGCAGTACTTCACGCTGCCCGGCGCCAAGTGCCATGCGAACACCGATTTCGCGTGTACGCTCCACGACGTTGTACGCCATCACGCTGTAGACTCCGACGGCCGCCAGAAGCAGCGCCAATCCAGCGAACCCGGCCAACAGAACTGTCAACACACGCTGCGGAGCGATCGACTCCGAAACCAGCTGGTCCATGCCCATGATGTGCGACACAGGTTGATCCTTGTCCACCGCCCAAACCGCCCCCTGCACTGCCGTGGCCAGACTCAGGGGATTCGGTAGCACGGTACGAACGGCAAAGCAGATCAGAAAATTCGGAGCTTGCTGGTAGGGCACATACAACTGAGCCGTCGGCTCTGAACTTGCTCCGAAGTGGCGAATGTCGCTTACAACTCCCACCACTTCGCGGGATGTCTTCTCGTATTGCAGAGTCAGGTGCGCACCGACCGGATTTCCGTCAGGCCAATACTGCCGTGCCATGGACTGGCTGATGACTGCGACTGGTTCGCTGCTGGCTGAATCGCGCTCGGTAAAGCTGCGCCCCCCAAGCATCGCAATTTCCATGGTTCGGAAGTATTCCGGGCTAGCCCCGCTCCACACGACGGGAGGCGCTTTTTCCAATGGCCGTCCAGCGATCGCGAAAGTCCGGACCCCGTACCACCCGCTCAAAGGAAGGAAGGTTACGGTGCCCACCGAGCGCACGCCGGGTAAAGACCGTACTCCGTGCAGCACCTGGTCGACAAAATTTTTCTGTTGCGTTTCAGAAGCGTATTTCGAATCTGGCAACATCACCCTGAAGGTCAAAACACCATCTGCCGTGAAGCCCAGGTTTCTTCCTAGCAGATTCATAAAGCTTTTAACTAACAGTCCCGCTCCCATTAACAACACGAGTGACAACGCTACTTCGGAAACGACTAACGCATTACGGTAAGTCGTGCTCCGCTCGCCGCGCAGACCTCTGCCCCCATCTTGCAGAGACTCGCGCAGATCGAGTTGGGACCGCATCGCCGGGGCAACACCAAACAGCACGCCGGTCAACAGCGAAGTCACGAGTGCAAAGCCGAGAACCTTGCCGTCGATCGGAATGCTTTCCACGCGAGGGATATCTAAATTGGAAATGGTGGCCGGGAACATGTGGACCAGCCCATCGACACTGAAAGAGGCCAGCAATACTCCCAGGGCGCCGCCCAGCAAAGCCAGCAAAGTGCTCTCAGTCAGGAACTGGCGGAGCAGTCGCGGGCGGCTCGCGCCCAATGCGACACGCAATGCAATTTCGCCCCGCCGACGGGCCGAGCGTGCCAGGAGAAGATTCGCCACGTTGGCGCAAGCGATCAGCAGCACCAAACCGACGGCCCCCATCAGTGCTAGAAGCGCCGGCCGGATATCCCGCGTGGCTTCCTCTTCCACGGAAACGACGCGCGTGCTCTGCCCGGCGTTGGTGTCCGGATGCAGAACTGCAATGCGTGCTGCAATCGTATCGGTTTCCGCCTGTGCCTGCTGCAAGAAGGCACCAGGCTTCAGCCGCGCCAATACCCGTAGAAAACGTATGCTCCGGTCGGTCACGGTGCCGGGCGGAACTACAATTGGCGTCCACAGTTCGTTATCGCGGACCGGGTAGTAGAAATTCGCCGGCATCACTCCGATGGCCACGTAAGGCTCGCCATTCAAAGTAATGGTCTTACCTACGACTCCTGGGTCGCCGCCAAACCTCCTCCGCCACAAGCCGTAGCTCAACACCACGACGCGGTCGTGGCCGGGAGTGTCTTCTCCGGCAGAGAAGGTGCGGCCAAGGATCGGACTCACCCCCAGCAACTTAAAAAAATTCGCCGACAACTGGTACCCGGGCAGCGATTCCGGATTGCCGGCATTGGTCAGGTTGTAGACTTGGTCGGTCGAGGACCCAATCTCCTCAAATACGCGACTCTGACTGCGTAAGTCTTGGAAGTCGCCGGGGGACATCAGGTCAACGTCAATGCCCTTCTTCGGATTTGCGCCCCAGATCTTAACGAGCGCAGACGCGTTCTTGTAGGGTAGTGGTTGCAGCAGGACAGTATTGATCACACTGAATATCGCCGTGTTCGCGCCTATCCCCAGCGCCAACATCATTACCGCAACCGCCGCGAAACCCGGGCTCCTGCGAAGCTGCCGGGTGGCGTAGCGGAGTCCCTGCCCCACGCCGCTCATGCGTGTGCGTCCGCCATCAACTTCTTCAACTCTTCTTCCGCCACTACTTTGCCATCGAACAGATGCACCTCACGCTGCGCGTGCTTGGCGAAGCGGGGATCGTGGGTCACCATGACAATGGTCGAGCCTTCACGGTGAAGGTTTGCAAGCAGTTCCATCACCGCCTCGCCATTGCGTGAGTCAAGATTTCCGGTGGGCTCGTCCGCCAGCATGATGGAAGGATTGCCTCCGAGAGCGCGAGCGACCGCCACGCGCTGCTGCTGACCGCCCGAGAGTTGCGAAGGATAGTGCCGGACGCGGTGCGCCATGCCTACGCGTTCCAGCGCTTCCATTACGCGCTTCTTGCGGTCGGCCGCGGGCATTCTCTGCCGATAGGTCAGAGGTAGCTCTACGTTTTCGTAGACGGTGAGGTCTCCGATCAGGTTAAAACTCTGGAAGATGAAACCAATCTCCTGGTTGCGGATGCGGGAGCGCTCGGCAAAGTCCAGATTCTCAACAGCCTTGCCATTGAGCTGGTAACGACCGGCGCTGGGGGTATCGAGCAATCCGATAATGGAGAGCAAGGTCGACTTGCCGCAGCCCGATGGGCCCGACATGGCGACGTACTCGCCCTTGCTTACGGTAAGGTGCACTCCGGAGAGCGCATGAGTCTCAATCTCATCGGTGTAGAAAACCTTGGTCATATCTGCAATGTCAATCAGAGCCTGGCTTGCTTCTGTCATGTGTTCTCTCTGCCTCGATTTCTTTAGTCTTGCAGCCGAATTCGGTCTGTATTGTCCCAACGCGACATGTCGGAAAGAATGACGGTGTCGCCTTCGTGCAGTCCTTCCACCACTTGAATCGCGTTTACCGATGCTCGTCCGACTTTAACCGGTACGCGGACCGCCTCCCGTCCGTCCGGACCGAGCCTGAAGAGACTGATGGTGCTGCTCTCCTGCCCAAACGCCGGACGCCCCACATGCAAAACGTTATCCAGACGCTCCAGGTCGATCGTGCCATCGACGCTCAAATCCGGACGTGCGCCCTTCGGCAGTTCGCCGGTGAGTTGGACGTCGACCGTGACCGTTCCGTTTTGTACGGCTGGGTCAACCCGCATCACGGACCCAGAAATTACTCCGTTGTGAGTATCAATCGATGCCGGCTCGCCAATCTGGACATCTCGCGCCTGGGTCTCCGCCACCTTCAACGCCGCCATCAGGTGATTCGGCTGGACCACCTTGGCCAACATCGCTCCCGGAGCGAGGTGCTGCCCGACCTGTAGAGGAAGGTCCACCAGCACGCCATCAATGCCGGCGCGGACTTTGAGGGCGTCCAACTGCTTCTTCTTTAACGTAGCCAGTGCCCGCATCTGCTCCACTTTGGTCTGCAGTTCCGCCAGCTGAGAGTCGATAGCCCGCTGGCTGCTTGCCAGGCGCTGCTCTTCTAAACTGTTGCGGGTGGTAAGTTCGTCCGACTTGCCTTTGGACGCCTTATAGGCCAAGCCAGAGATCACGCCGAGATCGTACAGTGACTTATCGGTTTCAGCCTGAAGTTTCGCCTGCGCGTAGTCCG
>Ga0210408_10001792_pt1 | contig 21765 bp, 15 predicted proteins | sample IncBWH4MmetaG_FD_155471 | JGI IMG/M metagenome (GOLD analysis project Ga0210408, IMG submission 155471) | Forest soil microbial communities from Barre Woods Harvard Forest LTER site, Petersham, Massachusetts, United States - Inc-BW-H-4-M | ecosystem: Environmental > Terrestrial > Soil >...
CGGATCGACCACTGGCTCGATCCCAAGAAGGTGATGCCGATCAAGCGCGGCACACAGGCCTGAGTGACCTATCTTCAGGCGTGGTTGATCTGCGCATCTCGTGCAGACAGGCCGCGACGTGGTCGCTTGGGTGGACGGAAAAGCGTCCGGTATAGGTGTCGTTGAAGTCGAAGTAGCGGAAGGCGGCTCCGTTGGCAAAAGACGCCAGCTCGTGCGTCGATCGGTGCCTATGATGGTCGCTTTGCCGCCGACCGCCAAGGCGACCTCGCGGCAGATGCCGACCGGTCTCTCGTCGAAGGCGCCGATCCCGCATCCGATCACGTCGATGACGTGCGTTTTAACCCGTTCGACGGTTGCAGCATCGATGTCCTCGTAGCGTAGGCCGTCGACATAAGCCGCAAGTCGTTCGGCAAGCGGACGGATCGCCGCCGGGGGAAGCTGCCCTGCCGGATGGCTCTGCGAATACGCGATCCGCGAAGCGGCAGGGAGAGCGGCAGCGCTAGCCGCCAAATACAGAAAAAGCTCTACGGGGGAGCGCCATGGGTTTTCCTGAATGGCAGGTAAAAGAGCGTCCGGCGCCTTTAGCCAGCCCCTGAACGGGGCCACATGGGGTGTCCAGAGTACTGCAACCTGCGTGCGATGTCTGCTGGTTGGCGCGTTTGATAGATGCAAGCGGGGTGTTCGAGAGAGCAGCCCAAGCCCTATCGCGGGCATCGTTCCGCGAGTCGGCGGCGGTGAGATCGAACCAGTCCCTTGCCCCTGGTCTCAGCGAACCAGGGATGAAATGATGTTGAGGATGGTGACCGCTATCCGCACTCGTGCTCCTCCTGTGACACGCGCTCGAGCCTGCGAGAAATCGGCTCGCAAGAAGTAGAGATCAAGGCAATCCGATATTTGCGGTTCGCAAATTGGAGCATTGGCAAAACGTCGGGAAATGGCCCAACGGCGACATGCGTAAACGGTCAAACATCCGCTCGACGTGAGCAGTGCAATGAAGAGCCAGCTTGTCGAAGTTCGCATTTGAAGTAGGATCCGAGCTGGATCTCCTGTAGCGCCGATGGAGAGATGAATGTCGGATCGCGCTTTCACATGCGCGGCGGTTCTGGCCGAGCTTGCCATTTTTAGCACAATCACCGTGGCGCAGCCTGCGCCGCAACTCGACTACGAGTTTTTCAAAAGCCGCGTCGAGCCGGTCTTTCTGATCAAACGGCCGGACCATGCCCGTTGCTACGTCTGTCATGTGGAGAGCAACAATGCGTTCCACCTGGAGAGGCTTTCACCCGGTGTACCTGACTGGACCGAGGAACAATCGCGCCGCAACTTCGAGGTGGTCGCAACGCTCGTCAACCCCGGCGATCCCGATGCGAGCCGGTTGCTGCTTCATCCGCTTGCCCCCGAAGGCGGCGGCGACGTGTTTCACTCCGGCGGACGGCAGTTCCCCTCGAAGCGCGATCCAGCCTGGCGGACTCTCGCCGCCTGGATCAATGGAGCGACGCTCGCTTCTCCGAAGAAATAGCGGCGGAGCCCGGACCGTCCGGGATGTTCAGCGTGTTGATGCGCTTGGGCACCTCGCCGACCGGGATCACAGCGATCAGCTTCATCGATGTGGTATCGATCGCCGAGACCGAGCGCAGACCTGCGTTTGAAATGTAGACCGTCTTGCTGTCGGGTGTGAAGGTGACCCAATTTGCAACCGCAGAAATCGGTCCGTGCCCTGGCAGCTTGAGGGACGGAAGCGCGACTTCGCCGGCGAGCGTGAGGTCGGCGAGCGAATAGACATACACCGTGTTGTTGGGGATGCTGGTCACCCACAGACTCTTGCCATCGGGCGCAACGCCAATGCCGTGTGAGGGCGCGGTGGCGCGCTCCCCATCGGTCTCGAACGCGGTCTTGGCCGCCGGGAGCTCGATCCGTGCCACCTCCTCGCGCGCGGCAAAATCCATCACCGCGAATCCATTGAAGTCGGACAATTGCACGAAGATCCGTTTGGTCGAGCCATCCGGAGCCGCCTCGATCGCCATCGGGCGAATGCCCTTGTCGAGCTTGACCTCCCAGGCGGGCTGCTCGGTCGAAAGATCGATGACCGTCACGATCCCGGTTCGGATCGAGCCGGTGACGACGTATTTGCTGTCAGGCGTGACGTAGACGTTGTGCAGCCTGCCGTTGACCGGCACGCTCTTGGTCCGCGTCAGGGTGGCCGGATCGATGATGTCGAGCGCGCCGGGATCGCGGGCAATGCCGACCACGATGCGGCCATCCCTGGCGACCGCGATATTGTTCGGATGTGCGCTCAGCGCGACTTTCTTGACCAGCTTGCCGGACTTGCGGTCGAAAACATCAAGCGTCGAATCGACTTCATCGCTGACATAGACTTTGGCGCCATCGGGAGAGAACGCGATCCCGTGCGCACCCTCGATGCCCCTGATCTGCTGGACCACCTTGTTGCTGGCGGGATCAATGACGTGAACGCTGTCCCCGGCACTGTTGGTGACGTAGATCCGGGTGGTGCCCGCCCAGGCCGGAATGGCCGGCGCAACCATCAACAGGATCCACATATGGCGTAAGGCGCGACAGGCGATCATGGGCGTCGACTCCCATTGCTCCGATGGTGTCTCACGGTACGCAGCAATTGACCACACTGCAAGACAGCGATGCCGGCCCTCGGCGATCCTCAGTCCGCCAGCGGATCAGGCCGAAACTGGATGTGCACTGCGCGCGGCATTGCGCCCTTGCCCCCTTCCTTGAGCCACGGTGTGCGGTCGCCGTTCGTGCTCCACAGCCCACGGCCTTTCCAGCCCGCGCTGGGATCGTCGATCCGTCCATCGAGGCCTTTGGCATAGAAGCTGAGCGGATAGGGAATCCGGATCGTGATCATCTTGCCGTCCTTCAACGCCACGAAGCCGTCGTTCAGATTGGCGGTGGAGATCGGGATGTTCTCGCCGAGTCCGGACGTGTTGTGCTGGTCGACCCAGGTGTAGTAGCTCGACTCGGCGCTGTTCTCGCCGATGCCGTCGAAGCCGGGGCCGGGATACTGATAGAACGTCCAGCCTTCCGGACAATGATCGCCGGTCGCGGTCGGCCCGTTGAGCGGGCCCTTGCATTTGCGGCGATCGAAGCTGCCGAGCTGGCCGCTCGATAGCGACGCCCAGACCACGCCGTTGGTATCGATATCGCCGCCGCGGATTCCGAACGCGGGCGCGGGAACGTTGTACACCTCCGACAGTCCGGTCGCCGGGTCAAATCGCAGGACCCCCGGCGTTCCGCCGAAGATGCCGACCGTGTACCAGATGGAGCCGTCGACCGGCGAAGGCATCACGGCATAAGGTCCCGAACCCGGGACGATCCGCTTGTCCTTGCCCGGATCGAGCGGGGCGCCCGGCTCGACATAATCGTCGCGCTTTCCGTTGCCGTTGGTGTCGAGCACGAACGGCGACCAGCCCTGCGACTTCGCTGCGTCGCCGGTTTCGTCGTACATCCTGGTGTTGATCCAGCCGGCAACCGGGCCGGTGCCGCTGAGCCACAACGTGTCATTGGCGTCGTAGCCGAACTGCAGGTGATGGGTCGCAAAGCAGGTGTTGATGAAGCTGTACTTCATCGTCTTGGGATCGAGCATCGCCACCTGGCGCGCCGATTTTTCCAGCGGGAATGCCTTTGCCGACGGATGGTCGGACCCTTGCCTGCAGAACGGTGGGTCATCCAGGCCGCGGACGGTGGCGGAGAGCCAGAGCCGGCCCTTCTCGTCGAACATGGAGTTATGGTTGTTGGCTCTTGTGTCCCAGAGCTTTCGGTCGCCCCAATAGGCCGACGGCTCGAGCGGCTTCACGCTGGCGGCGTGTCCGGGACCCAGCGATTCCGGCATCTCGGGATCCGCGACCGGCATCTTGAAAAACGACACCTTGTTGGTCCTGGGATCCAGGATCGGCATGTTGTCAGTCGAATACTCCGGCGAGCCGTAAAGCGGCCCATCGGCATTGACCGTCGGATTGCGCTTGTCCGATGAGATCAGATCGTGCAGGTATTTGTCAGGCGTCGACCATTCCCATGACGTAATCACGATATTGCGTTCTATCCCTTGCGGACGCGGCGGCTTGTCCTTGGGGAGTTCGCCCCTGGCGACGCGGTCGGTCCAGTCGCCGAGATATTTGAAGGGGGCGCCACCGAAGATTCCGGCGAGATAGTTGGTCATCTGCTCGCCGGACTGGCCGGACTGGACGCGTCGCATCCAGGCATCCGCGCCGGTGTCGAACTTGCCGAAAGCTGCGGGAATCGTGCGGGTGGCTTCCTGGCCGAGCTGATGACAGCCGATGCAGCCCTGGTTCTTCATCATCTTCAGCCAGTCAGTCTGCGTCAGCTTTTCGGGAATGTCGCTCTTGCCGCCGAAATCGCTGGCGGGCGGAATCTTCATCATCGCGTACCAGTAGATCGCCGGATAATTATGCGCTGCCGCAGCTTCGTTCGGGGCCGGCACTGCGGTGTGATTGACGAGCTGGCCCGGCCTGGCGGTGACCTTGGCCGAATCCACCAGACCATAGCCGCGTACCCAGACGCTGTAATTCGCCATCGGCAGATTAGGCACGAGGTAGCGGCCCTGATCGTCGGTGACAACGATGCGCGCGAACCTGGTCGGCAGGTCGGTGGTTTCGGCAATCACCCAGACCCCTGCCTCGGGGCCCGCCGCGCCGGTCACGGTGCCGCCAATGTCGGTAGCGCCGACCGTCACGGCCTGCTGTGCGTCAACTGCTGTCGGAGTTAAACTCGCCAGCACGATCAAGCAGGCAAAAATCGTCGACCGCGCGAGCGCTTTGGTCACGAACATGAGTTGCCTCCCGGCAATGGAACTGGTTCCTTCGGCCGTTCCTGCTGCACTAGGTTGCTACATCTTAGCAAAACGGGTCAGCAGCGTCCAACGGCCGTGCAGTCTCTAGGTAACGTTCGCTTGTGTGCACGGGCTCTCCAGCGGCTATTGGGATCCTCTCAACGAACTACCGATCTCTCGGCTCTTGCCCCCGCGCAGCGGGCTGGAGCGTAGCGTCTTTGTGCCATGGCCCGAGGCAATTCAGCACTTCACGGACGAGCGTCGGCTGTCCCAGGAACGGCAGACCTATCGCGGACGATGCCTATCGCGCCCCAGCGTCGAGGATCGAGGCAAGAGGCCGCACCTGCGGATCAAAATCCGACCTCAACGACTTGATTGAGCGGTTGGCTGTATCGATGCTGGCGCTCAGCCTGGACTGGGACGCCGTGAGTTCAACGATCTTGGCCTGCGCCGTTTGGAGATCGGTTTCGAGCTTTTCAACGCGAGCGATTAGGGTTGAAACCACAACCGCAGCGGTCAACCCAGCCGCAATGAACGCAGCTATCGGGATAATTGTGCCGGGCGTTTTTCCCGGCGCCCCAATGAAGTTGAACATTTCCCTCGCCCTTTTTGCTGTCGCCGATCGGCCGGCAGTCTGAATTTGAACATGAGGCTAGATCATTGGTCGCGCGCGCGGAAGAGACGGTTTTGGTCGTTACTGTTCTTCAAAACCCACAGTTGCGCCAAACTCTTTTTGGGAGGGGTCGTCCGTGCTTAGCGGCAGATCGGCTGACTCAGGCGACCGCCTCTTTCATTCGTTGGATGTCAGCATCTGTGCAGGCTTTTGGACGCCGGCGATGAAGAAACCCACCGTTTGCTGAACTCACCGGCGTCCAAGAAGCGCCAAGGCACGAAGTCCCGGGAAGTTTGGTACTGGCGGGGCAGCGGGCGCTATCGCGGTTTGATGCCGGCGTCGACCTGGATCGTGGACGTTGCGCAGTCAGGATGTGACCTGCGGATAGGGTCGCAGGCGAGGTTGGGAGTATGCAATATGCATCTCGGCGCATGGTCGGAGTGCGAAGTCCTGACCGTCTACCCCCGGTGCGCCCTTGTTCGAGCGACACTGCGCGTAGGCGTGTGCCAGAATATCCTCACGGCTGATCTTGTCGCCCAGCGCATAGAAGCGATAGCCGGCTTCTGCCTTCGCTTTCGCGTGCAACGCCTTCTGCAGTTTCTGAACACTTTTCGGAGTTGATAGGTTACCCAATCTCCAAATCCTTCACCACTTGTTCGGAGTGAGGCTTGACTAACGCAGTTACGGCGAGGTCGCTTGTTGGCCCTTATCGACGAACTCCGACATTCGACCACGTGTTGGCTGTCTAGGGGTATATCGGAAGTGGCTGGCGCGCGGCCAAAACGACACGGATGACCCTAAGCTGCCCTGCGATCAACACGATCGCAGCAGGATGGCGCGATTGCCCCCTCGACTTTGGTTGAGAACGTCACTGCAGGAGCAATCCTGATCAAGCAAGCCAAGCGCGTCGAGCAGCTAATCCGGCAGCGACCGAGGAGAACTCAGATGGCATCATTCGTCCTTGTCCCTGGGTCAGGCGGCATGGCATGGTATTGGCACCGGACAGTCCCACTCATGCGCGCGGCGGGGCACGAACCCATCGCCGTCGACCTACCAGGCGACGATAGGCTCGCGGGCCTCGCAACGTATGCGGATATCGTCACCCGCGCGATCGCGGAACAAAGCGACGTTGTTCTCGTCGCTCAATCGCTAGCGGGCTTCACCGTGCCCCTGGTTTGCGCGCGTGCGCCCGTACGGATGGTCGTGTTCGTCAATGCGATGATCCCAAAGCCCGGCGAGGCCGCTGGTGCATGGTGGGGCGCAACAGAAGCTGTTGAAGCGCGGGAACAAGCCGCGGCGCGGCGCGGTTACGCGACGCAATTCGATGTGGAAACGTACTTTCTGCACGACGTGCCGCGGGACGTGCTGCGCACCGGCCCGCAACAGCCGCGCGAGGAAGCCGAGACCGTTTTCGCCGAGCCCTGTCGCTTCGAGCGCTGGCCTGACATTCCCTTTCGTGTTCTTGCGGGAAGAGACGATCGCTTTTTCCCAATAGAATTTCAACGGCGTGTTGCGCGTGAAAGGCTCGCAAAGGAGGTTGAGGAAATTCCCGGTGGCCATCTCGTCGCGTTGTCGAATGCGGAGGGGCTAACCGAGCGCCTTCTTGCGTACGAGAAGGGCGTGACACTCTAGTCTCTTTCCCTGGTCTCTTGGGCAAAAAGCAGCCTTGTCTGCCTACGCGGCCGAAGAACTGATCGCAGAGCTGGGCGCCGCTTTCCTATGTGCCGAGTTCGGGTTCGATGGCGACGTGAGGTACTCTGGGTACATCGGGCACTGGATCGAACTCTTGGAGCGACAAAGCGCCCTCTTCACCACCTGCAGCCAAGCATCAAAGGCCGCCGACCATCTGCGCGTCAAAGCGTAAGCCGAGCCGGCGGACGTCGCTGCGAGGCGCCGCCGTGTCCCGTCCCAAACGCGCCCATGAGGCGTTCTTCGACATCCACCCATCGCCGGCGCCTCCATTGAGGTTTCTTTGCTGACCGATGGCTGGAAAGCTGCGGGTAGCGGGTTGGTACTGGTGCCGGCAGCGGGCGCGGATGCGCGGCCTGCGGCCCAGCGGTCGGGCCGTTTCGTACGAGCTACTCAGCCTATCGGAACGCTCTACTGGCAAAAGGCTTTGGGGCACGCTGCAGCTTGGCTAAAGAACGGCAACTTCGATTGGCTGTTGAGCCTGTGGCGTAGATCCCTGCGCGTGGACGCCCTTAATCTGGCGCAATCAACTTCCGGCCGATCGCCGGGCGTCTTTCATACGTGCGGATCAAGTTCGCCTGCGTACGCGGATGCTTATTTGACGGATATTTGACGTCTTTGAAATGGTGCCAGTAAGTTATTGAAATTTCTGGCGCGCCACCCAGAACAAAACTGCGAACTCTTATGTAATTGAAATTGCAACGTAATCAGTAACGCCTTGCTCGTTATACGGCCTCTGAGGGGCCGTCCGATGTGACTGACCTCACCGGACAACAAATTGCACGTGCCCGATGTCCCGCAACCCAACGAGCCAATGGCAAGTTTCCCTGCGGGCCCAATCCGGCCCTTAGGGGCTCCCCCCTTGCAAAATATAACCGCTCGTCTATGTATATCCCCGCCGGATATACATAGAACTAAGACCATGACAAGCTCCACGATTTTCACCAGCAATCGCAGCCAGGCCGTCCGGCTGCCCAAGGCCGTTGCCTTCCCAGCAGACGTGCATCAGGTGGACATTTTGAAGATCGGCCGCAGCCGCTTGATCGTACCGCAAGGCAAGCGGTGGGACGACTTGTTTCAGAATGGTCCGCGCGCGAGTGACGACTTCATGGTCGAGCGTGAGCAGCCGCCGGCGGAGGTGCGCGAGCCGCTCTAATGCTCACCTACATGCTCGATACCAATATCTGCATCTATGTGATGAAGAATTATCCGCCGAACCTGCTCGAGAAATTCAATGCACTGGCCGAGCAACTCTGCATCTCCAGCATCACTCTCGGCGAGTTGCATTATGGCGCGGAGAAATCGACCCGTCGTGTCCATAACCTGACCGCCATCCAACATTTCGTGGCGCGCCTCGACGTTTTGGCGTTCGAGGCCAAGGCTGCTGCCCACTACGGACAGGTTCGGGCGGAACTGGGACGTACGGGAGCGCCCTGCGGCCCTCACGACATGCAGATTGGTGGTCACGCCCGCAGCGAGGGGCTGATCGTCGTAACCAACAATATGCGCGAGTTCAGCCGCATGCCGGGAATCAGAGCTGAGAACTGGGTCTGACCGAAACGAAAATGCATCTCGGCCGCGCACGACCCCAGGAACAGTGGACGGAATCCAATTCGGCTGCAACAAGCCGGTAAATGCATTAACGTAGTGCGAGAACTGGCAGCCTCCAATGGAAAATCTTCGGGAAGTAGCCGATGCGAGTCGTCAGCGATTCAGCCGAGCTGTTCAGGCATGTGAGTGCCGAGAAAGCCGCGTTCTATCGTTGCATCATGGACGTCTTCGCCACAGCCAAACGACAATATCGCCTGCAACTCCGACCCGACGAGGTGCTTGCGGAAGCTCGCTGGCCTGACGCTCCGCCCCGCATCGAAGACGTCAGCGCCGCACTCGGGCAGCTTGCAGCCTGGGGCAACCTTGAATCGCAACCCGATACTGCGCGGGTTTCCAGCCTCAGCGATTTCTATCGCGCGCGTTTCCTCTATCGGCTTTCTCACGGCGGGGAAGCTGTCGAATCAGCATTGGCACTGTTCGTGCAAACGCTGCAACGCCGCGCCGAGCTGCAAACGGTCGCGCTCGAAGACATCGCCAGCCGGTTGCAGGCACTGAAGATGCTTGCGGAGCAGCCCGAGCCGGATGCGGCCAAGATCCATGAGACGATGCGGGATCTGGTGCGAGTTTTCGAGGGGCTAGCCGAGAACGCGCAGGCGTTTATGGCCGGCGTCGCGCGTAGCATCGAATTGCAGCAGGCCGAGGCCGGCGCGGTGGCGAGCTATAAGCGCCGGCTGATCGACTATTTAGAGCGCTTCATGGGCGATCTGGTGCGCCGCTCCGACATGATCGCCGGCCTCATGCTTGCTTTGGAGCCGAACATCGACTCTATGCTTCAACAGGTCGCCGCCCGTGAGGCTCGTGATGCCGCGCCCGGCGACGCGCAGGATCGGGTCGATTCGCAAGCCCGATCCTGGAACGCCTGGCGCGAACGCTGGAAAGGCCTGCACGGCTGGTTCTTCCGCACCGATCACGAGCCTTCGCAAGCCGAATTGCTGAGAGCACGGGCAAGGTCGGCCATCCCGCAACTGCTGAGTGCAATTGCCGCGCTCAACGAGCGCCGCAGCGGCCGCAGCGATCGCTCCGCGGATTTCCGCATGCTCTCCACCTGGTTCGCCGGCTGTGCCAGCGACGATGAGGCGCATCGACTTGCGCGCGCCGCCTTCGCGCTCAATCCGGCGCGGCATTTTTCGCTCAACCCCGACGCGGACGGGGATCTCCCGGCCAGCACGCGCTGGGCCGAAGCTCCCCCACTGCGGATTCACCCGCGGCTGCGTGAGTACGGCGAGGCAGCTCCGCGCGGTCCGCTGGCTCGTGTGCGCGACCGCGCCGAAGCGCGCGCCCGTCTGGCCCGCGAACTCGCCGAGGAATCGCAGCAGGTCGAGGCGGCTCGCAAGCGCCTCGCTACCGGCCAACCCACGCGGCTTTCGGACCTCGGCGAACTCGATCAGCATGCCTTCGGACTTTTCCTAGGACTGCTTGGCGAAGCGCTGACCGAACAGGCCGGGCCGGGCGCTACCGCAGAACGGCAGACCGGCGACGGGTTGCTGCACATCAGCTTGACGCCGCTTGCGCCGGAAAGTCGTGCCAGGATCGACACCCCGCATGGCGTGTTTTCCGGGCGCGACCATCTAATCACCATTACGCCAACACGAGTCAGCCGATGAAGCCTCGGCTTGATAGGTCCAGGGATAGTGGAAGCATCGGCCAGCAACAACAGCGATTCCAGCGCGAAGAATTTCGCAGTGCTGTGCGCGCCCTGCTGATGACGCCGCTGATGAGTCCGGAGCACGGCGATTTCCCCGCGATCCGCCGCCAGGCAGAAGCTCTGCGCGACTGGTTTGCACGCGAAACGGGCTGGCCTCTGCAGATCGAACACGAGGGCGCCCGCCTTTTTAAGCGGCCGGCGGACCTCGTCAGCGCAATGCGCGGGCTTCCCGGCTACGATCGCCGCCGCTACGTGCTGCTCTGCCTTGCGTGCGCGGTGCTCGAACGCGCCGACCCACAAATCACCCTGCGCCTGCTGGGTGAGAGGCTCCTGCAATTTGCTGCCGACCCGGCGCTCGCATCATTCGATTTTACCTTCACGCTTGGGGCGCCCCACGAGCGGCGCGAACTGGTGGCGGTGTGTCGGACGCTGTTGGAATTCGGGGTGCTTGCGCGTGTCGCCGGCGACGAGGATGCCTTCGTGCATGCTGGCGGCGATCAGGCCGACGCGCTCTACGACGTGCAGCGCCGTGCGCTTGCCGGCGTGCTGGCCGCCGTGCGCGGGCCATCGACCTTTAGACCGGAAGACGCGCCGGTCACGCTTGAGGACCGACTGCATGCCCTGGTCGACGAGCACGTGGCCGATAGCGACGAGGGCCGGCGCACGGCGCTGCGCCACCGGCTCGCCCGCCGGTTGCTCGATGATCCCGTGGTCTATATCGATATGTTGGACCCGGAAGCCCGCGGATATTTCGTCAACCAGCGTGGCGCCATGGCCGCCCGCTTATGCGACGCCACCGGGCTCGTGGCGGAGCAGCGCGCCGAAGGGCTGGCACTTGTCGATGAGGCCGGCGTGCTGACGGACGTGACGATGCCCGCCGAGGGCACCGACGCCCACGTCACGCTGCTGGTCGCGGAGCACCTGGCCTCCGGTTACAGCCGGCGGCCGACGGACGCCTCCGGCGCGACGCAGCCATACGGGGTCACCCGAGGGCACGAGATCGTCTCCTTCCTGCGCGATGCCAAGAACCGCTATGGTCGCTACTGGCGCAAATCGGCACGGGAGCCCGGCGCCGAACGCGAGCTCGCGGAGATCGCGATCGAGCGGCTGGAAAAACTCCAACTGATTGTTAGAGACGCCGACATGATTCAGCCGATGCCGGCGCTCGCACGCTTCGCCCTTGGTGAGGCTGAAGTCCACGAGACTCTCGAAGGCACGCCGCTCGTCGCGGCCAATGATCTCTTCGGACTACCATGAACGATCGCCCGGTTTCGTTTCTTGCACAGACCGACAAGCCAGCGCTGCCGATTCCGACGCGGCCGCGCTGGCAACCGCTGCGGCTTGGTCTGGTGGAGCTATTCCACTACGACAGCGAGGAATTCTGGTTCCGCGACGGCCACCTGCTGCTGCGCGGCAACAACGGTACCGGTAAGTCCAAGGTGCTGTCGCTGACTCTGCCCTTCCTGCTCGACGCGCAGCTTAAGCCGTCGCGGCTCGAACCCGACGGCGACAACGGCAAGAAGATGGCCTGGAACCTGTTGATGAACAACTACGACCGGCGCATCGGCTATGCCTGGATCGAGTTCGGTCGCCTCGCCGACGACGGCACGCTGCGTTATCTGACGCTCGGCGCCGGGCTCTCCGCGGTCGCTGCGCGTCCCCAGGTGGATAGCTGGTTCTTCGTGCTCGAGGATGCCGACGACGCGCCACGCCTCAACCAGGATCTTTGGTTGATGAGCGACCAGCGTGTCGTCCTGACCAAAGAGCGCCTACGCGACGCGCTTCAAGGCCGCGGCCAGGTGTTCGATACGTCATCGAGTTATCGGCGCGCCGTCGATGAGCGGTTGTTTCGCCTCGGCGCCAAGCGCTACGACGCGTTGATGGATACGCTGATCCAGTTGCGACAGCCGCAATTGTCGAAGAAGCCCGACGAAACCGCGCTTTCAAACGCACTGACCGAAGCCTTACCACCGCTGCCAACCGAATTGCTTGCCGATGTGGCCGAAGCCCTCGGCCAGTTGGAGGAAGATCGACGTCAGCTTGAGGAATATCAGGCGCTAGCAAAGGCCATTGAGCGTTTTGTCCAACGCTACCGCATCTATGCCGGCACTCAGACCCGACGCCAGGCCCGCGCGCTGCGCCAGGCGCAAACCGAATTCGACAATGCCAGCCGGGCGCGCGGCGAAGCGCAGGCGCGGCTTGCGCAAGCCCAGGTCGACGAATCGCTCGCACGGAGTGCTCACGATGACACGGACCTCGGGCTCAAGCGCGCGCAGGCCCGTCTCGAAACCCTGCGCGCCGATCCGACGATGCAGGATGCCAACCGGCTCGAAGGCGCGGCGAAGGACGCGGTCACGCGGCAACGCGCCTTGCAAGCCGCCACCACGGCGGCTGATGAGGCCATCCGGCGGCTGAAGCGCAACGCCAACGAGGCGCAAGAGGCCGCGCTGCGAATGGCTGAGGCCGAACGTCAGATGGCCGAACTGCGCCGGGACAGCGCCGTCCACGCTGCGACAGCGGGCATTGCGGCGGCCCATGGCGACAATCCGCTCATAACGCTCGAAGCCGCGGCACTGGCCGAGTTGACGTCACGCGCTTTCGAGGTTGCGCGATCCGAGCTTCGCGCTTTGATCGGTCGACGGCGCGAACAGATCGCGCTGTTGCGGCGGTGCCACGAGGAGGTGGTCGCGGCCGAAACGCTGCATGGCCAGCGACAGACCATGCGCGACGAGAGACAGGACGCTGCCGAGGATGCGGCGAACCGACGCGAACAAGCCGACGCGAATGTGGAACAGGAGGGCCAAAACCTGATTCAGGCTTGGGAACGCCACTTCGAAAGTCTGACGCAACTGCGCGTCGGCGCCGACGACGACCTCGCGGCGCTCACGGCTCTGGCCGATTGGGTCGTCGCCCTGCAGGGCGACAATCCGGCGCGACAACGCTTGCAAGGCGCGCAGCAGCAGGCCAGCATCCATTTCGCGCAGCGTCGGGTCTCGCTCGACGCGCAACGCCAGACCCTGCAAGCAGAACGAGCAGCGCTCGAGGACGAGCGCACCCGGCTGGAAGCCGGCCTCGATGCGACGCCGCCGCACCCCTACACACGCGACGCCGATAGCCGGAGCATGCGCGCGGGTGCGCCGCTGTGGCAACTGGTGGACTTTCGCGACGCTGTCACGGCTTCGCAACGCGCCGGCCTCGAAGCCGCGCTCGAAGCCGCCGGTCTGCTCGATGCATGGGTCTCGCCCGACGGCCAATTGCAGGTTGGCGACGGCGGCTCGCTCCTACACGACACGCAACTGCTGCGGCGGCAGCCGCATTCGCTTTCGCTCGCCGGTTGGCTGCAAGTCGACGTGCCGACCGGCAGCACCCTGCCGGCAAGTCTCGTCGAGCATATGCTGTCGGCTATCGCCTGCGCGGACGACGATCCGATCGACAGCGAGGCCTGGGTCGCCCCTGACGGTCGCTTTCGACTCGGTGCCCTGGCCGGCGCCTGGGTCAAACCCGCGGCGGTCTACATCGGGTATGCCGCCCGCGCCGCCGCCCGCGCGCAGCGGCTGGCCGAGATTGCCGGGCGCCTGGCACTTATAGCCGAAGAGCTCACCGCCTTGCAGGCAATGCATGCGCAACTCTTGCACGATCAGAACCAAGCCGCCGACGAATGGCGCCTGGCGCCCACCGACGAGGCGCTACGCGGTGCTCACCACGCTGCCGCAGCTAGCGCCCGCGAAACGCAGATCGCACTGCAGCGCCTGGCCGAGGCCGACACACGATGCCGTGAGGCCGAACGGGCTTTGCAGGCGGCACGGCAACGGCTTGTCGCGGATGCCACAGATCTGCGTCTGCCGATCTCGCCCGCCGACTTGCCGGCGATCGAGACGGCGCTGAATCACTGTCACGATGTCCAGTTCCGCCTCGCGCAAGCCGCCCACGAACTGCGCTTGGCGCTGCCCGATCTGCAGCGCCAACGCGATCGCGAGAGCGAAGCGCGCGATGACCTGGACAGACGGCAGGAGTACCTGACGGCGGCCCGGACCGAGGCAGAAGAGGCCTCGGTTCGGCTCGACGTGTTGCGCGACGCCGTCGGCGCCAAGGTCGAGGAACTGCAACGACAATTGGCCGATGCCCGTGCGGCCGTCGACGTGAGCGATGGTGCATTAGTTCTTGCACGCGACGCCCTGAGCAAGTCCGGCGAGGCCCGCGCGATCGCGGGTGAACAGGCCGCGACTGCGGATGCTGTCTTCGCGCAACGCAGCGAGGCGCGCGCCGAGTCTATCGCAAAGTTCCAGCATTTCGCTGCCACAGGTCTGCTCTCGGCGGCGCTACCGCGAGCCGAGTTGCCTGATCTCGGCACCCCCTGGACGATCGACCCCGCGCTCACGCTGGCGCGCCGCGCCGAACAGGCCTTGTCCGACCGCAAGGACGACGACGAGGCGTGGGCTCGGGTGCAGCGAGAAATTGCGGGAGACCTCACAGAGTTGCAGCGCGCCCTCAGCGCGCTCGGCCACCAGGCACAGGCCGAAACCACCGATTGGGGACTAACCGTCCACATCGTCTACCAGAACAGGCCCGAACCGCCGGATAGCCTTGCCGCGCGGCTCGCTGAAGAGATCGCCCAGCGCAGCGAACTGCTCACCGCCAACGAGCGCGCCGTCCTGGAAAATCATTTACAGGCCGAGATCGCCTCCGAGGTCCAGCGACTGCTGCAGGCGGCCGAAATCCAGCGCAACGCGATCAACAAAGAGCTGCATAGCCGACCGACCTCCACCGGCGTGCGCTACCGGCTGCTGTGGCAGCCGCTGGCTGAAGAAGAAGGCGCTCCGGTCGGCCTCGAAGCAGCGCGCAAACGTCTGCTCAACACCAGCGCGGATCTCTGGTCGGCAGAGGACCGCCGGGTCGTCGGCGCCATGCTGCAGCAGCGCATCGCCGCCGAGCGCGAGCGCGCCGACTCCGGCTTTGGCAAGGATGGCGGCGGCAGCCTGATGGAGCAACTCGCCCGCGCACTTGACTACCGCCGCTGGCATCGCTTCCGCGTCGAGCGCTGGCAGGACGGTCATTGGCGCAAGCTCTCCGGCCCGGCCTCCAGCGGCGAACGCGCGCTCGGCCTCACCGTGCCGCTGTTCGCCGCGGTCGCCAGCTTCTACAGCCAAGGCAGTTCCTCCCTGGCGCCGCGGCTGATGCTGCTCGACGAAGCCTTCGCCGGCATCGACGATACCGCCCGCGCGCATTGCATGGGGCTGATCCACGAGTTCGATCTCGACTTCGTCATCACCAGCGAGCGCGAATGGGCCTGCTACGCCGAACTGCCGGGCGTCGCGATCTGCCAGCTTCAGCGACGTGAAGGCATCGACGCAGTGTTCGTCTCGCGCTGGACCTGGGACGGTCGCGCCAAAACGCGCGAAGAGGATCCAGATCGCAGGTTTGCGAGATGAGCCGCTCGACTGACCCACGTCTGCAACGCCTGCTTGGTGGCGACCGTTTCGCCTTGCTGCGCAAACGCCTACGTCGACGCTTCGAACGTGCGCCAGTCGGCGCTGTAGTTGAACATTTTCGTATCGGCAGCCTCTCTGTAGAGGAGCATGCAGCATTGGCTTCGATGCTCGGCCGTCCGCTGCGTTATGCCAATTCCTTGCAAGTCGACGTTCGCCTCGTCGATGCTGCGTTTCAAGACGCCGGCATTGCGACTTCGTTACGCGACGCACTCGAGCGGCTCGACGGCCCCATTACGAATCTAGCCACGACTCGCCTCGCGCTGGGAACGATGTGGTCGGACGTGCTGGGCACCTGCACTCACGGCGAACTGATTGAACTGCTGCAAGCTCCAGCGGGCATCGGGCTGCTAAAGCGCCTTGCACGACAAAGCCCACCGGCAGCGCTCCAACTCTGTCGCCGCGTCGAAGCGGTATTGCAACGCCTGCCCGCGAGCGGTATTACGCGTTCGCAATTGGCCGCGGAGGTGCTGGGCGACGCGCACGCAATCGACAGTGGTGAGCCGACGGCGACCCTGGTGCTGGCAGTCTGGCGTCAAGTGATCGCTCGGACCTCCGCCAAAAATGATAGCGGTATCGAGCCAACGGAAGACAGCGAGACGGAGCTGGACGGCAGCGCGGAGCGCGACCGCGACGTCTGGGCCAAGGCGGGCGTCCTGGTCAACGAGTTGGCGCGCCCGGTGTTGTTCCTGAACCTACCCACGCGCGATGCGGGAAATCACCGTCAGTTGCCGGGAGAGCCAGCTTACGCTTCGCTGCGGTCGCTGTTGCGGTCTCCGCCGTCGTGGGACGTGGCGAATCGCAAGGTCTATGTCTGTGAGAATCCAAACCTGGTTGCGATCGCTGCGGATCACTGGGGCTCCCATTGCGCGCCGTTGGTTTGTACCGACGGCATGCCCGCCGCCGCGCAGCGATGCCTCCTGTTGCAACTGGCCAAAGCGCGTGCGCAGCTTTGCTATCATGGCGATTTCGATTGGCCGGGAATACGGATCGGCAACCACGTCATGCGCGAGCACGGCGCCCAATCCTGGCGCTTTGGCGCGGCCGACTACGAGGCCGCCGTCGATGGGGCCGCAGGTCTTGGACAGGCTCTCACGGGAAAGGTTGCCCGCGCGTTGTGGGACGAAGAGTTGACAGCGGCCATGCAGCGGCACCTGCTCTCCATTGCCGAAGAAGCTCTAGCCGCTTCCTTGTTGGAGGATCTCAAGGCCCCATAGTGATCGGGTCAGCGGTTTCATTCTGAATGGTAGCGATTTGGCGCGCCACCCAGAATATAACTGCGAACTCTTATGTAATTGAGATTACGATATAAAACTCAACCTAGCCGACACGCCTGCACGGCCAGTTCCGCACACAATGCGTTGAACAGTCCGCATTATGGCGAATAGCAGCCACCTACCGCCGGACCGACGCGTTGCAAAGTCGACTTACCTGGCCAATGCCCGCGGCAGGGTCGGGATATTGATCAGCGTTGGCCGCAATGCAGACCTCAGGCCACTGCGCGGGTGGATGCCGACCATCAATCGGCGCGCGGCGCAGCGAAGCGCTCGCCAATAGTATCTCATCGAGATACGAGAGCCTTGCAATACGTATCTCGATGAGATACGTATTGCTCGTGATCAGGAACTTCAAGGGGAAATTTGCCGAGCCGATCCTTCAGGGCCGGACGGTCCCCAAGGGCTTTCCGGCAAATCTCGCCAAAGTAGCTCGCCGAAAACTGATTATGGTGGATGCCGCTACCTTTCCGGAGGCCTTGAAATCGCCTCCCGGAAACCGCCTTGAAGCTCTTAAGGGCGATTTGGCGGGTAAGCACTCGATCCGCATAAACGATCAATGGCAGGTCGTGTTCAGGTGGACTGATGCGGGTCCCGAAGACGTGGAGATAGTTGACTATCACTAGCCAGAGCGGCCGAATGTGGCCACCGACTTGGAGTTCGCACATGGCAAAGAAGCTTCCGCCAGTTCATCCCGGCGAAATCCTGCGGGAAGAATTTCTCGTTCCGCTTAAGCTGACGCCTTACGCGGTTGCGGCCGCGCTGAACGTGCCGCGCACCCGGATCGAACGCATCGCGCGCGAAGAAAAGCCCGTTACGGCCGACACCGCCCTGCGGCTCGGCAAATTCTTCAAGACCGGCGCTGCGTTCTGGATGAACATTCAGGCGCGCTTCGATCTCGAAACGGCCGAAGACGTGCTCGCGCCGCAGATCAAGAAGATCGCGTCTTACGAGGCGGCGTGAGAGCAATGCGTACCCGAGTATCTTACAACCGATAGCTTGAAACCCGGCGCGATATCCAAGGCCAGTTTAGAGCCATGTGGTGACGGCGGCGAGACATCTTTCCGCCGCGAAGCTTTCAGCGCCGTGACCTTCCGACATGTCTTGGATCCTGCGGCCGTTCCTCGCGCGGTCGCCCAAGATCGGAAAAGTTGCATGGCTTCAGAGATGCGCGGCAGATTGGTCTGCACAGCCCCTTCCCGGCCGATCGATGCCCGCGGCCCCAGCGCTCCAAAGAGCCGCCTGACTGATTTGAACAGTCATCGTATGGAAGCATATGAGATCGCAGAAACAGTCACAATCGGCCAGCTTGGCGCCGCTCAGAACAAAACCACGAACTCGTATATGATTGAAATTTCCGTGTTATTCGACAGAGGGCGGAATAGAGGTAGATCCGCCTGACGAGCTGCAGTTCGCGCCTGCGGATCTCGGAATCGATGTTCGGGGGTGATGCAAGGCCAACATCATCCGCCCAGCGCCGATACATGCTCCAGATCCTGCCGCCGCTGCTTGGCCCGGCGTTCGTAGCTGGCCTGGTTCTTGGTAGCAACCAGCGTATGGGGACTGCCGCGCCGTTCCGTCTCGAAATCAAGATCGCACGGCGCGTTCCGGACGGTCTGCTCGACATGGGAGCGCCGATCCTGCGGTGCCTTCAGGCGCCATTGCTTTTGCTCCGGCGCAAGTAGGAATGTGCCCAGTCCACGGCAGTCGGCGCATGTGCATTTGAGCGGGTTGGTCCTGGTCCAGTCCCGCGGCGCCTCGAGCGGGATGGCGATGCGCCTGCGCAGGTGCGCGAGAGACGCCTCTCGGAGGCGCTCTGCCGCCGGCCACGCGGTGCTTTCCGCCAGCTTGACGAACGCACGGGCGGCGGGGACCAGCACGTCGTCCGGCTTGTAGGTTTTCGGCCAGGCCAGGAGGTGCTCGACCGCGCGCGCCGCGAGCGCCACATCGATCCGGCTCGTCGCGGTCAGGAGATCGACGACGAAGCCCGGCTTCACGGGCTTTGGACGTCGCCAGTCGTCGACACTCGAGGTGTCGGCCTGCTCCGGCCGCGCCGGGTCGCCCGGCAGGGCGTCGATCAAGGCTGCGCCGATCTGCGCAAGGTCGAACGCCGTATCGGCCGGCGCCGCGACGCAACGAAGCAGTAGGTCGCCGCAGGCCCCAAGATGGGCCGTCACGTTTCGCCTGACGATCCGGACCAGCAGCTCCATCGCACGCGGGGCCGGAAGCAGGGCGGCGGCGCGCACGATCGCGGCGTTGTCGCGCGCGACATAATGGCCTTCCGCGGACAGTTCGGCAAGAAACGCATCGATGCGCGCCACGTTCCCGAGCCGGCTCTGCAACTCGAGCATCCGGCCGGCTTTGTCGTCATCATCCGCCCGCCATGACTCGCAAGACCACGAGCGCAGCATGTGCGCCGAAAGCTCGTCGGCCTCACGCCACAATGGCGACTGCGTCGATGCCTTGCTCGCCTGCCAACGCGCCGTCAGCTCTTCGAGATGGGGAAGCGTCGTGCCGAGGCCGGCCTGGTTCAGCACCGCAAGCCTCCGCGCGGAGGGCCACAACACGAAGCCGGCGCGGCGATAGGTGCGTTCGAAGGACGCGCCCTCGTTGCCCGTCGCCTCGTGAAAATGCTGCTCGTCCGGCGTCAGATCCTCGAAAGCATCGGGCGGGCACAGCTCGTCCTCGGCGAACGGAAACTCGCCGAAGCCGGGCGCGCCGCCGTCCGGACGGCGCCATTCGGATAGGATCAGCCCACGGTCATCAATCTCGACGACCTCGAACTCCTCGTCGTCGTCGTCGTCCTCCTCGTCCCGGCTCCAGCGGCGGCGGCGGCCATAATGGCCGGTCTGTAGGGCGCTGCCGCTCTCTTCGATCGACACCAGCGCGAGGTGTAGATCGCAATCCGCCTCCGCGGCGGCCTCGACCAGCACGGATGCCACGCCCGCATCGGCCCCTTTGAGCGCACTGAACGACAGCTCCGCCGGCGTATAATCATGCTCCAGCGGCAGGATCAGCTTGTCGGGCTCGTCCTCGGCGTTCGCCCAGCTCCGCAGCAACTCCACCACATGGGCGTGCTCCTTGCGATAGTCGGGCGCCTTCAGCGGCCGCCTCTTGGCGGTGAAGCGCAGATTATAGACGAGGGCCAGGCGACAACCGAAGGTGACAGTACGCACTTCATGCACGCAGTCGGCGTAGAAGGCGGCCAAGCCGATCTCCGAGGGCTCCTCCGGGCGCAGGTCGAGCACCGTCTCCCGGCCGAGATGCTTGATGACCAGCTCACCGCCGTGATGGGTTGAGGGCAGCACGAGCACCATTGTCGCGAACATGCCCGGGACTTTCTCCGTATCGCGGTGGTCGACGAAGAAGCTGCCGGTATCGTAGACGAGAAGCTTGTAGAAATCGGCCGCAACCGGCTCGCTCAAGCCGAGTCCGAAGGCCATGTCGGCGACCAGTCCGGCCAGGGTCTTCTCCCAATGACGCCCTCCGATCCGGACCATGGCGGCATCGACCTGCCAGGTTCTCCGGACATCGCGATCGACCACCGTCTTCACGCCCCGCCCATGGGGGGCCGCCTCGGCGATGGCGACGAGCCGTCCGGCCTGGGCGGGCAGGATCGGAAAGGCGATCCTGCCCATGCCCTCGACGTCGATCGTCGGCATCAGGATCTGCCGGACTCCGCCGACGCAAAAATCGCCGGGACGCTCGACGGAGCGAAGGCTGTTGAGCAACTCGGTTGCGATCGACGACACGGTAACTCCAGGCGCATTCGAAGGCGTTTCATGAATGGTCGTCAGGCCGATGCGTTCGGCTCTCAAGAAATGATACACAGCGAACGCACGCGTGGGAAGTCGCGGTCATGCGTCACCAAGGCGGCCGCGCTCATCGCCGCCGCGAGCTTCGCTTCGAGAACGACAACGATCGGATTAGCGCCATGGGGAGCGCGTGACGGCCAGCGAACCGAAATGATCTCGGTGATTAGGCGCAAGAACCACGGGCGAACCTCGTCTCGCAGCCACAAAAATCATGCAGGACTGCAAGATACTCGGTCTCCCACCAGCTTCCGCAAAGTTCGTAGTTTTGTTCTGGATGGAAGCAATCTGGCGCGCCACCCAGAATAAAACTGCGAACACTTATGTGATTGAGATTACTATATAAAATCCAAACTTGCCGTACGCCTGTGGACGCCGCCGCCCTTCTTGAGGCCTTGAACTCGCCTCCCGGAAACCGCCTTGAAGCTCTTAAGGGCGATTTGGCGGGTAAGCACTCGATCCGCATCAACGATCAATGGCGGGTCGTGTTCAGATGGACCGATGCGGGTCCCGAAGACGTGGAGATAGTTGACTATCACTAGCCAGACCGGCCGAATGTGGCCACCGACTAGGAGTTGGCACATGGCAAAGAAACTTCCGCCGGTTCATCCCGGCGAAATCCTGCGGGAAGAATTTCTCGTTCCGCTTAAGCTGACGCCTTACGCGGTCGCGGCCGCGCTGAACGTGCCGCGCACCCGGATTGAACGCATCGCGCGCGAAGAAAAGCCCGTTACGGCCGACACCGCCCTGCGGCTCGGCAAATTCTTCAAGACCGGCGCTGCGTTCTGGATGAACATTCAGGCGCGCTTCGATCTCGAA
>Ga0210408_10001793_pt1 | contig 21755 bp, 22 predicted proteins | sample IncBWH4MmetaG_FD_155471 | JGI IMG/M metagenome (GOLD analysis project Ga0210408, IMG submission 155471) | Forest soil microbial communities from Barre Woods Harvard Forest LTER site, Petersham, Massachusetts, United States - Inc-BW-H-4-M | ecosystem: Environmental > Terrestrial > Soil >...
AAACAGTGCCTCGCGCGCGCTACGCGCCGCGAGGCCCCCGATTTGAACAACGAGTGCCCCCAGGTCCTGCTCGAGTCGAGCCAGGCTCGAAAGAGCAAGCCGCGGCGCCCAGGGCGCCTAGGCGAGCGCTGGCTCCAGCTCCGCCTCGATCTTCTTCTTGGGGTAGGCCCCCACAACCGTCTTGACGGCGTTGCCGCCCTTGAAGAGGATCATCGTCGGGATCGACAGCACCTGGAAGGCGGCGGCCGTCTGCTGGTTCTCGTCCACGTTGAGCTTGACGATGCGCAGGTCCTCGCGCTCGGAGGCGATCTCCTCGAGCACCGGGCCCACCACGCGACAGGGCCCACACCAAGGAGCCCAGAAATCGACGAGCACGGGCTTCTCCGACTCGACGACCTCGGCCTGGAAGTTGGCATCGGTTACTTCGGTGAGGGTGCCTGCCATTGAATTCTCCTATCGGTGAGCCATCGCGCTGCAAGTCCGGCACTCGATCTCGCCGAGTCGCCTCCATTCACTATACAAAGTGAAGCAGAGGTCCTCAGCCGAGTAGGGAGCTGGGCTGATCTGGCAGCGAAAACCCGGTTTCGCGAGCCCATGAGCGAACGGACCGCATCAGGCGCTCACGGGCGTGGGTTCGGTCCTCCAGCCATACCAGGGTCGCCTGTGAGTCCTCGTCGATCATCAGCAGTCCGTCCATGCCGCGTGCGCGCTTGAGAGTGGCGATTGCCTGCTCCGGGGTATGCGCTATCGGAGCGCCAACGTTGAGAGAGGTGTTCACGGATGCCTCCACGCCCACCCTGCGTCCCATCGCAAGCAGGAACTCGTGGCAGAACGGATCGACGTCCGGGCGTACTATCTGTACGCGCCCCGTCCCATCGTGATGGATGACGGCGGGAATCGCCTCACGAGCCTCTGGCCTGGCGTGCGCCGTCAGGACCATGTAGTTGTAGGCGTTGTAATCGTCATCGGATGCGCCTTCCTCTAAGTGGAAGAAGCGCTTGGCGGCGGCGTGTGTGAGCATCGGCGCCAGCGGCCTGATCAGTTCGCGATGCTTGACACGCTCGTTGAGCAGGCGCCGCGTGTCCGGATTGCACGGATTTGCAAGGATGCTGCGATGGCCCAAGGCGCGCGGACCGGTCTCCGCGACGCCCTGATAGATGCCCATTATGCGGTCATTGGCCACCGCGTGCGCAAGCAGGTCAGCCACGCGCGCCATGCCTTCGGGGGCGGAGCAGTCGCCCAGCGAAATGCTGGCGCCGCCGGGCTCGGCGCTGACCGCGACTCGGATCGCCGCGGCCGTGGGGGCACGGCCGCAGTAGAAGGCATGCCGCAACGGAGACCCGGGCCGGGCACCGGCGCGCATGGCAAACGCGTACGCCGCTCCCACCGGTGTGCCCGCATCGCCCGGCGTCGGCGGTACCCACAGGTGCAGCCGCGTCCCACGTTGTCCGAGATGGCGCTCATACCAACTCTCGTCGAAGCATTCCAACAGGCGCATGTTGGCCACGCAATTGAGAGCAGTGCCGCCGGTGAGCACCAGCCGATGGCTGCCGGTCACGCGGATCAGGTGATCCACGGTATGAACAAGGGCGTCCTCGAACACCATCTGCACAGCGGCCGCCTTGTCCACGCGATCGCGGGTTATCTCAGGGTGGCGGACGTCCTCAACATTGAGCACGGCATCTGGATTCCACATGTCCTCGATCGAGATCGGCTCGCCGAGGATCTCGATCAGCTCTTTGCCGTAGGGCTCGACCCATCCGCCTCTCGTCCAATTCGTGAGCGTCCGGTTGAGCCGGATCTCCCCTTCGGACCCGAAGTGGAGCAGGTGTTTCAGTCGTCTGTAATAGCGGTTCGTGAGGCGGTTACCGTCGCCCCATGCGGCCGCGCCCATGTAGCGGCCCTCCGAGCTGAGTGGTGGCCAGCCCCCCTGAGTCGAGCTGAGAAAGCTGTACATCGAGCCGAGCGAGTCAAGGATGCTCGAGCCCTGCGCACACAGCAGCGTGAGGCGACCATCTCGGCACTCGTAGAGAGAGGTAGAGGCATCGTCGCCGGAGCCATCTATGACAGTCACCATGACGGAGCGGGGATCTGCAGCGAACGGCGAGACCGCGTAGCTGAAGTACGCGTGGTTGTCGTGGTGGCGCATCCCGATGATCGGCACACGCTCCCCGAGTCCCAGCTGGTGTCCAACACGTGTCGGGGTCCGATTCAGGCTTCTTCTGTCAGGATTGATCACGTTGCCGGGCTGCTCCATCAACTTCCGCGTGATGCTCGCCGGAGCCTCCTCCAACACGGGCCGCAATACGATCGCGATCAACGAGCCCGCGTAGTCCCAGCTGCTAACGCACGCCGCCAGATCCTGGGGATCGACGCCAAGCGCCCGCATTTGCTCGCGGACAGCTTCAATCGAGTGCTCCGGGTAATCCATGCAGTGCTTTATCGCCGCGTAGCGCTCCTCCTCTTCGTTGCAGACGATCTCCACAGTCCCGTGCCGTGAGACCTGCACGAGCGCGGCCCCGGAGTTGTGAGCGCCGGCGCCGATCCCAAGCACATATGCCTCGCGCCCGTCGCGCACGGCCTGCTCCAGCGCGCTCAGCCTCGAGCGTCCGTGGGCGCTGCCGAGGCTGTACAGGCCATGACGCGCGAGCATCTTGTCGAACAGCGGCCGTGCCGCGCGGCTGCTCCACTCGGCCATGCGGGATCGCCTTGGCCCCCATCTGCCTACTCGGGCACTTGCCGACCCTCCCCCCATCGTCCTGATCATACTCACAGCGAAAGGCCCAAACAAGAAGTCTTCTTGCCTTGTCGGGGAATAAAGGTGCCCCTGCTTCTCGTCGTGCTCGAGCCGGCTCAGCCGCCGACGCGGACGGTGAACCCGTCCCAGACCCCGACGATCGGCGGATGGATGCCTGTGAGCGTCGTGAACAGGTGGGGGGCGACGTACACCTCGATGAAGGCCGCGATGACGAGCACGGGCAGTGCGATCGCCACCGTAACGACGGTCGCCGCAAGCAGCTGGTCCCACTCCCCTCTCCTGCTCGCGATGATCCAGGCGGCCAGCGGCAGGAAGAGTGCGACCAGCTCGAGGAGCGCGTGCGGTAGGACCCCCAGCAACAAGAGCGCCGGCGGCACTTTCAGGAAGTTCGCCACCCCCGCGAGCGTGTGCCCCAGCAGGTATGCCTGGGCCGACAGCGAGAAGGTGGTGGCGCAAACGACGAACGCGATCGCGATGCGCCCGCCGTGCTCGTGCACCCAGCGCGAGACACCACTCTTGCTCTCCGCTTGCAAAGGCAGTGAGCTGCCGGCGATGAAGCCCGCGACGCAAGCCATCGCGTGCAAGGCGAGCACGAGCAGGTTGTGGGAGAGCACCGTGGCCACGTCCCCAAGCTCTCCCACCGCGAAAGGAGGGCGCAGCTCGACCGGCTGCACGTAGCCGACCGACAGGGCCGAGATGACGAGCACCGCGCACAACAGTCCGACCGCCGCAAGCGCCGAACCGGCGACCCAAGCACCGAGCACCGGCAAAGGGCGGCGCTGCCAAGCGCGCAAGGTGCTCCTGGTGCGGCGAACGCCATGATAGAGCGCGTAGGAGGAGGCGTCCACGATCTCTTGATCGGCTCGCGCACTCCGTTACATGAGAAGCGACTCCCCGCGCACCACCGTGTGCGAGCCGGCTTGCGCTCGTGTCCACAGGTAGCGGGTACGTCCCGGAGGGCTAAGTCTTGGAGGGATTACCTACTGGAGGGTTACGTCTCTTGGAGGGCTACGTCCTGGAAGGCTACGCGTCCTGGAAGGCTACGTCTTGGAGGGTTAGGTCAGGTCCTGGAGGGTTACGTCCCGGAGGGGTGGAGGGTTACGTCCCGGAGGGGGTGCCTGCGCGCACGCGCACGCGCGCGTGGGCGCTCGGCGGCTGTGAGCCGAAGCGCAAGCGTGGCACGAGCCACATCGCCTCGGCCGCGATCCGCCACGACATCTTGCTCTGGCCGAGCTCACGGTCTTTGAAGACGATCGGCACCTCCACCACCTCAAAGCCGGCCCTCACCGCCCTGTAGGTGAGCTCGACCTGGAAGGCATACCCCTGCGAGCGCACGCTGTCGAAGTGAATCGCCTCCAGGACCTCGCGCTTGAAGCACTTGAACCCTCCCGTCAGGTCGCGTACGCGCAACCCGAGCACCCAGCGTGCATATGTGGAGCCGCCCTCGCTGACCAAGCGCCGCAACAGGCCCCAGTCAGATACTCCTCCGCCGGGCACATAGCGCGAGCCGAGGGCCAGGTCGGCGCCCGAGCGCACGGCGCCCAGCAGGCGCGCCAGGTCGGCGGGGTCGTGTGAGAAGTCGGAGTCCATCTCCATCACATACGCGCCACCGTGATCGAGCGCATAGCGAAAGCCCGCCAGATAGGCGGGGCCGATGCCATTCTTCTCGCTGCGATGCAACACCTCGACCGCTTCGCGCTCCCCGGCAAGCCGGTCACCGATCTCACCCGTGCCGTCTGGTGAGCCGTCGTCTACGATCAGGATCTTGTAGGCCCCTCCGCCGCAAGCTGCGAGCACATCGCCAGCGGCGGTTACTATCGCCTCGATGTTCTCTGCCTCGTTGTACGTCGGGAGGATTAGCCAGGGCGCGCCGGTCACAAGGCGCGTACCCTAGCGTGTCCCCCAATCGGGCAACGCCGCTGGCGGCCTCCACGCGGCCGGCCGCGGGCATCGCCTCGCTGCTCGCCGTGAGCGTCTCTCTGTTGCTCGCCTGCGCGTCGTGCGTGAGCGCGAGCGAAGTCGCCCCAGGCACCCTCGCCCCAGGCACCTCGCCGCTGGCCCTTGGGGCGAGTCCGCTCGATGCCTACATCGCCGGGGTGGCGCGTGCGTGGGAGCCCTATACGGCCCCCGATGGACGCGTCAACGACCCCTTGGATGCGGCGGACACGGGCGACAACTACGGTGTGATCCTGCTCGCGGACGTGATGCTCAAGGTGGCCCATCGCACCGGCGACGGTGCGCTGGAAGCGGCAGGCACGCGCATCATCGCCTCGGCCCTCACCCTGCCCGTGCCCAACGACCCGTTCAACCTGTTGGCGATCGCCGCCGCCATCCACGATGGCGAGCAGGGCGACTTCTCCGCGAGCGCCTGGGCGGAGGTGGTGGGGCCTTTGGAGCAGCGCGCCGGGCAGATCGGGCCACCGACGGAAGCCACCTGCCTGATCGAACTGCCCTGCTATGACAACTGGCGTTTGGTGTGGTCGGCCGGCGCCGCCTTGCTTCTCTCAGACAGGCTCACCGGCGCACCCGGCTCCGTGGCGGGCGACGGCATTCCGGCCGCGGCCCAGATCAGCGCCGACCTCGCCTTGGCCGTCAAGCACGCGGGTCCTCCCCTCCGACTGGCGGTCGCGCACGTGGGCACCGCGCGCGAGCTCTCGGACCCCGGCGCCGAGCCGCCCGCATACGAGCTGTTCTCGACGTTCATGCTGGAGCTGATCGGCGAGTTCGACCCCCAGGGGCTCACGCCCGCTGTAGCCCGGTTGCGCCGCCAGGCCGACCGCTATGCGCTCGACATGATGGCCCCCGACGGGCAGCTCTCGCTGTCGGGGCGCTCGCTCGACCAGTCCTGGGTGCAAGCGGCGGCGGCGGCGCTCGGCGCTCGGCGCGCGGCACTCGATCCCGGCACGGCGAGCGCCTGGCGCGCGTACGCCGAGCGGGCCGTGGCCTATCTCTTGGCGGCCTACCCCCTGCGCGCCGATGGCCTGCTCCCGATCGTGCCGGGCCTCAGCGTGGAATGGAACCCTTCGATCATGGATGGCTACGCCGCCTTGAACCAGTACGAGGGCCTCACCTTGTGGCTGCTCTCCGACGCGCTCGCCCAGTGGCCGCGACCGGAATCCGCGCGGGCGCCGCTCCCGGGCGACAATCGCGAACTGATAGCCGAGGACCTCGGCTCCAGTGGCCTGGTGTGGGGTCGCTCGGGGCCGGTGTGGTGGGAGGTGAGCGGGCGCTCCACCAGCAGCGATCCGCGCTCGGCCCAAGGACTCGTCGCCGTCAAGGTGAGGCGGGGCGGCGAATGGCGCGACCTGCTCGCGTTGAGGCCGCGCCAGCATGGCTCCTCGAGCGTGTGGATGCTCAGGACGGCCGGCGGAAGAACGGCAACGCCGGCGTTCACGCGGGCGCGCGGGGAGGGACGCCGAGTGGTGCTCATGGGTCGCTACGAGCAGACCAGCGGCCACCTGTTCGGGCGCACCAGCTGGACGCTGAGCACTACCGCAACCGGGGTTCGCCTGAGCATGAGCGTGCCCGCCAAGGCCATCTTGCACACGACGCTGTGGCTCCCGGACGGCGGCTCGCGCGTGTCCGCGCCGGGTGCGAGCTTCACGCGCGGAGAATGTGTCGTGAGCGCCTCGGGACGCGCCTGTCCGGTGACCGTCTACTGGCGCCACACACGGGCGGCCGTACTCGAAGTGGGGACGTAGGCCAGCCGCGAACGTGTCAGAAACGCGGGAACCCTCAGAAAAGCTTCGGAATCGAGCGCTGAAAGTGCCGGCCCAGTTCCTTGGCCACCACATACAACGCCGCTCGGGGCGCACCGTTGGCCTTCACCAGCCCCGCGTCCCAAGTCGCCCTCCTGGCGGCCTTCGCCTTCGGACCCCCGGGCGAGCGCCAGTGGTAGTAATACACCCGGGTGATCCGCGAGCTCAGCTTGGCAAACGAAAAGATGTTGTGATCGACCCTCGCCGCGTAGGCTTCGCCGTGGTTGATCAAGCGGCCTTTAAAGCGCCACCACACGACCCCCCCGACCTCGCTGAACCATACCTGCCCGCGCACGACGGCGAGAAAGCTTTCGATCAAGGCGGTGCTGCCGACGCTGATCGAGTGGTAGGGGTTGTAAGGCCAGATCTTGGGGTAGGGGTGTGCCTTTTCCAAGAACGCAGCGACCCACGCCTCGACGTTGCCATCGGAGTCGAGGATGTCGGGAGCGGTGATCTCACAACCGTTGCAATTGGCGGCGAGCACGTTGTAATAGGAGGAGGCGAGCCACGGGTTGTGGGCGGTCGGCTGCGTGCTGTGCGTGGCCTCGTCCCAGGGCGCGAACTCCTTGACCCACGGGAACAGCTTGCGAAAGCGCCGAAACGCGTTCAGGAACTGTCCCGGCGTGGGCGCGCGGCCGTTGTCGTCGGCGTGCTGGAAGGTGATGAAGGGGATGATGTGGTAGGCGTGCTTGACCGCGTTCAGCCAGACCGTGACGTTGGCGAGGTCGCGCTTGTTGAGCGCCACGTTCCATGGCACCACGTCGCGCGCCAAGTGCACCCCCAGCTCGGCCACGCGCGGGTCTGAGAATGTCTTGGGTTCGTAGTCGGAGAGGCCAAAGCGGTAGTTGGCGGCTGCGGCGGAACCGGCGGAGGCGAGTGCCGCAAGCGTCAAGCACGCAAGCAGCAGGACGCATCTCGCGGCTGTGTTGGCCGGCGAGCGCAGGCGAGCGTTTGTGTGTGGGCGTGCGCGCATGGTGTGATCCCCCCTTGGCCCTTGCGCGTCTTCGTTACTCCGCACCGGCCTCGACACAACCAGAGTATCGACTCCTTCCACGGCAGAGTATCGACTCCTTCCACGGATATCATGAAATCGATGAGCCGCCGGCGCGCCGCTCTCCTCGCGGGGTTGCTCGCCGGGAGCCTCCTGACAGCCACAGTCGCCGTGCAGGACGCCACGGCAACGGTGATCGGCCGCTCGCCGTTTGGCCTGTCGATGGAGTACCCCTTGATGGAGAAGGCGCTCGGCGGCCAGCCCTGCCCGAGCCCGGCCTTGGTGGCAACCTTGAAGTCACTCGGCTCGCCCACAATCCGCATCGGCGGCGACTCCCAGGATCTGGCTGGCCCGACGGGCACCTACCACTACGCGGTCGCACCCTCCTTCTGGCCGGCGCTCGGCTGCCTGGCGCGCGAAAGCGGGGTGCCGGTGGTTGTCGGCCTGAACTTCGCCGAAGGCCCGCTGGCCGACGATCTGAGCACGATCGCCGCGGCCGAGCAAGCGATCCCCGCCGCACAGCTCAGCTTCTCGCTCGGCAACGAGCCGGACCTGTACGGCTTCAGCCACATCTTGCCGGGTGAACCGGGCTTCACCGTCCCCGCATACCGCCAGCCACCGTGGACGGCCGCGGCGTTTGCGGGCGAATGGATGAGCCGGCGTACTGAGCTTGGAGATGTCCCGGTCGAGGGGCCCGACCTGGCGGGGATCGGCTGGCGCGTGCCGATGGCCAAGACGCTCGAGGGCGACCCGCCCGTGGCGATGACCGCGCACGCCTACCCAACCGCGGCGTGCGGCTCGGCCGCGGCGCCAACGACCGCCGCGCGTCTGCTCAGCGAGCACGCCAGCGTGGGGCTCGTCGAAAAGTACGCTTGGCTGCTTACGGTCGCCAAGGCCGCGCACCGGCCCGCGGTCATCTCCGAGAGCAACAGCGCCTCTTGCGGCGGCAGGCCAGGTGTCTCAGACAAGCCGGTGGCGGGCGTGTGGGCGGCGCGCTATGTGGTGGCCGCGATGCTGGATGGATGGGCCCAGGTGCGCTTTCACACCGCCGGCACCAGCTATGACGCGCTCAGCTTTGAAGCAAACGGAACGGTCGCCGTGCACCCGCTCGGACATGCCCTGCTGTTCCTGCACCGCTGGATCCCGGTGGGCAGCCGGGTGACATCCGATTCCACAGGCGCTCAGGTCATCGCGGCGAAGATTACGGCGGACGGGCACGTGAGCGTGATAGTGAGCTCTTTCTCGCCCAAGCCGATGCCGTTCACGGTGGCGGTCCCGGGAGCCGCAACGCACTTGCACACCGACACGATCTCGACCGCAAGCGCGATCGAAGCGGGGGCGTCGCTTGCGGTTCACAGCCACAGGGCCCGCCTGGTGATGGCGCCCAATACCGTCGTGGCGGTCCAGGTGAGCTAGTGGCGCGGTTGGTATACCCTTGGCGCCTCCACGCGGGCCGCTGAGCCGTGGCCAGCGAGCTGTCCAACTCGGCTATCGCCGAGGCGCTGGAAGAGCTGGGCGACCTGTATGAGCTGGACGGAGCGATCGTGCACCGCGTGCTGGCCTATCGCGGCGGCGCGCGCGCGGTACGCGAGGCGCCTGTGTCGGTTGCGGCGCTTGCGCGCGAAGGCAAGGCCACCGAGCTTGCGGGTATCGGCGCGACTTTGCAGGAGAAGATCTTGGCGCTGTCGCAGACCGGCACGATCCCGGCGATGGAGAAGCTACGCGCGAAGATACCGCCCGGCCTGATCGCGATAGGGAGGCTGCCGGGCGTGGGGCCCAAGCGCGTGCGCCTGCTGCACTCGGCGCTTGGCATCGGCTCGATCGACGCCTTGCGCGAGGCGGCCTTGGCGGGAAAGCTGCGCACGATCAAGGGCCTCGGCCCCAAGTTCGAGGCGAGCGTCTTGGAGTCGCTCGAGCGCGGTGTCGCCGATCGCAAGGCTCCACGACTGCTGTTGCCCAAGGCACTGGAGCTCGGGCGGGCGCTCGCCGGCGGGCTGACCGAGGCCGGCGGCGCCGGGACCAGGGTCGCGATCGCCGGCTCGGCGCGGCGGATGGCCGACAGCGTGAAGGACATCGACCTGATCGCGGTCACGCGCAAACCCGTGGCGCTCGCCAAAGGGCTGACATCGCTGCCTGAGATCGAGACGGTTGCCTCGGCTGGCAAGGCGGGTGCGCGGGGTCGCAGTCACTCCGGGGCGAGCGTCGAGGTGAGGATCGCCAAGCCGAGCCAGCTTGGCAACCTGTTGCAGCACTTCACCGGCTCGGGCACGCACAACGCTGCCCTGCGCGAAATGTCGGTGCGCAAGGGCTTGCACGTATCGGAGTACGGCATCTATGACGATGCCGCGGGCACGACCACGACTTGCGAGAGCGAGCAAGAGGTGTATGCCCTGCTCGGCCTGGCCTACATCGAGCCGGAGTTGCGCGAGGACCGCGGCGAGCTGGCGCTCGCGTCGCGCGAATTCCAGCGCGCGCACGGCGCCAGCCCGCCCCGCGCGGATGCTGGTAGCGCCAGCGGCCTGCCCAAGCTGGTCGAGCTGGAGGACATCAAGGGTGACCTGCACTGCCATACAGTGGCCTCCGACGGGCACCACACGATCGAAGAGATGGCCTTGGCCGCGCGGGCGCGGGGATACGAGTACCTGGCGATCACAGACCACTCGGCCTCGCATGGCTTTGGCGACGAGGTGCCCCCCGATGAGCTGCGGCTTCAGATCGAGCGTGTGCGCGAGGTCGACGCGAAGCTGGAGGGCATCAGGGTATTGGCGGGCAGCGAGGTCAACATCTTGCCCGACGGCTCGCTGGACTACGAGGACGAGCTCTTGGCCGAGCTCGATTGGATAATCGCCAGCGTGCACACCGCCTTTGGTATGAGCGAACAGGCCATGACCGAGCGCATGATCGCCGCGGCGGAGCACCCGCTCGTGGACGCGATCGGGCACCCGACCGGGCGCTTGATCGAGCGACGCAAGCCCTATGCGCTCGACATGCCCGCCCTGATCGAAGCAGCCGTGCGGACGGGGACGATGCTCGAGATCAACGCCAACCCTAACCGCCGCGATCTGAGCGACGTCCACGCGCGTGCGGCGGCACGTGCGGGAGCGGCGATCTTGATCGACTCCGACGCCCACTGGATCGAGCGCTTCGACGTGATGCGCTGGGGGATTGCCACTGCGCGCCGCGCCTGGCTGACCGCCCAGGACGTGGCCAATACGCACCCTTGGGAGCAGTTCGCGCGGCTACGCAAGCAGCCGCGGCAGTAGCTGCTCGGCCACAACCCGGTCGAGCTCGACACGACGAAATGGAGCGAGCGCACGCGCGGCGTGGGCGGCATAGCCGGGTGCCGGTTCGTCGAGCGCGATGCGCAAGGCACCCGCGAGATCCTCGCCGATCAGCCGCGGGTCCAGCGAGCGGGCGAGCGCCAGGGCCACGTACGGGCCGGGCGAGGGGGTGCTGACGAGCATGCAGCCGTCGGCCAATGCCTCCAGCTGGGCGATCCCGTAGTCCTCGCGGCGGGCCGCGCACACGAACGCACGTGTGCGCCTGAGCAAGGCGCGGTACTCGTCGTAGGGCAGCATCGGCACGACCCGCACACCTCGCGCCGGCAGGGCATAGCCGTGTGCGCGCAGCTCCCTCTCTGAGGCACCCGCGAGCACCAGCTGCTCGCCGGGCTTGCCCGCTGAGCGCCAGGCGTCAAGAATGCGGTCGAGGCCCTTCTTGGCGGGGTTTGCGACGTAGGCGAAGGCCGCTATGTCGCGCTCCCCAGTCGCATGCGACGGTGCGATCGAGCCGAGCGAGGACTCGATCGCCACCGGCAGCGTCAAAGCGGGTTTGGGGGAAGGGATGGGAGGTGGCGTGCGATCCGCGTGAGGGCGCGGGCGCAGCTCTGGGAGCGCACCGTCGCTCCAGGGCAATAGGAGTGGAGCCTCGCGCAGCCGCCTTTGCTCGAGCGGTCGCTGCCATAGACCGTGGCGGCCCGGGCGGTTTCCCGCCGAGAGCGCGTCGAAGCGGATAGCGCCGGGGCGTGGCCAAAAGGAGGCGGCGGTCGTGCTCGAGTAGATGAGCGCGCGCGCCTGCGTTCGCCGCAGCTCCAGCACGGCCGCCCTGCGCGCGGCCAAAGCCCAGAGCAGGTCGGTGAGCATTGTGGTGCGCACGGCCCGCGGGGGCGCGGCGCGGGCGATGGCCGCCTCGGCTCCGGCGCGCCGCAGCGACGCGAGCAGCTCCTCGTCGGCTGTACGCAATCCGCCCGTCGAGCCAAGCGAAACAACCAGAACGTCCATTCAGGTGGTGGCGCCGTCCATACGCCGCGGGCGCACGGCCTTGAAGCCGGGGGTGCGTGCGAGCGCTATCGAACGCAAGGGCGAGGTGCGCAAGACATGAAAGCGCACGCCGTCGCGCTCCTCGATCGCGGCCACGGCCGCGTCCTGGCGACGCCACCACAGGGCCACGGCAATCGCAAAGCCCGCGCCGATGCCCGGGATCTGGGGCAGCAGGAACGCGAGGCCTCCCGCGAGCAGCGTGAACGCCAGCAGCGGCCACAGGCGGTTCAGCAAGGTGGCGCCCGGGCGGTACTCGGGCAGGGCGGTGCTCGCCCTGGCCTCGGCGAGCAAGCGCGCGATCGGCGGGTTGACCTCGGCGTGGCGGCCCAAGCGCAACCCGATAGCGGCGGCAAGGACCCACCAGCCGACGGAGATCGGCACGACCGTGGAGTCGGGGGACGGCGCGGCGGCGAGCACGGTGACGACCACGAGCGCGGTGGCCGCGGCGGCGCTGAGCAGGACGGTGGCCCTGAGGAAGTCGACGAAGTGCACGCCTGTCGCTAGTGCCTCCAGGCGCGGAGATCGCAGAGAGCGCGCAAGCTGTGGCAAGCGCGGTTGCCGGCAGCAAAGACGTGGGGATGCCACGCACTCACAGCAGCGCCTGGAGCAGGGCGCGCACGCCACTCTGCCCGTCGATGATCAAGTCTGCCTGCGCGAGGAGCTCCGGAGGGGTCTCCTCGGAGCCGACCGCTACGCGTACCGCCAACTCGAGCGTGCCTGCCTCCACGAGTGCCCGCAGGGCACGGAAGGCGTCGATGTCGGTGCTGTCGTCGCCGACATACATGGCGCTCCTGATCGGGGCGCCCCCTTCGCGCTCGACCGCGCTCTGCAAGAGGGCGCTCACGCCGAGGCCCTTGTCGAGCGCCAAAGGCGGGCGTACCTCGAGCACCATGCGACCCCAATGGACGGCGAAGCCCTCCTGCTCGGCGTGCTCGGCGATGCCGCGCACGCAGGCGGCCGCGGCCTGCTCGTCGGGAGCACCGCGCCAGTGGAAGGCGGCAATCGCCTCCTTGTCCTCGGCGCGCACCCGCGCGCGCTGAACCTCGGCGGTGTAGGCGCGCGCGGCGAACTCGCGGATGCGCTCAGACCAGGCCGTCAGGTCGGGGTCGAGCTCTGGGCGCGTCGCCCCGGGGCGCAGGAGCTCGCCGCCGTGGTTGCCGATGTAGGCGATGCTCCCGATCGCGACGATCTGGCGCGCGGTGGCGGCGCGGCGGCCGCTGACGCAGCCCACCAGGCCATAGCGCTTGGATATCTCGATCAGGAGCGTGCGCGTGGCCTCGGGCACGTGCGCATCGGCGGCGTGACGTACGATCGGCGCAAGCGTGCCGTCGATGTCAAGCAGCACAGCTGCATGGGCAGGATCGGAGCGGAGCGGCTCGAGCGCTTCCACAAGCGTGGCAGCGGGGGACACGGCCTCTAGTATGGCGCCAGATGCGGCCGTTCGCGACGCAGCGCACATTCAAGCTAGCGGCGATCGGCACCGCCGCGGGCGTGTTCAGCGGCCTGTTCGGCGTGGGTGGCGGGAGCGTGATCGTGCCCTTGCTCGTGCTGTGGCTCGGCTACGGACCGCGGGAGGCGACCGGCACCTCGTTGGCGGCGATCGTCTTCATCGCGGCCTTTGCCGCCGCCACGCAGGGGGCGTATGGCAACGTGGATGTGCTCGACGCGGTCCTGATCGGAGTACCCGCGGTGGGCGGTGTGTTGATCGGGACATGGCTGCAACAACGCCTGCCGACGCGCTCGATTTCCCTGCTGTTCGCCGTCGTACTTGTGGCAAGCGCGGTGGAGCTCCTGCTGCGATGAGGCTCACAAGGACGTGTCTGTGTTTGGCCGGCGCCGGGCTCGCGGCGGGCGGGTCCGGGGCCGGGGGCCGGCCTTGATCGCGGCGATCGCGATCGGGGTATGCGCGGGCGTCGTGGCCGGCCTGCTCGGCGTGGGCGGCGGCGTGCTGTTCGTGCCCGCCCTCGTCATCTTTCTCGGCCTCGGCCAACACCAGGCGGAGGCGACCTCCCTGCTGGCGATCGTGCCGGTGGCGATCGTGGGCACGGTCAAGCAGGACGGATACGGCAACGTGCGCCGCCACGACGCGCTGCTGATGGGCCTGCTGTCGATCGTGGGCGCGGCGGCCGGCGTGGCGCTCGCGAACGCTCTGTCAGGCACGGTCTTGCGGGTCGGCTTTGCGCTTTTGATGGTGTTCGTGGCCGTCCAGCTGGTGCGCAAGGCGATGAGCGAACCGCGCGATTCGCGCCCACCCCGGGTGGGGGGAGGATCCGCACGCGGGGAGACTCCCACGAGAAATCACCGCTTCCCGTCCAATAGCGCCTAGACTGGAGATAGATGGGACTCGACAACCCACTGCACATCGTCTTTCTGGTCGTGATCCTGCTGCTGGTGTTCGGCGCCAAGCGCCTGCCCGAGATCGGCCGCTCGCTCGGCACCGGAATGCGCGAGTTCAAGCAGTCCGTGACCGGCGAGAGCCACAGCTCGAGCCAGGGACACGATCAAGGACAGCAGACACTGCCGCCCGCGGCACCCCAGGCACCGGCGCAGACGCCGCCCCCACCCGCGCAAGACGCCTTCGCGCAGCGCGACCCGGCTTCCTCTGACCAGCGCTGAGACGGCCGGGTAGCGAGGTCGGAGCCATATCTGGGAAGACAGGGCCGCATGCGGCCCTGTCCCGAGTCGTGCTTGCACGACTCGCGGGAATATGAGATTGGGACCTATCCCCTGTGCAGGATGGGCCCCGTGTGGACCGCCTCGAAGGCCGAACCGGGCACGCTCTTCAGCTGATCGAGGTCTTCGTTGCTCCAGCGCGGGTTGGGGGCACCGGTGATGTACCAGGAGGAGCCGTTGTCGGCCACGATCAGGCCGTAGCGCTTGAGCGTACGCAGGACGACAAGCGCCTGGCCGTGGTAAGCGGACAGGCTGAAGCTCGCCTTCAGGCGCAAGCGCAAGCCCATCGGGGGCAGGCTCGGATCGGAGCTGCTCGAGGCGAAGTGGGTCGCCGGATGGATGTAGCCGCGCTGCGTTCGCTCGACGGTCACGCGCAAGGCATGATCGATTCGCCCGGCCTTGACCTCCGGATAGCGCACGAGCAGAGGGAAGATGGGAAGGCCAGCGGCGTCCGCCGAAGTCCATCCTTCCGGGCGCAGAGCGTTGCTACGCAGGTTGAACACGGCGCCGGAGCCGGCGTCCCAGCCCGACCCGTTGCGCTGGGCTGCGTACAACTCGTACAGCTTGCACGTGCCCTCCTGCAAGACGAGCACGTGCCGGTCACCTTCTTCCCCGGCACCCTCCACGGGGGCGTTCCCCGGGATCGGATAGGGCCCGGGATTTGATTCTTCTCCGTATTCAGTGAAGTGGATCGGGACCTTCGCCTGGTGTGGCCCTACGACGGCGTAGGGGATCCCGTAGCTCGCGGGCGTGCCGAAGTCGGCGTGGAGGTGAATGCTGGCGCCGATGCTTTCGATGTACTTCGCAGAGTTGGGATCCACCGGCGCGTGGGAGATGTCCTGGTTGATCGGGTTGCTTGCCGGAAGGACCGGGCAGGTGCCTTCGTGCGGCGGGGGAGCGGATGCTTGGGAGCCGGCCGTGGACGGCACCATCGCCAAGGCCGGCGCACTTGCAGCCACCGCGACGATCGCGACAGCCAGTATCCATCTCCCACGATGCGTTTTCACAGACCCGATGCTATAGACAGAAGTCTCACGCCAAGGCGTCTTGCAATGTGATCGCAAGCTTCGGCGCGATCAGATCACCGTCGGCCGATAGGAGCCGGCGTCCGGTGCGACGAGCGATTGCCGCATAGGAAGCGTCGTAAAAGGTGAGCTTGTGCTCTCGGGCGAGTGTGGCAGCAAAATGACGGTCGTCAGAGGTGAGCTCAATCGGATCGCCACATATATCTTCCAGCAGACCGAGCGCTGCGCCGATCTGGACTGCCTCCAAGCCAGAGCGTCTCGTGAGTATGTTGCCCACCTCGTAGAAAGCCAAGGTAGTGGTACGCATCGCGAGATGTCCGATCGCTGTTCGCGCAAGGTGACCGTCGGGCTCACGGTCCAGCGGAAGAAACCACTTCAATGCGATGCTGGCATCGATGAGCCAACCGCCGACGCCGGCGGAGAGGGCACTCACCCGTCACGAAGCCGCTCGGCTCGCACCAGCGCGGCAGCGTCAAGGGGCCCGTTCCACTCACGCGAGAGCAGATCGAGCTCGCTGAGCACGACATTACGCTCGCGGCGCAACAATCCCAGCTCGCGGCGGGCGCCGTTTTGCAGAATGGCGCTACGGCTCGTGTGCCGCCGCTTGGCCTCCTCGTCGAGCGCGCCGAGCAGGTCATCGGGGAGCGACACCATCACCTTAGCCATGAGGACAAAGTATAGCTGGCTGGCAGTACCCTGAGGACCGAATGAAGCCGTCAGGCCAACGGCGCCCGCGAGGCGACCCCTTGGGCCACCGCCGACGGACGCGCCTCCTGGAGCAGGCCGGCGCCGCAGTGCCAGCAGTAGGCGGCGCCGCGACTGTGGACCGCACCGCAGGAGCGGCACTGGCCGTGGACGCCGGCCTCGGCGGCTCCGAGCAGCCGTTCCACCTCGCCCAGCTCGGCGTCGGCCTGCTGCAGCTCGGCTGCGCGCCGGGACAAGACATCGAGGCGATAGTGGTCGCGAATCGCCATCTCGTAGGTGAGGCCGCCCAGATCCCAGGTCAGGCCGGCGACCTGTTCGGCGAGCTCCATGCGGTGGCTTCGCAACTCGGCGAGCGAGCCACCGGGCGCATGAATGGGACCGACCATCAGCGCTCCGCGCTCAAGTCCCTAGGGCTACAGCATGCCCTGGAATGGAGTCTGCGCGAGTAGCCATCATTTGCCCGTTTCGATCGGTTTGCCGCCCGCGGTGAGCGCTTCGACTTCCTTCTGGTGCTGTTTGCCGGTCGTTTTTTCGAGCTTGCTAATACTGGAGGCATTCGTCTTGGCGGGAGCCTTCAGTTTCGTCTTGGACGATCCGGCTTCCTTCACTTCCTGGGCTTCGGTAGCGGCCTTTGAGGTGGTGGGCGCCCTGGGGGCAGGCAAGGCGGCGGCCGTTGTCGTGGAGGCGGCGGAAGCTGCCGTGGCGGCCGGGAGCGTTCCCTCGATCTTTACGATCTGCGGACCGGCGGCTTTGGAGGGCGCCAGCCAGTGGCCGACAAGCAGCCCGATCAAGCCGCACATGAGCAGCACCGCGAGCAGCCCGAACAGCCCTGAGTAGCGGCGCAGCCATCCGATCGTCCCGTCTTCACCAGCGGGCGCCAGGTAGTCGGCCGGCGGCGCGTAGACCTGCGGCGGGATGACCGAGACCGACCCGCGCGGCTCGCTCTCGGCCCGCAACATGTCGAGGAACGCCGGCCGCGTATGCGAGCACGGCCGGCCGCACGTAAGGCAGTAACGCTGATCGGCGACCACGGTGGCGGCGCAGTTGGGGCACTTCGCCTGCGTGGCCTCCTCCGGCGGGCTTTGGATGGGAAATACGTTCATGCCCAGCTCAGCCCAATCTGCCGCCCGTGCTTACTGGAGATGCTTCCGCGCACGATCCGCACATCCCGCGCTCATCCGAAGGTGCCGCGCACGTATTCGCGCGTGCGCTCGGCGCGCGGCTCGTCGAACACCTGCGCGGCCGTGCCGTACTCGACGAGGTCGCCGAGGTACATGAAGGCGACCTTGTCGGCCACACGCTGGGCCTGGGCAAGATTGTGGGTGACGATCACAACGGCGAGGTCGCGTCGCAACTCTCCGATCAAGTCCTCGATCACACTCGTGGAGATCGGATCGAGCGCGCTGCACGGCTCGTCCATCAGCAGGACCTCCGGTCGCGGAGCGATCGCCCGCGCGATGCACAATCGCTGTTGCTGGCCACCCGATAGGCGCAACGCTGGGCGATCGAGGTCGCCGCGAACCTCGTCGTACAGTCCCGCCCTTCGCAGGGCGTCGACCACCAAAGGCTCCAGCTCGCGCCTGCGTGGCCGCTTGCGCGACTGCTCGCGCAAGGCGAAAGCGACGTTGTCGAAGACCGACATCGGGAAAGGATTGGGCTGCTGGAAGACCATTGCCACACGCGAGCGCAGGGTGGTGTCCCGCAGCGCGTGCACGTCCTGTGCGTCGAGCAGCACATTCCCTGAGCGGGCCGCGCTCGGGGTGAGCTCGGTGAGGCGGTTGAGCGTGCGCAGAAGGCTTGTCTTGCCGCAACCGGACGGCCCGATCAGGGCCAAGACCTCGCCTTGATAGATCGACAGGGACACCGAGTTGACGGCGCGCTTGGCTCCGTAGTAGATGCTCACGTCGTCCAAGCGCAGCCGCTCTGGGCCAGCACCGGCGAGCGCCAGGCGGATCGCCTCGCGCTCGCGCGGAGGCACCACCGGCAGGGGCTCGCGATCGACCACGATCGTACGCACCGGCGGGACCACGTCCCCTGCCTGGACTACCGCATCGCTTGACTGGACGGCATCCCGTCCCCGAACCGTATGGCGGGGCTCGTCTGCGATCAGCTTCCAAGTATCTGCCAGTGTCTCGTCAGGGCTCATCGTCATATTTTCCATCGAAGCAATGAGATTAGTGGGGAATGGCGCCTTTGTCAAAGCCGGTCGCGCCACGCCCCGCGGGCGTCCACCCGCTTCACGCGCGGACGGGCTCACAGCCGCTCGCCCCCCCAGCTCAAAGCCACTCGACCGGGCCTGGGCGCGGCTGATCCAACCGACAGCGGCGTTCAGCGCGAGAATGAACAAGAGCAGCACAAACGCGGCCGCATATGCCTTGTTCGCCGCGTTGCCTTCACCCGCAGGCGAGTTGTCGTACACGTAGCTCGTCAGCGACGCCCCGGTCCCGCGCAGGAAGCCGAGAATCGGGAGCGACCCGTTTGGTTCGTTGCGCTGTGTCTCGCCGAGCACGATAATCACGACCGCGGTGTCTCCGACGATGCGGCTTATCCCGAGCGTCGCCCCGGTCGCGATGTTGGAGCGCACGGCGGGCAGCAGTACTCGGCGGATCGTCGCGATTCGCGTCTTGCCGAGCGCGAACGCCGCTTCGCGCATGTACGCCGGGACGGCCTGCAGACCGTCGCGCGTCGCCGCATACAGCGGCGGCAATGCGATCAAGGACATCGTCGCTCCCGCCGCGATAAATGAGTGTCCGCTCACCACACCCGCTTCAGAAGTGCTCGAGAGGGGACCGAGGATCCCGATCTCGAAGATCGTCAGACCGAAGATCGCGATCACGATGTCGGGTGTGCCGGCGACGATCTCGATGCTCGACTCCACCAGACGTGCCAGAGACTGATGAGCCCGCCCACCCTGACCGTACTCGACGATCCACGCTGCACTGCATACGCCGAGCGGCAGCGCAATCGCGATCCCAACGACGGTCAAGGCCAACGTCCCGAGCAACGGGTCGAGGAACCCACCCGAGCCGGCCTGGCTCGCACTCACCTGTGGACGACTCACGAGCAGGTCAGGGCGCAGGTACTGGAAGCCGCGCACGCCCATATAGATCACGATCGCCCCGGTCACGAGGCACAACCCGAGCCCGGCAACCCAAGCGGCCACAAGCACGACCTGGTCGCGCACACGCCAATCCCGCATCGATGAGCCGCGTCCGCGTGTGGGCCGCAGTGGGCTCGGAGCCGGCTGCTCGGCGGGGAATGTGGAGGCGAAGGTGTTCATCACTTGAGTTGGTACTTGCGCAGCGGCAGCTTGACGAGGTAGGCTCCAACCGAAAGCGCGATCGCGGAGAACAAGAGCAACAGTGCGAATGCGTACAGGGTCGAGTTCAGCGCGGGGGCGCCGCCGAAGCCTTCGTGGTTATCGACGATCGAGCTGGCCAGCGTGCGCAAAGGCTCGGCTAGGAATGTGAGCGGCCCATGGCGCAGGTTCGGAGCAAAGGACTCTGAGCCCGAGACCATCGAGATCATCACAGCCTCACCGAGGGCGCGTGCCGAGGCCAGGGCCGCGGCCGCGACGATCGCCGGGCGGATCGCCTTCAGGCTGACCGCCAGCGTCGCGCGCAAGCGGTGCACGCCGAGCGCCATCGCCCCCTCGCGCCAAGCGGGCGGCACAGCGGCGAGCGCCTCGCTGATCAGGGCGACCATGATCGGCGTGATCATCACAGCGAGGATCAAGGAGGCCACGCCGACGCTCGCGCCGGTCAGCTCGACCGTGCTCTGCAAAGCCGTCTTCTCTGGAATCGTGATCAGGTGGTTGCCGACGAGGGGCACGAGCACGAGAATCCCGATCAGGCCGTAGATGACCGACGGCACCGAGGCGAGCAGGCGCACGACTGGAACCATCACACGCCGCACCGCGCCCGGCGCGAACTCGACGATGAAGATCGAGGAGAGCAGCGCGGCCGGCAGCGCGACAGCCAACGCAATCGCCGTCGTGAGCAGCGTGCCATACACCAGCGGCCACGCTCGCACGTGGAAAGCCGATGGAGGCGGATGGATGCTCGTGCTGACCATGCCTTCGATCTGCCGGTCCACGTTGCCGCCTGGACCGATCCAGCTGAGGCCGTTGTGCGCAAACGTCGGCCACGCGTGGATCGCGACGAACACGACCATCGCGATCACGCTCAGGCATACGAGCAGCGACGCCGCGCCGAGCGAGAGCTCGGCGCGGCGGTCCGGCCAAGGTTGGCGCAGGCACTCCAACAAATCACGGGCGGGCGACACGACCGCCCACGCTCCTAGCACGGCCTCTGGCGCGGGCCACGAGCCCCCCTACGCTCGTGAGACCAGTCCTCATTTGAGCGCTATCCACTGGGACGAGATGATCGATTTGGCGGCTTTGCTGGTGTCGATCCAGCTGATGAACGCCGCCGCCGCTCCTTTGGCACCGCCCTTCGTTACCTCATAGAAGCGCGCCACGCCCGCGTACTGGCCGGCGGTGGCATTGGCCAGCGTGCAACCGACGCCGTTGAACCCGACGGCGTTGACGCCCTGGCCGGCGAAGTAGCCGGATAGGAAGCCGATCGCACCCGGATCGTTTTGGATCGCTTGGCGCTGCAGTCCCTCAGACGGCTTTTCAGCGACAGCCGCACCTTTGGGACCGGACACTTTCTTGCCGTTTATGAGCAAGGTCTGGAAGTTCGAGAGCGTGCCCGCCGAGGAATTGCGGCTGATGATGTCGATCGGGCCGCCGGCAGTCGCACCTGGAACCTGGCTCCATGCAGTCGTCTTGCCGGTGAAGATCGATTCGACCTGGGCCTGTGTCAGGTTGGCGAGTTTGTTCGCCGAGTTGGTGACCACGCACAGGTAGTACTTGGCGATCGGGTAGAAGACGAGTCCGGCGGGATCGCTTTTCAGCGGATCGCGCGATACGTCGGCGACCGACACGCGACCGGCGGCCACGTCGTTGATCCCGACCTGGGTGCCGCCCTGGGTGAGCTTGATCTTGACCTTCTTGTTGAGCTTCTCGTACTTCTGCGCGAGCAGCTGGACGAGCGGGAACGAGGCAGTGGCTCCGTCGATCGACAGCGCGCCCGTCGCCACGGCGATGGCCGGAAGCGCAATCGAGAGCGTGAACGTCGCCGCGAGGAGAGCGGCGACACGGCGAGTTCGTCGTTGCATTTGCTGAGTCTCCGTTCGGATAGTTGACAGCTTGGGCGGCGCAGCCTAGCATATTCTTCATAAATTAGATCGAGATAGGCTATTTTATGAGGATGACCTCTCCGGTCACGCCCGATGAAGACCCCCACGCCAAAGCGCCGCAAGCAAACGGAGGCCACCAACGACATGACCAACAACCGCGATCCCGAGCAGTCACGCAGGGCAGCCGACGACGGCCCTGCAACGGCCCCCGCGGGATACCGCGCCCGGTATGAGGCCCCATCGCGGCGGACCTTCGGTGTGCTCGTCGCCGGCGTGTTCGCGACCGGGCTCATCGCCGGCGCGGCCTTGGGACCTGCACCGAGC
>Ga0210408_10001800_pt1 | contig 21714 bp, 15 predicted proteins | sample IncBWH4MmetaG_FD_155471 | JGI IMG/M metagenome (GOLD analysis project Ga0210408, IMG submission 155471) | Forest soil microbial communities from Barre Woods Harvard Forest LTER site, Petersham, Massachusetts, United States - Inc-BW-H-4-M | ecosystem: Environmental > Terrestrial > Soil >...
GCATCTTCATTAACGCTCCCCTGGGCGCTTTTGATTTGAGCGGGGAGAAGGGGCGATTGCGTCCGTTCCGCAAAGAAGACGCATCGATTGATGTCTTTGTGATGGGCGCGAAGCAACCTGCACAAATACTGGCGGAGTACGCGAAGATTACCGGATTCCCGGAAATGCCGCCGCTCTGGTCGCTCGGGTATCAGCAATCGCATCGCACGCTCGATGGTCCTGGCGAAATTCTGGCGGAAGCGCAAATGTTTCGCGACAAGCGACTGCCCTGCGATGCGTTGATCTACCTGGGGACGGGATTCTGCCCCAACGGATGGAACACCGATAATGGGGAATTCAGCTGGAATGCGCGGACGTTTCCGGAGCCGGCGAAGGCAATCGAACAATTCCATCGCGAGCATTTCAGGGTGATTTTGCACGTGGTGCTGGAGGGGCGGCGACTGGCTGGCTCTGTGAAGGATGCTTGCACTGCATCTGCTTTGCCTTCGGGCAGGACGGTGGATGGCCAGTGGCCGCCGGATCGGCAGGTGAGTTGTTACTGGCCGTTTCACAAGCCTCTGGCCGATGTGGGTGTGGATGGCTGGTGGCCCGATCAAGGAGACGATCTGGACGCGCAGTCACGGCTGGCGCGGATCAGGATGTACTACGAGGGCGAGCAGATTTACCGGCCGAACAAGCGGGTGTATGCGCTGCATCGCAATGGGTATGCGGGGATGCAGCGCTATGCGGCGTTTCTGTGGTCGGGCGACGTTCGATCGCGATGGGAAACGCTGAAAACGCACGTGCCCGTGGGTATCAACGCAGGGCTGAGCGGCATGCCGTTCTGGGGAACGGACATTGGCGGCTTTATTCCGACGGAGGAGTATACGGGCGAGCTGTATGCGCGGTGGTTTCAGTTTGCGGCGTTTTGCCCGCTCTTTCGCTCGCATGGTCGCGACTGGAAATTGCACCGTCCGTGGGGTTGGAACACGGGAGAAATCGGATATCCGGAGACGCCTGAGTATCATCCTTCGCCGGAGGAATTACGCGATCCTACTATCGAGCCGATCTGCAGGAAGTATCTCGAGCTTCGCTATGAGCTGATGCCGTATATCTATTCCGCGATGAAGGAGACCTGCGAAACGGGATTGCCGATGATGCGGGCGCTGTGGCTTAACTACGCGGAGGATCGGGAGGCGGTGGGTCGGGGCGATGAGTATCTATTTGGAAGAGACCTGCTGGTGGCGCCGGTGGTGGAGAAGGGCGCGACAAGCCGCGCAGTCTACCTGCCTCACGGCACATGGTACGACTGGTGGACGGGCGAAAAACACGAAGGCGGGCGGGAGATAACGCGGCGCGTTGATTTGAGCACCTTGCCGCTGTACGTGCGCGCGGGCAGTGTGGTGCCCACGGGCCCGGTGAAGCAGTATACGGCGGAGGTTGTGGATGGGCCGCTGACGCTCACGGTCTTCGACGGCGCGAACGGGGCCAGCTCAGTGTATGAAGACGATGGCGAGAGCTTTGATTTTCGCAAGGGAGAATTTATGCGCATGCAGATGCAGTGGGATGACGGTGCGCGACGGTTGGGCATCCGGCTGGGACGGGGCTCGCGGATGTTGCGCTCAGCGGGGATTGCGCTTGAGGTGAGGCTGGTTGGGTCTGATCGCAGGAAGAAGGTGGTTTTCAAGGGTGAACCACTGTCGGTTGCGCTGTGAGTGGGGAGTGTTTCGGGAACGGGTCAGGGCCTGGCGCCGCGGCGGAACCGCGCATGTGGCGGATTGTATTCAACTTCGTATACGATGATTTATCAGAGCTGAGGAACGAGGAGAAAGATGAAGTGGACCGGGGTGATGCCGGCGTTGACGACGCCATTTGATGGGAAATTGGGGATCGATCATAAGTTTGCGGGCCGGCACGCTCGCTGGCAAATTGAAAACGGCGTCAGCGGGATTATCGCGCTGGGTTCGCTTGGGGAGGCGGCGACGCTGTCAGTGGAGGAAAAGGGTTCACTCATAGACACGCTGGTGCAAGCCATCGACGGGCGGGTTCCGTTGGTGGCGGCGATTTCGGCACTTTCTACGCGGGAGGCTGTGGAATTGGCGCGAGCTGCGGAGGGACGCGGAGCCAGCGGGTTGATGATTCTGCCTCCCTATGTTTACCAGGGGGATTGGGCGGAGATGAAGTCTCATGTGGGTGCGGTGCTCGATGCGACTCCACTGCCGGCGATGCTTTACAACAATCCTGTTGCTTACGGAACGGACTTCGTGCCGGAGCAGGTGGAGGAATTAGCGGCGGAGTATGGGAACCTGGCGGCGGTGAAGGAGTCGTCCACCGATGTGCGCCGCGTGACTGCGATTCGAGCGCAGGTCGACGATCGATTGGCGATTTTTGTGGGTGTGGACGATGCGATCGTGGAGGGCATCGATGCAGGGGCGGTGGGATGGGTGGCGGGGTTGGTGAACGCTTTCCCGAGAGAGAGCGTGGAGCTGTTCAACCTGGCTTCGGCGGGGAAGGACAAAGAAGCTTTCGAGCTCTACGGGTGGTTTCTTCCACTGCTGCGCATGGATACTGTTCCCAAGTTCGTACAGCTGATCAAACAAGTACAGCAGGAAGTGGGAGTGGGAAGCGCCCGGGTTCGACCGCCGCGGATGGCGGTCAAGGGCGACGAGCTTGCCGCAACTCAAAATGCGGTTCGGAAAGCAATGGCGAGTCGTCCTGGAGCTGCTGTTTCGAGTACGCCGTTTCCGGGAAAGTAATTGCCGGGCACGGGGTGTAGAGCCGGTGGCTACCAGTTGCCGCGTTCACCGAAAACATCAATGACGTCGGCCAGGCGCTTGCAGCCGTTTTCCCAATTCAGCTTAAGGGCTTCTTCGAGGCGATCGGCATCCCTTGCGACCAGGGCTTTGATGATGGCTTCGTGCTCCTCAGTGGAAGCAGTCAGATTATTAATGATGGAGCTTGCGTAGAGCCGCCAGTAGCGCTCCGTCTGGGGCTCAATGGCGCGATGCAAGGTCATGAGCCTTGGTCCGGCTCCCGCGATCACAATCAGGCGGTGAAACTCGCGATCGAGGTCGAAGATACTCGATCCCTCCAAGGCGCGCTTCCGGGCGATCTTGATGAGGCGGGCGTTAATTTGTTTGAGTTCGTCGGCGAGTTTCTTGTGGGCGGGCTCCGGCAATAATGCTGCACGCCGGCCGGCAAGCCCTTCGAGCCTGCCGATAATCGGATAGAGTTCGTTGGCGTCTTCCTTGGTGAGCGAGGAGACGACCATACGCGATTTGCTGGCGTTGCGGAACTCCCGAACGTACCCCTCGCGCTGCAGCAGGTAGAGCGCTCCCCTTACGGGCGTTCGGCTCATACTCAAGTGCTCGCAGAGGTCGCTTTCGACCATCCAGGTTCCGGGGGAGAGTTTCCCCTGAACGATCAGTTCGCGAATCCGCTGGAAAGCAGTCGTCACACTTGTTCCGTGCTCAGCTTTGGCGGCTCTGCGCGCTCCCTTCGGTTTCCGTTTGCTGACTGACGTTGTGGGCATCCGCTCTTTCAAGGCTTGGTTACCAAATTGTCCGGGTATCTTCCAAGATTCTACATGCGGACTGTTTAACAACAGTTGGAGACCGGCAGCAGCGATGGCCAGCCACTGCCGATCAAATCCTTACTCGACATCCTGGCGATTTGCCCTTCACAAGAGGTGACGGGCTTCTTCCGCCTGCGTTTAGAGTGTGCGCAGATTCGAGTTGGCTCGAACCCGGCGGCTGAATGTCCCAAATTTAAACCTCTTGCTCCATTTGATGTACACGATTACATTTTTCGTGAGGCAAAGTATTATGACGATTGCGTTTTGGGGCCGCTTCCAGGCCGTTGTGTTTTTCTGCGCACTTTCGCTCTCCATCCAACCGCTTCGCGCGGCAGAAGCACCTCGTGTTGTGCACGAAAACGGACGTTATGCGCTGCTGGTGGACGGAAAACCGTACCTGGTTCTCGGCGGGCAGATCCACAACTCGAGCGCGTGGCCCAGCGAACTGCCGCAGGTGTGGGAATCCATGAGCGCGTTGCACGCCAACACGGTCGAGGCTCCCGTGTACTGGGAGCAGTTGGAGGCGCAGGAGGGCCGGTTCGACTACGCCAACGTGGATCAACTGATCGATGGGGCCCGCCAGCACAACCTGCACGTGGTACTGCTGTGGTTCGGCACGTGGAAAAACGGGAACATGCACTACGTGCCGGACTGGGTGAAGACCAACACGACGCGGTTTCCGCGCACGATCCGGCCGGACGGGGAACCAATCGACGTGCTGTCTCCGCTAGGGAGGAACACACTGGATGCCGATAAGAAGGCCTTCGTCGCGCTGATGAGGCACCTGAAGGAGACCGATGGCGATCAGCATACGGTGCTTGCGATCCAGGTAGAGAACGAGTCCGGCAACATCGGCAGCGTTCGCGATAACTCGGCCGAGGCAAACCGCGCATTCGCGGGCCAGGTCCCGAAGGATCTGCTGGCGATTGCGCACAAGAACGCCGGCACGTGGAGCGAGGTGTTTAGGGGCGATGCCGATGAGATGTTCCAGGCGTACCACCAGGCGAAGTACATCGACGAGATTACCGCGGCGGGGAAGGCCGAGTTTGGGATTCCGTACTACATCAACGTGTGGCTCGACTATCCGGCGGCGCAACTGCCGCAGCGCCAGCTGGACCAGCCGGGCATTGGTTACCCGAGCGGGGGCGCGGTGCAGAAGCTGGTGGGTTTGTGGCGCGCGCTGGCGCCTTCAGTCGACATGATCGGTCCCGACATCTATTCCGATGACTCGCAGTTCTATCACGAGGCGATGCGTGCGTACCACCGGGCGGACAATCCGTTGTGGATTCCGGAGACGGGACGCGGCGACAGTTTCGGCAAGTACTTCTTCTCAGCGCTGGGCGAGGGGGCCATCGGGTTTGCGCCATTCGGCGTGGACCAAAGCGGATGGAACATTCTGGGCGACCAGCCGTGGAAAGCGCATGCGATGAACTTTGCGCTGATTGCGCCGATGGATCGGGAAATTGCGCAGGCCGAGTTCGAGGGCAAGCTCGAGACGGCGGTGGAGGAGCCCGGGCAGACAGCACAGGAGATCAACATCGGCGGGTGGCAGGCGACAGTTGCCTTCGGGTTCCCGCAGCCGGACGGAAGACGGGCGCCAGGCACCAAGGATGCGCATGGAGCCGCGCTGGTGGCGCAGCTTGGCCCGGACGAATTCTTGGTGACTGGCCTGGATGCCAGCGTGAGCTTTCATCTGCCCGGGAAAATGCCATGGATACGCAGCCAGATTGTTTCAGCGGAGCAGGGCACTTACGAGAACGGTGTGTGGAAGCCGCTGCGGAGATGGAACGGCGATGAGACGGACCGCGGGCTCTGCTTCCATAGCAGCCCTGAAGTGGTGCGGGTGAAGATGGGGCGGTTCTAAGGAGACACGGTTTTGTTGTCGCTTTGATTCGGTCTTCAGCCCCTTATGCGGGTCTTGAAACCGGGTCATCGTCGACTCGTGCCTTCATCCACCTGACTTGCGAAATATAATGAGGCATCGGCTGGTTCCCTTCAATTCTTCCCGCATAGATCGCCGCGGGCTGCCGGTCCATTTGTTCCCTTATGCATTGGCAACCTCTCCAGGCGGTACTGGCTTGTCTCTATCTGTGCGGACTATTGCTGGCGGGAGTGCTGGCTGGCCGTCACAAGCCTGACTCCAACCAGTTCCTGAACGGTACAGCGTCTCTGCCTTTCTGGCTGTGCGCGACGGCGTGCATCGCGTCCAACTGCGGCTCGCTCGACGTGATTGCCATGATGGCCCTGGGCGCGCAATATGGGATGCTAGCGTGCCACTTCTACTGGATTGGCGCGGTCCCCGCGTTGGTGGTGTTGGGTGTGTGGCTGATCCCCGCCTATGCCAGGGGGCGCTATCCGACGGTGCTTGATTTCATTGGCGATTATTGCGGCGCGCAGACGCGGCTGGTGGTGACCCTGTGCATGGCGTTGATGATGCTGCTGCTGTCGGGCGTGTGCCTGTGCGCGGTGGCGCAGGTCATCACTACATTGCTGGGCTGGAGCTTTCTAAAGGCCGTGCTGGTGACGGCGCTAGTGGTTTCGTTTTATACCGCGCTGGGCGGATTTCGCGCCACGGTTTATGCAGAGTTGATTCACTTTGCCGTGGTTATTGCAGCGGTGGCGCCGCTGCTGTTTTTCACGCTGCGTGAGTTTGGGGGCCTGCACCGGCTTGTTGCGGCGCTGCCGGCGATCCGCCTGCATTCCTGGCAATCGATTCCCATTGTGTCTCCTCACGCCACGATGGACTGCCTGGGCCTGGTGGTGGGATTAGGATTTGTGCTGAGCTTTGGATTCTGGGGAACAGATTTCGTGCAGATGCAGCGTGCGCTGGCGGTGCGCGACGAGCGTCTGGTGCAATACATTCCACTTACGATGGCTGCGGCCAAGATGATCTTTGCTTTTCTGATCGTGGTTCCCGGGGTGGCTGCGCCACTGGTGCTCGCGCACCAGGATCATCAGAGCTTTAATGCGACGCTGCCGCTGCTGATGCAGCATTATTACTATCCCGCGTGGGTGACGCTGGGTTTCCTGGGCCTGGCGGCGAGCCTGGTGTCGACGTTTGCGAACAATGTGGCTGGGTTTACCGCGGCGTGCGTGCAGGGGGTCTATCAGCGGTGGATCAGGCGGTCGGCGCCGGAACCGCACTATGTCTTGATGGGGCGGCTGTGCAATCTTGGTGCGATCGTTATGGCGATCGGTTCAGCCTACGTGGCGCTGCGGTATCAAAGCCTGATGGAGTACATTCAACTGATTCTGTCTACGTTTAATGCGCCGCTGTTTGCGCTGGTGGCGATTGCGGCCGTGTCGCCCAAGATTGCGGCGAGGGGAGCGCTGGGCGGGTTCTTGATCGGCGTGGCGGGGGCGGTGCAGCATCAGACACTGGTGCATACAGGCTTGCTGCACTACGGCAGCCAGATGAGCGCGAACTTCTATTGCGCGATGGTGAGTTTCAGCATGAGCGCGGTTGGCACCTGGCTGATGGCGATGCGCGGCGGACGCACAGCCACGCCCGGCCGCCAACCTGCGCGGGTGCGGCTAGATTTCTCCCGCGCCATAGTGATGTGGGCCGTTGTGGTGCTGGGAGCATGCGCATTGCTCAACGCGCTCGTGTGGTAGCGATCTTGCGGGTCACGCTCCGGGGATTGGCCGGCGGGGCGCCGGTGGAGCGGCGGACCACGAGGGTCATGGGCAGGCGGAAGGTGGGACCCGGGCGGCTGAGATCCTTGCCGGTCTCGCGCAGCGCTTCGAAGAGCATGCGCGCATAGTCTTTTCGGGAGATGCGCAGGGTAGTGAGCGGAGGGTTGACGATGTCGCTCATCTCAATGTCGTCGCAGCCGGCGACGGAGATGTGATCGGGGATGCGTAATCCTTTTTCGTAGGCCGTGCGCATGGCGCCGATGGCGGTGAGGTCGTTGGCGGTCACGATGGCGGTGGGAAGGTCATGCTGGGCGAGGATGCGGGCCATGGCGGCCGAACCGCCGTCGATCTTGTAATTGCCGGTAGCAATCCAGCCCTCGCGCGATGTCAGGCCCTGTTTTACGACGGAGTCCATAAAAGATTCGCGGCGAACGCGAGAAGTCTCCAGGCCGTCAGTGCCGCCGATAAAGCCGAGTTGCCGGTGGCCCAACTTTTTGAGATGCGCCACCATTTGCATTACGCCTCCGGGGAAATCAATGATGATATCGCTGATGCCGCAGGCAGTGCGGTAGTGGTCGGTGGTCACGACGGGGATGCGATTCTGCACGAGTGATTCGATGTCGGCGGCCTCGTGTTCAGAGGTGAGAACGGCGACGCCGTCAACGCGCCGGAGCAGCATGCGGCGGATGGAACGCTGCAGGCGCGTGGAGTGGAAGTCAGTGTTGGCGACGAGCAGCTCCTGTTCGTTTTCGACCAGGACTTCCTCGAAGATCTTGACCAGCTCGGTGAAGAAGGGGTTGGTGAGATCGGGAATGATGATGCCGTAGATCTGGCTCTTGCCCTGTTTGAGGTGGATGGCGCTGTTGTTGGGCACAAACTTGAGGTCGGCAATAATTTTGCGGATGCGGGAGGCGGTCTCGTCGGTGACCCGATCGGAGCCGTTGATGACGCGAGAGACGGTGGCGCTGGACACCCCGGCCAGCTTGGCTATCTCGCGCATGCTGATGGACATGAGTGGACCCCTGGAAGTTATCCAATCCAATCCCCGTTTAGAGTGGACCCTCGGATTGTAATCGGATTCACAATGGGCTGTCGTTGGGACCGGGGGAGAAAAAGTTCTTGACAATGGTAGAAAGGCAGGAGTAGGGTGCGTTGCGAAGGTCAACTTTGCACACAAATGTAATCGTATACATCGGGAAGATATCCCCTTGCTGGTAGGAAAGACGGTTCAATCCTGTGATCCTCCAGAGGCCTGATGTATCGCACTACATTTTTCGCAATTTCGAATTTTTGAGGAGGCTGTTTCATGAAATCGAGGCGATCACATCTGCTGTGCTTGCTCGCTCTCATCTTGCTGGCGGCGCCCGTGCAGTGGCTGTACGGGCAGGCCGACCAGGGAACGATAACCGGAGTTGTTCAAGATCCGTCGGGAGCTGTTGTCGGCAATGCCGACGTGATGCTGCTGAACACGGATGAAGGCCAGGTGCTTCACGCAAAGACGGACGGTGCCGGGGTTTATGTGTGCTCGCCGGTGAAGATCGGCAATTACAAGGTGACGGCGAGCGCGCCGGGATTTCAGACGACCACGCAGACAAATCTCCATGTCTCGATTCAGCAGCGTCTGAACGTGGTGGTAACGCTCAAGCCGGGTGCGACGACAGAAACCGTGACGGTGACGACCGATGCTCCGTTGATGCAGACGCAGGAGAGCTCGGTGGGGCAGACGATGGACACCGCGACCATCGACAGCGTGCCTCTTAACGGCCGCAACTGGGTCTTCATAGCACAGCTGGCCGCCGGCGCAGTTCCGCCGGAGGGCTCGCGGGGCGCCGGGAAGGGCGACTTCAACGCCAATGGCCAGCGCGCGGAGGAGAACAACTTCATCCTGGACGGTGTGGACAACAACGCCAACGTGGTGGATTTTTACAACGGCGCGAGCTTTGTGGCTCAGCCGCCACCGGATGCCCTGGCTGAATTCAAGGTGCAGACGAGCGACTATTCGGCAGAGTTCGGACACGCGGCCGGCGCGGTAGTGAATGCCAGCATCAAGTCGGGATCAAACAGTTTTCACGGAGCGCTGTGGGAGTATCTGCGCAACACTGTTTTCGACACGTACAACTGGAACGCCGATACCACGCAGCCGGTACCTGGATATCACGAAAACCAATTCGGCGCGACCCTGGGAGGCCCGTTCCTGAAGAACAAGCTGTTCTTCTTTGCCGATGCGCAGGCCAACCGCATCAGCTACCACGAGAGCGGCAACTTGTGGTCAGTGCCCACGCCCAGAATGCGGCAGGGGGACCTGGGCGAACTGCTTGACCGGAGCAAGACGGACAGCAACCCAATCCAGCTTTATTACCAGACGGCGAATGCTGCGCCGCAGGCGATTCCGAACAATTGCCTCGTGACCAGCTCGAGCTGCACCGCGCAGGTCGCGGGGATCCAGGTGAACCCGACGGCGCTGAAGTTCATGAACTACTATCCGTCGGCCAACACCAACGGAACCAAGACGTACAACAATTTCAATCCGACGCGTCCCGCGATCGACAACACGTTCCAATGGGATGCGCGCCTGGACTACACGATTGGCCCGAAGGACACGGCCTATTCCCGTTACAGCTACTGGAACCAGGTTGGCTACCACGCACCTGCGCTGGGCAACATTCTGGATGGCAGCTGGTTTGGCGATGACGGCAAGCAGAAGGACTACGGCGCGAACTACATGTTCAGCGAAACGCACGTATTCACGCAGACGCTAACCAATGAAGCGCGTTTTGGATTCAACTATCTGCATACGGGGTTCCAGCACCCCAACGCATCGAACCTCAAGTTTGCTGCCTCAGTAGGTTTCGGTGGCATTCCCGAGGCGCCTCTCAACGGCGGGCTGCCAGCGGTGAGCATCACCGGCGTGAGCGGATTCGGAAGCCCCACGTGGTCGACGACTGACGAGCATGAAAACGTATATCAAATCCTCGACAACGTGACCAAGATTGCCGGCAATCACGCGCTCAAGGCAGGCGTCAGCTTCGAGAACATCCGCTTCTCCACGCTTCAGCCCCAGCAGTCGCGCGGCTCCTACAACTACACGGGCGAATACACGAGCAATCTGAACGCTTCGAACACGGGATCCGGCATCGCCGACTTCCTGCTGGATAGGCAGCACGACGCGGGTCTGTCGAACGAAGTGACCAACGGCGACCAGCGCGCCAACAACGCCGCGTATTTCCAGGATGACTGGCGGATCACTCCCAACTTGACAGTGAACCTGGGATTGCGCTGGGAATTCTTCCAACCCTACCAAGATGTGGGCGGCTACCAGGCTTCCTACAACATGACTGGAAAGTCGAGTTTCAACGCCAGCACGGGCATGGGCAGCGGGACCGCGAATTACCTGATTCCGAAAGAGTCGTACAGCTACGCGCAGACGATCATCAACAACGCGAACTATACGCCGAACTTCGGGCAGGTGATGAAGGAAGATGGCGTATCGCCTGTCTCGGTCTCCAATCCGCACCTGCTCAAGTCACAGCACACCAACTTCGCGCCACGCGTGGGTGTCGCCTGGTCTCCTGACACGAAAACCGCCGTTCGCGCCGGCTACGGCATCTTCTTCGGCGGCCTGGAGAGCACAGGATACTGGCCCAATCTTGGCGAGAACTATCCCTTCCAGTTCACCGGCACCTTTCCCTCGGGAAGCTGCGGCCAATTCAACTGCCCAACCGATGGCATCACCATTGAGAACGGGTTTTCGTCAATCATCGCCGCCGGCTTTGCATCGAACGTGACGAACCTGACGATGCGCGGTTCCGATCCATCGATCCAAACCCCGTACACACAGGATTACAACTTGTCGGTCGAGCGCGGTATCTCGAACGACCTGGCGGCCACCGTAAGCTATGTAGGGAACAACTCGAAGCATCTGCAGGTATTTCCGGATCCGAACAACCCGCTGGCGCTGGCAAACTCCAACATCAGCTCGCAAAACGCGCGGCCTCTTCCGCACTTCGGAGGATCGTCCTACACCTCCTATAGCGGCATGAGCGACTACAACAGCCTGCAGGCAAAGGTGGAGAAGCGCATGTCGCGTGGCTATAACCTGCTGGCAACGTACACCTGGTCGCATTCTCTGGATGACGCTCCTACGCCATTGGGAACGACAGGCGACTGGGGACTCCGCCAGAGCAACCTGATTCCGATCAAGATGGACTACTCGAATAGCGGATTCGACACCCGGCACCGGTTCACATTCAACGGCCTCTACGAGGTGCCATTTGGGATCGGCCGCCAATTTCTGAACCAAAACAGATTGCTCGACTATCTTGTCGGCGGCTGGTCGGCCAACGCCACATTCGTGGCGCAGACCGGCAATCCGTTCACGGTGGGCACGAGCGGCATCAACACTGGAAACACAGGCGGAAGCCGCGCCATCAAGGTGCGCGACCCGTTCTCGACTGGCGGTTCGGCTGCAATTAATTCGGGCGCAACCTGTGCCACTTCGCTGCGCAATCGCGCTCACTGGTACAACCCGTGCTCGTTTGCGAATGGATGGGATGCGTCTGACTACTATTTCACAGATGGCAGCGTGAACCCGCATTACCTTTCCATCGGCCCCAACGACAAGTACGTGCCGAAGGCGACCCCGGACTACGTGACGGATACGGCCACAGCCGTAAAGTATCTGTCCGGAGTCCGCGATCAAATCGCCGGGCCCGGCTACGAGCGCGTCAACATGTCGATCTTCAAGAGCTTCAAGACATTCCATGAGCAGGCTCTGGAGTTCCGCTCCGACATCTTCAACCTCTTCAACACGCCGACACTGGGGCAGCCGAGCAACACGGGAATCGGCGGCAACAACGCCGGTGAGATCACCGGTACGCGCAGCCTGCAGCTCGATGCGCCAGACTCACGGTTCTTTCAGCTGTCACTGCGGTACACCTACTAGGCTGTAACAACTGGATGGCCGACCCTCCATCCTTGGTGAGGGGATTCGCTCTGCGGATCTCCTCTCTTTTGTTGGTTGACATAGGATGAAGACGATGAAATCCCGGCTCGTCACAGGCAGCATGGACAGTGCGCGGCGCACGACGGTGCTGAGACTTTGCCTGTTTTGCATGACCGTAATGGCGGCCCGAGCGGCTATCCAGGCGCCCCCCTCGTCAACGATTGAACAAAGATTTCAGGTGGCCTTGGCCACGGAAGACCGGGGCGATCTGGAGGGTGCGAAGAGGCTGCTGATCGAGCTGCGGCGGGAGAGCCCAGGCGTCTTCGCCATCGACGAGTCGTTGGGATTGATTGATGTGGCGCAGGGAAGAATTGACGAGGCCCTGCCGCTGCTGGAGGCGGCAGGGCGAGAGCAGCCCGCATCCGATGCTGCGCATGCGAACCTTGGCGGCGCGCTTTTCAAATTGCATCGTAACAACGAGGCTCTACACGAATTCGAGCAGGCGGCGCGGATTAACCCGAAAAGCGTGATAGCACAGCAGAGCCTGGGAGAGCTGTGGCTGGACGCGGGCAAGCCAGACCGGGCAACGGAGGCTTACGCCGCGGCGCTGCGTCTGAAACCAGGTGACGAGGAGCTCACGTTCAGCTATGCAGCCGCGCTGGTGGCGGGCAAACGCTACGAAGAGGCCACCTGGGCGCTTACGTCTCCAGCGACCGCGGGCCAATCGGCTCTTGCGCAATCGCTGCTGGGCGAAATCGATGAGCAGAAGGGAAGTTTCGAGAGTGCGGCTCAGCACTTGACGCGAGCGGTGGAACTGGATCCGAGCGAAGAGAATATGTGGGCGCTGGGTGTGGAATTTTTGCGCCACTGGACGTTCGAGGCGGCGGTGAAGGAATTTGCGGCGGGGAGGGATAGGTATCCCTCGAGCATGCGCATGCGGTTTGGGTTAGGCGCAGCGTACTTTGGCAACGGGGCGTATGCCAGAGCGATTCCGGAGTTTTCTGAATTGCTCAAAAGCGCGCCGGATAACGCGATGTATGCGCAGATGCTGGGGCTTTCGTGCACGGCGGTGATGCGGGAGTCGAGCCCGCAGTGTGCGCTGCTTGTCTCTTATGCGAACGCGCATCCGCAGGACGCGGAGAACGCGACACATGCCGCCAACTGGCTGCTTACGGATGCGAATGCGACGCAGGCAGAGAGGCTTTTGCGGACGGCAATCAGCCGGAGGCCGGATCTTGCCGATGCGCAGTACGGCATGGGCGTGCTGAAGCAAAATGAGTTGGACTGGCAGGGAAGTGTGGGTTACCTGGAGCGCGCGGTGGCGCTCAAGCCCGAAGATGCGCAGGCACATTATCACCTGGCGCTTGCCTACTGGCGTACAGGCCGCAGGGCGGATGGGCAGAGAGAAATGGAATTGCACAGGAAGTATGCGAGCCAGGAGAAAGAGCAACTGGACCAACGCCTGCGGCAAATTACGACGTTCGTTGTGAACTACCGATGATGAATTGGCTAAGCCGCGGTGCTTGCGCGCGGCCGCCGGGTTCATCCTCGGTACTGGAGACGAGCGCGGAGAGAGCTATTCGGAACGAAGCGCACGCACCGGGCTGACCCGGGCGGCGCGAAGCGCGGGGCCAATGCTGGCCATCACGCCCGTGGCTCCGACACCGAGCACACAGCAAAAGTAAATGAGCAGATCGTGAGAGGCGACGCCGAAGAGCAACGATCGCAGAAGGCTGGTAGCCCAAAGCGCATTGACCAATCCGACTAGAGTGCCCAGAAAGACAACGGCCGCGCTGTGAGCCAAGACGATGCGCAGGAGATCGGGACGTGTCGCGCCCAGCGCAATGCGAATTCCAAACTCCTGGAGACGCTGACTCACCGAGTAGGACATGACCCCGTAGATGCCCGCCATGGCGAGAAACACGGCAACGAATGCAAATCCCTCGAAGAGGCTGGAGCAGATGCGGCGTGCCCACAACGAGTCATCGAGTTGCCCTTGCAATGTCTGGACGAGAAAAACGGGAATTTTCGGGGCCAATTGGTGAACGACATCGCGAGCCATTCCGGCGAAGGATTCCGGGTTTCCTGAAGCGCGGATCGCAAAGGTCATTTGTTCCAGAGCGCGGGCATCGTTTGAATCCGCGGCAAGAACGACGTTAGCCAGGGGCAAAAACACCGTGGGAGTGGGCTTCTGATCGAGCCCATCGTGGCGCTCATCGCGCACGAGTCCGATCACCTGGAACCATGTGTTGAAGAGGCCCTTGCTATCTATGGCACCGGGGCGGCGGACTCGATGCCCGATGGGATTGCCAGTTCCCCAATAGTGCCTGGCGAATGTCTCATTCACCATTACCACCATGGGCGCGTCGGGCTGATTGTCCTGGGGTGTGAAATTGCGGCCTGCGAGCAGGGGCATTCCGAAGGCGGAGAGATAGTCTGGAGTCACGGCGATTTGCAGCACATTGGGTTTTTCTGTGGAGGAATCGAGGTCCGGTCCTTTGTCGGCCTCGTAGATTCCACCCCAATGCCCACCGAGGGGCGGCGCCGAAGTTGCGGCAACGGCAGTGACGCCCGGTGCAACGGCAAGCCGTGCCAGGACGGAATCATAGAAGCGGATCTTCTGGTCCGGCTGCCCATAGGCGTGTTGCGGCAAGCTGGTGCGAAAGAGCAGCACGTTTTCCGGGCGGAATCCGGGATCAATCTCGAGGACCTTGCGAAAGGCTGCGAAGAGCAGGCCGGCACCGATAGACAAAACCAACGCAAAGGCGATTTGGAAGACAACCATCGTACTCAGGGTGATGCGGCGGCCGCGTGAGGAACTCGCATGAGTACTGCCGTCTCCCAGAGAACTGCGAATATCGACGCGCGCGCATTGCAGCGTAGGAACGAGTCCAAAAACCACGGTGGCGCAGCAAGTGATCAAGAGGCAAAAGAGGATGAATCGCCAATCAAGCGAGAAGGTGATCCAATGCGGCAACTTGTCGGATGCGCGAGCAAGAGCAATCTGCAGACCCGCTTCCCCAAGCAGGGTGCCGAGCAGTGCTCCAGTGAAGGCCAGCACCAGATTTTCAGTAAACAGCTGGGTGACTATGCGGCCGCGAGAAGCGCCGATCGCCATGCGGATGGCGATCTCCTGAGAGCGCGATGCGCCGCGAACGAGAAGCAGCGCCGAAATGTCCACGCAAGCGATCAAGAGCACTAGGGCCACGCCGACCAGGAGCAATTTGGTTGCGCTCTTGAGACCGCCGAGATAGCGATCGCGCAGGGGCGCGATCACCGGAGACGTAACCTCGTTCACAATGCGGCCTTCCGCGATCATCGCCTTGTGAACGCGCGACAGGTCAGCCTGCGCCTGTCCGATGGAGACTCCCTGTTTGAGGCGGCCTATGCCGCTGACGTAGTAGCCGGTGTTTCGCGAAGGATCAGGCGCGAGGGGAATCCACAGATCGGCTCCGTCAGGGAAGACCGCCTGGCGCGGAAGCACTCCGATGACGGTATAGGGCTCCTCATCGATCTTGACCACGCGCCCCGCTATGCCGCGATCGCCTTGAAAGACGCTTTGCCAGAGAGTGTGGCTGATCAATACAACCTTGGCGGCGTTAGGCTCGTCATCCTGCTGATTGAAGTTGCGCCCAGCTCGGGCGCCAGCCTCAAGACATCCAACATCTCGAGCGTGACCATCGCGGCCTGGACATGCGAGGTGGCAGCACCGCCTGCAAAGTTGTAACTAGCGGCTCTGAAGAAGGCCATATTGTCGAAGCTTGCGTTGTTCTTTCGCCACGCGAGCAAGTCATAAGCCGATACCCCGACATACTGGAGATTCCATCGCGGCGCGGTCTCGTCGAGGTCGACCAGCCGCCCGGATTCAGGAAATGGCAATGGCCGCAGATAGAGACTGTTGAAGACGCTGAAGATCACGGCATTTCCACCGATTGCCAGCGCGAGAATGGTGATGACCATGATGCTGAAGGCCGGCTTTTTGCGAATACTGCGAAACGCTATTCGCAGGTTGTGAGAGAAGCCGGCGAACGGGCCTGCCTGGCGGGGAGAACCTCCAAGCGGTGATGGTGAAGCGGTGATACGCCTGGAGGAGAGACAGGATGCCCAGGCATCACTGTCCAACTCTTTCATCAATTGGCAACGACATTCTTCGTCGGAAAGGCCGCTCGACCGCAGTTCGCCATAACGGTCTTCAAGATGCTGCGCCAACTCTTCAACGACATCGGTCTCCGAGGCGGCGTCGAGCCCCGCAGATGCAATACGGTCACGAAGTACTTCATTCCAGTCAGGCATAGTCGATTCCCGTGACGAGGCGAACTGCCTCGACGAATTGTCGCCAAGTTTCTCTCTGCGAAGCGAGGACGCGCCGTCCCTGAGAAGTGAGTTGGTAGTAACGCCGTCGGCGTTCGCCGGCCTTTTCGACCCATCGGCCCTGCAGCCAACCGCGCCCCTCGAGCCGGTAGAGCAGCGGATACAGAGAAGCAATCTGAAAGGAGAGTTTTCCGGCGGACCGGCTCTCAATCAGCTTTCCGATCTCGTACCCATGTCGGGCACGATCCTCGACGAGGGATAGAATAAGCAGTTCGGCGGAGCCCTTCTTGAGTTCGCGATCATCCGTGCTCTCGTTCATATGTTGTTATACGATATATTTGACTAAGACCAGTGTCAACTGAACCTATCAAAACCTACAGGCCGCTGGGCCACTGACGAACGAATACTGAGTGCCGGGGAATATTTGTGCCTGCCCCTGATGACGTGGCAAGAGGCGGGCGCAGCGAAGATCCAGTTTGCAGTGGCCTGTGGGGATGCAGGCGTGGCTACGGGCAGACTCCCATGCAATGTGGCAAACTTACGGCTCACCGGGCGTTGGCACACTGCGCGACGCCCGCAACGGGCATGTTGAGTACCGTGCCTCCCGGCAAGCCGAGAAGGCCGTAACGGCGCGAGGCCTTGAAGTTATCGCGCTGGATCGAGATTGCCTGAAGCGGCCTGATCCCAGTCCAACTAGCCGCGGCGCTGGAGCGAAGAAATACCTCGCGATGAGATGCAAGACGCGCAAGGCTACCAAGCATTGTTTCGATTTATTGTTTCTCGAGTACAATGTGTGTCGCGCGTTCTGTAATCTTGCGCTCGGTAGCGGAGAAACCCAACGCTGGCAAGTCGAGCCCAGCGAACAGAGCTTCACCATGACCCAACACAACGGGCGCAACTGCCAGGTGCATCGAATCGACCAACCCGGCCCGCAAGTATTGTCGAACCGTGGAGACTCCGCCTCCAATCTTGACGTCCTTTTCGCCGGCCGCGTGTTTCGCCCGTTGCAGCGCCTCCTCAATGCCTTCCGTAACAAAGTTGAAGGTCGTCCCTCCCTCCATTACCAGCGGTTCACGCTCATAGTGCGATAGCACGAAGGTCGGCGTGTGATACGGCGGATTATCGCCCCACCATCCCTTCCACGAGTTGTCCGGCCACGGACCACGAACGGGACCAAACATATTGCGACCGAGGATAAAGGCGCCGAAGTTTTCCATCGACCGCCGCGCGAAGTCGTTGTCCACGTCAAGCGAACCGCCTTCCTGCCCTTGCATCGCACAGAATGTTTTTGTGTGAAGAAACCACTGAAAGATTTCGGGGCCGCGCTTGCCGAGGGGATCGTTGAGGCTTTGTTCCGTTCCCGCCCCGAAGCCATCCAACGAAACGCAAAATCCGGCGACACGAACCTTCGACATGTGAGCTCCTTATCAGGTTTGGAGACTTCGGCACGATTCGCGCCGCCGATTTCTCGGGTCAAAGTACTGTCGGGGGGTCAGTCCTTTTGAATTCGTTCGATGATCGAACGGTTCATAGCGAGTACCGCCCCACTCTGCTCAAGTCGGGCGACGTTTCGCTTGTGGTCAGCGTCCTGTGCCAGGTCTTGCCGGTAGCGCTCATAATCGGTCAATGACATGAAGTCTATCAAGCCGTATGCCTCATTTGTGGGCCCGGCAAAATCGGTGGGGAGGAAATAGCCCAGGATCTTTCCGCCGCTACGGTGGATTGCTTGCAATTCGGATTCGACGTAGGTTCTGAAATCGGCAAGCCGGTTTGGGTTGAGCGTATATCGGATGCATAGCGTAAGCATGAAAACACTCCACGAGCTTGTTGTAGTTGGCCAACATGGTAACTGGCGAAAGAAAGCTGCTCGCTACACCTCGGCGCGAAACGTAGTGCCGAGTTCCTTTCCGAGACCAAAGTAGTGCCGGAAGTTGTAGATCAACGGTTGCCATTTTGCGGGATCGACGTGATGCTCACTAATGATGAATTCGCAGCGAACGTGAACCCGCAGAATCTCGACCTCCACTGACGCCGCGCCACCCAATTTGTGGACGCGAGGCTCGCCTACTAGCGCATGGATGGATCGCGTGATCGCTTCCAGCTGCACGGGACACTCCTTCACTCTTGGAGGGGAAACCACTTCGCTCGGCAGCGGCGTGAACGATCCGGCGGCGAACTTATCTTTCTCGAACCGGAATTTGTCGCTCTTGTCTTCCGGGACGGGATTCTGGCCGGTGAGCGGGGCGAGCGCCTCCACCTGTTGCCACAAATCCGGTGATGGAACATTGACCACACACTCGGGACGCCTTTCAAGATTCTGCAAAGTCTTGGTTTCGGTGAGAAGACCGATGGTCATCGTCCACCCTAGCGCCCAGAAGGAAGAGATCGGCGCCAGGTTCGGCGAGTGATCCTCGTTGACCGAGCTGATGAGTGCAACCGGGTTGCCGAAATAAAGGATCTTCGGTGCAATGGTTTGAAACTGGGGATCGTCTTGTGCTTTTCGCATGTACCTAGGATGAATGCAACGCACAGACAGATGTTTCAGCTTTTCCTAAAGCATCGAAAGTGCGCGCGTTCCCGAGGAGCCTGCCCAGTTCATTCTTCCCGGTTGCCGTTACAAGCAGGGCGCGACTCCCACTCTCACGTTTGATCCATCGGGTGTCGAGCATTCTTTGACAGATCGCCGTGCCTATGGCGCCGGCCAGGTGATAGCGGCGCTCGGTCCAATCGAGACAACGGCGCGCCAGGATTTTCCGCTCCCTTCGGAGTGCGGCCACATCGACGCCCCATTGGCGAAAGAAGTCTTCTCCACCTTCGGTAACCGCGTATTCGCGTTCGGTACAGGGGATGATCAACTCGCGCCTTTCGAGAAAATCGGCAAGCATTACGCCGAGTTCTCCTGCGAGATGGTCGTAGCAGGTTCGCGCATAACGCATGGCATGGCTTTCACCAATTGGCTTTCGTTTCCGCGGACTCGAAATCACTCCCAGGGCTTCGACGGCATGAGCGACGTCGGGCGAGGCAATCCGGTAATAGCGATGCCGCCCCTGCGCTGCGACTTCAACAAAACCGCTCTGAAGCAATTGGGACAGGTGCATGCTGGCTGACTGAGCCGAGACTCGCGCGCACCGGGCCAGCTCGCCGGCCGCAAGAGCGCGGCCGTCAAGCAAAGCCAGCAGAATGGCAGCGCGCGCCGGATCGGCAATCAGGGCGGCCGTTGTGGCAAGGGGAAGAGGCGCATTCATGATTTCAGGATATTGCTTGAAGCCATTAGATAGTTCATCCGGCGCTGAAACGATTAGCGTCTCAATACTTGCAGATCAGCATAAGGGCTGTCTGTCAGTGAATTGAGATTGCCGCAGGTCGGGTGAAGAAGGAAGCGCAGGGTGCCGCTCTGATCCTCGAAAGCCAGGCCATAAGTGGATGCACCCTTGTATTCTCCCCAAGACTTGGGAACCGAAACCATGCAATTGACGGGCTCGGGGCCCTTCTCTTGAGCGTGTACCGTCGAACCCGACGATTTCATTCGGCCTACCATGCCGCCGATCAGGCCGACCGAAAAAACCATTACCAATTTTCCAATCCAAATCAATCTTCCTCTCAAGAATGCTCTCCTTCAATGATTGTTGATTCTAATCTGAACGTTCAAATTGATGAAATCACGGGAAACGGAATTCCGCCCGGAGATGGCGGGAACCGCATTGTGAATACCTTGTGCAGAAGCGCTGCCCGCTGCGCGATGCCGCTGATTCATTGAACCGAGACGTGGGACGAGAGGGTGAATTGGCGCGGTGCCTGCAGACCGGGCCGGTTCAGGCTTGTGAGAATTTAGTGCCCTGGGGCGGGCCGGCATTCTCCTGATCACTTTCCGCCGGTGCGCGCCGGGAAAAGAAGAGGAGCCCGAGCGCCGCTGTCACCAGGCCTTGCAACGGTCCCAGCCAAAGGCTCGAAGTCTGCAGCAGGTCGAGGAGATTCAGTGACGTGAAGGGCTCGACCAAGAGGCTGGCGGTCACGAGGAACAGGTAGAAGAGCGAAATGAAAAAAGCGAGGCGAAAGAACCCCTTGCGCACGACGACCTGAGGCGCGTCTGACTTGAGCGCGTCCGCTCCCAACACACTGATCATCAAAGTCAGCGTAGGCATGATGGTGGGCAACGCCCAACTCCACACCTTTTGCGACTTGTCCTCGAAGTGTCCCAGAAGGGACTGGGCGATCAGGAGCAGGAAAAGCCCGGCGGCGGAGATCAGCCACAAAGCCGCCAGGCGATTCCGAGCCGTCGAAAGAAGCATGGTTCCAGGCGTTGCTGGCTTGGCAGGCAAGGTGTACCCTCCGGTAGTTATGGCGCAAATTGAGTGAGGCCCACGCTCTGCAAGTGCTTGCGAACGGGGAATGGGCTAGGCGCGAGCTCTGCAGCGTCTCCACCGATGGTGCGTTCGAAGTGATAAACCAGGACAAAGCATTGCTTGTCCGCGAACGATTCCGCAGCAACGGAGTCGGGCAGCACCTTTCCTCCTTCCAACCCAAGGCTGCGGGCTTGTTCCTCCGTCATCGCCGTTTTGCTGATTTCCGGGTCGCGATCGCTGATGAGAAAGATAAACATGCGGAACTGTCCAGGCCTATCAAGGAAGAGGCTGCGCAGATAGTCCGAGAGGCTGAACTCCTTCAGCGGAAGTTTACCGCGCGTCCAACGATCCGGTTCCGGAAATGGCGTCATATCCTCTTCGCGAATGCGTTCGACAGGCGTGACCACCGCTATTCCGCCGGGCACCGCAAAGATGCCTGTCTCCGTGAATCCCACTTTGCTCAACGCAGTATCCAACATCGCGTACACGTCCCCGAGTGAATGCACTTCCGACCCGAAGAGAGGCTTGCGAACCAGCTCGAGCCGTGACGGGCTCGGGACTGGCCAGGGGAGTTCCGGGAGCTGTCGCGGAGGGGGCCCGGCGCTCTTCTTCATCCAGTGGAAGTCGGTGACCCCTTGCACGCGCCGCATTACGTCGTCCATGTAGCTGGAGAGGAACGCATCCAGAGCCAGTGACCGGAATTCCTTAGAGTCCTCAGCATGCCCCATCTCATCCAACGTGCGCGTCGCATCCATCGCCAATTCCTCATCCGGACTGGCGAGGAGGGCGCGAACTCTGGGCACGTATTCGGGCGCCCTCGCGCCGACTTTTTGCGCAAATTGGTACGGCGACGAGTTGTTGGGCCGTGATTGGTTTACAAATACGTCGAAGGGATCGGGCTCGGCGCGATCCGCCAGTGCTGCCCGCAC
>Ga0210408_10001802_pt1 | contig 21693 bp, 23 predicted proteins | sample IncBWH4MmetaG_FD_155471 | JGI IMG/M metagenome (GOLD analysis project Ga0210408, IMG submission 155471) | Forest soil microbial communities from Barre Woods Harvard Forest LTER site, Petersham, Massachusetts, United States - Inc-BW-H-4-M | ecosystem: Environmental > Terrestrial > Soil >...
AAGGGCGGCGTGCTCGGCAAGAAGCTCGAGGCCGTGGTTGTCGATCCCGCCTCGAACTGGCCGCTGTTTGCCGAAAAGGCGCGTGAGTTGATCACCAAGGACAAGGTCGCGGTGGTGTTCGGCTGCTGGACCTCGGTGTCGCGCAAATCCGTGCTGCCGGTGTTCAAGGAGCTGAACAACATCCTGTTCTATCCAGTGCAGTATGAGGGCGAGGAGAGCGAGCGCAACGTGTTCTACACCGGGGCGGCGCCGAACCAGCAGGCGATCCCCGCCGTCGACTATTTGATGAAGGACGAAAAGGTGAAGCGCTGGGTGCTGGCGGGCACCGACTACGTCTATCCGCGCACCACCAACAAGATCCTGGAAGCCTATCTGAAGTCGAAAGGCGTCAAGGACGAAGACATCATGATCAACTACACGCCGTTCGGTCATTCTGACTGGCAGACCATTGTCGCCGACATCAAGAAGTTCGGCTCGGCCGGCAAGAAGACCGCCGTGGTCTCGACCATCAACGGCGACGCCAACGTTCCCTTCTACAAGGAACTCGGCAACCAGGGTATCAAGGCGACCGAGATCCCGGTGGTCGCGTTCTCGGTCGGTGAAGAAGAACTCGCGGGCATCGACACCAAGCCGCTGCTCGGCCATCTCGCCGCCTGGAACTACTTCGAATCGATCAAGACGCCGGCGAACGAGAAGTTCATCAAGGAATGGCAGGCCTACACCAAGAATCCGAAGCGCACCACCAACGACCCGATGGAAGCCCACGTGATCGGCTTCAACATGTGGGTCAAGGCGGTGGAAAAGGTGAAGTCGACCGATCCTGACAAGGTGATCGACGCGCTGCCTGGCACCGAAACGCCGAACCTGACCGGCGGCATTTCGAAGATGCTGCCGAACCACCACATCACCAAGCCGGTGTTCATCGGCGAAATCAAGGCCAACGGCCAGTTCGACGTGGTCTGGAAGACGCCGGGCCTTGTTGCCGGCGATGCCTGGTCGAAGGAACTGGAAGGATCCAAGGACCTGATCGGCGACTGGGTCGGCAAGAAGTGTGGTAACTACAACGTCAAGACCAACAAGTGCCTCGGCTCGGGCACCTGATCTGGACACGTGACCACCGCACTGTCTTGAGAACGAAAACGAAGAAGGCGGCGTGTCGCCGCCTTCTTTTAGCTTCTGCCGGGGTAGTCCAGTGCTTGGCAATGTCCTCTACCGTCTGCGCAGCTTCGCGCTCGCCGTTTTCCTGATCGGCTTTGCGCTGCCGGCCTTCGCCGGTCCGTTCGAGGACGCGGTCGGCAAGTTCGCCAATGACGATTTTTCCGATACCGAAGAAGCGATAGGCGTGGTGGCGGCGTCGGGCAATCCGCTCGCTTTTCCCATCATCAGCGCGCTCCAGGATGAGCGGTTGATGGCCGATCCCGATACCAAGAAGGTCTATGTCAAACAGACCGACGGCAAGATCATCGATGCCGCGACGGGTGCAGCCGTCGACAGCATTCCGGATAGCGCCGGCGCGGTGCGCCTCAACAACCGCCTGCGCCGCACCGTCGAGGCCGCGCTCGGCGGCCTGACCCTGCTGTCGCCGGATCTTTCCACGCGGATTTCGGCCGCGCAGTCGGTGTTCAAGTCCCACGAAGAGGCGGCGCTGCCGACCGTCGACAGTGCGCTTGCGAAGGAAACCAACAAGTCGGCGAAGCAGGCCCTCACCGAGGCGCGCGCGGCCATTCTCCTGTTCAAGCCCGACGCCACCGAGGTCGAAAAGCTCGAAGCCATCGCCACCTTGAAGGCCCGCGGCGATCAGGATTCGATGGCGCTTTTGACCAGTGTGGGCGACGACCAGCCGCCCGCGGTCGTCAAGGCCGCAGCAAGCGGGATCGCCGCGATCCAGAGCAAGCTTGCCTTGTGGTCGACCGTGCAAAACGCCTGGTATGGGTTGTCGCTCGGCTCGGTGCTGTTGCTTGCGGCGATCGGGCTTGCCATCACCTTCGGCGTGATGGGCGTCATCAATATGGCCCATGGCGAGATGGTGATGATCGGGGCCTACACCACCTTCGTGGTGCAGGAGGTGATCCGCACCAGCTATCCGGCTTTGTTCGACTATTCGCTGCTGATCGCGGTGCCGCTGGCCTTCCTGGTCGCCGGCGCCATCGGCGTTCTGATCGAGCGCAGCATTATCCGCTTTCTCTACGGCCGTCCGCTGGAGACGCTGCTTGCGACCTGGGGTCTGTCGCTGGTGCTGCAGCAGGCGGTGCGCTCCGCGTTCGGACCGACCAATCGCGAGGTCGGCAATCCTTCCTGGATGAGCGGTGCGTTCGAACTCGGCCAGATCACCATCACCTATAACCGGCTCTGGATCCTCTGCTTCACGCTGGCGGTGTTTGCGATCCTGCTCGCGATGCTGCGCTTTACCGCGCTCGGGCTCGAGATGCGGGCGGTGACGCAGAACCGCCGCATGGCGGCCTCGATGGGGATCGCGACCTCCAGGGTCGATGCGCTGACCTTCGGCCTCGGCTCGGGCATTGCGGGGATCGCCGGCGTGGCGCTGTCACAGATCGACAATGTCAGTCCCAATCTCGGCCAGAGCTACATCATCGACTCATTCATGGTGGTGGTGTTCGGCGGCGTCGGCAATTTGTGGGGCACGCTGGTCGGCGCCTTCACGCTCGGCATTGCCAACAAGTTCCTCGAGCCGGTTGCCGGCGCGGTACTCGGCAAGATCGCCATCCTGGTCCTGATCATCCTGTTCATTCAGAAGCGCCCGCGCGGCTTGTTCGCGCTGAAGGGACGGGCGGTGGAAGCATGATGCCGCATCTGCTCACGCGCTCACTCGATCGCGCCGCGACGCTCTTCATCCTTTTGGTCGCGGCTTGCGGGATTCTGATCCCGCTGTCGAACCTGCTGTTGCCGGCCGGCTCGTTGTTTCAGGTGCCGACCTATCTGGTGGCGCTGTGGGGCAAATATGTCTGCTACGCCATCCTGGCGCTCGCGATCGACCTGATCTGGGGCTATTGCGGCATCCTCTCGCTCGGCCATGGCGCGTTCTTCGCGCTCGGCGGCTACGCGATGGGCATGTATCTGATGCGCCAGATCGGCTCCCGTGGCGTTTACGGTAATCCTGTCCTTCCCGACTTCATGGTGTTCCTGAACTACCCGAAACTACCCTGGTACTGGAACGGTTTTGACATGTTCTGGTTCGCGGCGCTGATGGTGATCGTCGTCCCCGGCCTGCTCGCCTTCTGCTTCGGCTGGTTCGCCTTCCGCTCCCGCGTCACCGGCGTCTATCTCTCGATCATCACGCAGGCGATGACCTACGCGTTGCTGCTCGGATTCTTCCGCAACGATTTCGGCTTCGGCGGCAACAACGGCCTCACCGACTTCAAGGACATCCTCGGCTTCAACGTCCAGGCCGAGGGCACCCGCTGCGCGCTGTTCGCGTTGACTTGCCTTGCGCTGATCTTGGGTTTTTTGATCTGCCGGGCGGTGGTGACCTCGAAGCTCGGCAAGGTGCTGATCGCGATCCGCGACGCCGAGTCGCGCACCCGCTTCATCGGCTACCGCGTCGAATCCTACAAGCTGTTCGTCTTTACGCTCTCGGCCTGCATGGCCGGCGTCGCCGGCGCGCTTTATGTGCCGCAGGTCGGCATCATCAACCCGTCCGAATTCGCGCCGGGCAACTCGATCGAAGCCGTGATCTGGGTCGCGGTCGGTGGCCGCGGCACGCTGACCGGCGCGGCGTTAGGGGCCGTTGTCGTCAACTACGCGAAAACCTATTTCACCTCGGGTCCATTGGCGCCGTACTGGCTGTTCATGCTGGGCGCCATGTTCATCCTGGTGACGCTGCTCTTGCCAAAGGGCATCGTCGGCACCTTCAACAGCTGGTGGGAGCCGTTCAGGGCGCAGCGTCTTGCGCCGGCTGCCGCAAGTGCTGCGCGCGAAGACGGTGTCAGCGAACCGAACATGGCGGAGTGAACGCATGAATGTCATGGACACCCGCGCCACCTCAGCGCTGCTCTATCTCGACGGCGTACACGTCTCCTTTGACGGCTTCCATGCCATCAACAATCTTTCGCTGACGCTCGCGCCCGGCGAGATGCGCGCCATCATCGGACCGAACGGCGCCGGCAAGACCACCATGATGGACATCATCACCGGCAAGACCAAGCCCGATGAGGGCACGGTGTTGTTCGACGGCGCGGTCGATCTGACCCGGCTCGACGAGACCCGCATCGCCGAGCTCGGCATCGGCCGCAAATTCCAGAAGCCGACGGTGTTTGAAAGCCAGACGGTGGAGGAAAATCTCCTGCTGGCGCTCAATGTCGATCACAGCGTCAAAGGCACGCTGTTCTGGCGCGAAAGCAAGCCGGAGACCGAGCGTATCGAGTACGTGCTGGAAACCATCCGCCTGACCGACGCGCGCAACCGCCTGGCCGGCAGCCTGTCGCACGGCCAGAAGCAGTGGCTCGAGATCGGCATGCTGCTGGCGCAGGACCCGAAACTCCTGTTGGTCGATGAGCCCGTCGCCGGCATGACCGACGTCGAAACCCATCAGACCGCCGAGCTGCTCAAGCAGATCAACAAGGACCATACGGTCATGGTGGTCGAGCACGACATGACCTTCGTGCGCGAGCTCGGCGTCAAGGTGACCTGCCTGCATGAAGGCACCGTGCTTGCGGAAGGCACCATCGACCAGGTCTCGTCGAACGAGCGGGTGATCGAAGTGTATTTGGGACGCTGAGGCCATGCTCGATGTAAAAGACATCAACCTTTACTACGGCGCGGCGCAAGCGCTGCGCGGCGTCTCGCTCAAGGCCGAGCCCGGCAAGGTGATGTGCGTCCTGGGCCGCAACGGCGTCGGCAAGACCTCGCTGTTGCGCGCCATGGTCGGCCAATATCCGATCGCCTCAGGCTCGATCACCTTCGACGGCGCCGACATCACAGGTTTAAGGCCCTATGAGCGGGCGCGAAAAGGCATCGGCTTCGTGCCGCAGGGCCGCGAGATTTTTCCGCTGCTGACGGTGGAGGAAAATCTCAAGACCGGGTTTGGACCGTTGAAGCGCGACGACCGCTATATCCCCGATGACGTGTTTTCGCTGTTTCCGGTGCTGCAATCGATGCTGGGGCGCCGCGGCGGCGACCTGTCCGGCGGCCAGCAGCAGCAGCTTGCGATCGGCCGCGCGCTGGTGATGCGGCCGAAACTGCTATTGCTCGACGAGCCGACCGAGGGCATTCAGCCGTCGATCATCAAGGACATCGGACGGGCGATCACTTATCTGCGCAATCTCGGCAACATCGCGATCGTGCTGGTCGAACAATATCTCGACTTTGCCTGCGAGCTCGGCGACAGCTTTGCGGTGATGGATCGCGGCGCGGTGAAATATGCCTGCGATCGGTCGAATCTCGATCCCGCCGAGATCAGCCGCCAGATGGCGCTATAATATCTAGCGCGGCCGGCGAGGTCGCGCGCTCCCGTAGCGTTTTCAAGCGAGTGAGAATCGGTTCGCGTGAAGAAAACGCGTCAAACAAAGACGAGGGGGGATGGATGCGGAACGAGCCTTCAGACGCATCTTCGGCCGTGTTCGCCGCCAACCGCGCGCGGGGCGCGGTCACCTTCAACGTGCAGCTTCAGGACGGGGTCACGCGCCGCCGCCATCTGCACGAGTCCGGGTCGCTGCGCGTGCGCTTTCCGTCCCCTGAAGGAGAGGGCCTCTCGGCGGTATTCGTCAATACCGCCGGCGGCATTGCCGGCGGCGACCGTTTCGACATCGCGATCGAAGCCCACGAAGGCGAGCGCGTGCCCCTGACGACCGCGGCCGCCGAAAAGGTCTATCGCGCAGTCGGCGCCGCCGCCGAGCTCCATATCGCGCTGAAGGCGGCCCCTCGCGCGCATCTCTCCTGGCTGCCGCAGGAGACCATCCTGTTCGACCAGGCACGGATATCGCGGCGCATTGATATCGATCTTGCCGAAGGCGCCTCGCTGCTGCTGTGCGAAATCGTGGTGTTCGGCCGCGCTGCCATGGGTGAGCGCATGCAGAGCGGCCAATTCGTCGATCGCTGGCGCTTACGTCGCGGCGGCAGGCTGGTGTTTGCCGAGACCGTGCGGCTCGAGGGCGATATCGGCGAAAAGCTTGCGCGACCCGCGATCGCTAAGGCGGGTGCGGCGATCGGTACCGCTCTGATCGTGCCGGGCGATGAGGCCGTGGTCGATCGCATCCGCGAGGCCGCGGACTCTTTCGTGGGCGAGGTCGGCATCTCCGCCTGGAATGGATTTGCAATGGCACGCTTCTGTGCCCAAGATGCGGTGCGGCTGCGCGCCGATATGATGACGGTGCTCGGCCGTGCCTCGGCTTCGGCGCTGCCACGGCTCTGGCTCAACTGAATTGGACCGGTCAAATCATTAGAGTGCTCGGATGAATCTGTCTCCCCGCGAAAAGGACAAGCTCTTGATCTCGATGGCTGCCATGGTGGCGCGGCGAAGGCTGGAGCGCGGCGTCAAGCTCAACCATCCTGAGGCTATTGCCATCATCTCCGACTTCATCGTCGAGGGTGCGCGCGACGGCCGCACCGTCGCCGATCTGATGCAGGCCGGCGCGCAGGTTTTGACGCGCGCGCAAGTCATGCCTGGCATTGCCGAGATGATCCACGACATCCAGGTCGAAGCGACCTTTCCGGACGGGACGAAACTCGTCACCGTTCATGAGCCGATACGATGAGAATGGGAACGTCATTCCGGGACGGCGCAAAGCGCCGGACCCGGAATCTGGAGGTTATCATCTCGAACTTCCGGGTTCGCGCTTCGCGCGCCCCGGAATGACGGAGGAAAGGCAAACATGATTCCCGGCGAACTCTTCATCAAGGACGGCGAGATCGAGCTCAATGCCGGCCGCAAGACGGTGACGCTGACCGTCGCGAACACCGGCGACCGTCCGATCCAGGTCGGCTCGCACTATCATTTCTTCGAGACCAATCCGGCGCTGAAATTCGACCGCAAAAAGGCCCGCGGCATGCGGCTCGATATTGCCGCCGGCACTGCGGTCCGCTTCGAACCGGGCCAGACGCGTGACGTGCAGCTGGTCGCGCTGGCCGGCAAACGCACCATCTACGGCTTTCGCGGCGACGTGATGGGCAAGCTGTGATCCCTGGTGACGCGAGCACAATGATCGGGCTCCCTCCCCCCTTGCGGGGGAGGGTTGGGGAGAGGGGTATGCCGCATACTCCAGTGGATGAGGCGCAGCGAACCCGTGCCACACGGCTGAGGCGGAGGATAAAAATTCTTGAGAGGCCTAGTCGCTATCCGTCAAGCAGCGGAGCAAGCGGCACCCCTCTCCCTAGCCCTCCCCCGCAAGGGGGGAGGGAACAAATCTATCGAGCGGCTGCGCCGGAAAGCAACTCATGTCAGAGGCAAGCCGTGATCTTTGGCGATGCGAGCACGGTGGTCAGGCTCCCTCCCCCCTTGCGGGGGAGGGTTGGGGAGAGGGGCATGCCGCACACTCCAGTGGATGAGGCGCAGCGAGCCCGTGCCAAACAGCTACGGCGCACGATGACGCGCGCCGAAACCTTGTTATGGCGCCACTTGAAGGCAAATCGACTCGCAGGTCTCGGATTTCGTCGACAAAGTCCGATGGGCAATTACATCGCGGACTTCGTCTCTCACTCCTGCAAGCTCGTCGTCGAGGTCGATGGTGAAAGTCATGATTTCGAGGAGCGTATTCGCCGCGATGATCGCCGCGACCAATGGTTCGCGTCTCGCGGGTACCGCGTGCTGCGTTTCACCAATGACGATGTGACGAAGAATTTGGAAGGCGTTGTCATGGCGATTGGTCAGGCAGCGGAGCAAGCGGCACCCTTCTCCCTAACCCTCCCCCGCAAGGGGGGAGGGAACTCTTCCGCCGATGGAGCGCGATGATGTCGACTAAAATAAAACGTTCCGTCTATGCCGACATGTTCGGGCCGACCACCGGCGACCGGGTGCGGCTGGCCGACACCGACCTCATCATCGAGGTCGAGAAGGACTTCACCACCTATGGCGAGGAGGTGAAATTCGGCGGCGGCAAGGTGATCCGCGACGGCATGGGCCAGTCGCAGATAACCAACAAGCAAGGCGCGGCCGACACCGTGATCACCAATGCACTGATCGTCGACCATTGGGGCATCGTGAAGGCCGACGTCGCGATCAAGGAAGGCATGATCAGCGCGATCGGCAAGGCCGGCAATCCCGACATCCAGCCCGGCGTCACCATTGTCATCGGCCCCGGCACCGACGTCATCGCGGGCGAGGGGAAAATCCTCACCGCCGGAGGCTTCGACAGCCACATCCACTTCATCTGCCCGCAGCAGATCGAGCACGCGCTGATGTCTGGCGTCACCTCGATGCTGGGCGGCGGCACCGGCCCCTCGCACGGCACCTTCGCCACCACCTGCACGCCCGGTCCCTGGCATATGGGGCGGATGATCCAGTCGTTCGACGCGTTCCCGGTCAATCTGGGCATTTCCGGCAAGGGCAATGCTTCGCGGCCGGCATCGCTGATCGAGATGATCAAGGGCGGCGCCTGCGCGCTCAAGCTGCACGAGGACTGGGGCACCACACCGGCGGCGATCGACAATTGCCTGTCGGTCGCGGACGATTACGACGTGCAGGTGATGCTGCATTCCGACACGCTGAACGAGTCCGGCTTCGTCGAGGACACGGTAAAGGCCTTCAAGGGCCGCACCATCCATGCCTTCCATACCGAAGGCGCCGGCGGCGGCCACGCGCCTGACATCATCAAGATCGCCGGTTTGAAAAACGTGCTGCCGTCCTCGACCAATCCGACGCGCCCGTTCACCCGTAACACCATCGACGAGCATCTCGACATGCTGATGGTGTGCCATCATCTCGATCCCGCCATCGCCGAGGATCTGGCGTTTGCCGAAAGCCGCATCCGAAAAGAGACCATCGCGGCGGAGGACATCCTGCACGACCTCGGCGCGCTCTCGATGATGTCGTCGGACTCGCAAGCCATGGGCCGGCTTGGCGAAGTCATCATCCGCACCTGGCAGACCGCCGACAAGATGAAGAAGCAGCGTGGTTCGCTGCCGCAGGACAAGGGCAATAACGACAATTTCCGCGTCAAGCGCTACATCGCCAAATACACCATCAACCCCGCGATCGCGCATGGCGTCTCAAAGCTGATCGGGTCAGTCGAGAAGGGCAAGCTCGCCGATCTCGTGCTGTGGTCGCCGGCGTTTTTCGGCGTCAAGCCGGACTTGATCATCAAGGGCGGCTCGATCGTGGCCGCCCCGATGGGCGATCCCAACGCGTCGATCCCCACCCCGCAGCCCGTGCATTACCAGCCGATGTTTGCGGCCTACGGCAAGTCGCTGACGGCGTCCTCGGTGGTGTTCACCTCGAAAGCCGCGGTGACGTCGGGACTGGCGCGCCAGCTCGGCATCGACAAGAAGCTCTACGCGGTCCAAAACACCCGCGGCAAGATCTCCAAGAAGAGCATGATCCATAATGATGCGACGCCCAAGATCGAGGTCGATGCCGAGACCTATGAGGTGCGCGCCGACGGCGAGCTCCTGACCTGTCCGCCGGCCGAGGTGCTGCCCATGGCGCAGCGCTATTTCATGTTCTAAACTCTCTCCCGGCCGTCTGAGCCAGTGCAAAAGCCGGGAGGAATTTCGTGATCTATGTTGTAGCCACGCTGACCGTAAAACCTGAAACGCGCGCCGAATTCATTGCGGCGGCGACCGCCTGCATCAAGGAGACCCGCAAAGAGGCAGGCAATATCGCCTATGATTTGCATGAAAGCGTCACCGACCCCAGCAAGATGGTGTTCGTCGAGCAATGGGAAAATGCCGAGGCCCTGGTGCCGCACCGGGCCGCCGAACACATGAAGATTTTTGGCCGGGTCGCCGTGAAGTGCATGACCGCGCCGCCTCGGATAGAGGTCATCACGCCCGAAAAAGTCGACGTCCGCTAATCAAGAAGAGCCAAGGGAGCAGAACTCATGATCTATGTCGTTGCCACCACGCAGGTGAAACCGGGCCAGCGCGACGCCTTCATCAAAGGCGCCAAGGAATGCATCGACGCCACCCGGCAGGAAAAAGGCTGCCTGTCCTATGAGAGCCATACCAGTATCAACGATCCCAATCTGTTTGTGGTGGTCGAGCGCTGGGAGAGTCGCGAAGACCTCAACGCGCATGGCAAGGCGCCGCACATGAAAGTCTGGCGCGAATATTCCGCGCCGCTAAAGGTGTCGCCGACCGTGATCGAAATCATCAGCGACGGCAAGGTCGAAAAGCTTTGAGGTGTTTTGAATGATCCGCGCGACGCAGGTCAAACCGCAGCACCGCTGGACGGAGACGCCGACCGACACCGTCGTGCTCGATTTCGACGACCGTCACCGCCGGCGGGTGGCGATGACCGGCACGCGCGGACTAGCGTTCCTGCTCGATCTCGAAAACGCGGTCGCGCTGCGCGGCGGCGACGCCCTGGTGCTCGAGGATGGTCGCTTGATCGAGGTGGTGGCGGCGCCGGAGCCGCTGCTCGAAATCCGCGGCGCCGATCCGCATCATCTGATCAGGGTCGCCTGGCATCTCGGCAACCGGCACCTGCCGACGCAGATCATGCCCAAGGGCCTGCGCATCCGCCGCGATCATGTCATCGAAGCGATGGTGAAGGGTTTGGGCGCGCGCGTCGTCGAGATCGAGGCGCCGTTCGATCCCGAGGGCGGCGCCTATGCCGGCGGCGGCCATGGCCATGCGCATGAAGATCACGCGCACCACACCGGGCATGATCATGCGTCGCACCAGCATCATGATCACCATCACCATGACGATCATCACCACGGTGACCACGATCATCACGACGAGCATTGCGACCACGAGCACCATCACGGCCATTCCCATGCTCATGACCACAAGTGAGCGAGAGCCCGCGCTGGATCGAAGCGGGATGACGGAAAGCGAAGCGGCGGCGCTGTATCGCCTCTTGACCTGGCTGTCGCCGTCCTTTCCGGTGGGCGGCTTCTCCTATTCATCCGGCATCGAATGGGCGGTGGAGGCGGGCGACATCAGAGATGCCGCCTCGTTGCAGGATTGGCTTGCCGCGATGCTCGCGGAAGGATCCGGGTTCTGCGACGCCTTGTTCCTGGCACAGGCGCACCGCGCCGCGGAGCTTTGCGACGATGGGGCCTTGCGAGAGATCGCGGCGCTTGCGGCCGCGTTCGTGCCGTCGCGCGAGCGGCAGCTCGAAGCCTCGGCGCAGGGTCGGGCCTTTATCGAGATCGCGCGCAGCGCGTGGAATTGCGAGGGCCTTGAGGCGATGATCGGGCGTTGCGAGGGGACGATCGTCTATCCCGTCGCGGTCGGTGTGGTCAGCGCCGCGCATGCGATCCCGCTTCAACCCACGCTGCACGCCTTCCTTCACGCGCTGACATCGAACTGGATATCGGCCGGCAGCCGGCTCATTCCGCTCGGCCAGACCGACAGCCAGCGCGTGCTCGCCGCGCTCGAGCCGGTGGTCTCGGTGACCACAAAGCGCGCCATCACGGCAACGCTCGATGATCTCGGCAGCGCGACCTTTCGCGCCGATCTCGCGAGCCTGCGCCATGAGACGCAGTACACGAGGCTGTTCCGGTCATGATTATATCAGCGCTGTGCAACGATCATGGGAAGATAGACTGACATGGCACATTCTCACGGCCCGCTTCGGATCGGCGTCGGCGGCCCCGTCGGATCGGGAAAGACCGCGCTGATGGACTTGCTGTGCAAGTCGATGCGGCAGCGTTATGACATCGCCGCCATCACCAACGACATCTACACCAAGTGGGATGCGGAGTTTCTGGTGCGCTCGGGCTCGCTGACACCGGATCGCATCGCGGGCGTCGAGACCGGCGGCTGCCCGCATACCGCGATCCGCGAGGACGCCTCGATGAATCTCGCGGCGGTTGCCGACATGCGCGCGAAATTCCCCAACCTCGATCTGGTGCTGATCGAATCCGGCGGCGACAATCTCGCCGCCACTTTCTCGCCGGAACTCGCCGATCTCACGATCTACGTCATCGACGTCGCGGCGGGCGACAAGATCCCCTCGAAGGGCGGCCCCGGCATCACCCGCTCGGATCTTCTGGTGATCAACAAGATCGACCTCGCGCCGCATGTCGGCGCGTCGCTGGAAAAGATGGATAGCGATGCGAGACGGATGCGCGGCGAGCGGCCGTTCGTCATGACCAATCTGAAAAAAAGTGAAGGATTGGACCGCATCATCCGCTTCATCGAGACCAAGGGCGGTCTCACGCCTTTGGCGTAAACAAGCTTGGTTAAGCGAAAGCGTTAACGCGCTCGTTGCCGGCGAGGCTGCCGCTTCGTGCAATAGATTATCGTTCGATCAACCGGAACCATATCGCCTGCCCGCGATTATCTTTGTCTGGCTTTCCGCTGAAATAGTGCTCGTGGCGGGCACATTAAGCTTCGCTGGTGAGTTTGGTTGCGTGCTGCTAATGGCTCCTCCATTATGTGAATCGGTTGGCCTTCATGCTGTTTTGGCTCGTTACCGTGCGAGCGAATCCCGGAAGCTTCCCCTGTTGTCTCGCCAACCCTTCATGTTCTGAGTAAGCGAGTGGTTCGGCTGGGTTTCATCATCGGCTTTATCGCGCTGATCGGAGTTCTGCTCTCCGGTCTCGCGGCTTATCGCGTGCATGATCAGGAATTGACCATCGACGGCATCGCGCTGGCGCGGGCGATCGATGTCCACGCCAGCCTGGTCCAGGACCGCCTGACCGAGCGCGAGCTGTTGGCCCGCGTCGCCTCTGGCCTGTTCCGCACGCCCTCGGTGGTCAAGGCCAGCATGCTGGAGCCGCTGCGCTCCTCGATCTACGCGTTCAAGACCGACTTCGTCGTTGCCGGCTGGATCGCGCGGCTGAAGCCAAACGAGCTCGACATCGCGCGCGGCGAACTTTTGAGCGCCGGATTTTCCGATCCGACGATCCGCAATTACGATGACAAGCCGCTCGATCCGCTCTCGCTCAACAAGCCGATCGACGTATTGATGGACGTCGAACCGCGCAATACCGAGACCAGGACTTTTCCGGGTCGGGCGTTCGACCAGCATCCTCTGATCGGGCCGATGCTGACCCAGGCGATGGCCGCGGGAAAGCCGATCGCATCCGATCCGACTCCGCTGCTCCGTCCGAACGGGCCGATCGGTCTCATTCTGGCGGCGCCGGTGACGCCGCAGCTCGCCCCGGCGCCGGCGGGCTTCGTAACGTTTTCCTACGAGCTCGCCTCGTTGATGCTGACCAACGACGATCTGTCGCTGTTCTCGGTCGCGCTGAAGGACCCGCGCGGCGACGATCAAGAGCTGGTCGCCAGCGACCAGGGCGTCGTCTCGTCGCGCAAAGTTGCGCCGGACAGTCCGCCGCCCTCGGCGACGCGCACGGTGAGCTTCGGAAACCGCGACTGGTCGCTCGGCTATTACGCCAAGACCAACACGATCAAGCGCGCGGAGCAGACCGCGGCGATCGTGGCGGCGATCGGCCTGTCGCTGACCGGTATTGTCTGCGGGCTGTTCGGCTATGTCGCCTACAACAATTTGCGGCTTTCCCGCGAGATCCAGGTACGGATCGGCTTTGAGCGACGGCTGACGGCCGTGATCGACGAGCTCAACCACCGGGTCAAGAACATCCTTGCCGTGATCCAGTCGATCGTGACGCGAACCTTGCGTCACGGCTCCGACATCGACGTCGCACGCGAATTGTTGATCGGCCGCATCCATGCCATGTCCAACGTGGTGTCGCTGCTCAGCGAAAGCCAGTGGCAGGGCGTCAAGCTGAGAGGCCTGTTCGAGGCGCGCGCGATCCCGCATGCCGACCGTATCGCGGTGAGCGGCCCCGATGTCGCGGTCAGCGCGCGGGCGGCGCAGAGTCTTTCATTATTGTTCTTCGAGCTGGCGTCGCATTCCGACGAGGGCCTGTCGCTGGTCGGCAAGCATCCGCACATCACGGCGAAATGGGAAGTGGCGGGCGAGGAGCCCGACACTATTTTTCACTTTCGCTGGGAAGAGTTCAACACGTCCGAGGCGACGCGCCGGCCGGACAGCGACTTCGGCGTCATCCTGCTCGATCGCGTCGCCCCGGAAGCGCTCGGCGGCACCTCGAAGCGCTATTTCACCGAGGTGAGCTACGTCTACGAGCTGATCGCGCCGATGGAGACCGTCGTCGACATGAACGAACGCGACCGCACCGAGCAATTCTCGGCGCCGGTGCGGCCGGTTCGGTAGGCACGGGGTTCGTCGTTGCGAGGAGCGAAGCGACGCAGCAATCCAGAGTCTCCTTATGGCTCTGGATTGCTTCGCGGAGCTTGTCATCGGGCGCGCATTCGCGCGACCCGTTGGCTCGCAATGACGTTCTAGCCGTTGCCGCCGATCACGGCGCGCACGGTCTCGTCGGGGCCGAAATCTTCGGCGCCGTCGACATAAAGCAGCGCTGCGAGTTTCGAGCGCGCGCGGTTGACGCGGCTCTTGATGGTGCCGACCGCGCAGCCGCAGATCGCCGCCGCATCCTCGTAGGAGAAGCCGGAGGCACCCACCAATATCAGCGCTTCACGCTGGTCCTGGGGCAACTTGTCGAGCGCGACGCGGAATTCCTCGAATTCCAGATGCGCGTTTTGCGCCGGCTGGGTCTTCAGCGTCTTGGCATAGTTGCCTTCGGCGTCCTCAACCTCCCGTCGCCGCTTGCGATAGTCCGAGCGGAACAGGTTGCGCAGGATCGTGAAGAGCCAGGCCGGCAGGTTCGAGCCGGGCTGGAACGAGTCGATGTTCGCGAGCGCGCGCAGCAGGGTTTCCTGCACCAGATCGTCGGCCCGATCGCCGTTACCGCTGAGCGAGATGGCAAAGGCGCGCAGGCTGGGTACTGACGCAAGGATGTCGTCGCGAAGGGATTCCGTGAGAGGCATTACTCCCTCCCGTTCTGTTCGTTTGATCCCCCATTATCGCCCACTTGGGATATGTCCTCCGGTACATCAAGCTTGCGGATCAGTTCCGCGAACCGCTCCGGAACCCCTTGACGCACAACGTCGTCATACATGGCCCGCAGCTGGTGGCCGATCCTGGACTGGATTTCGGCATTGAGGCCGCCCTTCCCGGGGGTCGTATTCTTGCTTGCTGGAGACTTTACATCTTTCATGACATGTTCCACGTTTCCCCGAGTGTTAAGTCCCTGTGGCTTCAAGTGTTATTCTGGGTTGCGAGGTGTTGCCGCGGGAGGCTAATTCGAACTCCGCGGAAAAGTTCCGGCTCAATTGGGAACTTTTCGAAGCCTTCGGCGTAAACAGCCGATCAGGGGAACCCGGGGCCACCCCTTGATGATCTATGGCCCTGGATATGGATGGAGTGGGAATGTCTCGATCACAGCTTGTTGCTGAACATTTACCGCTGCTGCGGCGCTATGCCCGCGCCCTGACCGGAAGCCAGGTTTCGGGCGACGCCTATGTCGGCGCCATGCTGGAAGCGATGTTGCAGGACCCATCCGTGCTCGACGAGCGCCATGGACCCCGCGCTGGCCTGTTCCGGCTGTTCACCCAGATTTGGAATTCGGTCTCGCTTAATGACGACAGCAGCGTGACAACGCTGCCGATGCCGCCCGAACGGCGGTTGTCCAACATCACGCCGCTGCCGCGCCAGGCTTTCCTGCTGTTGTCGCTGGAAGGCTTTTCCGAGGAGGAAGTGGCCTTCATTCTCGGCACCGATATCGCCGAGGCAAGGCGGTTGGCCGATATGGCGGGACGCGAGATGGCGGCCGAAATCGCGACCGACGTCCTGATCATCGAGGACGAGACGTTTATCGCCATGGACCTCGAAAGCCTGGTGAGAAACCTCGGTCACAACGTGATCGGCGTGGCCCGCACCCATTCCGACGCGGTGGCGCTGGCCAAGAACAGGAAGCCGGGCCTGATTCTCGCGGACATCCAGCTCGCCGACGGCTCTTCCGGGCTCGATGCGGTCAACGAGCTGCTCAGAACCTTCGAGGTGCCGGTGGTGTTCATCACCGCCTATCCCGAGCGCTTCCTCACCGGCGAGCGTCCGGAGCCGGCGTTCCTGATCTCAAAACCGTTCCAGCCGGCGATGGTGTCGGCGGTGGCAAGCCAGGCGTTGTTCTTCCAGCGCAACTCGCGCAACCGGAAAGCGCCCGCGGCGTAAGCATTTGAAGCTGGTTGGTCGAACTGATCCGGCGCGCTTCGCAAGGTGCGCCGGTTTTTTGTGCGGGTTAGGCAAGCGCCCGGCAGAAGGATTCGGTGTCGGTGAAAATCGCGTCGCCTGAAAACTTCAGCGCCTCGATCGAGCGCGCCGCCGCGTCGGCGTGACCTGATCCGCAAGCGTCCAACACGATCACAGGAATGATCCCAAGGTCCGCGGCGTGCCGGGCCGTCGGCTCGATTCCAATTTCCATGGCGACGCCAACGAGGGCAACCGACGTGATTCCGCAGTCGCGTATGGCGATGGAAAGCGGCGTGCCTTCAAATGCCGACATGGTGATCTTGTCAAAGATTGCTTCGCTTGGACGCGGGGCCAACTCAGGGGTAATGCCAAAGCCAGGCGAGTCGCGGAGAAACCAGGGATTGACCGCGTTGGGATCGTCGACGCGTTGCCAGGCCATCGCCATGCGATACTGAAATGTACCCATCAGTTCCTTGGGCAGCGACATGTGGCGCATAAAGAAGATACGAACGCCGGCGGTTCGCGCCGCGGAAAGAACCTTTGAAACAGCGGTGATGACCTCTTGTCCATTCTCGAGCTGCTTCAGGATTCCGATCTGCATGTCGTAAACCACCAAAGCCAGCCGACGGGGATCGCAGACTTCCTGAAGCGTTTCGGGAATGACGAGATTGGCGGCACGTTTCACGAATTAGCCTCCCATGCTTGGAGCGGCCCAGCGCGACGGCAGGTTCACGATGCCGGGTTATAGAGGAACAGCGCCGCGCGTTAAATCCGCGTCGTGGTGCAAACCGCGAGCGCGCTGCCGGCTCAGCGTCATCCATGTAAATGGCTGAAATTCCAAAAAAAGCGGGGCGCGACTGGCATCACCACAACTGCGGTGCATTTCGCAGCTCTTCGCTCCCATTCGTGGGCGAGCTTCTAAGTATCTGTTGATTCAGCTATAATCCCTCTATCGAAGGTCTGCCAAGGTTCACGGAAGTTCGCCGGAATCCGCCGCGATCCGTGTTCAATGGTGGGGCGGATGGTGGGGCGGAGATGGCCAAGAGACAGTTGCATAAGCTTTCTGCGCGCGAGGCGGAAACCATTGCGGAGCCCGGGCGCCATGGTGACGGTGGAGGGCTTTACCTCGTGATCGAGGCCGGTGTGCATGGGCGACGCCAATGGATTTTCCTGTACCGTGTGCGTGGCACCAGCAAGCGCAGGGAGCTTGGCCTTGGACCGGCAAAGGGAAAAGGCAAGGACGGCCTGTCGCTCGGCGATGCTCGGCTAAAGGCCGCAGCCGCGCGCAAGACGCTCGCCGAAGGCAAAGATCCGGCGGTGGAGCGAAGGGCCGAAAAGATGGCGGGTATCACCTTCGGAGAATTTGCCGATACGTTGCTGCAATCCATTAAGTCCGGCTTCAAGGGTAAGAATACCGAGGCAGATTGGAAGCGGGATCTCGAGGTACGATGCAAGCCCATCCGCTCGAAGCATCTTCAAGAAATCGATACGACGGACATACTGGCGATCTTGTCGCCGATGTGGCTGAAGATCAATCGCACGGCTCGCGAGACGCGAAGCCGCATCGAGCGCATATTTGTGGCGGCGCGGGCCAAAGGACTGCGTTCCGGTGAAAATCCAGCGATATGGCGTGGCAATTTGAAAGAGCTCCTTCCAAAGGCCAAACGCTCAAAGCGCCACCACCAGGCCGCACCATATAAGGACGTGCCAAGGATCGTACGGGCTCTTCAGGAAAAGCATAAGAGCGCCGATACCAACGTGAACCTTGCCGCCGAATTCATCATTCTTACGGCAGTCCGTACCGGCGAAGCCCGGTTCATGCGTGTGCGCGAAGTGGACCTTGTCGAGAGGCTCTGGATCGTTCCGGCAGAGCGCATGAAGACGGAAGATGGTCCGGAAGGCTTATGTTTCGAAGTGCCGCTCTCCGACCGCGCTGTTTCGATTCTGAAGGCCGTGATCTCAAAAGGCGCTTCCTCGGATGCATATGTTTTCGGGGGCCAGTGGTCGAGAAACGGGGAAAAGCCGCTGGGCATGAATGCCGTGCTCCACGCACTCAAGGCGGTTTACCCAGCGATGACGACGCACGGGTGCCGCTCGAGTTTCCGTGACTGGGCAGGCGACGAAACGACGTACGAACGCGACATCGCAGAAATGGCACTGGCCCACAAGGTGGGCGACGAAGTTGAGCAAGCCTATCGGCGCGGCAGCGCTCTCAAAAAGAGACGTCAGCTTATGGAGGCATGGGCTCGCTATGTCGGAGGAGTCTCTAACGTCGTGACTTTCGCCTCGCTGGAGCCACCGTTGGACGACCGGGCGCCCCCTCCGAGACAAACTGCGGAGTCGCGCTAGGCGCCGCATTTGGACAATTGACAATGCTTTCTTAAAAGCCGCGGCGCGCTGCCAATCGCACATCAGTTATGGGCGGCTCTTCCTTCATTTTCGACAATTCCTATTCTGCGACTGATCGCAAAAAATTCATTCACCGTCGTTGACATCCGGATATTTTCGAACGGCCGTTGCCGTACGCTATAGTACGCGGGGAGCCTCGGACATACGTATTGACCTCTCTCGTCGCACGATCAATTTTGCACAGTCGAGCTTTTTGTGTGGAGGAAGGTCTGTGAGATACCGCGAGAAGAATGAACCAGGCGAGCCGCCATCATCTTATCCGAAGCCTGAAGAGCCAACCATTCCCTTTTACCAGCGACTCAGTTGTACGATCGATGAAGCATGCGAGGCAACGAGCTTAGGGCGCACGAAGCTCTACGAGTTGATAGGGGCTGGACAAATCGCGACGACGACCGTCGGACGTCGGCGTCTGGTGATTGTGCGCGGACTTCTATCGCTCCTCGAGGCTAACAAATCGACATGATGGGAGCCGGAAACCGTACGTCTGAATGGATCGACGTGTCTCGCGGACGTCGGGCGCTTCTGATCCTTATCTCTGGGCCCCAAGACGCTCTTCGGAGCGGGACCTGGCCGGAATCGAACCACTGTAAATTGACCGTATTTTATCGGATCTTTCGCGGCCTTCCATTTCATCTACTCACAATTCTACTCACACATTTTTCGCTCTGCGATGTCGCGCTATGTCGCGCCATGGGAGAACACACAGCTGCCTCCTAATCAGCGGGTCCGAGGTTCGAGCCCCTTTGCCCCCAGCTCATTAGTGAAATCCAAGCCGCCTAACCGGAAGCATACTACCGTGGATGGTGATGGCGCCACACGGTCGAATAACCATAAATATCGCGCGCGTTGTCGGGCCGTTTTGACTAATCGTTCGACCACTTCCAGTGTAGCCCCAAGTCCAGACATCTCACTTCACCACGCTAACTGTCGCGAAGGGCCCACGAGTCGTAATACTCGTGAACAGCAAATCGCGTCAGCTCTCCACTCGAAAGAAAACCCCAGCGGGGCACGCCGAATTTATCGCCATCGGCCAGAAGCAGCCGATGACGGTCAAGTGCTGAAATACCGCGGGCGAGTGCCGTCTTAAGCTGTCCGGTGGGACGGAGGTATCCCAACTCGATCCCCGACCGAGACGGTGTCGCGTGGGGGGTGACCGTCTTGCGGCTCGCTTCGACGGCAAACCAGATTGCGGCCATCAGTATCAAGCTGCGAGCGCCTGCGACGAGATTGCTGTTGAGTTTGAGTTTGAAGAAGTATCCGGCGGCCTCGACCAGAGCAGCCGCTCCAAAGTCGAACGCGAAGACGAGCCACATGGTAATCTCCCGTTGTTCCGGACAATTTGTGCTCGAAGGTGCCAACGGTCCGCCAGCGGAGATCTACTTGGGTGATTTGCCCTTTGATTTCTTCAATAAAGCGGTTTGCCAATTGCGCAGGCTAATGCTCGGCGGTAAGCTCCGCAAGGCCTGCAATGCTAGGTGAGAGGAATGGACCGAACTCCATATTCGAATGGCAAGATAAGTAGCGCCTGGGATGCCATCATCAGAGCGGTCGCAATTGGCGCGGCCTTAGTAATCGATTGGAATGCGCCTTACGCTTGGTATTGGCGCGTTCTCATATTTCTTGGGATCATGTTTGTGGTGGCGATCACTTATCATGGTGTGATCGCTTATCATGGTGTTCAGCGCCATCGCCGAGCTAAATTCTAATTGAGACATCCTCCTATTTGCAGCCCTGATGCCGCGTTGCGCAAATGCCAATCGCACGGTTGTCACATGACCCAGTAGCCTGAGATCGCAACCATCGTACGGAACTGAGAGCAAAGGAAGCAAAGAAATTGCGGTACATCGAAGGAAGCGATGGCGATCCGGCTTGCGCTCTGTTCGAAACGGGATCGTGATCGCGACCCATGATGACAACGCGCTATGCCTCGATGGTCAGCAGGCGATGCGATTCGAAGGCCTACAACAACGGCAGATTTTGATCGACCTCAACCGGACGGCGACGTTTGATCTCGCCTGTCGGCAAGATCCTGGATGCGGGTGTCGCTTTGTCTCAATTGAACGCGACGGCCTAGCTAGGTGGTGTGGACTCTAAGGATTCCCTTTTAGGAGCAAATCAGATTCAAGGCTGCTTTTGGGGAGGCAGTCTTGGGTGTGATGGACCGTTTGGTTTTGAGCGACGCGGCATGGGAGCGGATGGCGCCGCTGATCATAGGTCGACCTGACCAGAAAGGCTCCACCGGGCGCGACAATCGGATGTTCGTGGAAGGTGTGCTGTGGATCGTGCGTACGGGCTCTCCCTGGCGTGACTTTCCGGAGGCGTTTGGGGATTGGAACAGCGTGTTCCGGCGCTTCAGTCGATGGAGCATCAAGGGTGTTTGGTGGCGTATCTTCGAGGCGATGTCCGATGATCCGGACTTCGAATATCTGATCGTCGATTCCACCATCGTCCGGGCGCATCAGCACGCCGCCTGGTCGAAAAAAGGGGGTCTGAAGATCAAGCGCTCGGCCGCTCGCGCGGTGGCCTGAGCACCAAGATACATATGGCCGTTCGCGGCTTGGGATGTCCTGTGCGGTTCACGCTTACCGCAGGTCAGAAGGGCGATGCACCGCAAACCGCCGCATTGATCGAGGGATTACCCGCCGAGATCGTCATGGCCGATACGGCCTATGACGCCGATCATTTGCGCCAAGCCATCGCCGCCAAGGGAGCGCTCGCCGTCATTCCCAACAACCCGTCCCGCGCGCTCAAATATCCGCTTGACAAGCATCTCTATGCTCAGCGCCTTCTCGTGGAATGCTGCTTCTCAAAACTCAAGCAGTTCCGCCGCGTCGCAGCCCGCTTCGAAAAGACCGCCCGAAATTACCGGGCCGTCGTCACTCTCGCATGGATGCGATAAGTGTCCACACCACCTAGTCCGCTGGCAGTTCGGCTTAATATACGTCTGGGTACAAAAGCGCTGCCAAGGCAGTCAGCAGTAGGTAGGTCAATAGGTAGAGAATCTCGAACCCTGTCTCGAACCCTGCTGCGTACAGGATGCCGATGGGGCCAAGGAACAAACACAGTACCGTTGCGATCACCGCGAACCC
>Ga0210408_10001803_pt1 | contig 21676 bp, 20 predicted proteins | sample IncBWH4MmetaG_FD_155471 | JGI IMG/M metagenome (GOLD analysis project Ga0210408, IMG submission 155471) | Forest soil microbial communities from Barre Woods Harvard Forest LTER site, Petersham, Massachusetts, United States - Inc-BW-H-4-M | ecosystem: Environmental > Terrestrial > Soil >...
GGCTGTCAGAACCAGGGCGGCCATCCCGATGAGACGATCCATGACAACCGTAAGAATCGCCTCTTTTTTCTTATCTGGAAACTCACGCATTAAATAATACAGTCGGGCAAAATCCCCGCCGGTATACCCAGGCATGAAGAGGTTAAAAAACAGTCCGACGAAAAAAAGCATAATCGAGCGGCGCCAGCTCATATACATCCCTTGAACGCGCATCAAAATCTGCCAACGCACGATATTCGCGACCTCACCGACCAACGCCACTGGTAGACCAATCAGGAGCCACGTGCTATCGGCTCCGCTGATGGCGTTCGCCATCTGGGCACGCTTTTGCGGGCTGTGAAAAAGCCAGATCAGGATAGCAATTGTGAATACTGCTTGGAACGTGCGGATGATCGCTTTGTTCATCGGGAAGGATAGGCTCCGGTGAAAGACACTAGCCTGCATCGCTCACAAATCTTACAGATTTGTGAGCGATGCGGGGCTGCGTCAGCAGAATTCTCCGGCTACGTAAGCGAAAGCTCCAGCTTTTGCCTCTTTATTTTGCCTCCTCATCAAGAACGCCAAAAGCTGGAGCCTTCTAACCCGCAATGAGCTCGTCGCTTCGACATTGGCGTGATTTTTGCCGGTTAGCACCTTGGAGAGCATCCAGTCGTTTACGCAAAGCGAGAGGGAAATCAACGGAAGAGTGTTGTAATGGTTCGCTACCGATAGCAATGCGCCCACAATTCCTGTCGGCACCGTTTCCTTGCAGACGTTCTTCACGCGGTGCAAAGTGCGGCGCGCATGAAAGTCATCGATCTACACGAGGACCAGACCGGCCAATGGAAAAGCCTTTTGAGCCGCCGGTATACCCCGGAAGCGAAGTTAGTCACCCAGGTCTCAACGATTCTTTCGGAAGTGCAGCTGCGTGGGGATCAGGCTCTGGTCGAATTTGCGCAACGATTTGATCATACCGATTTGAAGCCGCAGGAACTGACGGTCACAGAAATCGAAATGCAGACCGCGCTGGGGTTGATAAAACCTGAACTGGTCGATGCTTTGCAAACAGCGCAAAGGAACGTCCGGGACTTTGCGTTACGGGGCATGCGCGCTGATTGGACGTGCAGAAATACCCAAGGAGCTGAAGTTGGCGAACGCTTCGATCCGTTCCGGAGAGTCGGGATTTATGTGCCGGCTGGGACTGCTCCTTTGGTGTCTACTGCTATCATGACGGTATCGCTGGCTCGTGTTGCCGGCGTTTCCAATATTGTCGTCACTTCTCCAGTCGGTTCAGATAAAGCGATGAATCCCGCGCTCCTGACAGCTCTTCAACTGGCGGGTGCGACCGAGATTTACAAGGTTGGCGGCGCTCACGCCATTGCGGCCTTGGCTTTTGGTACCGAGACGATCCAGCCCGTCTCCAAGGTCTTCGGCCCCGGAAACGCCTATGTCACAGAGGCGAAAAGACAAGTTTTCGGTTTTGTGGCCGTCGACCTGGTTCCGGGTCCAAGCGAAATTCTGGTGATCGCGGACGACACGGCGAACCCGCGTTGGGTTGCCGCCGATCTCCTTGCGCAGGCCGAGCACGGCCACGGAAGCGTGATCTGCCTCGTTGCTCTGGACCGTGCGGTGCTTGAAAATGTGCAACGCGAGATCGCCCGACAGATACAAGCTCTGACGCGACGAATATATTTAAGTGAAGTCTTGGAAAAGAACGCTTTCCTCGTCCTGACAAAAGACGAAGAGCAGGCCATAGAGATCGCCAACGAATTCGCCCCTGAGCACCTTTCGTTGGTAACCCGGCACAGCGAAAAGATGGCCGGAGCGATATTTACTGCTGGAGCTATTTTCATCGGCAATTATTCGCCGGTTGCCGCAGGTGATTTCCTGGCTGGACCCAGCCACGAGCTTCCAACGGGCGGTGCGGCCAAATCGTTTAGCGGGTTGACCGTTGACCAGTTCCAGCGCCGGACAAGCATCGTCCGATACGACAAGGAAGCTCTTAGCAAATCGGTCTCGATCCTCTCACAGTTCAGCGATGTTGAACAGTTAGACGCGCACGGAAAATCGGTTTCGATTCGTTTCGAATGAGGACCATGCCATGGCGCGGAAAACGCGAAATCGTCCACTTTGGCTGCGGGCGGGTATCCTGATCATTATTCTTATCGCCCTCATTCCCGTCCTGGAGGTTCTCTACGTCCGCTTTTTCAATCCGCCAATTACCACCCTCATGATCCTTCGCCGTATTGAGGCGATGACTACGAAGCGATATCGGGGTGACATTTACTATCGATGGATTCCGCTCGACCGGGTTCCCGAGGACTTTCTGGATGGAGTCTGGCAAATGGAGGATAGCCGGTTTTTCAGTCACGATGGCTTTGATTGGATCGAGATGGAGGTGGCGATCCAGCGGGCTAAGCGTCAGCACCAACCGGTGCGGGGTGTCTCTACAATCTCCAATCAGTGCGCGCGCTCACTGTTTCTCTGGCAGGGAAGATCCTGGATTCGGAAGGGGGTGGAAGCCTACTTCACGTTCCTGATGGAGCACCTGTTGACCAAGCAACGGATCATGGAGTTGTACGTGAATATCATCGAGCTCGGTGACGGAATCTACGGGATCGAAGAGGCCGCGCAACATTACTATCACGTTACGGCGAAACAGTTGAGTCGTTCTGAATGCGCAATGTTAGCTGCGATGCTCCCGTTCCCAAGAGGTTGGGATCCTCACAATCCGAGTCCAAGGCTTCGAGCCCGCTACTCTTTGGTGATGCATCGCATGAATGCCGCAGGCCCAATTGAAAAAAAGTTAGAAATGCATTGAGTGTAAGCGAAGGCTCCAGCCTTTGCCCATTTGGTGTCCGCCACCGAGGCAAAGGCTGGAGCCTTCGCTTACTTCTTAATGCGAGCGCCTGCGCCTCTTGAATTTCAGTTGTGCCAGCGAACGAGCAATTGCGCGCTCAATCTCCGCAACCTCTTCGGAATTGAGATCCTTATCGCGGACCCTCGCCTCCGCCCGTTTCATCGCTTCTTCGGCCGCCTGTTCGTCAATTTCCGTGTCGGCCATTGCCATGTCCGTGAGGATTGAAACGTGGGTCTGGGAAACCTCCACGAAACCTGTCCCGACGACCAGATCTGTTTCCTTTCCCCCCTGCAGAATTCGAACTTCCCCTGGCAGAAGCTGAGTCATCAGTGGAACGTGCATCGGCAAAATGCCCAACTCGCCCTCAACGCCGGGGAGCACTACCATATCCACCTCGCCCGAGAAAGTTTTTGCTTCCGGGGTGACGATTTCCAGGATTAGCTTTGCCATGGCAGACTATTCCTGGGTTTCGCGCACCTCGTCGATGCCACCTTTCATGTAGAAATTCTGCTCAGAAATATCGTCATGTTTACCGTCGAGGATCTCTTTAAATCCGCGAATTGTCTCGGAGGTAGTTACGTACTTTCCTGCTTTGCCGGTAAAAACTTCCGCAACATGGAACGGTTGGCTCAGGAAACGCTGAATCTTCCGGGCACGGTAGACGGCCAGCTTGTCTTCGGGGCTTAATTCATCCATACCCAGAATAGAAATGATATCCTGGAGATCCTTGTAGCGCTGCAAGACACGTTGCACTCCGCGGGCGACATTGTAGTGCTCCTCCCCCACTACTTCCGGCGCAAGCGATTTTGACGTGGAACCTAGCGGGTCAACCGCGGGATAAATTCCAAGCTCAGCGATCGAACGTTCCAACACGATCGTCGAATCCAAGTGTGCGAACGTGTTCGCTGGCGCTGGGTCGGTCAAATCGTCTGCAGGAACGTAGACTGCCTGGAAGGAGGTGATTGAGCCCTTGTTGGTCGAGGTAATTCGCTCTTGAAGGTCGCCCATTTCAGACGCCAGCGTCGGTTGGTACCCCACAGCGGATGGAGTTCGCCCGAGGAGCGCTGAGACCTCCGAGCCGGCCTGAGAGAACCGGAAGATGTTATCGATGAAAAGCAGGACATCCTGATTTTTCTCGTCTCGAAAGTATTCAGCCATCGCTAACGCCGCCAACCCCACCCTCAGGCGAGCGCCCGGTGGTTCGTTCATTTGACCGTACACCAGCGCCACCTTCGACTTGCCTAACTCTTTTTGATTAATGACCCCCGCTTCGGACATCTCGGTGTAGAGATCGTTCCCTTCTCGAGTCCTCTCACCCACTCCGGCAAAAACTGAATAACCACCATGGCCCTTCGCAATATTGTTGATCAGTTCCATGATGACCACGGTCTTACCCACTCCTGCACCGCCGAACGCGCCAACCTTTCCGCCTTTGGAGAATGGACAAATCAAGTCGATGACTTTAATACCCGTTTCAAGAATGCTCGCGCTGGTATCCTGCTCCAAAAGGCTCGGCGCCTTGCGGTGGATCGGATATCTCTTCTCAAACACCACCGGCCCGCGCTCATCTACTGGATCACCAGTCACGTTGAAAACGCGACCGAGAATTCCTTCCCCGACAGGTACCGAGATCGGGGCCGCGGTATTCGTAATCGCCATCCCGCGCTTGAGCCCCTCTGTCGACGACATCGCGATTGCGCGGACCCAACCGCCTCCCAGATGCTGCTGGACTTCCAGAGTCAGCTTTTTCGCCGGCGACCCATCAATCTCAAAGTCGATTTCTAACGCGTCATAGATACCGGGCAGCACACCGGTTTCGCTGAAATCTGCATCCACAACGGGGCCAATGACTTGGACAATAGTACCTGTATTCATATGAGGATTATCCGACAGCGAGCTGCGCCGTCGTAATTTCAAGAAGCTCTGTCGTGATGTTTGCCTGCCGGACCTTGTTGTATTCGAGAGTTAGGTCTTTGATCAATTCCTTGGCGTTATCTGTGGCGTTCTTCATCGCAACCATTCGAGCGCTATGCTCAGATGCCCGGGCGTCGAGTGCCATTTGAAATAGCTGGAATGCGAGATAGTGAGGGAGTATCGCGTCAAGAACGCTCTGTTCGTCGGGTTCAAACAAATATTCTCCTGGCCCTTGCGGCCCCTTGATCCCGAGTTCCTCCACCGGAATTGGCAGTAATGCTCTCAACACTGGTTGCTGTACGAGCGTATTGACAAATTTCGAGTACAACACTCGCACTTGGTCGACCTCGCCCGAAATGAACTTATCGGAAACGAACTTTGCGATCGGACGAATCTCGGAGAATTCAATGGTATCCTTCAAAGCGAAGTCGGCTGTCAAATTTCGCCTCGTCCGAGTGATGAACTGGACCGCTTTCCTTCCACTAACGGCAAATTCACTCTTTTCTCGGTCGACTTCACCAAGTTCCCGAAAAAGATTCGCATTTAAAGGACCGCAGAGTCCTTTGTCAGTCGAAAAGATTAAGATCAACTCGTTCTGAACCGGCCGAACCGCCAAAAGCTCGTGGTCACCCGGATCGACACGACCCTTCACTGCGGCCAAGACCCGCGCCAGCATTTCCTGATATGGTCGGCCGGCAATCGCCGCAGCTTGAGCCTTCCGCATCTTTGAGGCGGCAACCATCTGCATGGCTTTGGTGATCTGAGCCGTGTTTTTCACCGACTTGATCCGTCGGCGCAGATCGAGAGTGCTGGGCATCGGAATTACCTACGGTTTGTAAGAACCTTTGAATTCCTTGATCGCACCGTGGAGTTTCTCCTCCAGTTCCTTGTCGATCGCGAGCTTCTCCAGAATGGCCGCCAAAATATCTTCTTTCCGCGTCTGGAAATACTCGATCAGCTTGTGTTGGCAATCCTTTATCTTGTCGACAGCGACATCGTCAAAATATCCCTTTTGCATTGCGAAGAGGATTACCACCTCCAGATCAACCGCATACGGATTGTACTGCACCTGTTTGAACAGCTCGACAATGCGTTGGCCGCGCTCGAGCTTTTTCCGCGTGCCGGCATCCACGTCGGAACCGAACTGAGCAAATGCCTGGAGATCCCGGAACTGAGCAAGATCCAGCTTCGTGGATCCGGCCACTTGTTTGATTGCCTTGATTTGTGCAGCAGAGCCAACGCGACTCACCGAAATACCAACAGAAATTGCCGGGCGCACGCCTTGATAAAATAAATCAGTCTCGAGATAAATCTGTCCGTCTGTGATCGAGATGACGTTGGTCGGAATATAAGCCGACACATCCCCTGCCTGGGTCTCAATGACCGGAAGCGCAGTCAAGGATCCGCCACCATTTTTCTCGTTAAGACGAGCGCTGCGCTCCAGCAAACGGGAGTGGAGATAAAATACGTCACCCGGATACGCTTCACGTCCGGAAGGCCGCTTCAGAATCAGTGACACCTGGCGATAGGCTGCCGCGTGCTTGGTCAGGTCATCGAAGACGATCAGTGCGTCCATCCCGTTGTCCATAAACCATTCTCCCATCGCAGCTCCGGAATATGGCGCAAGATACAGGTTGGTCGCGCTCTCAGAAGCCGGCGCCGAAACCACTATGGTGTAAGGCAGCGCTCCGGCCTTCTCGAGTATGTCGACCGTTCGCGCAATACTCATGTTCTTCTGCCCAACGCCGACGTAGATGCAGTAGAGCGGTTTGTGGTTTTTAATCTTTCCCTCTTCGGCGGCTCTGTTCAGGCGAGCTTGATTGATGATGGTGTCGATAGCGATCGTAGTCTTTCCAGTAGCACGATCCCCGATGATCAATTCCCGCTGCCCGCGTCCGATCGGAATCATTGCATCGATCGGCAGAATCCCAGTCTGGACAGGTACTGAAACGCTCCTGCGTTTAATGATGCCCGGAGCAATCTTCTCTACCGGATAGGTCAGATCGGATTTTACTGGGCCTTTACCGTCAATTGGCTGACCCAAAGCGTCCACAACCCTGCCAAGCAGCCCTTTTCCAACAGGAACAGAGAGCAATCTTCCTGTGGTCCGAACCTCGGTACCTTCCCTAACCTCAGTGTAGTCTCCGACAATAATGGCACCCACCTCGGTCTCTTCCAGGTTTAACGCGATTCCATAAAGACCTCCGGGAAACTCGATCATCTCGTTGAGCATCACGCCGCTCAAGCCCTCGATCTTCGCAACGCCGTCGCCGCTTTCTCGAACTGTGCCGACATTCGAACGAGTGGTGTCGGTTTTTAGCCCGGAAATCGTCGCTTCAAGTTCCTGCAGAATAGTATTCATGATTCGATCGTCAAAGTTGTTGCTGAAGCTGATTCAGACGGTTCTTGACAGATCCATCCCACACGTCATTCCCTATCTTGATCCGGAGACCACCCAGGAGTTCGGGATTGGTTCGAAATTCAGTCGTTAAATCTTCTCCGTACCGGGCTCTCAAATTTGCCACGATTTGGTCCCCAACAGACCTATTCAGTGGAGTTGCACTTTCGATTACCGCATGCCGTTTCTCCACTTCGAGGTGGAGCAAATGCTGGTAGTCCTTCAGTACGTCGACATAGTGACGCGGTTTCCTAGCTATGACAGATTGAACCATCTCCGTAATCTTCTCCTCATCCAATTTGTTTGAAGTAAAACTATGCCGTAACATCTCGCGAGTGATCTGCCGGGCTTGTTTCCTGGTTTTCATTCGTCTGTGACGGGATTATGCGGCAATCTGACGTAACGTCTCCTCGTTTATCCGCTGATGGTCTTGGGGGGTCAGCACCTTACCCGTAACCCGGACCGTTGTGTCAACTACCAGCCGACCAAGTTCCTGTTTCAATTCAGCCATGATGCGTTCCCTCTCCAAAGCCATCGCTTCTTGGGCCTTCAGAGTTATTTGCTCAGCAGCTGCAATGGCTTCCTGACGTTTTTGCTCCGCGAGACGGTCGCCACCGGCGCGCACCTCCTCGATCAGTCGTTGCGCATCCGCGTTGGCTTTCGCAAGGATCTCTTCGTATTTTGCCTGGGCCTCGGCCAACTGTCTTTTGATGTTTTCGGCATTGATTTGGCCCTCTTCAATCCGGCGGCGCCGCTCTTCCAGCATCGCTATAACAGGCTTAAAAGCGTATGTCTTCAGAACAAAATAGACGATCGCAAACAGTATGACCTGAGCAATGAAATTAGACCAATCAACCCCAAACTGATGAGCTACATTACTTAACGCGTCCATAGATAAACTGAGTCGACAAGGGTTGTCTTTCTTTCAGGGAAAGGATGAAACTGCAAGGAGTTTCTGCCTTGCAGTCTCCACAATCTTTCGCCGTTATTACTTGAATGCAATAACCAATCCGTATATTGCAATCGCTTCTGCCAGCGCCATACCGATGATCGCCATCGTCAGGATGCTACCAAATGCGCTCGGATTCCGGCCCACCGCTTCGGCAGCCTTGCCTCCCACTAGCCCGACACCCACGCCTGCACCCAACCCGGCAAAGGCCAAGGGCAAAAACTGTCCGAAACTCCCAGCATCAGCAGCCAACATTGGAAGAGTTTCCAACATGATTATTTCCTTTCGTTTTTTTTTCGCTTTTCTCGTTCCCGCCGCCCACGCGTAGCATGGTCTCGCCGGGAAAATTTTCAGTGCGCTCTCTCTCCCTCCTCATGTTCAGTTGAGAGCTTGATGTAGACAGCGCAAAGCATCGCAAAAACGAAAGCCTGGAGTAAGCCCACCAACAGCTCGAGGAAGTAAAACGGAAGCGGAAACAGGATTGAACAGAGCCAGTTCAGCGGGACTGGTAGACTGGCGCTCAGGGCCGACATCGTGTGCAACAGCGTCTCTCCGGCGTACATATTTCCAAACAATCGGAATGAGAGCGAAACAGGGCGGATGGCGATCGACACCATCTCGATGACCCCGACAAAAGCGAAGAGCGGCAACAAAACGACCCAGAGAGCCCCTTTCAGACCCCCCTTCGGCGCGAAGTTCTCCTTCAGAAACCCGATCACCCCGACCTCCTGAATGGTCCAGAGCAGCCACCAGGCCATGAAGAAAAGTGCCATGCCCAGCGTCATGTTGAGGTCGGCGTTAGCCGGCCGCAACAGAGGTTGAATCACATCTGTCCCCGTTCTAATCCAAATCGTGCCGACCCCCGGTATCAATCCAAACCAGTTCGCGGTAAGGATAAAAATAAATTGGGTCGCAATCAGGGGAAAAACCTTGGGAATCATATGTTTACCCACGATCCCCTCGAAGGTGATGTAAAGGGTCTCGACCAGCGCCTCAAACAGATTCTGTATACGGTCGGGCATCAAGGTCATTTTCGCAGTCGAGCGGCGCGCCCATATCACCACTAGTACAGTCACAATGATCGTGACCAACACCGAGTTCGTAAACCAGGGAATGCTCGGGAACAGGGGATTAGCCGTAACCGTTGGTGATTCCGCGGCCAGTAGATATGTCAGTTCCATAGGCATATCGCCCTACAGGCATAAGGACACTTCTCCCCCGCTCAAGCGAAAGGGAGCAAGCCGACCGAAGGACTAGAGGGTGAACCCCTTATACAAGCAACGCATATTGCGACATGCAAGTTGATTTGTGAAATTTTTCACAAAGTCAGGCCGCTGCGCGGTGTTTTGAGTTTTGAGTTTTGAGTTTTGAGTGTTGCGGGCCCCAAGCCAAGTGAATCGATCGATCACAAACAGGCGCGCAAAACCCAAAACTCAAAACCCAAAACTACCTTGCGCCCCCTGAACAGGTCGCGTATCGGCTCAAAGTGGACCGGCAGTTGGGCTATCTCTTCGAGCGATTCCCGGCATTTACCCAGACGTTTTGTGCCCGTGAACTCTCCGAACTCTACCGCCAAGGGACTACACCGCCGGTCTTTTCCATCCGGCGCCCTGCCGAAGACCGGCCGTCGAACATCGCGCTAGAAGATATTCTCATCTATTACCTTCCCGACACGAACGGCCTGGAATTCAAAATCAGGACGAAGCTCATCTCTCCTCGACTCAGAGATCTCTGGTCAGGTTCCGGCGACATCAGGGACAAGGGGCGATTTCGTGAAGCAGTGTATCTGGGATCCAAGTTGAGGAAGGCACAAGTGTCGCATTTACACGTCCATTTCGCCGGTTTGGCTTCACGAACCGCTTGGTGGATAAAGCGTCTTTTCGGCATCACCTACAGTTTCACCGGGCATGCCAACGACATATTCTGTCCTAAGCCCGACCAACGTGTCACTCTCAGCGATGTCGTCAGCGAAGCTTTGTTCATTGTGACCGTCAGTGATTTCAGCGCGAATTGGCTCCGCCGGGGCTTTCCCGAAGCTGCGGACAAAGTCTATCGAGTCTACAACGGCTTGGACTTATCAATTTTTAAGCCGGCGTCTCCAGGAGCTAAACCGGTGCGACTGCTGTCCATTGGCCGCCTTATTGAAAAGAAAGGATTCGCATTTTTGGTCGAAGCCTGCCATCTGCTTCATTCCTCCGGCATCGACTTTGTGTGCGAGATCGTCGGCGAGGGACCGGAGCGAAGTCGCCTGGAGGAATTGATAAAAGGTTATCAACTGTCGGATAAGATTCGACTAACGGGTTCGATGCCTCAAACCGATATCGTGGACCTCCTGGCGCGGAGTTCCATCTTTGTCTTTCCTGCAATCCACGATAGTTCCGGCGATAGCGACAATCTGCCAACGGTTCTAATTGAAGCCCTGGCAAGCAATCTGCCCGTTATCGCAACGGGAATCGCAGGGATTCCGGAAATTGTTCAGCACAACGAAAATGGCATCCTGGTCCAGGAGAAGGATGCGGCTCAATTGGCAAACGCTATCCGGGTTCTGGCCTCCAATCAGGGTTTGCTTGAACAATTCGGAAGCATCTCGCGGGAGATTGCTGCTGAAAAATTTTCTCTCCCGAACACGGTCGGCGAATTAAAGAGCCTATTCAGTCGATTTAATCTAGTGCATCAAGTCTGATCGGTCACCGCTCGGCCGCCGGCGCAGGTAGGGACGCGCTCCCGCTTGATCCGCGTCAGCGCGTCCGATGGTCGTGTCCGCTGTACCGCCTCCGATGGTCGATGCACTCCGGCGCGTCCGGCGTCGCAGGTCTGGAACCCGTCTGTGGACGTGCTGCGCCGGACGCGCCGGACCGTGTATACGATCAGAGGCGCTGCACCGGGTGTTAACCTTCGGACGTCTTGCCGCGGATCGCGCGGGAGCGCGTCCCTACCATCGCCTTCATCTCCAAAAGGCAGCGGAATTTTCCGGCGTAGCCGGTGAGTTCCGCTGCCACAACCGTGAATCGCTTCTTTCCGTCTTTACAACTGGACTGTTATCGAATCTGAGATAGTGACGATGAATGCGCTAATCTTGGCGGCAGGTTACGCGACTCGGCTGTATCCCTTGACACTGAACAAGGCAAAGCCTCTTTTGGAGGTGGCGGGCAAACCAATCATTGAATGGGTCGTGGATCAATTGGCAGCCATTCCAGCCCTTCAGTCTGTTTACGTGGTGACCAACGAGAAGTTCGCTTCTGACTTTGCAGCATGGACCCAGACCTACCGATCAACGCACGACAAACCCGATTTCACTGTCGTCAACGACGGTTCCACCTCCGACGCGGATAAGCGCGGAGCGATAGGTGACATCCATTTTGTTCTTCGCACCAAGAATATCTACAAAAACGATCTTCTGGTCGTTGCCGGTGATAACCTTTTCAGCGAACCGCTTAACGACTTCGCAGAATTTTCCGAAGAACATCCGGCCACGCTTGGTGTCTACGACGTAAAAAGCCTCGACCAGGCAAAGAAATACAATCAATTGACCACAAACCCAGTCGGTATCTTGACTGATTTCGAAGAGAAACCCCTAGATCCAGCGAGTACGATTTGCGGAATCGCTCTTTACTACTTTACGCCCGAAGCTCTTCATTTGCTTGATTTATACTTACAGGAGGGGAACAACCCGGACCAACCAGGCCGTTTTGTCCAATGGCTGTACAAGAAGCTGGATGTGTTTACTTTCCCGATCCGAGGCCTTTGGTACGACATCGGAAGTCACGAGACGCTGAGAGAAGCTAACGTTCTCTTTGGAAATCTTTGACGGAGCCGGGCACGCCTCGGACGGAACCTCGTCTTGGCGCGCTAGGTCTCCGTCCGAGCCGCGCCCGGCTCCGTCAAAGATTTCCCAGGCAATTTGTGGTTGATTTCCTCGAGAGTCGTTCTTTAATCCCTAGCTATGTCTAACGAAAGCAAAGCAAAAAGCGCATTCATGAAGCCGGTCCAGCCGGATGATGCGCTTGCGAAGATTGTTGGTGCGAGTCCTATCCCGAGGACCGAACTCACCAAAAAGCTTTGGGAATACATCAAGAAGAATAACCTTCAGGACAAAAAACTCATCAAAGCGGATGCAGCTCTTGAGGCTGTTTTTAATGGGAAGAAAGAAGTTGACATGTTCGAACTCACGCGATTGGTGAACACCCATATCGTAAAATAGGACTCTGCCAGCGGACCTTGGCCTCGACCTGGAGATCGCTCACTACACCAGGTATGCTGGTCAAGCTAAGTCGTGGCCTCATTAACCAAAAAACTTACGGTGGCGATCGCATTCCTGATCGGACTAGCGATAGCTTCCTATTTTTTTCCAGTTGTTCCCGCCCTGCGAAATCTCTGCGGCTGGGTGGGCGGTCTTGGTCCTTTGGGCATCTTCCTGGTCGCCCTCTTTCTGGGTATCGGATCGCTATTCTTCCTCCCGGCCAGTCCGTTTATTATAACTGGATCGGCGGTTTTTGGGTTTCCGCTCGGCCTTGTGGGTGCGCTTACTGGCGTCGCTCTGGGGGCCGCCGGTGGTTTCTGTTTGTCGCGCTGGTTCTTGCGCAAAGAGGTCTCTGCGCACTTCAGAAAGCATGCGACCTTCCGCGCTATAGATTTGGCGATTGAAAAGGAGGGATGGAAAATCGTAATTCTGCTTCGCCTCTGCCCTATTCCATTCGGATTGGCCAATTATCTCTATGGCCTGACCGCGGTTCGTTTTCGACCGTACTTGATCGCGACGATGCTGGGGGGATTGCCAAGTACCTTGCTGTTTTGCCAGCTCGGTAGTGAGGGGAAAGCCGGGTTGGACGCCCTTTCCTCTGGGCACCTCGGTCGCAGCACCGGCGAACTTGTGGTCCTTGGCCTCAGCATGGTGGCCACCGTTTTCGCAATTGTTTTGATACCCCTCTTTGCCCGCAGGGCTGTCGCCAAATACACGCAGGTCTCGCTCCCTTCGTCGGCATCCTTGTAAGCGAAAGCTCCAGCTTTTGCCCGCCGTAACCGAAAGCTCCAGCTTTTGCTCTGTGACCCTTCCTTCGTGTGGCGCGGTAGGGTTGCGCTCCCGCGCGACCGGCGTTGCACGTCTGGAAAACTCTTTTTCTGATTGCGCCCCGCAACTCTTTGTCGTGAATTTTCTTTTTGTTCACGTTCTGTCGACGTGCAACGCCGGACGCGCGGGAGCGCATCCCTACCGCGCCACTAAACTAAAACTCGTACTCCTTTCCCGGCTCAGGGATTACCACCTGAGTTCCGGGCATTTCCTGCGCAATTTTTGCCTGAAACCAACTAACAGCCGGCGGATCCCCATGCACTAAGATCACAACCCGGGGTAACAACTTCCGGATATAGTCGAAAAGGAGCTCACGCGGCGCGTGCGCACTAAAGTCAAATTCACGAACCTGACAGGCAAGCTTCTGGCTCGGGAGCGCCTCGTCGAGTTGAACCAAATCACCAGGCTGGGCCGCTTTCAAACGGCCGCCCGGGGAGTCGGGATCGGCATAGCCCACGAAAAAGACCGACTGTTTGGCATCGGAAAGGAAGCGCTCGGCGAGCTGGTTAGATAATGTCTTTTCTGTCATCATGCCGCTGGAGAGAGCGTAAATCCGTCTGCGCCTGATCTGCGTTGTTTGAATATCTCGACTGCTCAGCACATGCGGCCCGATCGAATCCAGAATTTGCAGCCCCGCGTAATGCCTTTGCCCGAGAGAAGCCAACTGATCATGCAATATCGTGATTTTCGTGCTCAAACCACCGATGTAAATCGGGACATCCTTCAGTTCGCCTTGGCGCTTAAACAGATGCAGCATTGTCAGAATTTCCTGGGTCTTCCCAAGCGCGAAAACCGGCACCAGGACCGAACCACCTTTATCAAAAGCCTCTTCGATGGCCGCCAGAAATCGGCGCTCCTCGTTTTGCCGAGAATAGGCCGAACCAAGGGCTCGATCCCCGCGCGTTGTCTCGATGATGAGAACGTCTACATCACCTTCCGGAAAATCAGCGCTCCGCATCAGAGTCTGGTCCAGGAAGTTCACATCACCGGTGTAAAAAATCTTTTTCCCCTCCGCCCGGAAGAGAATGCCTGCTGATCCGAGGATGTGGCCCGACTCATAGGTCTCAAAAGTGAGCTCGTGATCGGGTTTTGGTACGCGCTCTCCTTCGACCGTCCAATACTGGCCAAACCCTACGCTCTGCCAAAGCTCAGAGGCCCGGTCCGCCTCGCGATGAGTAAAAAGAGGGTAGGTTCGAATCCCAAGCTCATCCCGCTGACGCGCCATTACATTGACGGAATTATGTAACATGATATCTGACAGCTTTGCCGTGGCGTGTGTCATGAAAACTCTTGCTTGCGGTTGCCGGCGCATCAGCACCGGTAGAGAACCGATATGATCCTGGTGAGCGTGCGAGATTACGATCGCATCCAGCGAACCATCCCCAACTAGTTTATACAACGGAAGTGCCGCATCGCCCTCTTGCTTTGGATGCAATCCTGCGTCGAGCACTACTTTCTTGCCATCCAGCTCCAGAAAGTAGGAATTGGCACCGATCTCCGTTTGCCGGGTCAAGTTTATAAATCGCATTCTCTTCTCTGTCAGAGTCTAAATTCGCTGAAACCTGGTATTTGACGCCACGTCTCCAAATCTAGTTAATTCGGACCGGAAACCAAATTCTACGTGCTAAGGTTTTAAAATGCTGTCTCCGCTCGCACCCAGTCGGTGGAATTTCGATGCCGCTGCCCATCTTACCGTACGCGCCGGTTTCGGCGGGCGTCCCGATGAAATTCAGAAAATTCAGGCCCTCGGACTGGAAAGAGCAGTCGACATGTTGGTCGACGCGACGCCGGACCACTATCCACCACCCGCGTGGGCTGATCCACACGATCAGGACGAGTTGCGACTACAAGTTCAGGAAGCTCTCACCCCTGAACAAAAGCAGTTGGCACAAAAACTCCTGAACGAGCAATTCAGAAACGAGATGAAAGATCTTACTCGTTGGTGGATTACTCGAATGGTCAACACGCCGTCCCCTTTCATTGAAAAGATGACGCTGTTCTGGCACGGCCATTTTGCTACCAGCGGCCTGAAAGTGAGACCGGCATTCAAAATGTGGCTTCAGAACGAAACACTCCGAAGGAATGCGTTGGGCAATTTTAGCACTCTCGTGAAGTCAATTTCGCGCGATCCTGCGATGATGGTCTGGTTGGATGTTGCGCAGAGTAAAAAAGAAAATCCAAACGAGAATTTTGCCCGCGAAATCATGGAACTTTTCACTCTTGGCGAAGGTCACTATACCGAGTCCGACGTCAAAGAAGCAGCCCGAGCTTTTACTGGGTACAGAATCAACGGACCGGATCAATCGTTTAAGTTTGCCCAACAGCAGTTCGATTCCGGACTGAAGAACTTCATGGGAAAAACCGGTCCTTGGAACGGTGATCAAATCGTCGATATCATCGTCTCTCAGCCGCAGTGTGCGCGCCTCATTGGAGCCAAGATCTGGAAATTCTTTGCCTACGACGTTCCGGAACCGAACCTGGTCGACGCACTCGCAAGTGAATTGCGGAACGGCCGCTACGAACTTCGTCCGTTTTTGAAACATTTGTTCTCGTCCGAAGAATTTTACAGCTCCCAAAGCCGCGATTCGCAAATTAAGAGCCCGGTTCAGCTCTTGGTGCAAGCTCTGCGGACGCTGCCGATTCCGTTGCCGGACTCGAGTGTACTCGAGTTCGCCCTTCGTCAGATGGGGCAGGTCCCTTTTTTCCCTCCTAACGTTAAAGGATGGGACGGCGGCAAGAGTTGGATCAACACGGCGACCCTTACCTTCCGCTATAAGCTTGCCCGCCAGTTAGTCGAAGGCGTCGACCCCCAGGAAATTGGGATGCCGAAACCGCCGGCCATGGAGATGACTGCACCACGACCCACTATGACGCCACCTTTGTTAGTCGCCCAAATCGTCTCCGCGGAAGATCGACAACAACCGGATACCCTGGTTGAAAAGCTTTTCGTTCGGACGTTCCAATGCAATCCACGGATCGAACTGATGAACAAATTCGGAGACTTCATGTCGACCCGCAAGGTGCCGCTGGATGATAACGCAATTCGGGATCTGCTGGTATTGATGATGACCACCCCAAACTACCAAGTAACCTAGTAAATAAGTGACCTAATAAATTATGGAGCAGGATATAGATGTACTAACCAGAAGAGCCTTCTTGCGTACCTCCCTTCTGGGTGCTGCTTTGAGTTGGACTATACCCGTTTTTCTTGAGCGAACCTTTATAACCCTGAATGCTCAGGCCGCCGATTCTTCGATTCAGACGATAACCGGAAAGGATCATCCAATCCTTGTCGTCCTCCAATTGGCAGGAGGAAACGATGGGCTCAATACGATTATACCTTTTGAAGATGATCTTTATTTTAGGGCGCGCCCGACCCTCGGGATCCCCAAGGGACAGGTCGTTGCCCTCGATAATTTTGTTGGATTAAATCCAAGTCTCGCTCCGTTAAAGGGCCTTTATGACAACGGAAATCTCGCAATAATCCAGGGCGTCGGTTATCCGAACCCAAATCGTTCCCACTTCAGATCGACCGAAATTTGGCAGACTGCATCTGACCCGCAGCAAACCCTCACAAAAGGATGGATAGGCCGGTACTTCGACAATTGTTGCAATGGCGCAGACCCGACCGTCGGCGTGGTCCTCGGTGAACAATTGCCTCAAGCCTTTAGCGCGGCCAATCCAACAGGCGTCGCGATCGGAAGGCCAGGGAATCTCGGATTCGATCGGGAAAACGATCCAGACGAAGCGCGTTTATTCTCGGAATTGAACGGCATGGAGCCCGGCTCCATGTCAGGCGACTCTATCGGAACTTTGTCAGGACCAAACAAATCCGGCATGTCAGCACTTGAGTACTTACAACGCACTGCCCTCGACGCCCAGGTTAGTACCGACAAAATCAAACAAGTACTAAGAGGGACCAAGAACGAAGCCGCCTATCCGAAAAATCAATTAGGTAGTTCTCTATCGTTGATCTCACGCCTCATCGCCGGCGGCCTTCCCACTCGGGTTTATTACGCCAGCCAGGGCGGTTACGATACACATGCCGGGCAGATTAACACTCACAAGCGCTTGTTGAACGACTTAGCCACTTCTCTCGCCGCCTTCTGTGACGACTTAAAAGCAAAAGGTATCTTCGATCGAGTGATCGTCATGACTTTTAGCGAGTTCGGCCGCCGCGTTCACGAAAATGCTAATGGTGGCACAGATCACGGCACCGCCGCTCCAATGTTCGTTTGCGGCGGCGGCGTTAAGCCGGGCTTATACGGTAAACAACCAACCCTCGGCAGCCTGGATGCAGGAGACCTTGTGTATAGCGTTGATTTCCGGTCCGTCTATTCAACGATTCTGTCCCATTGGCTGAAGGCCCCCGCAGCGCAAATTCTCGGCCGCGATTTTCCAAAGCTGAGTTTTGTTTGAACGCGGCAGAGACTCACACAGAGGTCACGAAGGTCAGAAAAAAGGTCACCAAAGGTTTTAATTTAAGGACATTCTCCGGACCGAGCGATTTCTAATTCCACCCAATTTCTTAAATCCCTAAAACCTTCGTGACCGTTTCTCTGACCTTCGTGACCTCTGTGTGAGTCGCCTTCTCAATGCGTGCTGCCTGCCAGACCTGGCGCGTCCCCCTGGTAACCAGTCAACTCCATGTAACCGACTCCATCCACCTGCTTCGCTCCGCGCCACCCCTTGAGCCGGATGCAACCTTCCCAGTAGACTACCGATAGGTCCAGTTCCTGATTCATTACGGGCGGCGCTACTTCCAGTTTAAGGTTCAGTTTTGGAATGCTCAGTCTCCACTCGATCGGATAGGTCGCTTTGCTTGCGGGACTCTCCCAGAACTTCTCAGGTATCAATTGAAAATCATTAATTGCCAGATCGGTAGTTGCGCCATCCGCCGCAATCCACTTCCCACTGGAATGCGAATCGAAGCCGCCGTTTTTGAGACGCATTTGGTAGAGCATAATATCACTACCGTCGGATAATTGGATGGCAAACCAATTCCAACCTGCTTGTTCCGGCGCGAGTTGGTTCGTGGCCCATTCCCGATCAAACCAGGAACTACCTTCAACCAGATAACTTTCGTCGCCGATTTTGATCGTTCCAGAGGTTTTCAATCGCGTAATCGAGTAATAGTAGGACGCATGGCCTTCACCGTCAGCCTTTTGACTCAGCCCATCTTCGCCCTGCAGCACCGCAGGCTTTTCGGGTGTTAGATTCAGTTCGACGGCGTAACCTTTAGTCGCCGCCCTTAGCCGAAAATCGCCGGCAAAATCTAATTCCCAGTTGTCAATCCACGCCAACCTTTTGCCGTCTCCGAAACCAGCCTCACCAAATGCGCCACGGCTGACCCGGCTGTCAAAATAGAACTTGCCTGAACTGACATCCGTAACAGCGAAGTGAGCGAATTTCACGTCGTTCATCACAAATCTCGAGGTGACGGGTTCGCGGTTGCGCGGCGGTCTGTAACCATGCCTGAAGAATGTGACCTGGTAACCAAACGCTCGACCATCGGTCGTTTTCAGGTTTCCGGTAAAATACCACCATTCGGTGCGGAATTGGTAATGAGGAAAATGATCTCGCGGAAAGACTATTCGATAACCTGGGACAGCGACGGCCCATCCCTGATCGTTCGTATTCTCGGCCAAAACTGTTGCCACGACCAGGAACGCGGCAAGAGAGCAGCAGACAACTTTATTCATGCATCCATCCTGATGGAGTCGATTATATTCCCTCGCGAAGCCTGATTCGCGGGCAAGTATCCGGCCGCCGCAGCCGCAATCAAGAGCCAAATAGGTGTCACTAGAATTTGGGCCCAGGGAATCTGAAGGGGAATGGTCCAACCGAAAAACGCCTTGTTGATCACTTCAGTTAAAACGATCGAAAGTACGCCGCCCGTGGCAACACCAAGGAGGAGGGCTGCGACTCCCACGAGGAGTGACTCCCAGATAATCAGTCCGCAAATCTGTCGCCTTGAAACGCCTACCGCCTGCATCGCCCCAATCTCGCGTTCCCGTTCCTTGACCAGCACAGTTAAATTGAGCGCTATGCCTATCACCGCGACGAGCACAGCGATGACTCGAAGCACCTGCGTCACAGCAAAGGTCTGGTTGAACAGGTCCACCACGACCTTACGCAGTGCCCGGTTCGAGTAGAATGAATAATCCCGGGCGTTCGGATATCCGGCGCGAAGAGACTCAATAGTTTGTTCGACGTTTGTTCCCGGTTGCAAATAGAGCGCGACAGAATTGACCCGAGAATCATGCCAAAATCTTTCAAAGTTGGACCGTTGCATCAACATCTGGCCCGCATCCCGGGTGTAATCATAGAACACGCCGGCTACCTGGAACGTGTGCATTCCCGTCGGCGTGGCGATTGTTACGATGTCTCCACGGTTTAACTTCAGACGGCGTGAGAGAGGTTCTGATATTGTGACCTTATCCGGCCGGCGGAAAGCCTGGTATTTCCCTGTGCTATTCCCACCGAGAAATTCGGGGATATTGCGATTTGTTCCAATGATGACCCCAAGAGAAACCCGATCACCGTTGACGGATACAGTGAGGTCTCGGTAGGTATCGATCATCTCGACCTCAGGTCGGGATCGCAAAAAAGTTAAAAGTTCTTCCGGGATGAAATTTTCAAATCCAACAAGCTGGTTTGCGGTTGGAGCGACAAATATATCCGCCACGAGTCGCCGTTCTACCCAACGATCTACGGTTTTGCGGAAAGAGTAAATCATGATTGAAATGCTGACGAGCATTGCCAAAGCGGACCCCAGTGCCGCTACCGTGATCGCGTGCCGGTAAAGTGATCGGACTAGGTTCCGAGAGGCAAGTCGCGGGAGGAGCAGGTAACGAGAGATTCGCCCGATCCAGATGCCACACTGGTAGGTCACGTGCGGAGCAAGGAAACAAAACCCTATCAATGTGAAGAATGCAGATGCAAATCCTGCTCGGGGATGGCCGAACAGGGCAAGCTCGCCAGCGCCTAACGCCAAGAGCAGAGTCCCTCCACTCAACAGCACCCAAAGTAGACGAGGTCTTTGACTCCGTTCAATCAGAACTCCCATGTTCAAGGCCTGGAGCGGCGGCAGGTTGGCACCGGCATTTGCAGGGATAAATGCGCCAACAAGTACCGAGCTCATACCCAACAGCAGCACCAACGGGATCTGCCAAAGAGGCAGGTAGAAATGGTCGATGCTAACGAGCACGTATAGGTTAGTAACAGTCTTTGAAACCGCACTCACAAGCAAGTTTGCCAAGAGCACTCCTCCGACACAACCGATGACGCTCCCAATTGCTCCGTAGAGCATTGCCTCCCCGAGAAAGAGCCACCGAACCTTTGCCCGGCTGGCACCGAGCGCTCTCAGGATCCCAATTTCGCTTCGCCTCCGCACCACCGAAGCGGCAACCGTATTATAGATGAGAAAAGCGCCAACCAATAGCGACACCATGCTCAGCGCCGTAAGGTTCAGCTGAAACCCGGCTAACATTTTCTCAACCTGATTACCGCGTTGCTCGGGTTCTTCTACGACCACATCCGCCGGAACCAGACGTCGTATGCGCTCACCCACGGGCCCGGCATTTCCCGGATCGCGGATACGAAATAACACGCAGGTCAATTTCCCCTGCATTCCAAGTAATTCCTGCGCCCAACCGATGTCCATCGCCGCAAAGCGGGAGTCACCGTCCTTAGTTTCGAGGAGAAAGTTCAACTCAAGGTCGATCTCCCGTTCACCGATTTTAATTCGGATCGAGTCCCCGCGTTTCAACTTATGCAAGTCGGCAAAACTCTTGGTAACTGCGATAGACTTCGGGTTGCCGAACCATGCAGCGGCGTCAAATGATTCCTGGGTCGATTTGCTAACCTTAAAGTTTTCGAATTCTGAGTTCGTGAACGGATCAATACCCAATACGTGGAGGTATTCGCCCGGGTAGCCCGGCAATGTCACAAGACCTTCTACTAATGGAGTCGCAGCCGTGACGCCGGTTACTTTTTGCAGGCTTGGGAACAAGTCATCATCAAACCTACCTCGAACCTCGAGGTTTGCGCGCCCGGCCACCACGTCAACACCCGCCCGAAATGCCGCAGTTGCACTCCGATTGGCAATCTGTATGGCCAAATAGACCGCTACCCCAAGAGCGACGCTCACGACGTTGATCACGGCCAGGGTTTTGTGCCTGAGCGCGTAGCGTGCGACGTGCTGGATAAAAAATCTCACCTTTAGGATTAGTGTAGCATAGGCTTCCAGCCTGTATCTGAGCGCTTATTCGCTCCATGCGAATGTGCCCGTCGGCTGCGGCATACAAGCAGGATGCTTATGATACTTTGTGCAACCCCATGTCGCGTCATGCCGCCGTGCTTTAGCCTAAATTCCGAATTTGAGGAGTCGTCCTCGTGCTCGTCGTCGTCCTCGTCCTCGAGAATCCCGATCGTTTCGCAATCAGACTAACAGAACAAATTAGTTCCATCGGTCTCTTTGCGGTCACGGAATCCCAATGCACCGAG
>Ga0210408_10001804_pt1 | contig 21665 bp, 18 predicted proteins | sample IncBWH4MmetaG_FD_155471 | JGI IMG/M metagenome (GOLD analysis project Ga0210408, IMG submission 155471) | Forest soil microbial communities from Barre Woods Harvard Forest LTER site, Petersham, Massachusetts, United States - Inc-BW-H-4-M | ecosystem: Environmental > Terrestrial > Soil >...
AGATGGCGATCCATGTGGGCCGGGTGCGGGCGGGCGGGCGGGGGCTGCTGGTGGCGGGCATCAGTTTCATCCTGCCGGCTGCGCTCATGGTGGGATGCCTGGCCTGGGCTTACGTTCGGTACGGCGCGTTGCCGCAGATTGCGGCGCTGCTCTATGGCGTGAAGCCGGTGGTGATCGTGGTGCTCGCCCAGGGGGCGCTGCGGCTGGGAAGGTCGGCGGTCAAGTCGGCTTGGTTGGCGGTGCTGGGCGTTCTGGCAATGGTGGCGGCGGCGTTGGGGGTCGATGCGCTCCTGACGTTGTTCGCGGCGGGCGCGCTGGCGGGACTGGTGCGCCTGCGGTCGGGCTTTCGGAGCCCGAACCTGGCTATGGGATTGTTGGGTCCCGGTGGCGGAGTGGCGACGGGAGCGTTCGCTGTCCCGTTCAGCCTTACGCGGTTGTTCCTGGTGTTGCTGAAGATTGGGGCGACTCTGTTCGGTGGTGGGTATGTGCTGGTGGCGTTCCTGCGGTCCGACCTGGTGGCTCGGCTGGGATGGCTCACCGAGCAGCAATTGCTGGACGCGGTTGCGGTGGGCCAGGTCACACCGGGGCCGCTGTTCACGACGGCGACTTTTGTCGGCTACGTACTGGGAGGAGTGCGGGGGGCGGTGCTCGGCACGGTAGCGATCTTTCTACCTGCGTTTGTGCTGGTGGCGGCGAGCGGACCGCTGGTTTCCCGACTGCGCCGTTCGAGCACCGCGGGCGCGGTGCTCGACGGGATCAACGTGGCGGCCCTGGCCCTGATGGTCTTGGTTTCGGCGCAGTTAGCGCGCAGCGCGATCGTGGACTGGTTCACACTCGGGCTGGCGGCGCTGGGCGCGCTGCTGTTGATGCGGTATCGGGTGAACTCGGCCTGGCTGGTGCTGGGGGCCGCAGCGGCTGGCGGCTTGATGGTCTGGCTGGGTATGTCAGGACCGCGATTCCAGTAGAGGCATATCGCGGGAGGATGTCCTGCGTCATCCAAAAGCGGATTTCCGGTCACCCCTCGTCGAATCCGCATCCAAAGAGCTGGTAGCAGCGATGCGCGGATTCATGGCCCACAAGTAACATTGGCTTTGCGACTCATTCTGCGCTATTGTTCAAAGATGTTTTCGTTGGAGAGTTGAAATGGAATTGGCAGTTGTGACGATCGTGATCCTCGTCGGGGCTTCCCTGATCCCGGGCGATTACCACGTTGTATTTTTCCGCTAGGCACTCGGCACGCTGTGGCTGAACTCCCTCTCTCAGCTTCCCGTCGTTCCCTTGCGATATGCCCTGAATACCGTCCCCGGATTGCACGGGCAGACAGGCTGCGGGAATTTTCTGTGCCTCTGCGCCAAGGCCACCCTCAGGCGCTAAGGCGCAACGTTTTCTCAAAGTCTTAGCGCCACGAGTGACTCGTGCCCTTCCCGCTTTGCTTCGCGCGAGGGCGCTCTGGCACGACATACACACCGAACACCATCGCCAGCTGCCTCGTAACTGCAGGCCCGCGGGCGGGCGTGTTTTGTGCAGACTGTCGAGGAGCGCGGTCCATTCCGCGCTGACAGCGAACTGAGGTTCTCCGGAAACCTGCCTTCTCTCCATCAAGCTGTATCGGTTTCCCGGCTGCGGGGGGTCCGGTCCCCGAAAGAAAAACCGGAGAGGCTTTCCTCTCCGGTGCAAAAGACTGACGGGGTGAATCGGAAAGTTATTGGGGCTGCTCGTCGAGTTCCACGGCGTCGCCGACGTGAACATCCTCAAGCGAGAAGACGATCATTCCAGTCGAGGTAGTCGGAGTCGCGCTGATGATCACTAGTTCGCCCACGGCGCGGCGCGGCAGGTCGCCGACGTGAATGTTCGGCCCCTTGGTCTTGGTCATCCAGTTGCCCTCGATGGAAGGAGGCCGCCGTTGCGTGTCCTCGGCCGTCGAGGCCGCGAAGGAGAGCGAATCGACCGGATCGGCCAGATCGGCGGAGTAGGAGCGCACGGCGCGGTAGTAATCGCCGACCTTGACGCCCTTGTCGGTGCCGATATTCATATAGGCCTTCATGCCGGTGCCAAGCACGGAGTCAAAGTCTTTCCCGAGCACGATGCGTCCCGACGTCTTTCCGGTATTCGGCACGAAACGGTCAAAGCGCAGGGGCGGATGGAACGAGATCGAGGGCTTCTCGGCGAAGGGCACGGCAAAATCGCCCGGGTTGATCGGGTCGCAGCTGTATTCGATCTGCGCGATCGCCATCTTGCTGCGCGTGTCGACGACGCGGACTCGTCCGATTTCGCCGTAGGGCTGGCCGGCTGCTTCCAGAGTTTTCTTCTGGCCGGGGAAAACTTCGTAGCGGTTCTGGTCTTTCAGTTCCCGCAGAATCGTGTACTGCGCTCCAGTCGCAAACCCGCTGCCGGAGATGTAGATGATGTCGCCCGTTACGAACTTGGTGGTGTTCGGAGTCTGCAGGCCGCCCGCGACGTAGTTGGCATCGGGCAGCAGCTTTTTGCTGATGAAGCCGGCGCAGTACAGGTCGGCGTAGGTGGGCGTCTGAATGCGCTCCACCGGAAAGCTGTTGGAGGTCGGGGCGGTCCCCTGGGGCGCGTTCGCGTCTACCCCCGAAGCCGCGTCCTGGGCCCAGGCCGCCGCTGCCGTCAAAATGAGTAACAGTCCTAGTTTCTTCATCTTACCTCCGAGTCAGGGCTGGTAACCCTGGCCTCAACCCCGGCTAACCACTGTAGACACAGGGGCTTCAGCCGGAAGGTAACAAGGGGGTGGGGGAGGGTCAAGTTACGGGGGTGTCATGCGGGCTTCGCCGAAAGTTTTCCCCGGGGACAGGGATAATCCGTTGTTGCATCTGGAATTACGCCCTTGTAATATCGCGCCGATTCGTTCGCAGCCGATGAGCTCTTCCCCATCCAGTTTCGTGCAGCGCTTCCTGCCCTTGCGTCTGCCCCGGGTATGCTTGGCCGTTACCGGTTCCGATCCCTCCGAATTGCTCGAAAAGGCCGAAGGCCTGGTCCGGGATAACCCGTTTCTGGAGTTCCGGCTGGACTACCTGCCACGACCGGGGCTGGCCCTACCTAAGATCAAGCGTTTCTTCGAGTTAAATCCCCATGCGGTGGTGATTGCGACCTGCCGCCGGGCAAACAACGGAGGGAAATTCAAGGGGACCGTGGCCTCCCAGCTGGACTTGCTGGCCAAAGCCGCTGGAGCCGGATGTCAGCTGGTGGACGTGGAACTGCAGACTGCGACCAAGTGCAGGCCCGAGCAACTGCAGAAGTTACGGACTCGGGCCGCCCTGATTCTTTCGTTTCATGACTTCCACGCCACCAAGAAATTGGATGTAACCCTGGAGAAGATGTGCGGCCGGCCGGCCGACTTCTTCAAGATCGTGTCAACCGCAACCACTTTGTACGACAACGTGGTGATGATGCGGCTTCTCGAAAAAGAAAGCGATCGGCACTCCCTGGTCGGCTTGTGCATGGGGGAACAGGGCATCATCAGCCGGGTCCTGGGAGTCCGTGCGGGCAGCGCGTTCACGTTTGCCTCCGTCAGTCCCGGGGAGCAGACTGCTCCGGGCCAGGTCACGGCGCAGGATCTGCGGAGTGTCTACCGCATCGAGCAGGTGGACGCGGCCACGCGAGTCTACGGAGTGGTCGGAGATCCGGTGTCGCACTCGCTGTCGCCGGCGATCATGAACACGGCGCTGCGGCGAGAGAATGTGAACGCTGTCTACCTTGCCCTGCATGCCAAGACGCTCAAGGATCTGCTGGCGTGCGTGCGCGACATTCCGATCCACGGGCTCAGCATCACTATGCCGTACAAGCAAGCGATCCTAGAGCACCTGGACAACACCGATTCGCACACCACTAAAATCGGGGCCTGCAACACGGTGGTGCGGGCGCAAGACGGCAAGCTTTATGGCTTCAACACGGATACTGCGGGAGTGGTGCGGCCGCTCGAACAACGCATCACCCTCGAAGGTGCGCGGATTCTGGTGCTGGGCGCCGGAGGCGCGGCGCGGGCGGCGGTATTCGGACTGAAGGAGCGCGGCTGCGAGGTGTTCATCCTGAACCGCAGCGCAGCCCCGGCGCAAAAGCTGGCCCGGCAGGCCAAAGCCCGTTCAGTGAAGCGTCCGGACCTGAGGAAGCTCTCTTTCGACGTGATCATTAACGCCACGCCGGTGGGCATGGCGAACACGCGGGAATCTCCTCTGAATGAAAACGAGATCAACGCGCGCTACGTGTTCGACATGATCTACGATCCCGCGGAAACACGACTCATGAAGATGGCGAAAGAACGGGGCGCACAGGTGATCCCGGGCATCGAGATGTTCGTGCAGCAGGCGGCCCGGCAGTTTGAAATCTGGACGGGCAAACCCGCGCCTTGGGACGACATGCTGCGCGTGGTGACGATCGCCTTGCAGGAACGCGCGGCGAAGGCTGCGGCCAAGAAGTAACCAGGCCCCCCGGCTGTCGTCTCCCGATTAAATTCACGTCATACCGTACTGTTGCGGTCAAATCGATTGAACCGTCGCGGACCAGACAGCCGCTACTTCCTCCAGTTCTCGATCATCATTAGGCCCCTCGAACTTCCATCCAATTGGGGGTAGAGCAGCCATTTGCCGTCGCCGGAAATGGACACCGCGCCGCTCCAACCCGGCAGGGACTTTTCTAAAGTGAAGACCATTCGCACGTTGTGACGGTTGAAATCAAAGAAATCAACTTCGGCCTGATGGTTCAGGTCGGCGATGAAGTAAATGCCCGACCCTCGGTTGCGCGCTCGTTGTTTCTTACAGGCCGCGGAGTGACCCCGAGTCAAATTGAGACTCGCCAATTCATTGAATCGAGTAAATGCCACGAAGTTGTTGCAATTTTGTCGGTGACGGAAGTAATATGAGTTGGGACGTAGTCATTCACGTCCATCTCGTCGAGTACCGCCCTTTCTTCCAGATTCAGATGTCGGACCCTACTTTCGCGAATGCAAAGAGACGGGTTGCCCGTCCCTGCCTAGATTCGGAGAGATCGATATGGCGTGGTACGCATACTGCCTGACAGAACATCAGGCACTCCCCAATGGTACCCGTGCCCGGCGTCCCTTCCTGTTGGAAGGCATCCAGGGCGTCAATGGAGCCCCCGTCCTCAGCTATCCGAGTGGAGAATTCGCTGTTGTGGTCAGCGAGTACGATCGGGCAACTCACAAAGTGGATGAAAAGACCGTTTTGGAACACGCACGCGTGGTCAGCGTGTGCTTCCGGAACTCAACCGTGCTGCCGTTCCGTTTCGGAACGATCTTTGACAGCGACGATGCCCTGCGGCAGGCGGTGCGAGCCAACCGCCGCGCTTTTGGGCTGAGCGTAGAAAAGCTGCGCGGCAAGTCCGAGATGCGCCTGAAGCTGGTGGTCCGGGATGGATCGCTCCGCGAGGCCATGATCAACGTGGAATTGCCCGACACGGTGGGACGGGAGTACCTGGCGAAGCTGCGGGAGAAAGCTTCCAAGGAGAGGGAACGGCAGACTAAAGCGCGCGCTCTTTCGGTCCAGGTTCATAAGCTCTTTAACCCTCTGGAAGAAGAGATCAGCTGTAAGAAGGTCGCCTCCGACGGCATGCTGATCGACATCGCCCACCTGATTGATTCCAAGTCCGTAGAAAAATACCAGAACCGCTACAACATGGCCGCGAAACAGTTGAAGAACTGCCAGCTGGTGATCAGCGGGCCGTGGCCGCCGTATCACTTCCTGCCGGGGAAGCTGCGGACGGTTGCCGGGAACAGCTAGAACAGAAGCGATGCTTTGCCGAGCCCCTGCCCGACAGCAGGGGTTTTGTTTTGTGGGGGAAGGGAAAGCAGTGGACTGCAACGAATGTGCAGCAATCTGCAGCTTGCGAAGGGGCTAGGTTTGAACAGGTTACGCTTGAGTTCCAGAGGGAGTGGGGTTTAAACCACACCTCGACAAGGACTTACGGTGACACGCGTCACAGGCCCCGGTAACGGATTGCTTTGGCTCGGCAGTTGCACAATTTCAGAACAACAAAAGAGGCCGCAACCAGAAGAATGACCTTCACCACAACCCAAAGTTCTCGACAACTTCCTAATGGTCGTTCTGCTTGTCAGAGCGACATCTTGCAAAGTCTTCCCTGACTTCCCGCCTTTCTGCCTCTTTGAACAGCGGTCCCAGAAATGGGGCCGCTTTTTTGGTTGTGCGGTCCTTCATATGGAGGACAGCGGTATTCCGTCGTTAGCATTTGGCACTGAAGACACTTAGCCGGGATGGTTTCCGTCGTCGACCCCAACGAGCCCGCGACCGCTGAGCGGAGAAGCCAGACAATCTCGCACTCACCGAGGCGGCACCGCAACCGCCAAAGATTCAGTGCTGGGTGCCAACCATTCGGCAACAAAACCTGTCCTTACAAGACGATCCGAAGAAAATGCTGGTCGATGTTCTTGTTCGATGAGTCCCCTTCCTGTACCCTGTGGAGATGTTCCAGCCATCTCTCGGGAGGTAGACATGAGGGATTTCTATCAGGTTCTGCGTGAGAAGGAACTTGCAGTGATCCGGGTGCGGGAAGAAATTGAAGCGTTGCGCAACATCATACCCTTGCTTGAGGACGAAGAAGAGAACCCTCCAGCCTCGCCGGTTTATCCGTTGCACGCCGTAACCAGCGAGTAGCACGCTTCGAGATTGCGGACAGGAACGTCCGAAAAGAGGAGGCGCCTGGTTTTGGAGGCTCGGCGGAACCGCAGTTGGCGAAGGCCCGTTGCAGGGTTCGCGATTTTATTCCTTCTTGCCAGACCCAACCCGGCGGCGGGGCAGAACTCCCGGGCGGGCCGGACGAGCGGAGACCACCCCCTTCCAGCCCAGCTGACCGCGGAACTCATCAAGCTGCGCGAGGCTGCCCTCGGCGATGACTACGCCTACCGGCAGGTCGCTCACCTCACCGAGAATATCGGCCCACGCCCCAGCGGTTCGGCGCAGGCGCAGAAGGCGGCGGAGTATGTCGCCGATGAACTGCGCAAACTTGGGCTTGAGGTCCGGTTGGAAGAAGTCAAGGTAGCGCACTGGGTGCGCGGCGCCGAAACGGCGGAGTTGGTGGAATTCCCCGGCCAGACTCCGAATACCCACCAGAAGATTGTCGTGACCGCGCTGGGTGGAAGCCCCTCGACGCCGGCGGAGGGAATCACCGCCGACGTCGTCGTGGTCCACAACTTTGACCAGTTGAGCAGCCTCGGACGCAGCCAGGTTGCGGGACGAATCGTTCTTTTCAACGTTCCCTTTGACAAGCAAAAGGCAGCCGCGGGGCTCGCGCTCGATGCCTACGGCGAAGCCGTCGTCTACCGCGGGGCGGGTGCCACGGCGGCCGCTGCGCTCGGGGCGGTCGGGTCCCTGGTGCGTTCGGTGGGTGGGGCAGAGTATCGGCTGCCACACACCGGCTACGGCACGCCAGCGGGAATCCCGGCCGGAGCGGTCACGGCTGAGGACGCCGATCTCATCTCTGACCTGGCGGCTCAGGGCAAGGTGCGCTTGCACCTCACGCTGACTCCGCAGAGCTTGCCCGACACCACCGGATACAACGTGGTGGGCGATCTGCGGGGGAGCGAACATCCCGAACAGGTGGTGGTCGTCTCCGGACATCTCGACTCGTGGGACCTGGGCACGGGGGCCATTGATGACGCGGCCGGAGTCGCGGTCGCAATGGAGACCGCACAACTCCTGCAACAGCTCCAGCTTCACCCCAAGCGGACCATTCGTGTGATCGCGTGGATGGATGAAGAGAGCGGAGGGCGAGGGCGCGAGGCCTACACCGCGGCTCATTCGGCAGAGTTTCCCAACCACGTGGCGGGGATTGAGAGCGACCTGGGCGCGGCGCACCCGTTGGGATTCAACGCGAAGGTCAGCCCGCAAGCGCTGGAATTCCTGCGCCCGGTGCTCGACATTCTTCAAAGTCTGGGCGCGAACGTGATCCAGCAAACGCCCTTTGCGCCAGGGTCGGATATTGCCGGCATGTCGCTGGCCGGAGTTCCAACGCTCGGGATCATGCAGGACGGGCGCACCTACTTCAACTACCACCACACTGCTGCGGACACGCTCGACAAGGTGGTTCCCCGCGAGCTCCGCGAGAACGCCGCGGCCATGGCCGTCATGGGCTACGCCCTGGCCAGCACCGACCAGCCTCTGCCGAGGTAAGCGTGCCCGAACCTGTTTCGAGGCCGACCCAAAGGGGGAAAACATAACAGGGGCGAGAGGGGCGCCGAACCCTTCCCCCAGGTTGACGCATCTCAATTTGAGCGCATATGATTTTTGTTTGGCCTCAGGCATGTGGGAGGGCCTGGGAGGGCGCGACTTTCAGCAGTCGAGTGATCATTCCATGGATAAGAAAAAGCTGGATTCTTTCAAAAAACGACTGGAGACGCGGCAGCAGGAACTGCGTCGCACGGTTTCGCGGACCGAGCAGGACGGGCGGTCGGCGGACGAGGATGCGACACAGGACATCGCCGACAAGGCCGCCAACTCCTATAACAAGGAATTCCTCTTTCACCAGAGCAACAATGAGCGCCAGTTGCTGCAGATGGTGGAGAAGGCCCTGTCCCGCATTCGCGAAGGGAGTTTCGGCGAGTGCATTCACTGCGGCAAAGAGATCAACGCCAAACGCCTGGAGGCGGTGCCCTGGACGCGGCATTGCATCGAGTGCCAGGAAAAGCTGGAGCAGGGGCTGCTCGAAGAAGCTCCCCGGTAAGGGATCGTTCGCCCATGCAGAGTTGAGGCCGCCGGAATGGCGGCTTCTGGCTTTTCTGGCAAATGCCTGCTCGGCGCCAGATCGAAAAGGCCGCGAGTTCTTCCCTCGATTGACGATCTTGGGAGCCTTACGGTGCTCCGCCTTTGACGCTGCGGTTTTGCGCCTGCTAGACTGAAAGTTTGTCAGCCCCCTAAAACCCAGACCGAGACGGAAGAGGAGTACGTGCGCGCAGAAACCCGCCATCAACTGAAAGCCGACAAGTTCACCCGAGCCACGATCGGCGCAGCCGAAGCCACGGCGCATTGGAGCGTCGAGCACAAAACCAAGATCATCACCGCGGTTGCGATCGCGGCGGTTGTGATCGTGGCCGTCGCCGGCACCTGGTACTACATCAGCCAGCAGGACGAAAAAGCCAACTTCGAGCTGACCCAGGCGGTGCGCACGCTGGAGACGCAGATCCGTCCCGCAGGCATGCCCGCAACCCCCGACTTCCCCAGCTTTGGTTCAGCCCAGGAACGCGCCGCAGCCGCCAAGAAGCAGTTGCAAGCGATCGTCGACAAGTACCCACACACCCATACTGCCGACGTCTCCCGCTACCTGCTGGGGACAACTTCGGTCGCGCTCGGCGATAACAGCACAGCCGAGCGCGAACTGAAAGATGTTGCGTCCACGCACAACCGCGACATGGCGGCGCTGGCGAAGCTGGCGCTGGCATCGCTGTACAGCAATACGAATCGCACCAAGGACGCGCTTGACCAGTACAAGCAGCTCATCGACAAGCCCACGGCCACGGTCAGCAAGGTGATGGCGCAGCTGCAACTGGCGAACCTCTACGAGTCGTCGCAGCAGCCGGCGGAAGCGAAGAAGATCTACGAGCAGATCGTGAAAGAGAACCCGAAGACGGAAGCCGAGTCGATGGCGCAACAGAAGCTGCAAGCTTTGAAATAGGGCACGGGCAGCTTTGCTCTGAAGGGTCGACTTCCCGGTGCCTACGCTTCCCGTTCAGTAAAGAGCCGGGCCCACTCCTCCACACGCGCGGGCTGCAGCAAGGCCGCTTTCAGGTTTGCCGCGACGTGGTCTTGGTTTCCCATCCCAACTAAAGAAGTCGTCAGACCGGGCGCGGAGCGCGCGAACTGAATCGCGTTCTCGTTATCGTTCTTCATCCCCAGAGTCTGTTGAATGAATCCGGGCAAGCTGTGCGTGAGCCGCCCCTGGTAGAGCGTCGCACTGCCCATGACGGCGACGCCCAGTTGCGCGGCGGCCGTGAGCAGGGAAACATTCTTCCTGTGCAGGGACTGGTTGTTGAGGGCGTAGGCTTCGAGCATCGCCAGGTTGAAGGGCAGCTGGATGAACCGAAAATGATGCCCCTCGCTTCCGACCTCGCGGGCAAGCTCGACGGACTCGGACAGGCTGATGTAGTCCTGTGTCCCGACAGGAACCCGAAACGCATTCCAGGTCGCCATGCCGTAGTAGCGGAGCTTGCCCGCCTTCACGCTGTGCTCGAGTTGCGCGAAGGCGCGCTTCAAACGCTCGCGAAAAACTTCCGGCGCGACGTCGGCGAGTTGCGACTCCGGGTTGTGCAGGTAGAAGAGATCGATGGTTTCGAGGCCAAGGTTGCAGCGGGAGCGGTCGATCTGGTTCTCGAGATACGCCGGAGACATGCAGTGCATGCCGCCGGCGAGTTCCTTGGGATCGACCACGCCACTCTCGATGTACTCGCGCGTGAAGTAGCCGCGGCGGTCGGCGGGAAGTTCGCCGTCGAAGGAGAGGTAGCCCGCCTTGGTGCAGACGAAAACCTCGTCGCGCTGCACATCTCCGGACGCGACCAACGCTGCCAGGGCAGCGCTGATGTTCCGCTCGGAGCGCTGGTGACGGTAGTTGATGGCGGTATCGAGGACGTTGATCCCGGAACGCAACGCGGTGCCGATGGCCTCGATGTAAGCTGCGTCGGCAGCGTCGTCCGGTTCGCCGAGATAGGTGCCGAGGCCGATCGAAGACAGCCATAATTCACCCGCGCCTGGCACGTGTTCCGCACGGCGAAAATGTTCCGCTTCACGAAACTGGGGAAAGCGGTCGCGATAGCGAGCCGTCCCTTCAGGCGTAGCAAAGCCGGAAAGCATAGGCGGAGTTTAGCAGCCGCGGAACTGGTGCAGCGCTGTTTTTTTGGACAGCTCCGCAAAAAGGCATTCGTAGGGCCGAAATAAAAGGGTCGAGCGATTACCGGGGTAATGCGGCCGTCCAGATTGGGGTTCGATTCCCGCCCGGATTCACGGAAAATTTCTAGAGAACCCTGTAATCCGGAGACGTGTATGTCTTTCCGCCCTACGTGTGTCGCGCTCAGTTTTTATCTCGCTTTCCTCACTGCCGCCGTTGGCCAAAAGACCGGATCGACTGCCGTGATCAGCCAAGGTTCCTCAACCGCGTCGACACAAGCGGAGCAGACGGCGCAGGACCAACCGAGCCTGGCCGACATCGCCCGCAAGGTTCGCAAAGACAAGCCGGCGGACGTCCGCCTGACGGACGCCGAGGGGAAGGAACTGTTCCGCTCCGTGGACAAGGTGTTTGACTTTGCCAGCGAGGACACAGGCTTCCCGAAACACAGCGCAGTCAAGAAGGCGGTGGTGGGGCAGGCGGACATCGAGAAGTTCACCAAGAACCGCTTAGCACGCGCCGAATATTCGCAGCGCTTTGCGCGGTCCGAACTGACGATGAAAAAGTTCGGGCTGCTGCCCCGCGATTTCGATCTGAAGGAATTTCTGGTCAAGGCCAACGGGCAGTCGATCGCGGGACTCTACGACGAAGAGAACAAGACGATCTGGCTGCTGAACACGGTTTCGTTCGACAAGCAGGGCCCGATCCTGGCGCACGAACTCACCCACGCCCTGCAGGACCAGAACTACGACTTGGGCCGCTGGGCTAAGGCAGGCGAAAAGCCGGCCGGCAAAGCGAAAGCGGGAGACGATGACAACGGCGTCGCCGATGAGAGCACGACGGCGCGGCACGCCATCGTCGAGGGCCAGGCGATGGTGGTGTACATCGACTACCTGCTGGCGCCGTTCGGGCGCAATTTGAAAGACACGCCGGGCGTGGTGGCGTCGATGGAAGACACGGCGGTATCGGCGACCATCGACACCGAACTCATGCACAAAGCTCCGATGGTGCTGCGCGAGGCCGGAAGCTTTCCCTATCGCGAGGGCTTGTTCTTCGAAGCCGACATCCTGGGGAAGCGCGGCAAGCAGGCCGCCTTCCAGGGCCTGTTCGCCCAGCCGCCGCGGAATACCCACGAAGTATTCGATTCCAACGCTTATCTCGAGCGCGCCAAGCTGACGCCGGTCGTCATTCCCGACGTGCGGCCGCTGCTGAGCAACGACTACGAAGTATTCGACTCGGGCTCGTTCGGGGAACTGGATGTGCGGGCCCTGCTGAAGCAGTTTGGCGACAAGCACGGAGCCAGCGACTTTGCGCCGGCATGGCTGGGCGGAACCTACATCGCGTTCAAACGCGCGCAGGCCCCTGCGGGTGCGCAGCCCACCACTGCAGATGTCGCGCTGCTGTATGTGTCACACTGGAAGAATACGCAGGCCGCCGAGCACTTTGCGCGCTTTTACGCGACCACCGTCGCCAAGCGCTACCAGCGCGCTTCGGTGCAACCGGTTCCCGCCTGCGCCACGGCTCCTTGTCCGATTGGGGCTGCGCTGGTGTCGACGGAAGAAGGGCCGGTGATCGTGGAAGAATGGCCGGACAACACGGTCATCGTTTCCGAGAGCTTCGACAGTGCCACCGCGGCGAAGCTGAGCAGCGCGGTGCGCACCACGCCGCGCGAGAAGCATGCTTCGGCGGCGTCTCAGGAGGAACTCAGCATGCGGCTCTATTCGTTGCCGGCGTTTCGGGCGTTTCAGGAGCGGATCGCCATTGAGATGCTGCGAGGGATCGTCATCGGGCAGTAGCGCTTTAACTCACAGCGGGGGCGGCTCCGTTAGCGAACGCCAATCAATTCACTGCCTGACCAACCAGCAACGGTTAGGCTGCGGGTTTTGGCTTAGATGCGTAGCGCAGCGCCCTGAACTCCCGCCAATGCTTAATGCAGGCCACCCACGCGTCATCGGTTGTGATCGTCTGGGGTCGCCACTGATGTTGATTTGTGAGATTGCCCAGTGATTGCATCGCCGCAAACTGGACCTCTCGATCGGGGTCGTCCAGTGCGGATAAGAGTCCGCCTAACGCGCTATCCGAATTCGTGTAATCAAGAAACCGAGCTGCATCAATTCTTGCATCAGGTTCCGGTAACGTAAGTGCTCGGGTGAACAGAGGTACGGAAACCAGTGGGTCGAGGCTGGAGATTGCGAGCAAGAGATTTGATTTTAGGGTTCCCCTACATGCTCAGAAGATTGGAATAAATCATTCTCTGCGGACGGTAACACGCTCAGGTCCTTCCACTTCAGGAGGTCCGCGAGTACGGCCGTTCTCAGCTCTGGATCGGAATTGACCTCTGGCAGGCTCAGTGCAGCCTTCAACAAGGGCGCCGCAGACGAGTCCTCCTCCCAACTCAGGACGGCAAGCGCGTCTCGTTCTCCGTTGCGGTCGAAGTTGCACACAGAATATCCAGGACTCCTTGCACCACCTTGTGGTAGACATCTTCGCCCGACTTTAGTTTCCAAGTCGGTCCGCAACGCGTGGAACTGGCGGGCAGGGACGGAGAACAGGGGCTTACAAAGGCGTATCCGTCGCGGGTTTTTCTCAGAAACAGTATTCGGAACGTATGGGCGACGAGATTGCCTTCCCCTACCTTTCCCCGGCTGTCCGTGGCTGGCGTGGAGTAGCTGAAGATGAACCGCGATCCGGCAAATTCTCCTTTGATCGTCTGATGCACCTTGATCTCGGCTTCAAAATCCCGCCGACGGTAGGCCCGCCCACAGTAGGTGATGTCTCCCGACCCGGTTTGTCCTACATTCTCGACTCTTCCGGCCATGATCAAGTCGGCCGAAGGCACCAATTCGGCGATCGACGCAACCGTGAATATGTGCGCGCACACGGGCCCTACGCAGAGAATGAATGCCGGTCAGAGTAAGCTTGAGCGATCGCACCGCTGACATTTAGACCACGGGTTTGAGCCAGACGCCTCCGCTGACATTCCCCTTTCCTGCCATTTCCGCTACCATTGTGCGTTTCTCCAACCACCCTCGAGACCAACATGGCCGACTTTTCCCTTCGTGTGAACGGGAGCGAGCGCAAAGTCAGCGTCTCGCCCGAAACACCCCTTCTCTGGGTATTGCGCGACACTCTACAACTCACCGGAACCAAGTTCGGTTGCGGAGCCGGGTTGTGCGGCGCGTGCACCGTGCATGTCGACGGCGCCCCCGTCCGGTCTTGTTCCATTGGGGTATCGCAAGTCGCCGGCAAGAACATCGCGACCATTGAAGGACTGTCTCCGAACAATCAGCATCCTGTGCAAATCGCCTGGATCGCCGAAGAGGTTCCGCAATGCGGCTACTGCCAAAGTGGACAAATCATGGCGGCGGTCGCGTTGCTTGCAAGGACACCCAATCCCACCGAAGAGCAGATCACAACGTTCATGGCGGCGAACATTTGCCGCTGCGGGACGTATGAACGGATCCGGCGCGCCATCCAGCGAGCCGCTAGTGGCGGAGGTGCGCGATGAGCCCACTTTCCCGCCGCGAATTTGTTGCTGCCGGCGTTGCTGCCGGTGCGGGGCTGGTGATCGGTTTCTATCTGCCGCACGGCTCGAACGGCGCGGGCGAGGAGTTCTCGCCGAATGCGTATTTGAAGATCACGCCCGACAACAAGGTGATCGTCGTGGTCGCGCGCGCAGAGATGGGGCAGGGGGTGCGCACTTCGCTGCCCATGATTCTGGCCGAGGAACTCGAGGCCGACTGGAGCCAGATTCAGATCGAGCAGGCCGGGGCCAGCACCCTGTTCGGCGACCAGACCACCGGAGGCAGCGCCAGCGTCCGCACCACCTGGGATCCGATGCGCAAGGCGGGCGCGGCTGCGCGCGAGATGCTGATCTCGGCGGCGGCGCTCGAGTGGGGCGTCACCCGGGCTTCGTGCAAGGCGGAGAACAGCGCGGTGCTCCATCCGCCTTCGAAGCGGCGCGCGACCTACGGCGAACTCACGCACCGGGCGGCGACTCTGCCGGTGCCGACCGACATCCCTTTGAAGCAGGCCAAGGACTACAAGATTGTCGGCAAGCCGATCCCGCGGCTCGACACCCCCGCGAAAGTGAATGGCACGGCGGAGTTCGGAATCGACTTTCGCCTGCCCGATATGAAGTTCGCTGTGCTGGCGCGTTGCCCGGTCATCGGCGGCAAAGTGGCTAGCTTCGACGACCAGGAATCGAAGAAGATCCCCGGCGTGAGTTATGTCGGCAAGATCACCGACTCGGCGATTGCCGTGGTGGCCGGCAGCGTGTGGGGCGCGATGGAGGGGCGGCGTGTTCTGCAAGTCAGCTGGGACGAGGGGCCGAACCAGGATCTGAATACTGCCGCGATCATGGAATCTCTGCGGCAGGCGGTCACGAACAAAGGTGTGCCGCTGTATTCGGTGGGCGATGTGACCAAGGCCGCTGGCAGACGCATCGAAGCGGCGTACGAACTGCCCTTCATGGCGCATGCTCCGATGGAGCCGGGCAATGCGACTGCTCACGTTCAGGGTTCGAAGTGCCAGATCTGGGCGCCCACGCAGGTTCCGCAAGATCTACGGGACTCCGCAGCGGCTGCGATCGGCCTCGATCCGGACAACGTCAAAGTGAACGTGACGCTCATGGGCGGAGGCTTCGGCCGCCGCCTGGAACATGACTACGGCGTGGAAGCGGCGCAAGTCTCGAAGGCCATCGACGGTCCGGTGAAGGTGATTTGGACGCGCGAAGACGACATGCGCAACTCGACGTACCGTCCGGCGAGCTATCACAAGTTGAGCGCGGTGCTCGACGGTGCGGGCTGGCCGTTAGCGTTCACACACCGACTGGTCGCGCCTTCGATCAGCGCGCAGAAAGGGCAACCGGGAGAAGGCGGCGTGGACCCCGACCTCAAGGATGAGGCCGCGCTCATCTATTCGTTCCCGAACGCGCTGGTCGAGTACGTCCAGACGGAGACACCGGTCCCGCTAGGCTGGATGCGCTCGGTCTACGCGCTGCAGGTCGGCTTCGCCAACGAGGGTTTCATCGACGAACTGGCCACGGCGGCGGGGAAAGATCCGCTGGCGTATCGCCTGCACCTGCTGGCGAAGGACGAGGACATCAAGTACTTCGACGCGACCTGGCGGACGGCGCGCATGCGCGGGGTGCTGCAACTCGCGGCCGACAAGGCGGGATGGGGCAAGCCCCTGCCGGCGGGGCACTATCACGGCATCGCGTGCTTTGGATGTTTCAGCACCTACATGGCGGAGGTAGTCGAGCTTTCGATGGAGCAGGGGCAGCCGCGTATCCACCGCGTGGTGGGAGCTATCGATTGCGGTCAGGTGGTGAATCCGAACATTCTGGAACAGCAGATCCAGGGGGGCGTCATCTACGGACTGACCAACGCTCTGCGCGCGAAGATCACGGTGGAGAAGGGACGGATCGTGCAGGGGAACTTCGACGACTACGCGCCCCTGCGCATGAATGAAATTCCGGCGGTCGAGGCTCACTTTGTGGAAAGCACGGAGGCACCCACGGGAGCGGGCGAACCACCCATCCCGCCGCTGGCTCCCGCGATCTGCAATGCGATGTATGCGGCTACGAAAAAGCGCTTCCGGGCGTTGCCGATTTTGAGTTGATGATGAACGTTCGCAAAGCTTTTGACCGCAGAGAGCGCGGAGGAAGGCCGCGGAGAACGCGGAGGAAGGCTCGGCGGAATTTCGGCCTCGCACTCCTGACTCTTGCTCTGTCCTTGCCACTGTCGCAGGGAACATTCGCGCAGAGCCCGCAAACGACGGGTGTCCCGGCGCAGCGACTTGCCAAGCTTCGCCACGGTATCAACCTCAGCGAATGGTTCGCCCAGGTTTACGACCCGAAGGGCTACGGCAAAGAACATTTTCAGTCGTGGACCACGGCGGCGGACCTCACGCTCATCAAGGCGATGGGTTTTGACCACGTTCGCCTGAGCGTGAATCCCGAGCCGATGTTCCTGCAAAACCGCGCCGACCAGATTCCCGTCGAGTATCTCCGCTATCTTGATGACGCAGTCAAGATGATCCTCGACCACGATCTGGCCGTGGTGATCGACATTCACCCGGAAGGCGACTTCAAGACGCGCCTCGCGCACGACGATTTCGTTGAACAGTTCTCGGATTACTGGCGGGCACTGGCGCGGCACTACGCGAATCTTGATCCCGACCGCGTCTTCTTCGAGATTCTGAACGAGCCCGAGGTCGCGGACCGCTACCGCTGGTACGGCATCCAGTCGAAGCTGGCGGTGGCGATCCGCGGGGGCGCGCCCCGGCACACCATCATTGCGGCGGGCGCGCAGTGGTCGGCCGACGACCAGTTGCTTTTCCTCGAGCCGCTGCGCGATCCCAACGTTATTTACAACTTCCACTTCTACGAACCGCACATCTTCACCCACCAGGGAGCGACCTGGGGTGTGAACAACTGGCATTTTCTGAAGGGGCTGCCTTATCCTGCAACTCCCGCCGACGCCGAGAAGGCGGCGGCGCAGGAACCCGACGCCGTGAATCGTCTCTATGTCGTGCGGTACGGACTCGATCACTGGGGCGCGGAACGCATCGAGGCCGAGATCGCACAGGTCGCAGAGTGGGCGCAGCAGCGCGGAGTTCCGGTGGTGTGCAACGAGTTCGGCGTCTACCGGAAGAATGCCAACCCGAAGGATCGCGCCGCCTGGATTTCCGACGTCCGCACTTCGCTCGAGAAACACGGCATGGGGTGGACCATGTGGGACTACAGCGGTGGTTTTGGAGTAGTGACGAAGGAGCCCGGCGAAGCCCGGGTGCCGGACAGGATCACCGTGAAGGCGTTGGGTCTGCACATGCCAAGCGGCACGCCATAACTCTGCGCCGCAAAACACCTTCAGTAGGCCCCCAGCCACTTGACGGGCAGGCGCGCCGCCAGGGAATTGGCGAGTTTTTCATCGGCGGTGACAAACTGGGACTTGGAAACCATGGCCAGTGCCACGTAGAGGGAATCGTAGACCGTCCCTCCGGTCGAGAGGGCGACCGCCAGCGCTTCTGCCAGCAAGCGTTCTGAGGCAACACAGGGGAATCCGCGGCTGCGCATCGCATTCACGGCTTGCACGGCGGTGGCCGACGTGAGTCGTTGTTGGCGCACGGCCTTCCAGAGAACATTGCCGAACTCGGCCCAGAAGAGGTCCGGGACAAGAAATCGGATCTGTCCCTGAGCGTAGGAGTCCAGCAGTCGAAGCGCTTCCGGCACCAGGTCCTCGCCGTGAGGCGGAAGCACCCACTTTGCAGCGACGCTCGCGTCGACGACCACGGTGTTCATCGTTCACGGTCCTCGCGCAGGGTCTCCTCGGCCGTGGAGAAGGCCTGCTTCGATCCTGCGCCCTGAGCGCGAAAACGGGCCAGCTGTTTGAGGAACTGCCGCCGGCGCTTCAGTTCCTCGGTGGTCGGGATGTTTTCCGCCAGCAACGACAGAACTTCAGCGGCAATGGACTTGCGATGCAGGCGCGCCCGCGCGCGCAGGGCCTCGTACAATTCCTCAGGAACGTTCTCCACGTATAGGGTTGCCATAGAGCTAGTCTAGCACAGAACTAGAACCTGCCATGACTGACGAGTTTGCGGAACCGCCAGATTCAAAGCCAGCAGCGCCTGACGGCCTGCCCGGATAGGAAACCGAGGCGCAGACGGGACGCCCGCACGACAGCCGGCAAGATGCGGGCGCTACAACAAGGCGACGGCGTCGCGCCTTCAGTTTGCGCTAGGACCCTTCGGCTCGCTCGAGGCACACCGCCCGGCGCCCCACCAGCGCAGTGTTATCCTAGGCATGCCCCCCACGGCGAGGCTGCAATCCTTCATGACTGACCCCAACGCTCCTGATTCTCCGCCCACCAACGAATCCACCGAGTCCTTCAAGGATGTTCTTTCCCAGTACGAAAAGAGCCATATGCGCAAGCCCACTGAGGGCGGGCGCGAGGGGACGGTGATCGCCGTTTCCGGCGAGTCGGTGTTGTTCGATATCGGCTTCAAGACGGAAGGCATCCTGCCGCTGGCGGCGTTCCAGGATGCCGGCGAAACCGTGAAGCCCGGCGACAAGTTTCTGGTCAACGTCAAAGGCCGCGATCCGGAGGGCTACTACGAACTGGTGCGCGGGAAGCTCGCGCGGCCCACCGATTGGACGTCGCTCGAAAGGTCGTTCAACGAGAAAGCCACCATCGCGGGCACGGTCACAGGCGTGATCAAAGGCGGGTTGAGCGTCGATGTGGGCGTGCGCGCGTTCCTGCCGGCCTCGCGCAGCGGCACCCGCGACGCGGCGGAACTGGAGAAGCTGGTCGGGCAGGAGATCCGCTGCCGGATCATCAAGCTCGATGTCACCGACGAAGACGTGGTGGTCGACCGCCGCGTGATTGCCGAAGCAGAAGAGAAAGTCACGAAGGACCAGCGCTACGGCGAGGTCAAGGAAGGCGTGACGGTTCACGGCACAGTGCGCAGCCTCACCGATTACGGCGCGTTCGTCGACATCGGCGGAGTCGACGGCTTGCTGCACGTTTCTGATATCTCGTGGCAGCGCGTCGCGAAACCTTCCGACGTGCTCACGGTCGGGCAGGAGGTCCAGGCCCGCGTGCTCAAGATCGATCCCGAGAAGCGGCGCATTTCGCTGGGCCTGAAGCAGCTGCAGCCCCATCCCTGGGACGGGGTCGGCGAAAAGTATAAGGCGGGCGAGCGCGCGCGCGGTACCGTCACGCGCGTTACCGATTTCGGCGCGTTCGTGGAGCTGGAGCCGGGCATCGAGGGCCTGATCCACATTTCAGAGATGGCGTGGGGCAAGAAAGTGCGCCGGCCCGACGACGTGGTGAAACCGGGCCACACCGTGGAAGCTGTGATTCTGGGCGTGAACGCAGTCGAAAAGCGCATGTCGCTCGGGCTGAAGCAGGCGCTGGGCGATCCGTGGGCCGACGCCGATCGGAAATTCCCGTTGGGTTCGGTCGTCGAAGGACCCGTCACCCGGATCACCAAGTTCGGTGCCTTTGTCGAGCTGGCCGAGGGCGTCGAAGGCATGATCCACGTCAGCGAAATCAGCGCCGAAAAGCGGATCAACCACCCGCAAGACGTTCTGCGGCAGAACCAGGTCGTCAAGGCCCTGGTGCTCGCGGTGGACAAGGAAAAGCGGCAGCTGCGGCTCAGCATGAAGCAACTGGTCCCGAGCGGTCTGGACGAATACATCGCCGAGCACAAGGAAGGCGAGATTGTGAGCGGACGCCTGATCGAGGCTTCCGAGGGCCGGGGACGCGTGGAACTGGGCGAAGGCATTCAGGCCAAGTGTCGATTGACAGCCGCGCATGCGGATCGCCCGGTCGCAGAGGCGCGTGACTCGAATGCCCAAGCGGGAAAGGCCGATCTATCTTCGCTGAGTTCGATGCTGCAGGCGCGTTGGAAGGCGGGTGCTTCCACGAGTGAGGCCAAACCGGAGGCGATCCGCCCCGGCCAGATCCTCAAATTCCGAATTGTGAAGCTCGACCCGGCGGCGAAGACATTGGAACTGGAATTGTCGGAGTAGGGACGTCGTCAAGTTCACAAGAGCCAGAAGCGTACCTCAGGCGCTGAAGCGCGGACAAATCGTCGACGACTGAGCACACCTGAAGTCGTGTCCCTCGCCGATCGCTGGTAGAGATGGAGCTTGCCCCATCCCAGACGCGGCAAGCCGGTCTCTACCAAGACTTTTTCCGGGTTGTGCAATCGTGCGATTTTCCGCGGCCGCTGAAGTCGCCGCCCTTCGCTTCGCGCTTCAGGGTTTTTCCTCACCCCTGCTTAGACCGTGAACTCACCGTGGGTTGTGCGATTTTACGACCGCTCTTTTGCTAAGGGACGCCCCGCGGAGTATGATTCGGTCCGTTGCTGCCGTCTGCGCCCCATCGACCCGAGCGTGGCAGACCTCGCTTGCTAGACCGCGCTTGTCTTTTAATCGGCCGGACGGGCGGCAACTTGAGCAACCGTCTTTCCTGATCGTCGGTCATAGGGCAAGCTTCCAAAAAATCTGAAATGCAGAATGGAGCAAGGCAATGAAAAGAACCTTCGTATGGTGTGCTATGGCTTTGCTGTCTCTGATGGTCGCGGCACAAGCGCAAGCGAACATGGGTGGTGGCACCGAGAAGGCGGTCGCCGCTCTCGAGCAGCAGTGGGTCGACGCCGCCAAGGCGAACAACACGGACGCCCTCGCACCCCTTCTAGCAGACAAATTCGTCAACACCGACAGCGATGGAAAGGTGACGGGGAAAGCCGAGACGCTCGCCAATGCCAAGGCGTCAAAGATGGAGACCGACCAGATCAGCGACGTGAAGGTAACCGTTTTCGGGAACACGGCCATCGCGACCGGAGACTGGGTCGGCAAAGGGAAGGACGCGAAGGGCAAGCCGGTCGATGCCCACGAGCGCTGGACCGATACCTGGATGAAGATGTCCAACGGAAAGTGGCAATGCGTCGCCAGCCACAGCTCGCCGATCAAAACGTAGAGAACCCGATTTGCCGGAGCCCGGCAAGAGCCGGGCTCTTTTGTGTCAGCTAGCAGCCCATGGCGATTTTGATTTTGGACGCTAGGTCGCAGATTCGTGTATTACTGAGGTTCCGCAAGCGGCTGCGTCCTCTGTAGGAGCTGATCGAAGCATCCATGCGGATTCGCTCTACCCTGGACGCGGCAACCTGTTGTTGCAACCAGAAAATGTCGTATTAACTGCAATGAGACTCTGTCACCCCCGTTGTCGTTTAGGTAACGGCCGCCAAAGCGGGGCGGCCGGAGAGGTTGTAGATGCGGGGCATCGGAGTTTTTC
>Ga0210408_10001808_pt1 | contig 21637 bp, 15 predicted proteins | sample IncBWH4MmetaG_FD_155471 | JGI IMG/M metagenome (GOLD analysis project Ga0210408, IMG submission 155471) | Forest soil microbial communities from Barre Woods Harvard Forest LTER site, Petersham, Massachusetts, United States - Inc-BW-H-4-M | ecosystem: Environmental > Terrestrial > Soil >...
GGCCTGCTGTTGGGGTCTCTCTTCAAGCGCATCGAGAATGCGCGAAGCGGTGGCTTGCACGTACTCAAGGCTCTCCACCAGGAGCTCCGAGTCTCCTCCGTACAGGCCGAGGTAATCCTGAGCGGCCGTGCCCGTCTCAAGTCCGATGGCACAGCAGACAACGTAAGCCACGGATTCCGCTTCCGTCTCGCGGATGCGCTTGTTGGTATCACCCCGGCGCTCTCCGAAGTGCATGTCCGAGTGCGCCAATTCGTGGACCAACGTAGCGAAAGTTTCCGCCGGAGTTTGGTCAGGTAACAGCGTAATTTTCCCTTTCTCTGCCATTCCTCTCGCCGGGACGATGTCGGCGGAATGGACGAGACGGATGCCACTGGCTCGAACGAACTCTTCGAGCCGCGCAAGGTGAAAGCTCGGATCGCCGGTCACGCTACCGATTTGCGGTAGGTCCTTTCCTGTCGTCTGCTGTTCGTCCCACACGTAAACCGCGCGAAACCCCGCAACTTTACGAGCTTCGTCCGTGGTGTTTGATTCGTCGCTAGTTTCGGTCCGCTTGCGGAAGATCGGCGCGAGAATCATGATGCCCTTTTCGCCCTGTTTTACTTGGCGTCCGAACGACTGCCAAGTGCGGTAACCAGCGACGCGACCAGCATTGGGACACTGTTTGAGAATTAGGAGAACGTTCAAAAACGAGTACGCTCTGAACTTCGCCATTGCCGCCAGATACCGGGTGAGTGCTTCGCTGTGACCAGCATTTAGCGCCTCCACGAGTTGCTCGATGGCTTGATTTGTGACTTTCTTGATGCTTTCTGAATTCATTTTCTTTGTCCTTTCGGTGTATGAAGATTGGTTCCTTCAGACAGACACAGGAACCAAACCGGAATGCGATTCACCGAAAGGGCTTAGAAACCTCTAGTTTGTTGAGGCCGGAGTGGATGGCAATGGCCATGACAGGAAAGTTTTTCCCCTGGCGGGGACGTGTGCTAACGGAGGCCGATCTCGAAGTGATTGCATCGCAGAAGCCCATATAGGCATGAGCTATCAGCGAGAGACACGGAAGTATTAGACACTGCGAAAAGCCTGGGCGAGTCTTTGATAGGAGTTCGTGTCCCTGCGTTAGCCAGAAACGGGGTGTTGCGATGAGACTCGTCGAGACATTGAAAAGCAGAACTGGGGCGCTCAAGGTAGGTGAGGTTGCGAAACTATTCGGTGTGACTCCACAACATATCTACAAGATGGCTGCAAGCGGAAGGATTCCGTCGTTTCGGATTTCAGGGGCGGTGCGCTTCGATCCCGATGAGGTCGCCTCCTGGCTGAAGGAAAAGCAAGCGCCGGCTGCCGCTTCGCGGCGGAGCAGCTCGGCAAGTGTCGCTGCATAGTTGCCAGGAATGCGCCGGTATGTGGCGGAATGACTTCGGAACCTCTTGACGAGCAGCGTGAGGTTATGCGGGAAAGAGCACTCGTGATGTTAGGGCGATCATGTGAACGTGGCGATTTAGGGCGACTTGCTCCACGTAAAAAACTGCTAAAGAGCTAGTAGAGTTTCAGAGAGAAGTTCTTTCTCTAGAGCCCTCCGAGCACTCTTTGGCACGGAGGGTTTTTTCTTTGCCTCTGCGCTGCCGTCAAAAAAAATCCCAAGACGCACGTTAACTGGATTTATATACGAACGGAGGACGCATGTTTCGGAACGGGCTGACGGTCGTCAAATTTGGTAGTTCGGTGTTACGGGGCGAAGAGGATTTGCCGGCCGTTGTGGAGGAAATCGGTCGATGGTGCGGCAGAGAACAATATGTCCTTGCGGTCGTTTCGGCATTGGGAAATACAACCGGGGAGCTTTTCAAGCGGGCCCGCCGCTGCGGGGAGCCGACAGCGTTGTTTCTGGCGCACGAGCTGCGCGCCAGCCGCTGCCGCCTGGTCAAGGACGTGGATGGGTTGTATTCGTCGGACCCTAAGTGCGTGGTCGGTGCTCGTCCGAAACGCTACATGCGTCTCGGCTGGCAAGAAGCCCTCGATCTTCGCGGCAAAGTAGTACAGGCGAAAGCATTAGAGTTCGCCCGAGAGAATCGGCTGAGATTCGAAGTCGCGGCGGTTGGAAGAGCGGAGGGGACAGTGGTGGGAGAGGAGGTGGCTTAGCGCCGGACGTGTAGCAGAGTCCGAAAGAAGAGGCGTGGTGTCTGGTTTGGTGTCGGAAAAATGGGGTTGGAGCAAGAAAGCTGTTTCAAACATTTGGTGCAATTGAAATTATTGAACTGACACTGAACGAACGTTTGCCGGCAATTCGCGGTGAAGTACTGGTTTCTTCGGAAGATTGATGAAAACCTGTTGTTCTTGTGAAGCGGGCGGAAAGCCGTGAAGCACCGGAGGCCCTCCAGAAGCGCGCCTGGGTTGTCGAGGAAGGTAACTCGATGGGATGGGCTGTGGCTGTGGTAGGGATAGAGGCCAAGGCAAGAGGATAGAAGTGGCGCGCGGAGGTTGGGCCGAGGATGCGAGGCGTCCGCCCGCGACCTCTTTGGTTTCCGTACTGATCCCGCTTCTCAGGAGCATTCGATGCTAACTTACGAGATGCTGGGCCCTGGAATCTAAAAAGAATCGAAGAGCTTTCCGGGTTTCACGCGGAGCGCCCGAGCGAGGCGCAAGATATTCACGAGGGCGATGTTCCGCTCACCTCTTTCGACTCCACCGACGTAATTTCGGTGCAGGTCTGCTAATTCAGCGAGTTTCTCCTGCGAGAGATTCCGTTTCAGACGGAGGCTGCGAACACAATTTCCGAAAATCGTTCTGGGGTCAGCGGGCGGCACAGGGCCATCATTTGATTGATGACCACGATGAGTCTACACACGATGAGTGTGATACCGCTTCCGTGCTCTGCGCGGGCAAACTGCCCGCAGATGAATTGCAGTCAAAAGAGGGTCATCTGGTGCGCTCGGTGTCCAAGCCTCGCGGACTCCGGCGACAAAGGCTGGAATAGGTCGATTAGGAATTGTCGAAAGGACTTCAAGATCGGAGAGCCGTTGTCCCGGAGGTAGGCGAGACCCACTTCTGCGGTCAAGAACTCGTCTACAAGTCTGCGAAACACGATTCCTTCTCGGGCTGGATGCTGCGCCCAAGGCATGATCAACCCCGCCAGAAAACCGCTTTCCAGGACGAGTTCGAGCACTTCCGCTTGCGTCGTTGCTTGCTGAGCTATGCGCGGGCGCACGCGTGCCACTGCAAAAATCCGGTTCAAGTCCTCTCCGAAGCGTGGCTCGATGTCCCCGCGTATGGTCGCCAACGGAATTTCATCGAGGTCCGTTATTTGAACCGAATCCTTAGTCGCCAGCGGATGTCCGATTGGCAACGCTAGGACCAGCGCTTCCCGATAGAGTCCCTCGCAGGTCACCGCCTGCTCACGAATTGGCAGGATGACGAGTCCCGCGTGGAGTGTTCCGCGCACCAACCCATCGGCCTGCTCCGAGGTGTGCGCGCTAACTAGGCGCACGTCCGCGGCGGGATGTGTCGAGGACAAATGTCCCCGTACTTTGGACAGAATGCGCAAGTCGATCAACGGCGAATAGCCGATGCTCCAGGGGCCGCGGTACTGTCCCTTCGCCGCCCGCGCTCCCTGGACCGCACGGTCGGCGTGGAAAAGCGTCAATCTGGCCTCGGCCGTGAATGCTTCTCCCGCCGTCGTCAATCGCACGTCTCGCTTGGTTCGCTCGAAAAGTTGCGCGCCAAGGTAGTTCTCTAGTTCACGGATTTGTTTGCTTAACGAGGGTTGAGCGACATGGAGACGCAGCGCCGCGCGAGTGAAGTTCAGCTGCTCCGCAAGCACAACGACGTAACGATACAGTCGAAGCTCGACACCGGGGTACATGAGCCTCGCCTCGCAGAAGGCTTTGCATAAATGCCGTGTTGGCGGCCCTACCTAGAGTATTCCTTCAACGGGCAATGAAGTTACATGTGGTAGACCAAAGTATTTGTAAATAGATGGGTCTACTGCTACTACCAGGCTTCTCAGGGCAGGTACATAGTATTCCTGCGGGAGAAGCGATTTGTATCAGCCGTAAACAGAAATTTATCGCTTGCGGACCTCGCCGTCTTGCTGCCCTAATAAGGCCAACGGCAGGGTGTTCCGGGAGGACATGTCCAGCGAATTTCCAAGTCGGAGCGGCTACGGAAATGCTGACTGTACGGAGCATGATGCGCCGTCCGAGCAACATTTGTCCGATGAACAATTGATGTTCGAAGTGCAGCAAGGCGACGGAAACGCCTTTACCGTTCTGTTCGACCGCTATAACCGCCTGGTGCTTACGGTGGCGCTGCGCATCGTTCATGATGCAACCGAGGCACAGGAAGTTACGCAAGATGTTTTTTTCGAATTCTACCGCACGGCGAGAAGATTTGATCCTGCCAGAGGCACACTTAAAGTGTGGCTCCTGCAGTTCGCTTATCACAGAAGCATAAATCGCCGGAACTATCTCCTCCTGAGACAGTTTTACAACCGGCCCGATCTTGAAGAAGCCATGGCCTGGGAAGCGACAGCGAAAACGACCCCTCGGGTTCCCGCTCAGGAACTGAAGCTAGTCGTTCAGGAAGCACTCACCACACTTCCAGAGACGCAGAAGAGTGTCATCGAAAAGGTCATCTTTGAAGGCTTAACGCTGCGGGAGGTTGCAGAACGCAGCGGTTCCAGCTACAACGCGGTGCGCAATAAATACTACCGCGGACTCGATCATCTACGGATCACGCTGGCCGAGAGGCCAGCGATCGTCGCGAACGAAGGGATAGTAGGTCTCGGGGAGGTCAGCCGTGGAAAGGCATGACCAGTTTGAAGAGCTCTTGGCCGCGGCCAGTATTGGCGAGGCCAAGGGATCAGAGCTCGCCGAACTCGAGGAACATCTTCGGGCGTGCCCAGGTTGCCGACATGCGTATGCTGATTTTCTGCAACTAGGATCGGTCCGCATGGTCGCCGAGGCGAACGAACAACAGGAAGTCACGGGCTCGGAAGCGATCGGATATATTGACTCGGCCCAGTTCCGAGAGAAGTTTTTGAAGAAGGCAGAAGCCGAAGGGATCTTGACTTCGCGGAGGAAAGTGCCTTCCGTGCTCCCGGAACCGGCGATCCGGCCGATTCGGCACAGAGGGTACACGGCGTTTGGGCTGGGCCTTGCCGCAACGATTTTGCTGGGCGTTGGCATGTTCGCCGTGTATCGCGAAAAATTGTATTCAAACAACGCCGCATCAGCGAGCAGCGTAGCTCGGAGCGTTGCGTTGCCGGCGCAAAGCGTCGCGGCGGATGAGAAGCGCGAAGCGTTGTTCTTTCGGCTTGAGACCGAGAATCGGAAACTCAAATCGGAAATGGATTCGCTCAAGGCTTCGCTCGCCACCGAGTCTGCGGCACTCGAAGAATGGAAATCGAGTGCCGCAGCGTCCGAGGAGGACAAGGCTGCACTTCTGTCTGCTGCTAAGGAGCGCGACGCGAAGATCGATGGCCTTATGCGCCAGCTCAGCCAAGCACAGACGGAGGTCGCTGGTGTTCGAACGGAGCTCGAAAAAGTCCAAGGCAATAACCAGGCCACGATTGTTGTGGACGAAAGGAGGATTCAAGAGCTTTCCGACCAACTCGCCGAGCAGACGAGCGCGCTCGACCGAGAGCGGGAGATGCTCGCCGCGAACCGGGATATCCGTGATCTCATGTCCGCACGCAACCTCCACATCGCGGACGTTTTCGACACCGACAGTAGGGGCAAGACTCGCTCCGCGTTCGGCAGGGTCTTCTTTACCGAAGGCAAGTCTCTCCTCATTTACGCCTACGATCTCAACGATCGCCGGGCGGAGGAGGCTGGATACCACTACCGTGTCTGGGGAAAGAAAGAAGGCCCAGGGCAAGGGGCCAGGAGTCTTGGGATCTTCTATTCCGATGACAAAGCCCAGAAGCGATGGGTCTTTAAGTACGAAGACCCCAAGGTGCTGAGTGAGATTGATTCTGTGTTCGTCACGCTAGAGCCTCCTGGCAGAAATCCTACCGAGCCGAAGGGCGAGAAATTCCTCTACGCCTACCTGCGGAACCAACCGAATCATCCGTGATCGACGCAGTTATAGTGTCTCGCGGTTGATGACCTTGTCACAATACGGCCGTAAGTAATCAATTTGGAGAGAGCGATGCGGCGCGGACGCTGCGATTGGCAGTCTTCGCCGGGCAGCGGAGAAGTTTTTTGTAGGCGCAGTGATACAAATAGAGGGCGGCACAGGAAGACTTGAGTAAAGGGGGGTTTTCCGAAATGCCTTCGTCCTCTTCGTGCCGTAAGATCTCTTCTACTTTCAGCTCGCCGTTTTTCGCTGTGTTGATCTCTTTCGCCTGTCTAACATTTCCCTGCGGAACTCTCGCCCAGTCCGAACTCGCCGGGGTGTATGGGCGCGTGACCGATCCGTCGGGGGCGGTGATTGTGGATGCTGACGTAGAAATCAAGAGCACCGAGACCAATGTTTCGACGACCGTGAAGACGAATCAGGATGGGCTCTACACGATTCCTTCGCTGCATCCAGGCCACTATCTGATTAATGTGCGAAAGCCAGGCTTCAAGAGCGTGACGGTCACGCAATTGGAATTGAATATACAGGACAACGTCGTCCGGAATTTCGCTTTGCAGGTTGGGTCCATCGCGGAGACGGTGACGATCACAGCAGATAGTTTGAATATGAACACCACGGACGGCTCGGTGAGCACGGTGGTTGATCGCACGTACGTTGAAAACATGCCGTTGAACGGACGGAGTTTTCAAAGTCTCATCCTACTTACACCGGGTGTTGTTACGACCAGTCCTCAAACCGGTGATGCCGGCCAGTTCAGTGTGAACGGCCAACGCACAGAATCAAATTACTTCACGGTGGACGGTGTCGGTGCAAATATCAACCCAGGCGGAGGTCTTGGTGTTGGTTCTACGCCTGGCATCAGCGGGTCTCTTGCGGCGAATACGGCATTGGGAACGACACAGTCCTTGGTATCGGTGGACGCACTGCAGGAGTTTCGCGTACAAACCTCGACGTACTCAGCCGAATACGGGCGCAATCCGGGAGGACAGTTTTCGTTTCTCACTCGCTCTGGCGCCAATGACTGGCACGGTTCTGCGTTTGACTTTCTCCGTAATAATGTCTTTGATGCAAATGACTGGTTCAACGACCGGGCTGGCTTTAAGCAGTCAGCGTTACGGCAGAACGACTTCGGCGGCACACTGGGCGGACCGATTTCAGTTCCTAGAATTTATAACGGGAAGGACAGGACGTTCTTCTTTTTTTCTTACGAAGGATTGCGCTTGCTTCTGCCGCAGCCTGTAATGCCAACCTACGTACCCACGCTCGCTCTACGTCAGCAAGTGCCAGCCGCGCTTCAGCCTGTACTAAATGCGTTCCCTCTTGCCAATGGTCCGGATCAGGGCAATGGTTTGGCGGAGTTTCTGGCAACCTATTCCAATCCTAATCAGATTGATTCGGTCAGCTTACGGGTTGACCAGAATTTTGGATCTAAAATAAGAGTTTTCTTCCGTTTCAGCGATACACCTTCTTTTACTGGTAACCGAGACGTTAGTTCTGGGAATTTAGCGGATACGTTATACACCTCGTCTCAAACCCAAACGTACACGGTTGGGATGAACAGTGCGTTTTCTAGCCGCATTAACAACGAGTTCCGCATAAACTATAGTCACAGCAATGTGAGTGAAAACGAAAAAGGTGACAACTTTGGAGGCGCAAAACCGACAATCCTAGGTCAGCTTGCTGGGTTCGGATCCACTTATCCCTACAATGATGTTCAGGTCGGATTGTCCTTCTTCCCAAACAGCACATCGTTGACGAATTTCAAGGCACTGAACAGTCAGAAACAATGGAATTTAACTAATACCCTGAGCAGGGTGGCAGGACGGCAGCAATTCAAAGTCGGCGTGGACTATCGTCGGTTGACACCAAGTTTGAGGCCGTTCGCACCAGCGGAATCTATCTTGTACTTTAATTCCAGTTCGGCCATGGCCAACAGTGCAGATTTTACTTTTGTTCAGAACAGCCTCAGCGCTTATCCCCTTTACACTAATCTTTCGGTTTTCGCTCAAGATGAGTGGCGATGGACGCCAAGGCTAAGTCTTTCTCTGGGGCTGCGCTGGGAGCTCAACCCTCCACCCGGTTCCACAAACAGCGTTCTGCCGTTTACTATTCAAGGTAGTAACAATCTTAGTACAATGACTCTCGCTCCTCAAGGAACTCCTCTATGGAAGACTACCTATGACAATTTTGCCCCAAGAGTGGGGATGGCTTATCTGTTCAGGAATTCACCTGGGCACGAATCGGTCTTGCGAGGTGGTGTCGGAGTTTTCTTTGATACGGGAAATGAATATGGGTCGGCCGGCTACTCGACACTCGGGTTCAGTACGAGCCAGCTCTATTGCTCTTTTTCCTTCTGCAATGGGCCAAACGCAAGTTTCCCTTTAACTGCAACCCAATTCGGTTTTCCGGTGCAGACGCCGCCCGTAGCGCCGTACACAAACGGGGCCCTTTACGCATTCGACCCACACCTTGCACTACCTTATACGGTCCAGTGGAACGCAAGCATCGAACAAACTTTGGGTAAGGACCAAGCATTGACGGTCACGTACGTTGGTGCGAACGGCCGAAGACTGTTGGAAGGACATGAACTCATTGCTACTCCTTTCAACCCCAATTTCGGTCCGATCGTTCTGTACAAGAATGGCCTCACATCAGACTATGACGCACTGCAGATTCAGTTTCAACGGAGGCTCAGCCACGGTTTACAAGCAATGGGTGGTTATACGTGGTCGCATTCTCTTGATTATGGATCACAGAATGCGGCTCTTCCCTATGTTCGAGGTAACTCAGACTACGATGTACGGCACAACTTTGCTGGCGCCTTTTCCTGGAACCTACCGAATGCGTCGTGGGGTCACCTTGCCGATGCGATACTCGACCAGTGGGGATTAGATGCTCGCTTCAACGCAAGGACAGGGTTTCCGGTTACATTGAATGGCAATCAGAATGTTGATCCGGTTACAGGAAGTCTGTTTGCAAGTGGCCTCAATCTAGTCCCTGGCCAAGCGATCTACCGCTACGGCTCACAATATCCAGGCGGAAGAGCAATCAATTCGGCTGCCTTTAGTCTGCCAACTGGAACCCAGGCGGGCGATGCGCCTCGTAATTTTGTCCGCGGCTTTGGTGCGTGGCAAATGGACTCGGCGGTACGGCGCGAGTTTCCAATCCACGAACGATTTCACCTCCAGTTCCGGGCGGAAGCGTTTAACATCTTCAATCACCCTAACTTCGGTTTCATCGATCCTCAATTCCGTTCTCCTACATTTGGTCAAGCTACGCAGTCGCTGAACAGGAGTCTAGGCACACTAAGCCCTCTTTACCAGCTGGGCGGACCAAGGTCGCTACAGTTCGCGCTAAAGCTCATCTTTTGATTGCGCCGTGAATGAAGCCGTAGAGGACCAGATAACTCTTTACATGATTCTAAACAGGTCGTAAACGACTTGCAGCAGTTCGCTTCAAGTCGCCATCGGGCCGAGCACCCTGTGAAAGGAACTACCATTGATGCCGATGATCCAGGAATTAGTGAGCAGGTCGGGAATCCTGCGACGCGCAGTGGTTTCATGGATGTTACTGATAGCGAGCGTCGCGGGGACGCGCTCTCAAGAAATATCGATAGGCAAGAATGTTCAGATAAGTACGCCGAAATCTCACACAGATCATATGGAAACCACGGCCTGCGCAGATCCAGCAAACCCACTACATCTAATCGCGGCCTCGATGTACGTTGGGCACTACGACGCGATAACTGGCTCGAATATCGCAGTCTATACATCCGTGGACGGGGGAAGCAACTGGTCCCTTACTTTGGACACGGCGCAAGTCGCGGACCCCACATGTGCTTATGGGCCTGACGGTGTGGCATATTTCACAATGATGAAATTTGACGGGTCCAACGAGTATAAGAATTTGGACCTCTACCGATCCGCCGATGGGGGAAAAAACTGGTCTAGCCCTATCGTTCTGAGTGGCGATCATTCCTTTGACAGACCATGGATATCGGTGGATGGAAGTGGAGGAATTTATCGGGGTCGGGTGTACATCAACGCATCGGGGGTGTCGTTTCCTTCTCTGACTGACCCTTCTCCCCTGCCAAGACCATATGTCGAGTTCTTATATTCCTCCGACGGGGGCAAGAGCTTTATTACCGATCAAGGCTTATTGGAGAACGGAACGTTTCATGACAGTGGTAGTGTGGTGCTCGCAGACGGAACCGTGGTCGTGTCGTACTATCCGCTTGTACCGGAAGCCGAGCCGAATAGCGTTACAAAGCGATCGAGGTTGAAAGCTCTTGTTTCTAGCGACGGCGGCCGGACGTTCTCCGGCCCCTTTATCGTCAGTCGGGGCTCGACCTCCGGATTGCCCGGATCGCACGTCAGTGCCGATCTTAACCCTTCGCTGGCCGCGGATTTGAGTTCAGGCAAGTTCAGGGACCGTGTATACATAGTCTGGACGGATATGCGTTCGGGGAGGGCTCAGACGTGGTTCTCCTATTCCTCTGATAAAGGGCGTACTTGGTCGAGTGCAAAACCGTTGAATCAGGATCGGCCCTTTGATAGAGCCGCTCCCGAAAAAGGGCCAGACGAAATTAACCCGGTTGTAGCAGTAAACAAAAATGGGATCATCGGTGTGATGTGGTGCGACAGGCGTGATACACCAGAGAAAGGTTACTGGCCACGCTTTACCGCATCACTTGATGGCGGCGAAACATGGACACCAAGTGTCCGAATCTCTGAGAAGCCCTTTCAAGAGACCCGTAGTATCGATTGGTTCGTCCGGACGGATCTTTCCTCGGGGACCAACAAACCCCGTTCCATTGAGATTCGGCCGACTTTCGGGTTCGCAAAGTTATACAGACCTGGCGACACATCGGGTTTGGCAGCTGATGCAGCCGGTGTCTTCCATCCAGTCTGGATTGACGACCGGACGGGCGCCCATCAAGTGTGGACAGCGCCGATCACTGTCACGGGGGCGGTTACTGAGCGGAACGATATTACGGACAAAACTCAAATCGAAGTTACCGACTTCTCAACTGATGATGTACAACAAGTAATTCGTATAAGTGTGCGATTAAAGAATATATCGGCCACGACCGTTAGGGGCCCGTTCCTGATGGAAATTGTCGATTTACCTTGGCTTCCACCCGGGTATGAGACGTATGTCACCAATGCAACAAATGGTTTGGACGGAGTTGGTGCCGTTTGGGATTTTGCGGCGTCCTCAAAGGATGCGTCGCTGTCACCTGGTGAAGTGAGTTCATCGCGAGAGTTGAAGTTTCGTTATGCTTCGCCCGAGAAGGAACCCGTTGTCACCTTAAAAGTTCGAGTGCTTGGGCGGCCCTCTTCTTAGGCGCGGTTCCGAGCCGCGTTTCTGTAGTTTGAAGTCCCGAACTTGCGTGAAGGATTAAATGAAGCGTCTTGGAGGGAGTCCCTTCAAGGGCCCGGAGAATCAATATGAACCCGTTTGGGCGGATCAAACAAAATGCTCTTTGTTTTACGATTGGTATGTTTCTAGCGTTTACCGCTAGAAATGCCTTCGCGCAGGACATCCGTATCCCTTACGAAAAATTCGTGCTGCCTAACGGGCTGACGGTTCTCGTGCACGAAGACCACAAGGCGCCGATCGTGGCCCTCAACATCTGGTACCACGTCGGATCCAAGAATGAGAAACCGGGGAAAACCGGCTTTGCGCATCTGTTTGAACATTTGATGTTCGGTGGGAGTGAGAACGTAAGAGACCGCTACATCGATGCGATGGAGCGCGTGGGCGCAACGGAGCTAAATGGGACCACTAACTCGGACCGTACGAACTATTTCGAAGACGTGCCGGTGTCGGCGCTCGACTACGCGCTCTTTCTCGAATCGGATCGCATGGGCCATTTCTACAGCACCATCAACAAGGACGTGCTCGATCTCCAGCGAGGCGTGGTGCAGAACGAAAAACGGCAAGGCGACAACCAGCCGTATTCGATTGCGCAGTATCTGATCGCGGAGAATACATACCCGACAGGGCACCCCTATTCGTGGACAACGATCGGCTCTATGGAGGACTTGAATGCTGCCTCCCTGGGTGACGTACAGGAGTGGTTCAAGCGGTATTATGGGCCTTCGAACGCCACGCTAGTGATTGCTGGCGACATTGACGTGCAGACCACGCGAGAAAAAGTAGAAAAATATTTCGGAGACATTCCAGCTGGACCACCAATTGGCCACCAAACTGCCTGGGTCGCAAAGATGTCCGGTACGCACCAGCAGCAGGTCCAGGATCGCGTTCCTGCCGACCGCGTATTCAACGTCTGGAATATCCCAGGGTTTGGTGTGGCGGACACGGATTATCTGGATCTGGTGAGCGACGTTCTGGCGTCGGGAAAGGATTCGCGGCTCTATAAGAGGCTGGTGTATGACGAGCAGATTGCGACCTCGGTCAGTACTGGAATCACCCCGGCGAGATCGGCGGCCAGTTCAGCATCGGGGCGTCGGCAACTCCGGGCGGGAGTCTGGTGCCGGTCAAGAAAGGGATCGAGGAAGAGCTCGAGAAGTTCTTAAAGGACGGGCCCACCGCGGAAGAAATTGAGCGCGTGAAAACGGCCTACGAGGCGGATCTGATTCGCGGGCTGGATCGCATTGGGGGCTCCGGGGGAAAATCCGACATTCTCGCGCGCGGAGAGGTTTTCACTGGTAATCCCGAGCAATACCGGGAGTCGCTGGAGAGGGTTCGCAAGGCGACTGCCGAAGATCTGCGCGACGCGGCGCGGCGCTGGCTTACCGATGGACTGTATCAGCTCGAAGTTCTGCGGTATCCGGACTACAAAGCGACGCCGGCCAGTGTAGATCGGTCGAGGTTGCCGGAAATGAGCGCAACGCCGGATGTGAAACTGCCTCCATTTCAACGCATGACTCTCTCGAACGGTTTGAAGGTCGTTCTGGCAGAACGGCACGAACTACCAGTCGTAAACTTCACGATCCTCGTGGATGCGGGAACCGCAGCGGACGGTTTTGCGACGCCAGGAACAGCCGGTATGACCTCTTCCCTGCTGACGAGCGGGACCGACAAATACAGCGCGCTCCAGATCAGCGATGAAATTCAACGCTTGGGGGCGGAGCTTAGTGCGAGGGCTGGACTCGATACTTCCACGGTCTACCTCTCGTCACTGAAGAGTAAGCTCGAACCTTCGCTGGCACTTTACGCCGATGTGCTAATGCATCCTTCGTTCCCGGAGGAGGAATTTGTCCGGCAGCAGAAGCTACAGGCGGCAGCGATACAGCGCGCGAAGGCGTCTCCGACGGCGATAGCCAATCGCGTGTTCGTGCCGGCCCTTTACGGCAAGGATCACCCGTACGGACTGCAGCTGACGGAACGAGGCGTGGCCAAGCTAACGCGCGAAGGCGTGACAGAGTTCCACGACAGGTGGTATCGGCCGAATAACGCGACGCTCTTGATCGTGGGCGATACCACGCCGGCAGTAATCGGACCACAACTTGAGAAAGTTCTGTCTCGATGGCAGCCGGGGAAGGGTACAAAGGAGAAAATTCCAGTTGTGGCTGCCCCAAAGCAGGCAGAGGTATATCTCATCGATAAGCCGGGCGCAGCGCAATCGTTCATTCTGGCGGGGACGACGGCGCCTCCACGCAATAGCCCGCAAGAAATTCCGTTGGGGATTTGGAACGACATCCTGGGCGGCACGTTCGGCGGACGCGTGAATCTGAATCTTCGCGAGGACAAACACTGGTCCTACGGGGCGCGCACTACGTTTCTGTTTGCGCGAGGGGAGAGCGCGTGGGTGATACAAGCCCCGGTACAAACCGACAAGACCAAAGAATCGTTGGTGGAGTTGAGGAACGAGCTTCACGGCGTTTTCGGGACACGTCCGATTTCACAGGACGAGCTGGACAAGGATAAGGCGAACCGGACGCTACGTTTGGCAGGATCGCGCGAAACTATGGAAGAAGTTGGGGACGCGATGGAAAACATCGTGGCATACGGGCTTCCCGACGACTACTACGCGACTTATGCCAGGAAGGTGCGAGCGCTCGGCACTAAAGATTTGAGCGCTGCAGGAAGATCCTTCCTCGACCCGGATCATTTGATTTGGGTGATAGTGGGTGATCTTTCGAATGTCGAAGCGGGAATTCGGGAGCTGAACCTCGGGGAGGTGCACGTCGTAGATGCGGACAGCAATCCGGTCAAGTGAATCACGGCAGTGGATGAGCATTCTAAGGATGAGCGCGTCGGCAACAAGATCTCGTTCTTTTCATGGAAAGGATGCAGCTTCGTCCGTGGCAAAGTGTAACCGGACAGTTTTGTTCATGGTTGTCTTGCTCCTCAGCTTTGCGATCTTAAACGTGTGGAGTCTACCTCTTGCGCAGCAACGTGGCACGCCATCGTCAGCCGAGGCTGACGTTCTCTTCCTCAACGGCAATATCCTGACAGGGGAAGGATTGAGCTCCGACTCTCCGAAGAGAGTGACGGCGTTGGCGATCCGAGATGGGCTGGTGATGGCAATTGGTGGCGAGCAGGAAATCCTAAAGTTACGCGGCCCGAAGACGGAAGTGATCGACCTCAAAGGGCAATTCGCCATGCCGGGCTTCGACGATGCGCACGTTCACCTAGCGTCGGGTGGATTCGAGAAATTGAATGTGGAGCTTGTCGGAGCGAAGTCCTTGGAGGAAATGAAAGAGCGCATCGCAACGCGGGTGAAGAGTGCAACGCCTGGAGAGTGGATCAGGGGGCGCGGCTGGGATCACACAAAGTGGCATGGACAAGCGCTTCCGACGCGGCAGGACTTTGACGCTATGACGGGGGACCATCCCGCAATCTTTACGCGCGTGGATGGACACATCGCCGTTGCCAATTCGGCTGCGTTGAAGGTCGCCGGCATTACGAAGGACACAAAGGACCCAGCTGGTGGAAAGATTGACCGGGACGCGAGGGGGGAGCCCACAGGGATCCTGCGCGAGAGTGCGGGAGACGCTGTTTATAGCGCAATCCCAAAGCCGAGCCTACCGGAGCGGCGGCAGGCCATTGAACTGGCACTTGGAGAAGCGGCTCGCTCGGGGCTGACTAGCATTCAGGACAATTCAAGCTGGGATGACTTCCTTGTTTACGAGGAGCTGGAGCGCGAAAGCAAGCTGACGGTCCGGATCACGGAATGGCTACCGTTCGACGCGCCACTGGCTGTTTTGAAGGGGCGGCGCGCGCACCACGACGCAAACGATCCGATGCTCCACACCGGGATGCTCAAAGGGTTCATAGATGGTTCCCTGGGATCCAGGACAGCTGCAATGTTGCAACCGTATTCCGACGATGCTGGAAATTTGGGGTTGCCGCAGTATGACCAAACAAACCTGAACGAGATGGCAGAGGAACGGGTCGCAGCGGGGTTTCAATTGGGATTCCACGCCATTGGCGACCGGGCTGTTGGAATGGCGTTAGGCGCTTTCGAGGATGCGATTCAGCATCTACCTAGGGAAGATATACACGGGAATGATTGGCCGAATCTGCGCTTGCGCGTTGAGCACGCACAAGTGGTGACGCCAGAACAAATCCAACAATTCGCGCGGCTGCACGTGATTGCTTCGATGCAACCGAACCACCTGCTGACCGACATGAAGTGGGCGATGGACCGGCTAGGGCCGGACCGAGCAAAGTTTTCCTATACGTGGAAAGGATTCCTGAACGCCGGTGTACCGTTGGCGTTTGGGACGGACTACCCGGTAGAGCCGCTGACACCGTTCCGGGGACTCTACGCCGCGGTCACGCGCAAGAATGAAGCGGGAACTAGCGAATATTATCAGGAACAAAAACTGACGATTGGGCAGGCGGTTGCCGCGTACACGGAAGGCGCGGCCTACGCGGAATTCACCGAGAAAACGAAGGGCAAGCTTGCTCCTGGGTACGAAGCCGATTTCGTTGTTCTCGATCGAGACATCCTGCATGTTTCACCGGAGGAGATGTTGCAGATCAGGGTGCTGCGAACAGTAGTTGCGGGACAGACGGTTTGGGATGCGAAGCAGAGGTAGAGTGGGGAAAGCGTATGAGCACGAGCCTGTTTGAAATCTTGAAAATCGGCATCGGGCGTTCGAGCTCTCATACGGTCGGGGGCGCACCCCGCCGAAATCGCAATGGAACATACCTCGGCACGACCTGCGACCCCATCGCGGGGCTGGTTCAAATTCCCCGCATTGAGCGCCGCGCGATAGGCGCAGTGGAGGCAATCAACGCGACTGGGATCGCCATGCGGGAGAACGGCAACCACAGTGTTTCGCTCGACCAAGTCATTAGGACCATGTACGAAAGCGGAAAAGATATGCAATCACGGTACAAAGAGACACCGCTCGGCAGTTTGGGTCTAAACATCATTGAGTGCTGAATGGTTCCCTTTTGAAATGGCTGTTTCACGTGGAGAGCCCTGCGCAATGAAGGCGGTCTATGTCCTAACCACTGGCGGAACCATGGAGAAGGTTTATTCCGAACAAAGCGGCTCGGTCACTAATCTTGACAGCAAGATCAATCGGTACCTTAAACTGCTGCGGTTGCCTGACTGTGCGGTGAATATCGTCCCGCTGATGAATAAGGATAGCTTGGAGATGACGGACCAAGACCGCGTTCTGATTCTGGGGATGGTGCGGGCTGTTTTGAGGGAAAATGCGCCGATCGTGATTACGCATGGCACCGACACGGTGGTGCAAACAGGGCTGTATCTACAAAGATCGCTGCCAGAACTTAACATGCCGATCGTTCTTACCGGGGCCATGACGCCCCTCGGGTTTGAAGGCAGCGATGGTCTGCAAAATCTGGCCGAGAGTTTGCTGGCCGTCCAACTCGTTCGAGCGGGTGTCTACGTGGTCATGCATAACCATGTGTATCCCGTACATCGGGTCCGCAAGGACTACAAGCTCGGGCGCTTTGTTTGGGCGGACGAGGCCGGAGTGTAGTTTTTCCCCCGGTGTCTTTGTCTGTTTTGGGTCGAGATCGGTGCTACTAATGCTAAACAATTGAAAAAGTTGCCGGATGCGAGATCGTAGAAATCTCCAAAATACCTGGAGCAAGGCGACCATCTGTTGGCACTGCGCGAATCTGTCACCATCTCTGCGAAGAGCGCAGACGAAGACTATGGTCTTCCTTGTTCGGCAGCGCTCCATGACTTGCGCATTTTGAATTCCCCATGAAGTATCAATGTCAAGAGAAATGAGAGGTTCCGAGAGTGTCCTTGGCTGAGTGCAAGTTTGTATGGAAAAACGGCGCGATGGTTCCTTGGGAAGAGGCGAGATTTCACGTTTCGTGCCATGGCCTCCATTATGGCACCGGTGTTTTTGAAGGAATTCGTTGCTACAACACAATGCAAGGACCGGCAGTGTTTCGTCTTGGAGCACATCTGGACCGCTGGGTTGCCTCGGCTCGAGTCTATGGCATGGAGTGGCGCTATACGCGGCAGGACTTGTCGCGTGCGGTGCTCCAGGTTATCCGTGTCAACGGGTTTCGCGACTGTTATGTCCGCCCGATCGCCTTCTATGGCGCGCACAGCCTCTCGTTGAATCCGCGGGGTTGCCCGGTCGAAGTGGTAATTTTCGCTTGGCCGTGGGGTACGTATCTTGGGACCGATGCTCTTGAGCACGGAATTCGCGTGAGCATCTCGAACTGGCGAAAGTTCAGCACGGATGCAATTCCTGCGACGGCAAAGGCGTGCGGTCAATACGTCAACTCAGTCCTTGCCATACGGCAAGCAGCAGCGGAGGGATTCGACGAAGCGATCCTCCTCGACGACACCGGTGCACTCACGGAAGGCTCCGGCGAGAATCTATTCCTCGTGCGAGACGGGCACGTGTTCACAAATGACGAACGCAGTTCCATTCTCCCGGGCATCACACGGGATTCCGTGATCCGTCTAGCCAAAGATATCGGGTTTCCGGTCCACATCCAGCAAATGGAGCTAGACGACCTGTTCAAGGCTGACGAGGCGTTCTTCGCGGGCACGGCAGTTGAAGTCGCACCGATCGCAACTGTAGACAAACAACAGATTGGCTCAGGAAAGCGTGGGCCCATTACGACGGTGCTTCAGGAGGCGTTCTTTGGAGTTGTATACGGAAAGAATCTGCGATATCTGGATTGGCTGACTTATGCCTCCTGGGCCAAAGAAGGCCCAGTCGAGACTCCCGAGGAGTGAGCTGCAGGTACTCCAGATGGGCCGCGTTTCCGCATTTCTTAGCTGCCGGAGCGAATGTCGCGCGCCCCAATGGCCACGTTCCGGAGCCTTTTCGGCCGGACACTTACTTAGGCCATTTGTTGCTTTGGTGAGCTGGAGATTCCCTTGGTGTCTTTGGTGTCTGTTCGCGCCCGAAATTTGACCCAAACCGGCGAAATAGGAGAAGAAGTTAAAAGAATTGAGACTATAGAAATCGCCAGTATCCACGCGGTTTAGTGGCATGCTCTTGAAAACCCAATAGGATACGACAAGGAACTGGGTGAGTATCCCACCCTCTCCGCCATTTTTTTATCCCAACAATAGAGCTTTCTGAATAAAAAGGCCGGGCATTTCTGTCCGGCCGTTGCTGTTTTGAGATTGTGTTCTCGATCAGAAATGGCAGGAGGCTACGCCGCGCTTCTGCAAATACTTCTGGTGGTATTCTTCGGCGCGATAGAACGTGCCTGCGGGCGTGATCTCCGTGGCGATGGGGCGTTTGAACCGGCCGCTGGCATCCAGCTCGGCGCGGGATTTCTTGGCTGTTGCTTCCTGCTCTGGCGAATGAAAGAAAATGGCCGTGCGGTACTGCGTGCCGAAATCCGGCCCCTGGCGGTTCACCTGCGTCGGGTCATGAGCCTGCCAGAAAACATCGAGCAAGTTTTCGTAACTTGTTTTTGCCGGATCAAAGGTTACCTGCACCACTTCCGCATGCCCGGTTTCGTCCGTGCAAACATCTTTGTAAGTTGGATTGGGTGTCTCCCCACCGCTGTAGCCTACCGCGGTATCGATTACCCCAGGCACGCGCTGAAACGCCGCCTCCACGCCCCAGAAGCAGCCCGCTCCGAATGTCGCGATCTCAGCCATGGAAGTCTCCCCTTGGTGCAAACGCTTTTCACGCCCTACCCACTGCACTTAGATGCGCGGGGGGCCGACTGCGATTCTACGGCGCAGCTAGGGCGTTTTGCGCCGTGCCAGCGCCGCTCCCGAGCTGGCTTTTAACTTTTCCAGCGCCAGGGCTTTGTAGGGACTGTTCACGGATGCCGCTTGCATGAACGCCTCCTTGGCTTCAGCGTTTCTTTTCAGATTCAGAAGCGCAAATCCCAAGCGATATTGGTTTCGCGCGTAGCTTCCGTCATCCGGCTTCAGCAGCGGGGCGGCGGCTTTCAGATTCTCCACCGCCTGGGCGTTGTCCTTCTTCTCGATGTTCACTTGTCCCAGCGAACTCAGCGCCAGGCCTTTCTGCAAACTCTTTTGCTGAGCCCACTGCTCGTCGGTCACACCTTCCGGCTTGGGCGCCGCATCCAGCAGCGAAATTGCTTTCTTCGCGTACGCTTCGGCTTTCGCGAGTTGATCGGTTTTGTCGCAATAATAATCGGAAAGCAGCAGCAGCATCCCCAAGTTGTTCGGATCCTTTGCGAGAAGCCCGTTCGCCACTTCCAGCATTTTCGGCGCGTTCTGGGCTTGCTGATAGGCGGTCGCGGCCACGCCGAGGGCCTGATTCGCATATGGTGAGTCGGGAAAAATCTGCGCAAAGCGCGTCAGAAGCGCCGCCCGCTTGGCCGCTTCCTTGGTCTGATAGGCGCCGCTGAAAACCGCTTGTTGAATGTAGGCGATGGCGTCCTTGTTGCTTTCGAGAGTCTGCGATTTTTGCTGCTCCCACTGGGAAGCGTCCGTCCCACTCGGAGCAGGCGCATCCTTATATCGTTTCAAAATTCCTTGGGTCTTTTCTCCATAAGAAATCAGCCGGTCCGCGTCACCCTTTTCCGAGGCCGCGCGAATCATGTTCATGGCGTTCTGAAAATTATCCGGATCGAGCGCGAAAAGTTTGTCGCCATATTCAAAAGCCTTGTCGTAATTCTTTTGCGCGAGGTAGTAGTCCACGTAGAGGCCATCCGCCACCAGGGGATAGTCGCCCTCCTTGCCGGGACCTTCCGCGAATTTATCGATGAGCGCGAGCTTCTGGGCAGGATCCGTCGCCGCGTTGATCTCCGTCAACGCGTGGTCCACTTCTGATCCAGCTTGAATGGGAACAAACTTCCCGATCTGCTGACCGAACAGGGGGCCTGCTGAACATCCCAGCAGAAGCAGAGCCCCACCCAACCAGTTGGTTCGATGCATAAGCACCTCCACAGAGTGGCAATGGACTGCATCTTAGTGCCGCGGATAGCTTTGCGCAAAGGGATTTCGGGTCAAAGCCCTCGCGAGAGGATAGAAGTCAAGGCAGTTTACGCTGGACGTAGCCAGCGCCATGCTCACCGAATTCCACGATTTCAAATCGACTCCACAAGGGACGGCGCTCGAGGAACGAGGATCCATGTCGCGGGCACAAACGTGTTCCGGTGCCATCAAATTACCGGTCTGCTGGCCCCGCCTACGTTTGAACCCGGGCATCAGCTCACAAATCTGGATGAAATCCCGCAGGCATGGTACAACAAACGGGACGGATACGGCCATGTCTACCGACGCACATCCCCCCGGACGGACGCGCATCGACAAAGAACGTAGAAGAAGCGATCGCTATCCTCTCATCATTCCGATCCACTTGCAGTGGCCGGGTCCAGGTGGCCAGGCGCAATCGGCGCATGCACAAGGAAGGGAAGCAAATCTCCATGGCGGTTTGCTTGAGTTTGTGGACGCGGAGAGATATCCAACCGAGGGGAGTGAAGCCGAACTGACGAATCTAGTCTCCGGTCACAAGACAAAGGCGCGGGTATCCTCGATTCGGAGATCTTCGACAGGTGCTCTCGTGGGAGTTGCGGTTGAACTCCTCCCGCCCAACGAAGAGTTTTGGGGCCTGACCTTTCAGTTGAGGCGCACAACCGGGGAATTGCTGAAGCTCGAGAACGGCATAAAAGCAGGCGAGATTGATTCCTACGTGTTGCGCGAATTCCGCGACGCGGTGGATTACATCCGCAAGACGGCGTGGGCCGTTCAAGAATGGCAAGAGAGACGGGTCCAGAACCGAGATACGGCCACGGTAATTCCGCTGCTGGTTGCGGAGCGCATCCGCCGCGGGACGCAGCTGTACGAGGCGCTCACCGCGGACCTGAAGAGCCATGCCATCCGTCCCGAAGCCGCCGAGATCGAAGATTTATTCCATGCCGTTGAGCACCTTTACGAAGAATTGAAGCAATTGAACTAGCCTGCTGGCGCATGAAAACCTCCGTACTTCACCGATCGCGTGATATCAACCCAGGTCCACTGCCAAGAGTCCCCGAGATTTGACGCACCTCACTTTTCGCGAGACGATGGAAGTTTTGAGTGAGGTACCTGAATGGATCTGGGGCTCACAGGCCGCGTGGCCATCGTAGCGGCAGCCAGCAAGGGACTGGGCCGCGCGGTGGCGGAAGAACTGGCGCGCGAAGGCGCTCACGTTGCCATTTGCGCCCG
>Ga0210408_10001809_pt1 | contig 21637 bp, 17 predicted proteins | sample IncBWH4MmetaG_FD_155471 | JGI IMG/M metagenome (GOLD analysis project Ga0210408, IMG submission 155471) | Forest soil microbial communities from Barre Woods Harvard Forest LTER site, Petersham, Massachusetts, United States - Inc-BW-H-4-M | ecosystem: Environmental > Terrestrial > Soil >...
CACCAACACAAATATTTTTACGATTCGCCGCACTTTGTTCAGGTCGCCCAACGCCGCGTGCAGCGTCCCCAACAAATCAATGGCAATCCCCCGCGCCGCTTCCTTCCCTTGCTCCGTCGTGAACTCGCTTCCCAACCGCCCCACCAGCGGTTTCCCGTCCTTCTTCGCAATGTGCCCGGAAACAAACGCCAGGTTCCCCGTCCGCGACACCGGCACAAACGCCCCCACCGGCGGCGTCGCCTCGGGCAACGAAATCTTCAGCTCCCTCAACTTCTCGTAAACCGACATTCTTCCTCCTCTGTCATCCTTCTGCAATCGCTCCTCGATTACCCCCCGTAGGGGCACGGCATGCCGTGCCTACTACGGGGCTGCCCACTCCGCCGATCGCACTTGATTGGCAACGGCCGATTCCTCATGCGCCCTTCTCCGCGCGCCGAGTGAAATCCACCACCGTCGTATTCCCGCCGGAGACCACCACTCCCACGCGCTGACCCGGGGCCGCCTTGTAGCGCCCGGAGAGCAGCGCCGCAAATGCCGCCGCACCTCCGGGCTCCGCCACCACCCGCAGCGTATTCCACAGTGCCTCCTGCGCCTGCACGATCGAGTCGTCGGTGACCAACGCAACCCGGCTCACATTTTTCTGCGCGATCGGAAAATTCAATTCTCCCACGCGCTTCGGCGCCAGCGAATCCGCTGCAATTCCGCCCGCCGGCGCATCTACAGGTTTCCCCGCGGCCAGCGCGCGCTGCAGCGTGGGCGCCGCCTCCGGCTCCACGCCCACAATCTTCACCTTGCCGCCGTACCACGACGCGATTCCTCCAATCAACCCACCTCCACCCACGGGCACCAGCAGCGCATCAAGCTGTGGCGCTTGCTCCTGAAATTCCAGCCCCACGCTTCCCGCCCCCAGCAGCGTCTCCACAGCATCGAAGGCATGCACGCGCATCCCGCCCGATTCCGCGATCCACGCTTCACTCGCAGCTAGCGCATCCGCGTACAGCTCGCCGGTCACCACCAATTCAGCGCCGGAACTCCGGATTCGCTCGATCTTCGAAGGCGACGTAACCTTCGGCACAAAAATCCGTGCCCGCTTCCCCAGCGACTTCGCCGCGTACGCCACCGCCACTCCGTGGTTTCCTCCCGAAGCCGCCACCACGCCCGCCGTCGGCACTTCGCGCAGCAGCAGATTCGCAAAAGCTCCGCGCAGCTTAAACGCGCCCGCGCGTTGCATCAATTCCAGCTTGAACGTAATCTTGATCGCGCCGAGCCCGAAATCCGCGCCATCCACTTCCATCACCGGCGTTCGCCGTATGTACGGCCGGATTTTTCGCTCCGTCTCAGCAATCCGTTCCCGATTCACCGCATTTGTCCCGACTTTGGTTTCGACTTTGGTTTCCACTTTGGTCTCCACAGTTACCTCCCGTGCCTGATTCGATTTGCGTCAGCTCTGCTGGGCTCTTTCCCCTTGCCGAATTTTTGTCTCCTAGCCTCCCAATTTGGCCCTATGTCCCACGGCTGAACTTTCTGCTCTCTCCCTGCGCTCTTCGAGTTTCGCGTGCCGAGATTGGCGTTTGGTCTTTCTCGTCTTTCTCTCCCTCCTCTTTTCTCTGTGCCCTCTGTGGTAAACAGCGTTCAAATTGTCGCTTCTCAAGTTTCGAGTTTCGAACTTCGCTTGCCATTTTCAATTTTCCCTTTTCTATTTTCCGGCATTCCTGTATCCTATCTTACTTAGGAGATTAGCTAATTGTCTATGGAAATTGCAGCGGCTATCCGCGCGCTCGATAGCCAACCGAGATTGCGCATCCTGGAGTGGCTGAAGAACCCGCGGCGGCACTTCCCCCCGCAGGTGTACGGAGACCTGGTCGAAGACGGCGTCTGCGGCGTGCTGATCGCCCGCAAATTGCGCTTCAGCCAGCCCACCGCCAGCGAACATCTGAAAATCCTCGCCCGCGCGGGTCTGCTCCGCCCCAAACGCATCCGCCAATGGACCTTCTACCGCCGCGACGAAGCACAAATCAAAAAAATTAAGCGCGAGATCCTCAAGCAAGTGTAAGCGCTTAGGACTCCCGGCCGTTTACCCGCGGTAGCTCGCAATAGGAGTCCGCCAGCAGTTTGGAGGACCCGCTGTTTGGGTGAAGGAGGGCACCTCAGCGACTATTCCTCCCGCAGCGCCGTCATCGGATCCACCCGCGCCGCGCGCCACGCCGGAATCACGCACGCCGCCAGCGCCACCACGGCCAGCATCCCCGACACAGCCACAAACGTCGCCGGGTCCGTGGCCTTCACCCCGAACATCATGCTCGCGACAACGCGCCCCAGCGCCAGCGCCCCCGCCAGTCCAATCGCCAAGCCAATCAGCGTCGGCCGCAGCCCGTCATAGATCACCATCCGCAACACGTCGCCCATCTGCGCTCCCAGCGCCATGCGAATCCCAATCTCCCGCACGCGCCGCCGCACTCCATACGCCAGCACGCTGTAAATTCCCACCGCCGCCAGCAGCATGGCCAGCCCGGTAAACGCGCCCAGCAGCAGCACGCTGAAGCGCTGCTGGAAAATCGACGCATCCACCACGTCCTCCATCGTCTCCACATTCGTCACCGGCTGGTCGCGGTCCACCTGGTGGATCGCCGAGGTTACCGCCGACACCAGGCTCGTCGGCGGCACCGTCGCGCGCACCACAAAACGCGCGCGCGTCCGGCCAATCTGCTCGAGCGAGTTGTAAATCGTCTCGTTCGTCATCTGCATGTCCAGCCCGCCCTGCTTCACGTCGCCCACCACGCCCACCACTTCGCGCGGAATTCCCGGATAAAAAGTCAGCGTCAGATGTTTCCCGATCGGGTTTTCCCCCGGCCAGTATTCTTTGGCGAATGATTCGCTCACCATCGCCACCGCCGGCCGCTCCGCCGTATCCGTCGAGCTGATCTCGCGCCCCGCCAGCAGCGGAATCCGCATCGAGCGCAGATACCCCGGCGCGATTTCCCTCACCGCCACTTCCGGCTGCTCCGCCATCGGCACTTCCGGCCGCCCTTCGAGCGTGAACGGCTGCATCGACCCGCCCGTCAGCGGCAGCGACGAAATCGCTCCCGCCGATTCTACTCCCGGCAGCGCGCGCACCCGTTCCAGCACCTGTGCGGAAAATTCACCCTTCGCCCGCGTGTCCTTATACTTTGTCTCCGGCAGCGTCACTTGCAACGTCAGCACGTTGCGCGCGTCAAATCCCGGATCCACCTTGCGCAGATTCCACAGGCTGCGCACCATCAACCCCGCGCCCACCAGCAGCACCAGCGACAGCGCCACCTCCGACGCCACCAGCACCGAGCGCGTCCGGTTGCCTCCCGAATCCGCATCCGTTTTTCCCATGCCCTGCTTCATCGCTTCATTCAAATTCGTTTTCGTCAGCCGCCACGCCGGAGCGAATCCGGAAACAATCCCAGCCAGCACCGACAGCACCAGCGTGAACTCCAGCACCCCCGCATCCACTCCGATTTCCCACAGCCGCGGCAATTGATCCGCAAATTTCGCGAGCACCACGGAAATCACCGCCCGCGCCAGAAATACTCCCAGCACTCCGCCTGCCAGCGACAGCAGCACCGTCTCCGACAGCACCTGCCGCAGCACGCGCCCGCGGCTCGCTCCCAGCACCGTGCGAATGGCAATTTCCTTCCGCCTCCCCCAAGTTTTCGCCAATGTCAGGTTCGCCACGTTCGCGCACGCAATCAGCAGCACAAACGCCACCGCCCCCAGCAGCACCAGCAGCGCCGGACGTATATCCCCGACCAATTCCTCGCGCAGCGGCACCACCACCGCGCCCCAGCCAGCATCGTCCACCGGATACTGCTGCTGCAACCGCGCCGAAATGGTGTCCATCTCTGCCTGCGCCTGCTTGATTTCCACACCCGGTCGCAGCCGCGCAATCACCGCGTCATTGTGATCCCCGCGCACCGCGCGCTGTTTGTCCGTCCACGCCATGGGCACCCACAACTGCGCCTGCGGCGGAAAATCAAATTTCGGCGGCATCACTCCGATCACCGTGTACGGTTCGCCGTCGAGCGTCAGCCGCTGCCCCATTGCATTTTTGTTCGACCCGAAATGTCCCTGCCAGAACGCATAACTGAGCACCACCACTTTTTCGTGCCCGGGACGATCCTCCTCCTCGCCGAACACGCGGCCGATCACCGGACTCACGTCCGCCACGGAAAAGAAATCGCCGGTCACCGACCCCGCGGTCAACGATTCCGGCTGCGTCCCGCCGGTCAGGTTCATGGACGGCCTTCCTAGCGCCGCCATGCCCGTGAACGAGTGGTTCTGCTCCCGCCAGTCCAGAAAATTCGCCGCCGACACCGAGAACCGCGTCACCCCCGGAAAACTTTTCGCCGGCGGCACATGCCACACCAACATCAGCCGCTCCGGCTCCGGCAACGGCAGCGGCCGCAGCAGCACGGCATTCACCAGGCTGAAAATCGCCGTGTTCGCTCCAATCCCCAGCGCCAACACCAGCACCGCCGCCGCCGCAAACCCCGGACTCTTCCGCAGCACCCGCATCCCGTATTTCAAGTCCTGCATCATCGTTCCCATCGCTCGCCTCCATGTGCCGTGTCTTCCCGAACCCAGCCGCGCAATTTGCGGATGGGGGTGAGGGACCTGCTGTTGTCTTTCGCTTTTTCCCGCCCGGTGCCGTTGCCCCCGTAGGGGCGGGTCTCAGACCCGCCCGTGCTTGGTTCGGCGGTTGTAACGACGCCTTCTCTGCCCCTAGGAACGATGTGCCCGCGCATTTTGTTCCATGCCCTGATTCCCGCCGCTCTTCTTGCGCAAAAGAATCTCCCGATTCTCCTTGACTCTCACATGCCAAGCGCGCACGCTGCTTATGGGTTCCGCTGCTGGACGCGGGATCCAGCCCTCCTGGCCGCACCCAACACGCGCCAGTCATCAAGTCCCAGTTATTTTTCACCAGCCGCAGTGGGCGCAGCCGCCCGTACTTCGTTCAGAAGCCTCACCCTGAAGCACCCGCCGTCCCAGGCCTCGCCGTTCAAGCCACTCGCACCATGCGAGGCTGATTTTCGTTTTTCGCAAAAAGGAGATTACCGATGTCCGAACAAAATAAGGCAGTCGTCCGTCGCACCTTCGAAGAACTCTGGAACAAGGGCAATCTGCAGCTCGCCAACGAGCTCTTTTCCCCCAACTACGCTCACCACGATCCTTCCACGCCCGATGTTGGGCGCGGCCCGGAGAGCGAGAAGAAGCGCGCCACTCTGTACCGCAATGCCTTCCCCGATCTTCGTTTGACCGTCGAGGACCTCATTGCCGGCGGCGAAACAGTAGTGGCACGCTGGTCCTGCCACGGCACCCATAAGGGCGAACTCGACGGCATTTTGCCGACGGGCAAGCAGTTCACCATCACCGGCGTCACCATTACCCGCTTCGAAAACGGCAAGATGGTCGAAGGCTGGGTCAACTGGGATGCTCTCGGCATGATGCAGCAACTTGGCGTCGTCCCTGAAATCGCCAAGGCCAAGGCCGCCGTAAGCAGCCGCTAACGCGCGCCTGGCGCTTCTCCCGACGCTCTAAGTCGGGATTTCCCGGTTGATCCTCCGGGACCGGCCCCGCACCACCCAAGAAAACGGAAGGCCCGGCAACACGTCGGGCCTTCCGCCTCTTGTACCGCCGCATTCCCGCAGGCTCCCCAAATATTCAGTGGACGGCTGCCCACTCTTTTCTCTTGCCTCTTGGCGGCGGCCTTTCGCGATCATTGCGTCGCGATGATTTGCATCGGGAAGGCCGCCACCGTGCCGTTGCCTCCGTAGGGGCGGGTCTCAGACCCGCCCTTTCTTCGCATATGTAGCGGCGGCCTCTAGGCTGGCCCCACCTTTGTTCCGGCAGTTGTAACGACGGCTGCTTGTGTTGCCTATTATTTCAAGGCGGGGGATTGAGCGGATTGCCCTGCACGCAAGAATTCGACTGCTTCTACCAAAGGCCGCGAAACGAAAACAGCTTTGTCAGACCCGCGTGACACGTAGTAACCACTCTCAGTCTCATCTATGAGAGAAACGGGAGCAGTCTCGGATTCAAATGGAGGCACTTTCTTGGTGAGATGGAGAACAATTGGAATGGGCGCGCCACCCCCGAAATGATGCTTAATTTTCGGGTATACCTTGGTCGCGTATAGGAAGAACACTACAGGAAAGATCGCTAACACTATTCGTTCCCACTCAACTTTGCGTACCGCTCCCGGTTCGCGTAATTTCAGCGCAATCACAAGCGTGGATAGACAAATAGCAGAAAGCCAGAAAACAAACCAAAAAGAAGCTCGATTGAAATATCTAAAAAGGATTAAAGAGAATGCAGCGGTGTTCAAAGAAGAGAGGAAAATAAAAATGTAGGGATGAGCATTGAACAGTTTCTTGCTCAGAATCCCATAGAAAACCGTCAGTCCGGCTATTAGCAAGAACCAGCTAAAGCCCCGATTTGATAACTCTAGAGGTTCATCGAATAAAAAAGTGAGCAACCACATTAGGCCAAAGCACGGCAGTGGCAGTGAGACCGCCACATCTGCAACTAGGAGCATTCTGTTGTCGTCCGTAACTGGCACCGCCGTTAGTTCTGCGTGTGGCGTAGTTAGGCCAAACATCGAAAACATCCTGAAGGTTAAAAGCATACCGAGGGCCACGAGAAAAACAAAAAGCGCTCCAACCGCTATGACTTTCGTTCGGAATAAAGAGAAGTCAGCAATGCCATATGTGGCGTCGAAGACGGATACGATGACGTACCCAAAAAAATAGACCAGAGCTGCCCCCACGGCCAGAACGTGCGAGAGCGCCTGCAAGGTCGCCGAGATGCGATTCTCAGTCATTTTGAAATCTGCCTCAGAAGGAATCGCCATCCCTATTGAGGCCCGGCCCCCAGCCGCCTTTCTTCCTCTGTTCGTACCTGGGCAACCATGCTATTCATACCAAGCCGACCATATAGTGATTCTGATCGGTGAAACATTTCACGAGCCGCACCTGCGTTGCCCATATACGCGAAGGCTTCCCCGTCAAATAAATCCACATTAGCTTCTCCCCGAACGTCATCGGCTTTTTGGAATGCCTCCCGGGCTTTCATGAAGTAAGCGTGTGCCACATCATGGCGTCCATAAGTTCCATTGACAATCCCTAGCCCTGCGTTCGCGGCGCCAATGCCAACAAGATTGTTCTGACTCTCATAGCTGGAGAGAGCTTCATTGTAATGTTGAATTGCGACATCATAATTTTTTTCTGAAACGTCCAAATCTCCTATCATCCTCTGGGCATTGCCTTCTCCAACTCGGTTGCCCATTGCCTGGTACATGCCAAGAGCTTTCCCGAAACCATCGTGCGCGGCCGGCGGATGGTTCAATACAGATTCAAGCTCAGCTAGAAAGAGGACTGCGTTTGCCTCCTGGAGTCGATATCTATTTTGCTGGGACAATTGCTCAGCCTCCGTGTAGCAATTCCGAGCCGCGTCGTAATTTCCTGTCGTTCGCTCGAGTCGCCCCATAGCGATCAACGTCTCGACTCTTCCCCTGATGCTCTTTGTTTTTGCGTACAAGTCCAAAGCACTCGTTAGATCAAGACGAGCTGCATCGTTTTTCAAGTATTCCTCTTCCAACTTACCCAAGCCCGCGTGTGCATCAGCTTCGCCTTCGATGTCGTTTGTCCCCTCGAAACCTCGTAGTGCGTCTTGGTAATCCTGCCGGGCTAGGTCAATTTTGCCCTCAAACCAGGCAAGATTCCCCAGCCCAATCTCCGCGTCGCCTTGATGTTTTTCATTCTTGAGATCCACCGCAATTTTGCGACATGTTTCGTAGTGCTTTTGAGCTTCTCGTCGTCGTGAAGCCGAAAATTCAGAGTGCCCAAGTTTACAGAGGCATTCCATCTCCCGGATAAAATCACCGCAAGCATGCGCCAGTGATGCAGCCGCGTCATAGTTCTCAGCCGCATCAACAAATAGGCCCCTATCTGAGAATTCTTCGGCGGACCTTACCAAGATCGCTATGCGGCGACGGGTCGAGGTCATGTACCACCCAAGCGCAAATAACCAACAAAATGATCCGATTAGGAGCAATACCAGCATGGCCTTCATTCGACGGCCAGATATTGTTTTGGCATATGTCGACCGTAGATACCAAAGTGCTGCGCAAAGCCAGAAACTGATCGCCAGCGCCTGCGTATATGTCGGTCTATGCGAAAGAAGATAAGCTGTCGCACTCCCGCACGCTATGAACAAAATAAGGACTTGCGTACGACGTTTGCCGAACCATTTCTTAAGGGCATCAACGATCCACTTGGGAAGCTCAAACAAGTTAACACCTCTAAAGACGAGACGAGATGTACTAGTAGCTTATATTAGGGTGTTGCACTGTGATGAGAATGTATCATGAATTTAGTGGAAGGGTCGCGCGTCAATCTTGGAATTGGCTTCCTTCTACAGGTGCACGAGCTCGCGAGACGGGCGGGATCGCAGCGCGCACAAATTGGGATGGCCTCTGACTTTGCGTTTCAGCCCAATCCCCCGCTTACAGCCTCAAACACTCAACAAAAATGATGCCGAAGTACCATTGCCACCGGCGTTTCCCCGCGCAAAGCTAGTGTGGGGGGAATTCTCGGATGCAGGTGTCGAGCTCAATCGTGCGGGATCAAATGCAGTCGTTCCCGAAATGGAACGGGGAAAAGGCGAAGAAAAGGCCCTGGCCGCCGAAGCGGGCCTTCCGGCGAAGGCGGCTAATCGCGACACGAACGGATTCAGAAATTCTCGCAACACTCTCAAAACACACAGACTTACCATTTTCTAATCGCGACTCCAAACGGTCTCCCTACCTAACCAGGACGGAAGAGCCGTGGCGCTACGAAGGCCAAGAGAGTCAACTGCCGGGCGAGTCGAGTCTCGCCATTCACATTTCACTAGCCTGCCCGCCAGCATTGTGGAGGGTCACTAATCACTCGCCACTAGCCACTGCCTTTTCTAATCGCAACATCCCGGAATTAGAATTCAACGCAACTCATGGAAAACAAAGCGCTAATATTTTTCTAATCGCAACACATTGGCATATTTGCATTCGCCTCCTCTTCTCCAGTTTTTCCTCCACCTCTTTGCCTCTGACAATCCGACGAGGATTGGCATCCCGAGCTTGCCGAGGGGCTGCTCTCTTGCACTCCTCCCGCGAACCCATTAAGGTAATCGCTTCAAAAAACGAGCGCGAGGTGACCGTGAGGAAGAAAATACGAGTCGTGCAGTACGGCGTGGGACCGATTGGGGCGTCCATCGCGCGGCTGGCGCGCGAGAAGGCGGCCATCGAAATCGTCGGCGCGATAGACAACGATCCCCTGAAAGCCGGGCGCGACTTGGGCGAAGCGGCCGGCGCGGCGGACGCTCCCTGGGGCGTGGCCATCTCTACCGACGCGGCCGCGGTGCTGGCCAAGCCGGTGGACGTGGTCATCCACTCCACCTCCTCCTACCTCGAGAGCGTTATGGACCAGCTTCTCGGCTGCCTGGGCGCGGGCTGCTGCATTGTCTCCACGTGCGAAGAGCTGGCCTACCCCTTCCGCAAGCATCCCGAGCTGGCGAAGCAGCTCGACGCCGCGGCGCAGGAAGAAGGCGTGGCGCTGGTGGGCACGGGCGTGAACCCGGGCTTCGTGATGGACAAGCTGGTGCTGACGTTGAGCGCCGTGGCGCGCCGCGTGGATGCGGCGAAAGCCACGCGCGTGGTGGACGCGTCGAAGCGGCGGCTGCCGCTGCAGAAAAAAATCGGCGCGGGCATGACGCCCGAGGAATTCCGCGCGCAGGTGGCCGCGGGAGTGATCAAGCATCACGGCCTGCCGGAATCGGTGGCCATGGTGGCCGACGGGCTGGGGTTCGCGCTCGACGATATCTCGGAAACCATCGAGCCGGTGATCGCGCGCGAAACGGTGAAGACGGAATTTCTGGAGGTTGTGCCCGGGCAGGTGGCCGGCGTGCATCAGGTGGCGCGCGGAACCGCCGCCGGCAAAGAAAAAATTTTCATGGAATTGAAGATGTATGTGGGCGCGGCGGAGCCGGCGGACACCGTGGAGCTTGTGGGCGAGCCGAATTTGTCGCTCACGATTCCGGGCGGGACGCATGGCGATATTGCCACCGCCGCCGTGGTGGTCAATGCGATTCCGGCGATTCTGGCGGCGCCGGCGGGGCTGCGGACGTCGCGGGATTTGCCGCTTAGTTTTTTTCCGGGGATTGTGTGAGCCGTGAGACTACAAAGCTCGGAGGAGCTTCAGGGGCTAAAGCCCATGTTCTCTGCGCGGCTTTGTGTCGCGGCTAAAACCGCGACCCACAAAGATTTCGGACGCTCGGAAAAAAAGGCCCCGCTCAGCGAGTGCGGAGCGGGGCCCGGAAACGGCTGGCTGTCAAACCTTGGTGATGTTTTCTGCCTGGAAGCCCTTGGGCCCCTGCTTCACCTCGAATTCGACCAGCTGGCCTTCGTTGAGCGACTTGTAACCATCCATTTGGATGGCCGAGAAATGGGCGAAAACATCTTCGCCCGACTGGCGTTGAATGAACCCATACCCCTTGGACGCATTGAACCACTTGACCACACCCTGTTCTCGAGCCAACGTAGCAACTCCTCTTCAAGTGATGTCCCGATTCGTGGACTTGTAAAGCCAGTCGGTAGCACTGTAGAACCCGCTGAACGCGGGACTCGCACTTCCCCACAGGATTACAAGACCGCATCAGCGGCGGGATTCTTCCACAAAACGAAATCACTGTCCAGCGGGTGCGCGAAGAGGACGAAACACGCGAAGCAGGAGTGGCGAAATGAGAACTCAGCGGAAACTGCGCAGCGCGGCGTCTTCGTCGGGCTGCACGTCGAAGACGGTGAACAGGCGCGTGATTTGCAGCAAGTCGTGGACGCGCTTGGTCAGGTACAGCAGCTTCAGTTCGCCTTCCGCGTTGCGCACCGTGGTGTAGCCGCTGACCAGTTCGCCGATGCCGGAGCTGTCGATGTAATCCACGTCGGCGAGATTCAGCACGATGCGGCGGTGGCCCCGGTCAATCAGGTCGCGGATCATGCGGCGCAGCGTGGCGCTGCCTTCGCCCAGCGTGATTTTCCCGCTGAAGTCCACGATGACGATCTGGCCGATTTCGCGGTACGTTCCCTGGAGCACGAAAATCCTCTGGAGGCTATTTTACTCCGGTTGCGCCCCGCCGTTACCGGAAACTGCGGAGGGCAGCTTCTTGACCATCACCAGCTCGGCGCCTCCGCCCGGACCCGGCCGCACGTGGAAATCGTCCATGAACGCGCGCATCAGGAAAAGTCCGCGCCCGGAGGTGCGCAGCAGGTTTTCCTCGGCCAGCGGGTCGGGCACTTCTTTGAGCACGAAGCCCTTGCCCTCGTCCTGCACCAGCACGGTCATGGATTCGGGGGAGAGCTCGATGGTCAGGTGAATTTTCTTGGCGCGGTTCTGCTGGTTGCCATAGTTGTAGGCGTTGATGACCGCTTCGCGGACGGCCATGCCGATCTTGTGGATGTCCTCCTCGCTGAAGCCACTGGCCTCGGCGATGCGCATCACAATGCTTTCCGAGAGATCTACGCTATCGAGCAGCGTCTCCAGCGTGATCTCGATCCGTTGAGTGTCGGCGGCCATCCGCGGTTGAAGGAAGCTCCCCAAAAAAGAGTCTGTATGGGTAACACAGCGCCCGCGCGCAAGTCAATGAGCATGGAAAAGCCGGATGTTGGAGAGAATGCCGAAACTTGCCTGCCAGAGCTCACGGTGGAGAGAATCCGCCGTGAGCCATGGCTAGCCTATGTTGAAACGCAACAGCTAGTCGTCGTCACCGTTGCCGACGAAGACAAACAGGGGATCGGATGCAATTCCGTTGGCGACAACTTCGAGCTTGCAGAGGCACGGCTCCTGGTCGCCCGGAACATCGAAGTGCGTGGACACCTGATCATCGGAGGCCACGGCCATGCTGCTGTGGTCATGCGTGCGGCTGTAGCGCACATGCCCGTTGAAAATATTCGTCAGGCGGACCAACGGATAGTTCGTCGCGGCTTGCACATCATCGCCGTAGGCGGCGCCCTGCGACATGCCGTTGAAGCGGAAGCCGGAAATTTTGTACGACTTGCCTCCGCGCAGGAACAACGGAGCAGACGTCACGACCGGTTCGATATGTTCCGTGTGCCCCTTTGTCGGCGTGAAGATTTCGATATCGTTCGAGAAATCCGTGAAGAGGATCTGGCCCGTCGGAAGGATGAGGAAGTTTCCGAAGAAGGACCCGTCCACCGGTGTGTTGGGCGTTCCCGGAGCCGGAGTAATGTTCTGCCCGTCCCATTCGAAGAATGCAGACGGGGGAGCTCCAAACGCCGGACTCGCGAACATGAGCACCTTGCCGTTCGGCTCGAGTGCTGCGGGACCGTCTGCGATGTTGTTTCCTCCCGGAATGTCCGGACCGGCCTTCCATTTCCCGTTGCGCGAATTGTAGATGGCCGTGTGGCCGGAGGCGAAGCCGGACGCCGTGGTGGCATCCGGACAAGTGTTTGCGCCCATGTAGAACACAGTGCCATCGGGCCGCAACACTCCGGGACCTACTTCAAATGTCGCATTGTTCAGACCGCCGCAGGCAGCCGAAGAATCCCACAGTTGCTGAATGGTGCTGCCGGCGCTCGACCACGTGCCGGTCTTCGCGTTGTAGAGTTCCGAGTTTGTCCCATCGGGAATGAAGGGGATGCCGATTGGCACGTAGGCGTCCACGGTCAGCACCTTCTCGTTCGGCAGCAGCGTCCAACCTTCTTCATTGTTGATGTCGAACTTGCCAGAGCCCGTCGGTGTCCAAGTAAGCGTGTTGGCGTCCAGCAACGCGGATTCAAACGTGCAGCAGTTGGACTGCATGTACGTCCCGTTGGCCAGCACGACACTGGACGCGTCGCCGATTGTTTGTGGATGCTTCCCGAAGCCGGTGAAAAATGCAGGTGGCGCTATGGGCGTCCAGGTATTCGCTATGGGATCGTAAATTGAGCCCTGAGGCGTCCAGGTCGGAATAAACTCCGTCTGATCGACCGTCAGCAGGTACTCGCCGCCTTCGATGATCATCCGGCCGTCCGGCAGGACAGCGGTGGAGTGATAGAGCGGGCTGTACGTCGCGGGCAGAGATGCAATCTGGGACCAGGTCCCGTTCACGTAGCTGCCGGATTTGTCGGGCGTCAGTTTCCACCAGTCCGGAAAACCGGCATCCTGGACCAGGACGCTGCCGTCCGTCAGAAGGATCGGTACAGAAGCGCCGTCCAGCAGGAAGTTCGGCTGGTTGGTCAGCGGCGTCCACGGCGAGACGGGAGCTGTTGAGCTGGCACCTTGAACCTGGGCATTGGCCTGTGCCTGAACCGGAGCCTTCTGGGGCTGGCCGATCGGATGTGCGATCGGCTTCAGGCGTTGACCTGCTGCGAATTGCGGCATCATCAAAAGGCCTGCGAGCCCAAGACCGAGTGCTTGCAAAAGCTTTCTGCTTTTTCCTGGCATTTTTTCTCCTTAAATTGAATTCCACACTGCTCGAACGATACCCCCGGACGAGACTCAATTCCGTGTTGGCCGGGCAGCCCCTATCCCGGGCATCACGCCTTCGCCTGCAAATGTTGAATAGTCGAAATCGCGGTACATTGAATTGCCGGGTCGTGAGGATTCGATTAGAAAACGAAAGGACCTGGATCAAGCTTGCACCAGGGCATCGCCATCTGTAGCAGCTTCTATGCCTGATCTTGTGAGGACTTGCCCTGCTCGCTCGCCTAGAACTTCCTTAGCGCTCCCAGTACTACTAGCCGCACACCCGCCCGCACTTCTCCACCCTGCGGTCGCGCCATATATCACGCGCGCATGCGGCATGCAATACCTAAGATTGCTCCAAGTTGCGCGGGTCAGCCTGTGTCCCGCGGTTTCGATTTTCGAGCGAAGCAGTCTTGCCTACTTGCTCGCTGCCTTGGGGTGCCAGAAATCCGGCGCCGCGGCGGCAATGTCGTCCGCCGGATTGCTCAGTTCCGCGTTGACACGATAGAGACTGGAATTGACATCGTCGACCGCATCGGCGTTGACCTGCAGCCATTTCTTGTAGCCATCATCGCCCAGAATATCTTTCATGCTCGGATTATTGTCGAAGCCCGCCAGTGAAGTTCGCAGCGTTGAAATGTAATACACCACGCCTCTGTACCCTTCCACTGCCTGCGAAACCAGGACCGGCTGCGTGTTCGGATTCTTCTCGCCCGCAGCTTTCATATCCTTCAACATCGCTTCGAAATCCGCCTGATGGCCGGGCTTCACTCGCACCGCCGTGGTCCGCACCACGCGCGTCTGCCCGATCAGCTTGGCCATCCCCACGGCGTCCGCGGGTGCTTTGCGGCTCAGGTCCCAGCGCCGCCGGCGCAAATCCGCCCGCGACGAAACCAGCGTGCTTTCGAAATCCTGCATGAGCTTGCCCATGTCCGGACCGAACGCCTTCGCCGCTGCGGCCATCGTCGATTCATTGGCCTTGTCGATATCTGCATAGCTCGAACGCGTGCTGATGAATACGTACTGGTCTGCTTCACCATAGACCGATTCCAGGGTGACCCAGCGATCGCCGCCATTGGCGCGGTTGGCTTCCACCCACTTTTTCGACAGCGAGTTGAACTCCACGGATTTTTCGGCCTTCACTTTTACCGTGTACACGTCAAGATAAGATTCCTGCGCTCGCGTCACACACGGCGTCAACACCGACACCACTACCCCACACAGCCACAACCATTTTCTCAACATGCATTCCTCCTCAGAGTGGGTAACTACCTTTTGGGGGCCAGCGGACTCTACACCCCGGAAACCCGTGGGTCAATCAATCCCGCCGCAGCATCGACGGCAAGTGGCTTCTCGTACCTATTGTGAAAAAATCGCAGCAAACTGCTGAGCGCAAGCCAACGATGCGTGTTATCTTATTTCTTCGGGTCTTCCTGGCTTTCAGAGCAAGCCGTCGCCAACAGCGCCGTGGCCGCGTCTTCGTGAAACCCTTATCCCGGTTGTGGAATCGAAGCAGGTACAAATCTGCCCTGGAGTTCATAAATGCGCATAATGAATTGCCGCGTGGTCGCGGAGCAGTGATAAAGCAGCCATTCAACCCGGTCCGGGGCCTTTTTTTTGCAAGCATGATTCTGCTTGCGGCGTTGCTCCCTGCTCCCTCATTCGCGCAGCAGGAGTCCGAGCAGAAAAAAGATCAACCGCAATCCCAGGATTCACAGCAGCCGCTCTCCCAACCGGCCGCCCCGACTTCCGCTCCTGGCAAGTCGCCGGATTCAGCGCACGTTCAACCCGGGCAGACCAGCGCGCAAGCTCAGGAGGCAAAGGACAAGGCCGCAGATCCATCTGCGGCTAAGAAACACGATCGTCTCTTCATGGTGTTGCCAAATTTCCTGACCGTCGAGAACGAATCGAAGGTCCCCCCGCTCACCGCCGGCGGAAAATTCAAACTGGTGGCGAAGAATTCGTTTGATCCCGCGATTTTTCCTTTCATTGGAGTGATCGCGCTGATCGGCCAAGCCGAGAACAGCGATCCGGAATACGGCCAAGGTATGGAAGGTTACGGCAAGCGCTACGCAGCCGCTTTCGGCGACGCCACCATCGGCAGCTTCATGACCAGCGCCACTTTCCCCGCCCTGCTCCACCAGGATCCGCGCTACTACCAGATGGGCCACGGCGGCTTCCGGCGCCGCCTCTTTTATTCCATCAGCCGCATCTTCGTCACCCGAAGTGATTCCGGCAGCCACCAGTTCAACACTTCTGAAATCGCCGGCAACTTGGTCGCCGCAGGCATTTCCATCAACTATCATCCGGAGCAGGAACGCAATGTCGCATCGACAATGACGGTTTGGGGCACCGACACGGGCTGGGATGCACTCTCGAACGTTTTGAAAGAATTCTGGCCCGATATCCGCCACAAATTCTCGAAGAAGCATTCTCCCGAATCACCCGCCGTTCCAACAAATTAAGCCCAATACGTGCGGTCAAGCGTGCGGTACTGAATCGCTTCGCTCAAATGTTTCGGTTCGATTCCTGAACACCCTTCCAGGTCGGCAATCGTGCGTGCTACCTTTAATATGCGGTCGTGTGCCCGCGCCGAAAGCCCCATGCGCTGCACGGCCGTCTCCAGCAGTTTTTCCCCCTCGGCCGAAATCGCGCAATGCTTGCGAATCAGCTTCGAAGGCATCTGCGCATTCGCGTACAACTGCTTTTCGCCGCGGTAGCGCTCCAGTTGAATCCCGCGCGCCCGCAGCACCCGTTCGCGAATGCTGGCCGAAGGCTCGATGTCGCCGTTGCTGCGCAGCTCCTTGTATTTCACCGCCGGCACTTCGATGTGAATGTCTATGCGGTCCAGCAGCGGCCCGGAAATTTTCGAAACGTAGCGCTGAATCTGTGGCGGCGAGCAGTGGCACTCGCGCGTGGGATCGCCGAAAAACCCGCACGGACACGGATTCATGGCTGCCGCCAGCATGAATTGCGAAGGGAACGTCACCGATAGCGCCGCGCGCGCTATCGTCACCGAGCCGTCCTCCAGCGGCTGGCGCATCACCTCCAGCACGTTGCGCTGAAATTCCGGCAGCTCGTCCAGGAACAGTACTCCGTTGTGCCCCAGCGACACTTCGCCCGGCCGCGGCACCGCACCGCCGCCGATCAGTCCTGCGTCAGAAATGGTGTGGTGCGGTGAACGGAACGGCCGTGTTCCCACCAGCCCGCGCGCATCATCCAGCAGTCCCGCCACGCTGTGGATGCGCGTCGTCTCAATCGCTTCCTCCAGCGACATGGGCGGCAGAATCGTGGGAATCCGCTTCGCCAGCATGGTCTTCCCCGCGCCCGGCGGCCCGATCAGCAGAATGTTGTGGCTGCCCGCGCAGGCCACCTCCAGCGCGCGCTTTGCCGCCATCTGCCCGCGCACGTCACGCAAATCCACTGGATACTGCCCGGCCTCCGCCAGCATTTGCTGCGTCTCCACTCTCACCGGACGGAACGATTCCGGCGAATTCACCAGGTCCACCGCATGTGGCAGCGACTTCACCGCGAACACGTTCATGCCCTCCACCACGGCCGCTTCGCGCGCATTCGCTTCCGGCACCACCACGTTGCGAATACCGCGCTCGCGCGCCGCAATCGCCGCCGACAGCGCCCCGCGCACCGACCGCACCGTGCCGTCAAGCGACAGTTCCCCCAAAAACACGTGCGAGTCGAGAATTTTTCCGAAGAAGGTTCCCTGGCACCCCAGCAGCCCCAGCGCCATGGGCAGGTCGAACGCCGAGCCTTCCTTGCGGATATCCGCCGGAGCAAGATTTACGGTGACAATGTGGCTGGAGGGAAAATCAAACCCGCAATTGCGCAGCGCCGAGCGGATCCGCTCGCGGCTCTCCTTCACCGCGTTGTCGGGCAATCCCACAACGGTAAAGTGGCCCTCAAATGCGTTCGCCACGTCTACCTCGACTTCAACGAGGTAGGCGTCGATACCAAACACTGCGGCGCTGAATGCTTTGTAGAGCATCCCAAGAGGCCGGATTCGGCCCAAGCTGGAAGGGATAACTGTTGCCGGAAGCCTAACTCAAATTGCAGCTTTACGCCAGTAATACTGCTAAGGGAATGGTCCACGGAGCGCTCGCTCGTGGCCCGCTTCACTCTCTTCGGAGAAGCAATTAATGATTTCAAGAAGACGGAGCTTGGTTTTTCGCCTTGCGGTTCGCGATGCTGGGCGTCAGCTTGCGGATCACGAACTCCTGAAATAAATTGACCGCCGCGGTCTGGCCGATACCGATGGCCGTGTTCTCGAATACCAGGCTCGCGCCATTGCGGTCATTCGGCGGATAGTAGAGATTGGAAATCCCGCCGGCGGCAAAACTCCCGAGGATCCCGGAATAGTTCACCTGCCAGTGCCCGTTGTCGCCCTTGCACATCACCGACATGGCCACGGCATACAGAATTCGCGAGCGCCGGCTACCGGTTCCTTTGTAGAAATACCGCGGGTCTTGCTTGAACAGCGACGGCAGAATCGCGCCGCCAATCCACGTGCTGGTCAGGAAATCCCCGTACGAGGCGCCGAAGCGCTTTCCATACCCCTCCGCGCCCTGCCCATACCCGCCGAATTGATTGGTCGCTTGTTGAACTCCGGCGATGGCCCCATTAAGGCCCAATGTGAACGGATCAATTGAAGTTTTCCACGCCAGCTCGAATTTCTGCTTGGGCGTCAGCGACACAGCGTGCGGCACGTAGCTTACGTAAAAATTCGGTATCACCGCGAAGATGCGCTGCTGCTCCTGCTCCTTGATCTGCGCTTCTGCGGTTTCCACCTGCGGCCGCACCGTCACTTGCGTGAACGCCGCGGCCACCGCCAGCGAAATCTGCGGCGTCACATAGTTCTCGCCCGAATGCAGCGTCCCGCTGATCGTCTGCGTCGTCAAGTTCGGTGCAGCAACAGTAAGCGTGAACGCCCCGGGAACGACCCTCGCAAACAAAAATTGTCCATTCTCATCCGTTACTGCTTCGATCTTCTGCGTCGCATCCTCGCGAGTCAGCGTCACCCGCGCCCCCGCCACGATCGCTCCCGACTGGTCCACCACCGTTCCGGTGATGCTTTCCACCTGCTGCGCACCACCCTGCTGCGCGCCCGCCGGCGTCGGCGCCGCGGCTGCCGATGCAGAAGGCTGCTGCATCTGCCCTCGAGCGGGCGTCAAAAAAACGAAAATCAACACACCAAGACTCAGCAAAGCTAAGCGATTGGGAAAGGCAGCAAGGCGAAGGAAGTTACCACCCGAAGGGTTTATGCGGGGATCATTTTGCTCATATTTCACAGGAGTCAGTTTATAGCCTTCCCTCCTCCTACCCGCAAAGTTTGATTGCCCGTTGTTTCCTTGGGGTTGTACAAGTCACTCTCAAATTTGTAAATCGCTCTGCCTCAATTGCCCGTGGTAATCACCACGCGGAAGCGCGCCGCCCCGCTCATCATGCGATCGTAGGCCTCCGCAGCGCGCTCCAGCGGATACACCTCGTTCATCGGCCGCACTCCGGCCTGCGCGCTGAAAGACACCGTATCCTCCGAATCTTTCGCCGTCCCTGATGGCCAGCCCTGAATCGAGCGCCGGCCCATGATCATCGGCACCATGTTCACTTCCACGGCGTCGAGGGGCGCACCGACAACCACCAGCTTCCCGTCAATGGCCAGGCCGCCAATCGTCGCACTCGCCGCTTTGCCGCTCGTGGCCGTCGTCAGAATCACCTGTGCGCCGCCCAGCCGCTGCAGCGCCGCGGCCGCATCTTCCGTGTCGCTGTCAATGTAGTACTTCGCGCCGAGCTTCTTCGCCAGCGGCTCCTTGTCCTTGCCGCGCGCAATCGCCGCAGTGCGAAAGCCCATGCGCGCCGCAAACTGCACCCCCAGATGTCCCAGGCCTCCGATGCCGTGCACCGCCACCAGATCGCCCGGCCGCGCTCCGCTCTCCCGCAGCGCGTTGTAAGTGGTGATCCCCGCGCACAGCAGTGGTGCCGCGTCTACCGCCGACAAGTCTTCCGGCAGCCGTGCCAGCGCCTGGAACCGCGCGATCACGTAATCCGCATAACCTCCGTCGCGCGTCAGGCCGCTAATCTCTAGATTTTGGCAAAGAATGTGTTTCCCGCGCCGGCACGCCTCGCAATGCCCGCAATGTCCGGCGTACCATCCGATGCCCACGCGATCTCCCACCCGCCAGTCCGGCACTTCGGCGCCCAGCGCGTCAATCACCCCGGCAATCTCGTGCCCGGGCACGCGCGGATATGTAATGTTCGGGAAAAGGCCTTCCTTGGTCACCGAATCGCTGTGGCACACTCCGCAGGCCTGCACCTTCACGCGCACCTCGCCGCGCCCCGGTTGCGGCACCGGACGATCCACCAGCTCAAGCGTCGCTTTCGGCTTCGCTACCTGCACTGCTCGCATATGATTGTTTCCTCCGGCGGATTAGATTCGCAATCTTGCAGCTTCGGTTCAACGATACGACATCCAAAGCTCTCGGCACACGCGTATATTCAAATGACGCCATGAGAACTCGACGCCAGCTCCCGCTCGCACTCTTACTCATCGCCGCTTCTGCGCGCGCGCAATCATCGCCGCACGCAGCGGCCAAAACTTCCGCCCCGGCCGTTCCACATCACGCCAGTGAGCTCGATTGGCGCCCGTGGTCCGATTCCGTTTTCGCCGAGGCCCAGCGCGGCCATCGCTTCATCCTGCTCGACCTCGAAGCCGTGTGGTGCCACTGGTGCCATGTGATGGACGCAAACACCTACAGCGATCCGCGCGTCATTCGCCTTCTGCGCTCCCGCTACATCACCGTCAAAGTGGACCAGGATTCGCGCCCGGACCTTTCCAACCGCTACGAAGATTACGGCTGGCCAGCCACCGTCGTCTTCGATGGCGACGGCCAGGAAATCGTCAAGCGCCAGGGCTATCTTGCGCCCGACGAAATGGCCTCGCTCCTCCAGGCCATCATTGACGATCCCACGCCCGGCCCTTCCGTTCGCGCGGAACCAAAACTCGAATTGCCGGGCGACGCGCAGCTCACCGCCGCGCTGCGCGAACAGCTCAACAAATCTTTCCTCGCCGGTTATGACGACGCCCACGGCAGTTGGGGCACGGATCAGAAATTTCTCGATTGGGACTCCGTCGAATACGCCATGGTCCTCGCGCGCCTGAAAAATGACTCGCGCGCCGAGCGCATGGCCAGCCAGACGCTTCACGAACAGCTTCACCTGCTCGACCCCGCCTGGGGCGGCGTCTATCAATACTCCACCGGCGGCGATTGGAATTCGCCGCACTTCGAAAAAATCATGCAGATGCAGGCGGAAAATCTGCGCATCTATTCGCTGGCCTACGCGCAGTGGCGCGATCCCGAGTATCTCCACGCCGCCCAGGAAATTCGCCGCTACTTGGTCACTTTTCTCATGTCGCCCGAGGGCGCGTTTTACACCAGTCAGGACGCGGATCTCGTCGAAGGAAAACACAGCGCCGAATATTTCGCACTGAGGGATGCCGAGCGCCGCAAACTCGGCGTCCCGCGCGTGGACAAACACATCTACGCCCGCGAAAACGGCTGGGCCATTAACGCCTTCGTCGCGCTCTACGCCGCCACCAGTGACCGCACCGCACTCGACCAAGCCACGCGCGCCACAAGCTGGATCATCGCGAATCGCGCGCTCCCCGGCGGCGGCTTCCGCCACGGCTCAGCCGACGCTGCCGGTCCTTATCTCGGCGACTCCATCGCCATGGCGCGCGCCTTCGTCTCTCTATACGCCGCCACGGGCGATCCCCAGTGGCTCAGACATGCGCAAGACACTTTCAGCTTCATCGCCAAGAATTTCCGCGATCCCGGCGGCGCAGGCTTCCTCACTTCACGCCTTCCGACGGACCACAGCTACTCACCGCACCCGCAACGCGACGAAAACGTCCTCCTCGTGCGCACCGCCAATCTCCTCTTCCATTACACCGGTGACGCGCAATACCAGCAGCTCTCCAAAGACGCCATGCGCTTCGTCGCCGCAAAGCCGGTTGTGGACCGTCTGCCGGCCGCCAGCCCGCTGCTCTCGGACCTCGAAATCGCCTCGGAGCCCCTGCACCTCACCATCGTCGACCATAAAGATGA
>Ga0210408_10001810_pt1 | contig 21636 bp, 17 predicted proteins | sample IncBWH4MmetaG_FD_155471 | JGI IMG/M metagenome (GOLD analysis project Ga0210408, IMG submission 155471) | Forest soil microbial communities from Barre Woods Harvard Forest LTER site, Petersham, Massachusetts, United States - Inc-BW-H-4-M | ecosystem: Environmental > Terrestrial > Soil >...
CTGCAGCGTCAGCCCGACAGTGAGCAGGACGATGCCGAGAATAAAGAGCGTGTTCGAGCCGAGCAAAAGCAGCCCGACGCGGCCCAGGGCGTACGGCGGTGTGCAGATTATCGCTCCGATCGCCCCGCCCACCGCGGTGGCGGCCAGCTTATCGCGCTTCGGATTGTCGGTCTTTATGCCGATGAGCCGGGCGGGCACGGCGACGTAGCACAGCATCATGACGCCGACGACGATGCTGAGGGAAAGCCCGAACCAGAACACTCCCCAGCGGACGACGACCACCGTCGACAGGCCCAGAAGGATGCCCACGACCGCCCCTGATCCCAGGACGACGGGCAGATGAGACCGGGCCTGGGTGAACGCCGGCCGGATCTCCGGCCGGCCAGGCTGGATGATGGCGAAGGCGAACACGGCGTTCAGGTAGAAGCTCGCCGCGGTGATCGCGGCGACGGCGATCACGATCGGGATGACGATCGCCGGCCCGGTCAGGACATGAAACGACTTGCCGTGCAGCACATGAACTTTCAGGTCGAGCATGGCGGCCCAGATCCACATCGCCGGCAGCACCTGGATCAGCGTGAGCCGCCAGTTGGTGAGCAGCAGCTTCACTCCGTCGAAGAGCATCGCGAAGGCGCCGACGATGAGGGCGAGGGGAGCGAGCCATGGACGCGAACGGCTCAGCCGCATGATCGTCTCGTCCACGACCTCCCGGTCGCTGTCCCTGACGGCCTTGATAAACCGTTCGATCTGCGCCCGCGTGACGTGCCGCCGCCGCGGGGGCGACCCGCCGCCAGTCCCAGGCGGCGCGGGCTGGCTGGAGGCATCGCCTGCTGATGATGCCGCTAGCCGTTCGGGTGCATTCCCCTCCATGGCCACTGTGGGATGCCCTTCACGAGCAGTCGTGCGCTAAGCGAACTAGGGATCCGCCTGACGAAATGAGACACCCGATGAGCCCGATATCGCCTCTCCGGAGCTCCGAGAATAACCCTGGCCACGGGGGAGGGCGCCTCATCCAGAGCGGGTGAGGCGGTGACCGGCCTGCGGCGGCATTGTCGAAGGCACAGTGCACCGGCAAACCAGCCGGAGAGGAGCCGATCATGGCTGAGCGGACAACCGAGGCTCCGCCGCGGAAAGCGGTCCGGTACCAGCTCGAGCCTGGAGTGAGCGGGCTGACGCCCGCGGAGCGGGCGGCCAGGGGCAAGGCCGCGCGGGCCGGGGCACCACGAGAGAGTCATGAGACGTTCGATCCGCCAGCGGACCGGACCGACCCGATCGCCTTGCTGGAAGAGCAGGCGCGGTCGCGCGTGCCCGATCTGGTGCCGGTCCGGTGGGGCCGGATGGTGGTGTCCCCGTTCACCTTCTACCGCGGCGCAGCGCTGCCGATGGCCAGCGATCTGGCTACCACTCCGGTCTCCGGGCTCGCGGTGCAGGCGTGCGGCGACGCGCACCTGTCCAACTTCGGCGTCTTCGGCTCGGCCGAGCGCCGGCTGGTGTTCGACGTCAACGACTTCGACGAGACGCTGCCCGGGCCCTGGGAATGGGACGTCAAGCGGCTGGCGGCCAGCCTGGAAGTCGCGGCGCGCGGCAACGGCTATTCCGGTAAGCAGCGTCGCGACGTCGTCATGGCCGCCGTCGCCAGCTACCGGCAGGCGATGCGTACGTTCGCCGGGATGACGAACCTGGATGTCTGGTACGCGCGCGCCGACATGGACGAGCTCCGTGCGCAGTTCGACTCTCAGCTCCAAGCGCGGCAGCGCAAGATGGTGGACAAGGGGCTGGCCAAGGCGCGGACCAGGGACAGCATGCAGGAAGTGGCCAAGCTCACCCGCATGGTGGACGGGCGGCTGCGGATCATCTCCGACCCGCCGCTGCTGGTGCCCATCGATGAACTGATGCCCAGCGGGACGGACAACGCGAGCATCGAGGCGTCGTACAGCGGCATCGTCGCCAAGTACCAGCGCACGCTCGAGACCGACCGCCGGTACCTGCTTGACCAGTACCAGTACTGCGACCTGGCCAGGAAGGTCGTCGGCGTCGGCAGTGTCGGGACGCGCTGCTGGATCGTCCTGATGCTCGGCCGCGACGAGTCCGATCCGCTGTTCTTGCAGGTAAAGGAGGCAGAGGCATCGGTGCTCAGTCGCTTCGTCGGCGTCAGCAAGCACAAGAACCAGGGCCAGCGGGTGGTGGCGGGCCAGCGGCTGATGCAGGCGAGCAGTGACATCTTCCTGGGCTGGCACCACGTTGAGGCCGGGCTGGACGGCCAGCCCAGGGACTTTTACGTTCGCCAGCTGCGCGACTGGAAATACTCCGTTGAGATCGAGACCTTGCTGCCGGCCGGGCTGCGGATGTACGCCACGCTCTGCGGCTGGACGCTCGCCCGGGCGCACGCCCGCTCCGGGGACCGGATAGCCATCGCCGCCTACCTCGGCGGCTCGGACGTCTTTGATCGGGCTGTGACCAGGTTCGCCGCCGCTTACGCCGATCAGAACGAGCGTGACTACCAGTCTCTCGTCGAAGCCATAGCATCCGGGCGGGTAACCGCAGAGCGCGACGCGTGACGTCAGGCAACCCTGACTTCGGGGCGGAGGATGCGTGGTACTCGATCTGCTGCTTATCGGGCTCGGGATCACCCTGGAGCCGTTTCCGCTGACGGCCTTCATCCTGATGCTGAGTGCCGAGAAGGGCACGCTGAAGGGACTGGCGTTTGTTCTGGGCTGGCTGGCATGCCTGGTCGCCGTGATCGCCGCGGTGCTCCTGACGACCGGAAACAGCCCGCCCAAGCCGCAGACCGTGCCGTCGACCGCGGTCCTGGCCGTCAAGCTCGCGCTGGGCGTGGTGCTGATACTGCTCGCTATGCGCCAGCGGCGCCGGATGGGCCGCCCCCGCAAGCCGCCGGCCTGGATGGCCAGCATGGACCGGCTCTCGCTGTGGTCCGCGGCCGGGCTCGCCGCGTTCCTGCAGCCCTGGGCGCTGGTGGCGGCCGGCGCCTCTACGGTCGCCGGGGCCAAGCTCGCCACCGCGGGCAGCTACCTGGCGCTGGTGTTCTTCTGCCTGCTCGCCACCGGCAGCTTCTTGTACCTCGAGCTGTACGCCACCTTCGCGCCCGCCAAGGCCGGCGCCCGGCTAGCGCGGCTGCGGGCGTGGCTGGACTCTCACCAGGATCAGGTCATCATCGCCGTGTTCCTGCTGCTCGGACTCTGGCTGACCGGCAAGAGCATCTACCTGCTGGTCACCTGACGGTGACCAGCACTACATCGCCTGCGCGACCAGACCCTGGCCGGTCACCCAAGGTTGGCGAGAGCCGCTGGCCGATGGCGCTGGCGGTCCTGGCGGCCGGCGGCCTGCGTGCGGCCCTGCCGCCCCAGCTCAGGAGCGGCGATGCCCGCTGGCTCTTCATCGTGGTCGTCGTCGGGCTCCTTGTCATCCTCATCCTCGGCGACCCCGGGCGGATCGACCGCGACTCCGCCTCGCTCCGGCTGCTGACCGGGACGCTGATCGGCCTGATCTCCGCCGTGAACGCCGTCGCCGCGGTGCGCCTGGTGGCCGGGATCATCGGCGCGGTCAAGTTCAGCACCGACGCGAACGTCCTGCTGGCCAGCGGCGGCGCGATCTGGCTCAGCAACGTGATCGCCTTCGGCCTGTGGTACTGGGATCTCGACCGCGGCGGCGCGGCGGCCCGCGCGCGCGGATCGAGCCGTCAGCCCGCGTTCGTCTTTCCTGAGATGACCAACGCCCAGTACGTGGGGCCTGACTGGTATCCGAAGTTCATGGATTACCTCCATCTCTCGTTCACTACCGGCACGGCGTTCAGCCCGACGGACGTCTCGGCGATCAGGCCCTGGGCGAAGCTCATGATGATGGCCGAGGAAGCCATCTCGCTGGTCGTCGCGATTCTCGTGGTCTCCCGGGCCGTGAACATCTTGAAGTAGCCGCGGAAATCTCATCCGTCATGAGTGGGGCACAGGAACCGGTTAAGCGCGACGGTGGAATCTGGCCACTTGAATTCAACCTGCTGGGGGCCATTGTGACATCGTCGTACTACGAGATCCGCGTAGCCGGTGTTTTGCCGCCCGAGATCCTGCTCGACTTCGACCGGCTCAATGCCTCCGTCGAGCCGGTCGGCACCATTGTGCACGGGCGGCTCCGGGACCAGGCCGCGCTACAGGGGCTGCTGGCCAGGCTGGAGACCTTCGGCATCCAGGTTCTGGAGGTGCGCCGCCGCTACGAGCATGATCCGCCGGCCGACGAGAGCTGACCGCCATAGAACGTCGAGCCCGATGAGGGAGCCGGAGCGCATGCGCATGGCCATGTCCCGCCAGTAAGCCGGTGGCACAGAAGACTGCGAGCGAGCAGCCCGGACCGTCGACCCGATCCGGTGGCAGACGGCGTGCCGCCGGGATCTACGGCACGATTATCACCGCGGCGATCCTGGCCGCCATCGGCTCGCGCCTCCCCATCCTGCCGCTGGTCGTCTCCATCCTGGTCACGTTGCTGGTGTACTGGGTTGCCGAGGAGTACGCGGAGCTGCTGGGTGAGCAACTGGAGGGCGGACGCCTGCCGACGTGGCAGGGTATTCGCACCGCACTGGCGACTACCTGGCCGATGGTGACCGCATCGTACGCGCCGCTGCTGTCGGTCGTGCTGGCGTGGTGGCTCGGGGCCTCATCCTCGGCTGCCGCCAACGTCGGCCTGGGCGTGGCCGTCCTGCTCATGATCTTCTACGGATGGTCGGCCGGGCGCGCCGCCCAGCTGCACGGCAAGCAGCTGGGGGTGATCACGTCGCTGGCCGCCGCGCTCGGGCTGCTGATGATCCTGCTGAAGGACGTTGTTCTCATCCATCTGCACTGATGCGCCGGCCATCCGTATCGGCGTGGCGATCGAGTACGAAACGCCCGGAGTCCACCAGGAAAGAGGCGATAACGGCGAGGGCCGTGGCCAGATGGCCACGGCCCTCGGAATGGCGACTGCGGGCTTCAGGATCTAAGCCATCGCCGCGACTAGCCGCTACCGGCGGCGCGAGACGCGGCGTGCGGTCCGCCGTCCGGTGCGCCGCGCTACTCTGCGTGATCCGAACATCTGAGCCTCCGGGTTGTGGGGTTATCTCACGGTGTGCCCGGCGCAGCCGAGGACACCTCCAGCTCGTGCAGTTCCTTCGCTTCCTCTGCGGCCATCAGGCCGATCCCCACCAGATCGAGCGGGCTGATGAAGCCGTCGCTGATGCGGAAGCCACCGGCACGGATGACGGCATCGCGAATCGGCACCGCCCAGTGGTGCTCGATCAAGAGCAGCGCCGCCGCTGAGTCGTTCGGGATGTCTTCCAGCACATCCCACCCTTCTTCCTCGGTAAACACGTGCACGCCGCCGGCGGCGGCCACCTCCTCCGCGCCCTCTACCGCGCCGGCCTCGAGGCCCTCTTCACCCTCGATGCCCAGGCCGATCAGCGCGCCGATCTTGGTGCCGAACTCGATCGCCTCGGTCTCGGACAGGTTACTGAGGTGTTCCACCGCCAGTCCGCCATCGGCGTCCTTGTAGACGACCAGGGAGTCGATCACCCGCACCGTGTCGCTTTCCCTGAGCCGCTCCAGTTCAGCGATGATCTCGCCGTGGAAGTCGGGATGCCTGAATCCCAGCACGATCAGCTGTACAGGCCCAATTGCCATAATCCTGCCTCCAGGTGACGTGAATCCGATCTGGATAAACCTGTACCCGCAGCATCTGGCGGGAACCGGTCGGCGTGCATCACCCTGTGCGGGTGAGGCGTCCATCGCGGACGTGGCAGCCCTGCGGGATCATCCCTGTGGGGCGATGCCAGTCGGCTGGCCGGAGCGAATGATGGAGGCCCAGGTGCCTGCGGTCGTCGATGTAGATCGTTCCGGAGATCACCGGAACGGCCAGGCCATGATCCGCAACGGAGCCGCCACGATGGAACTGGAGTCGCTGAACTGGACGTTCGTCATTGACACGTTCCTGCTGCTCCTTATCGGCATCGGACCCAAGATCGCGCTGGTGCCCTTTCTCGAGGCGACCAAGCAGATGCCGCAGGCCACCCAGCGGCGCGTCCTGCGCAAGATGCTGACCACCGCCGCGACGGTCGCCTTGCTCCTGTTGATCCTCGGCGGCCTGCTGACCAGGCTTCTGCACTTCTCCCCGGGCGCGCTAGGCGTCGCCAGCGGCATCATTTTGCTCATCATCGCGGGCACGATGGTGCTCGGCCGCAGCGATGGCAACCACGACAGCCACCCAGTCGAAGGCGGCGACCCGATGCAGCTCGCCGTCTTCCCGCTGGCCGTTCCTTATCTGCTCAACCCGGCCGGGATCGTCATCCTGGTCACCACGTCGGCCGAAGCCGCCTCGGTTGCGGTGTTCGCCGTCACCCTCGGCATCTTGATCCTGGTGCTCGCCCTCGACGTCGTCGTGTTCCGCTGGGCCGTCCAAGTCAGTAGCCACCTCGACGCCAGCCGGATGCTGGTGACCGAGAAGGTGTTCGGCTTCCTGCTCGCCGCGCTCGGTGTGCAACTGGTGCTGAACGGACTAGCCGACCTGGGCGTGATCCACCTCAACAGCCACTGACACCAAGCCGGCTAGCGCGGGCTTCTGAGCACCGCGACGGAGCGGGGGCCGGCGGTGACGTGATCGCCGGCGCAGCGTGCCGTCGCGGATCCAGCCGGGGGCGCCGGATCGTAGCTGTCGATCTCGACCCGCCAGCCCGCCTCGGGCCTGGTGGCGGGCAGAACGAATTCCAGCGGCTCCCACCAGGCGTTCACCAGGACAAGGAAGTCGTCGTCGAGCAGCCAGGTGCCGTCGGCCGCCCGGTCGGGGTCATCGGATCCATCCAGGTAGAGCGCGATCGCCAGGGCGTTCGGGTCTGACCAGCAGGCGGTGGTCATTTCGGTGCCCGCCGGGGTAAACCAGCGCAGCTCGGCTGCTTCGGCTCCGGCCAGGAACCGGTTGCGGCAGAATACCGGGTGCGCCCGGCGCAGCCCGATCAGCCGCTTGGTGAAGTCCAGCAGGCCAGTGTCCGGCCGTGACCAGTCGAACCAGGTGAGCTCGTTGTCCTGGCAGTAGGCGTTGTTGTTGCCCTGCTGGGTGCGGCCCATCTCGTCGCCGCCGAGCAGCATCGGGATGCCGAAAGACAGCAGCAAGGTGGTGAGCATGGCCCGGGACTGGCGTGCCCGCAGGGCCAGCACGGCGGGGTCGTCGGTCGGTCCTTCCGCGCCGCAGTTCCACGAGCGGTTGTCGTCGGTCCCGTCGTGGTTAGCTTCCCCGTTGGCCTCGTTGTGCTTCGCGTCGTAGGAGACCAGGTCATGCAGGGTGAAACCGTCGTGCACCGTGATCAGGTTCACCGATGCGGTCGGGCGGCGGCGCGCGCGTGCGTACATGTCCGACGACCCGCAGAACCGGGCCGCGAACTCGCCGAGGCCGACCGGATGGCTGCGCCAGAAGTCACGCATGGTGTCGCGGTACTTTCCGTTCCATTCGCGCCAGACCGGCGGGAACCGGCCGAGGTCGTAGCTGTCCATCTGCCCGACGTCCCATGGTTCGGCGATCAGCTTCGCGCGCGACACCACGGGATCCTGGGAGACCAGGTCGAAGAAGGCCGAACGCATCTCGAACTCGCCCTCCTGGCGGGCGAGGGCGGGAGCGAGGTCGAACCGGAAGCCGTCGACGTGCATGTCCGTCAGCCAGTAGCGCAGCGAATCCATGATTAGCTGCAGTGTGACTGGGTCACCTGCGTTGAGCGAATTGCCGCAGCCGGTCGTGTCGACGTAGTGGCGCGGGTCGCTGCCGTCCAGGCGGTAGTACGCGGGGTTGTCCAGGCCCCGGTAGCAGAGGGTCGGGCCGAGATGATTGCCCTCCGCCGTGTGGTTGAACACCACGTCGAGCAGCACCTCGATCCCCGCCGCGTGCAGCGCGTCCACCATCGCCTTGAACTCGGTGACCTGGCCGCCGGGGTGCCCGGCGCGGACCGCGGCCGAGTAGGCCTGGGCGGGTGCGAAATACCCGATTGTGTTGTATCCCCAGTAGTTCGTGAGCCCTCGCTGCACCAGGAACGCCTCGGGGACGCTCTCGTGCACCGGCAGCAGTTCGACGGCGGTCACGCCGAGGTCGACGAGATGCGCGATGGCCGCTTCGTGGCCCAGGCCGGCGTACGTCCCGCGCAGCTCGGCCGGGATCCCGGGGTGGCGCATGGTGAAGCCCTTGACGTGCACCTCGTAGATAACCGTGTCTGCGTAGGTGTGACTCCAGTTGGCCCTGTCGTGCCGCGGGAATGACTCCCCGGCTACCACCAGGCTGCGCGGCACGCTGGCCGCGGAGTCCGCGTCGCTCGGCGCGTCCTGGTCGCTGGCCGAGTATCCAAGCACCTCCGGGCCGAACGCGACGGTACCGCTCAGGGCCCGCGCATAGGGGTCAAGCAGCAGCTTGGCCGGATTACAGCGCACCCCCCGGGCCGGAGCGTAGGGACCCGTCGCCCGGTACCCGTACGCCTGCCCTGCCGTGACACCCGGCACGAAGGCATGCCAGACGCCGGCGTCGTAGTCCCGCATGGGAATCTGCGCCTCGGTGCCTGCCTGGTCGAACAGGCAGAGCCTCATCCCGTCGGCGGCACCGGAGGCTACGGCGAAGTTCGTACCGGTGGGGAAGACCGTCGCGCCCAGCGGGAAGTGGCTTCCGGGCAGCGTCTCGATGACCGTCACGGCGGTGGCGGTCATGGTGTGGTATCCCGCTCTACGAGCCGGACTATTTCGCCGGCCGAGCGGACCTCGCCGTGGCGCCGGCGGATCACGTCGGCGATCACCCCGGTCCAGCCGGTCTGGTGGAAGGCGCCTATGGCGGCGCCGTTGTCGCCGTGGAAGTACTCGCTGAAGATCAGGTTGTCGTGCCAGGCGGGATTGGTTTGGAGTAGCTCGGTCCCGCCGAAGCAAGCCCGCCGGCCGTCGGGACCGCGCGTGAAGATCGAGATCAGCCGATCAGCCAGGTCTGCGGCGACCTTGTCCAGGGTCAGCTGCCTGCCCGATCCGGTCGGGTATTCGATGGTGAACTCGTCACCGAAGAACCGGTGGTATCGCTCAAGCACCGTGATCATCAGGTAGTTCAGCGGAAACCAAATCGGGCCTCGCCAGTTGGAATTCCCGCCGAACATGGCCGTGGTGGATTCGGCCGGCTCGTAGTCGATGCTCGCCTGGACGCCTTCGACGTCGATCACGTAGGGGTGCTCGCGGTGGTAGGCGGACAGGGCCCGCAGGCCGTGCGGGGACAAGAACTCGGCCTCGTCGAACAGCTTGGTCAGCAGCCGTTCCAGCCGGTCCGGGCCGCACAGGCTGAGCAGCAGCCGCTGATCGCCTGGCTGCCCGCGCAGCGCGCCGCGTTCGCGCAGCTTGTCCGGGTCGGCGAGACCCTCACGGCCGAGGAGGTCCGCGAACTGCTTACCCACGATGAGCGCGTTCCGTAGATCGTTCTCCTCGACGACCACGGCGGCAAGGGCCGGGATGATGCCCACCATCGACCGGACCTTCACCGGCACCGCGTCCCCTGATGGCGTCAGGATCCTGTCGTAGTAGAGCCCGTCGGTCTCGTCCCACAGCCCCTGGCTGGCTAGCGCGTCGCGGATGCCGGCGAAGTGCTCCAGGAATTTGAGCACGAGATCTGAGGCAGGCCGCTGCCCGGATCGGTTCAGGACAGTCGCGATGGCCATCATGGCGACCGCGTAGAAGCCCATCCAGCCGGTGGCGTCGGACTGCTCAAGGGTGCCGCCGACCGGGAGGTGCGAGCGGTCAAGCGGACCGATGTTGTCCAGGCCGAGGAAGCCGCCCTCAAACACGTTGTTGCCCTGCGCGTCCTCCCGGTTGACCCACCAGGTGAAGTTGACCAACAGCTTGTCGAAGACCCGGCTCAGGAACTCGATGTCCCGGCCCTCGTCGATCGCGAAGACCTCGAGGGCCGCCCAGGCCTGCACCGGGGGGTTCACGTCGCCGAAGTCCCACTCGTAGGCCGGCAGCGCCCCGTTCGGATGCTGGAACCACTCCCGGCACAGCAAGATCAGCTGGTACTTGGCGAACGCGGGGTCCACGTGCGCCAGCGCCACGCAATGGAACGCCAGGTCCCACGCGGCGAACCAGGGATACTCCCACTTGTCCGGCATCGACATGATGTCGAAGGAGTCGAAGTTGCGCCAGCGGGAGTTGCGCCCGGTCAGCCGCTGCTGCGGCGGGGTCGGCTGGGTCGGGTCGCCGTCCAGCCAGCGGTTCACGTCATAGTAGAAGAGCTGCTTACTCCACAGCATCCCGGCGAAAGCCTGCCGCATGACCATCGCCTCATCGGCGCTCGCCTCCCGGGGGGTCAGCTCCGCATAGAACTCGTCGGCCTCCGCCCGCCGCTGCCTGATCACCTGGTCGAACGGGGCGCCGAACGTCGCCGCCGTCACGCGGCTCGCCTTCGCCGGCTGCAGCCGCAGCCGTAGCTCGGCCGTCTGGCCGGGCGCCACGGTGACCTGGTACCAGAAGGCGCACTTGGTGCCGGTGCGTTCGGGGTTGACGGTGGACGTCCCGTGGATCACGTGGTCGTTGATGCCGTCTTTCGGATACGGCGTGATCGGCTCCGAGCCGAACAGGTGTTTCGTATTCGTCTCGTTCTCGCAGAACAGCACCTGTGGCACGGTCCCGTCGGGTCCGGCGCCGGCGGTCAGTTCGAGTTCGCCGAGGAACGGGTGGCCGATGCTGACCGCCGCCGTGCCGGCCGCACCGTTCTCGGCCGCGCTGTCTGCGGCCGCACGGAGAGCCGGCTTTGGGGAGTCATGATCCCAGGACCAGGTGTTGCGGAACCAGGACGTCGGCAGCACGTGCAGCGTCTCGGTGTCCGCCCCTGCGTTGGTCACCGAGATCGCCATCAGGAGCTCGTCGGGATTCTCTTTCGCATAGTGCACCTCGACGATCCAGTACCGGTCGTCGTCGAATGCTCCGGTGTCGATCAGCTCATACTCGGGCTGCCGCCGGTCACGGGCCCGGTTGGTGTCAATCAGGTCCTGATAGGGAAACGGGCCCTGCGGGTAGTGGTACCGCCACCGGTTCCAGGCGTGGCTGGGCACGGCGTCCAGGTACCACCAGTACTCCTTGACGTCCTCACCGTGGTTGCCCTGCGCCCCGGTCAGCCCGAACGCCCGCTCCTTCAGGATCGGGTCGCGCCCGTTCCACAGGGCCAGGCCCAGGCACAGTCGCTGCTCGACGTCGCAGAACCCGGCCAGCCCGTCCTCGCCCCACCGGTAAGCACGGGACCTGGCGTGATCGTGCGGCAGGTAGTCCCAGGCCTCGCCGTCCGGGCTGTAGTCCTCGCGGACCGTTCCCCACTGCCGCTCGCTGACATAAGGACCCCATCGGTACCAGTCGCCCGCCTGCCGCAGTCCGTCCTCGAGCCTGCCGAATCCGTCCACCCGCTCACGTTCGGCACCCATTGCCGCCCCTCTCGCTCGCCCATGCCACCACGCTGCCTTTGTAGAAGCCGGCGCGCGATGACGCAATCACCCGCAACGGATGAGCGCATAGGCCGCACCGATTTGCTCCGATTCAGGTGTGGACTCCAGGTTGGGCATTGACCGGCAGCTAGACAGTTTCCGTGCGGTACGCCGGGACATCGAGGCGTCGGTGCTCCCGCTCGCCACCTCGGTCGACGGGCACCGCTTCACCTTCCAGGCCTCGCTGTACGGCCTGCAACTGCAGGTCGGCAGCTACGCCGTGCTGGACGCCGGTGCCGGCGTCCCGCGTCTTGGCCAGGTCCTCGCGCTGGAGATGGACCAGCAGCCGGGCGCGGAACTGACGCTGCCGCCCGGCGCCGAGGGCGCCCCGGAGGCCCGGACCGAGGTCCATATCCGGTACGCGCGCGGTGAAGGTGTCATCGTCGACGGCGACCTCGCCCCGTTCCATGACGCGCTGATCCGGGTCGCCACCGAGACAGAGGTGCAGGCCTGGCAGCAGCGTCACGCCCAGCCCCACGCGATGCTGTGGCTGGGCGACCTGGCCCTGGCCGCCGGGGTGCCCTGCCTGGCCGACGCGCGGGGCTTCAGCCGGCACACCTTCCTGTGCGGCCAGTCGGGTTCGGGGAAGACCTACTCGCTCGGGGTCATCCTGGAGCAGTTGCTGATGGAGACGGACCTGCGGATGGTGGTCCTCGATCCGAACTCCGACTTCGTACGCCTAGACCAGGTACGGGCCGGTGCCGACCCCTTCCTGGCCGGGCCGGCGCGGTCGCGGTCTACTCCCGCCATGCGGACGGCGAGCGGAGGCTGCGGCTGCACCCCGCCGACATCGCGCCGGCGGCGCAGGCAGCAGCGCTGCGCCTGGACCCGATTACCGACCGCGACGAGTACGCCACCCTGGCCGCCTTTCTGGCCAGCGAGAACACTCCCACCATCGAGGCACTTAAAGGAAGCGACGACCCGGAGGCACGCCGCCTCGGCCTGCGCCTGGCGAACCTGGGTGTCGACCGCTACACGGTGTGGGCGCGCGGCCAGGCGGGCTCGGTTCTCGACGCCGTTCACGACGAAAGCATCCGCTGCGTCGTCATCGACCTAGGCTCGCTGCCCACCCGCAAGGAGCAGTCCCTGGTCGCCACGGTAGTGCTGGGCGACCTGTGGCGCCACCGCACCGAACGCCGCCCGGTCCTGGTCGTGATCGACGAGGCCCACAACGTCTGCCCGGCCGAGCCGCTGGACCCGCTCGTCGCCCTCGCCACCGAGCGCGCCATCCGCATCGCCGCCGAGGGCCGCAAGTTCGGGCTCTACCTGCTGGTGTCGACCCAGCGCCCGCAGAAGATCCCGCAGAACGTCCTGTCCCAGGCCGACAACCTGGTGCTGCTGCGGCTCAACTCGCTGGCGGATGCCGCCTTCGCCCAGGCCGTGTTCTCGTTCGTCCCGCCCGGCCTGATCGAGCGCTCGGCCACGTTCCCGAAGGGGCGTGGAAGGACCCGGCCGCGAACGGGAAGGCCACCAGGAACAGGACGCTCTTGACGACCCAGCTCGCTGTGGATGCGATGGCGCCCGAGCTAACCGCCGCGGTGGCGTCATACCCCTGCCGCTGGAAGAACCGGACCCGGATGGCGAACACGGCGACGTCGCCGCCGACCAGCGAGCTGAACGTGTTGGATACCTCCAGCGCGACGCACCGCCCGAACGGAAGCTGCCCGGCCACGGCGCCGAGCAGCGCCCAGGCTTCGGCCACCGGTGAGAGCTGGGCGAAGACGAACGCCAGCGTCAGCCAGCCCCAGCTGGCGCCCTTGATGGCCGCCAGGGCGCCACCCGCGCCCGACAGCACGCCGATGATCAGCCAGATGCCGATCAGCGAACCGACCGCGAAAAGCAGGTTGGTCCAGCTGATGCGCTTGACCTCGGCGAGCGTCGGCACGTCGATGCCGGCCCCGCGGGCCACGGCTTCCCGCAGCCGGGTGAGGTCCCGCACGGTCACGTTCAGGTCGGTGATCCACTCGGTGATCTCCGCCGCCGACGGCAGGCCCAGCGGCGAGCCCACGGCCAGGTGCAGGGCCGCGGCGACGCCCCATCCCAGCGCGATGCTCGAGATGGCGTTGACCGGCAGCGCCGGCCCGCCGCAGACCGCGGCCAGCACCGCCAGGAAGATCAGGACGGACACCAGCCGGTGCACCGGGCGGCTCAGGTAGGGCAGGGCCGTGGCGGCCACGGCGATCGTGACCGCGAACCCGGTGACCGGATAACCGGCGTTCAGCCCGGCCAGGTCGCTGACGGGCGGGCGGCCCGCCGTCGCCCCGAGCAGCGCACACGATCCCCAGGCCAGGACGGCGGCCACGGCGATCGAGCGGGCGCCGGTGAACCGCGGAACCAGCAGGCCCACGATAACGAGCAACGTGACGACCCCGGCCGAGCCGACCCAGAACACCGCGGTGACCAGCCAGCTGATCGCTGCCGGCGGCGGGTGCAGCGCTCGCACGACGCTCAGCTCGACCGCGGAGTTGGCCCGCATGACCGGAATGGACACCGCGACCACGACGACCGCGATCCCCAGCCGGAACGCATCGGATGCCCGCCGCCGGGTTGTGCCCCCGCCCCTCGGTCCCAGCACCGATGCCCGCAGCCGACGCCGCAGCCGATGGCGCGTTGCCTGGGCACCCTCGATGGCCACCGCGGTCATCAGTTTCCTCCTGAAAGCATGAGAGCTCCTCGCGCCCCGGCAGCAATCATCCGTGATGGGTGATGACCGTCCCCTGATCCTTCGCCGAGGATCGAGACCCGGCATCGACCAGGGGAGATGTAGACCATGCCTTTGCACGAACGGGATATCATTGCCGAGCGGCTGACGGATTGCGTATTCGCCGGACGCGATGAGACCAAGCCGGTCCCGAAGTACAAGTTCCCCGCCGATGAGTCCTTGGCGAGGGACGCCTTCCAGGTGGTGTCGGACGAGCTGATCCTCGACGGCAACGCCCGCCAGAACCTGGCCACGTTCTGCCAGACGTGGGAGGAACCAGAGGCTCTGGCCCTGATGGCGCTGGCGGTCAACAAGAACATGATCGATCGGGACGAATACCCGCAGACGGCCGAGATCGAGCGGCGCTGCGTGCACATGATGGCCGATCTGTGGAACGCGCCCGAGGCCGCCAACACCGTGGGCGCCTCGGCCATCGGCTCATCCGAGGCTTGCATGCTGGCCGGGATGGCGGCTAAGTGGCGGTGGCGAGCCAGGCGGCGGGCCGCGGGCCAGTCCGTGGACAACCCGAACATGGTGTGCGGGCCGGTGCAGGTGGTCTGGCATAAATTCGCCCGCTATTGGGACATCGAGATGCGCGAGGTCCCGATGTCGCATGACCGCTACATGATGGATCCGGCTTCCATGCTGGAGCGGGTGGACGAGAACACGATCATGGTCGTGCCGACCCTCGGCGTCACCTACACCGGGGCGTACGAGCCGGTGGAAGCCATGGCGGCGGCCCTGGACAAGCTGCAGGCCGACACCGGGCTCGACATCGATATTCACGTGGACGCGGCCAGCGGCGGTTTCCTCGCCCCGTTCTGCGCCCCGGACGTGGCGTTCGACTTCCGGCTGCCCCGGGTCAAGTCGATCAGCGCCTCGGGGCACAAGTTCGGGCTGGCCCCGCTCGGCGTCGGCTGGGTCGTCTGGCGGGACGTCGGCGAGCTCCCAGCGGACCTCATCTTCCACGTCAATTATCTGGGCGGTGACATGCCGGTATTCCAGATCAACTTCTCCCGCCCGGCCGGCCAGATCATCGCCAGCTATTACAACTTCCTCCGGCTCGGCCGTGAGGGTTACCGGCGTGTTCACCAGGCGTCCTACGAGATCGGACAGTACCTGGCGGCCGAGATCGTCAAACTGGGCCCATTCGAGTTGCTGTGCGACAGCAACCCGGCCACCGGCATCCCGACCGTCACGTGGCGTATTCGCGAAGGCGAGGACCCCGGGTACACGCTGTTCGACCTGGCCGATCGGCTGCGCGCCCGCGGCTGGCAGGTGCCGGCCTACACCCTCACTGGAACGGCCTCCGACATCCCGGTCCAGCGCATCCTGGTCCGGCTGGGGGTCAGCCAGGATATGGCCTCCTTGCTGGTCGAGGATTTCCGCGACTCCGTGGCGCACTTCGGCAAGCACCCGGTCGCGGTGCCGATGTCCAAGGAAGAATCCGGCGGGTTCAGCCACCTGTAACGCGCCGCGCAGGTCACCCGCTCCGGGTGGTCCGCGAGACACGAGCGGGACGCACCGTGGTGGTAGCCGGACAGCCCGGCGCCCTGACCAGGGAGGTAAGGAATGACGTCGGCAGCGATGCGGCCCGCCCGGGGCCGCGCTTATGCGGAGGGCCGCGGATATGGCCTGGTCCTATTCGCGGGCGTGCTGTTGCTGGTGGCCGGCTTCTGGAACATGATCTACGGCATCGCGGCCATCGCCAACTCGCACGTGTTCGTGGCCAACGCCCACTACGTATTCGGCAACCAGCGCACCTGGGGCTGGATCACCCTCATCTTCGCCATCCTGCTGCTGATCGCCGGGGGCGGGGTCATGGCGGGCAACCAGCTGGCCCGGTGGTTCGGCGTGGCGGTGGTCGGGCTGAACGCCATCGACCAGATGTTCTTCATCCCGGCCTACCCGTTCTGGTCCCTGACCATCATCGCCATGGACGTGGTGGCCCTGTACGGGCTGTGCGCCTACGGCAGCCGCGAGAACGTCGAAGCCGCAGTCTAGGACATCTGCGGCCGGCTGGCTTCGTCCGGTGCGGCTCGCCGTCCCAGCACCTGGAATACGGCGGGCCGCCGCGCCCGCAGGAGGCCGGCGATCGCGGCACCGATGAGGAGCCAGCCGAAGGCTATGAAGGGCAGCAGGTTCGTCAGCGTGTAGGCGCCCGGGAACAGGATTCCCCACAGGGGGAACAGGAATACCACGGTGGCGGCCGCCGGGATGACCAGATGCCGGCCGAGCCTGAACTCGTCACGGAACTCCGTGCGGAACGCGCGGATCACCGCGATGTTCACGGTGAGGTAGATCAGCACGACCGGCAGGCTGGCGACGCCGGCTAGGTAGCCGAACGTCGGCACGCCGCCGTAGGCATACGTCAGGGGCAGCCCGATCAGCAGCGTGATCACGGCCAACCAGCCGAGGGCGACGACGGGGGACCGATGGCGGGACAGCCGTCCCAGCGATCCGGGAAGAACCTGATCGCGTCCCATCGTGAACATGATCCTGATCGCCGCGTTGACGGCGGCGATCACGAAGCCGAGGCCGGTGAGCACGATGACTAGATCGATCGTCCACACGACCGACGGAGACCAGAACGTGCTGGTCAGATAGCCGAGCGGGCTGGCCTGCCCGGTGAAGCCGGCCACGCCGCGCGGCCCGAAGGCGAACGCCTCTGCGCAGACCACCAGCAGGTAGAAAATGCCCGTGACGACGACGATGCCGACGATGCTCACCGGCACTGAGCGGCGGCTGTTTCTCGCCTCCTCGCCGAGGGCGGCTGCCGCCTCGAAACCGGCGAAAGCGGTGAACCCGTAGATCATCGCGTCGGTGAGATCGGTGAGCCGCCGGTTGGGCGATGACGCCGGGGACAGTACCGCCGCCGAGTAATGCGCTGGCCCGATCTTCACCAGGATGGTGATGGCCAGCGCGGCGATGACCGCCATTTCCCCGGCCGCGAGGATCAAGTCGGCCGAGGCCGAGGTGGTGATGCCGAGATAGGCGACGAGGACCGCGGCCGCCAGGATGATGATGAACAAGATCCACCCGCCGATGCTCACGTGCAGCGTGCTGGCCAGCAGCAGCGATCCGAATGCGCTCGTCAGGCCGATGCCGGCCGGTACGAACAGCGCGTACGCGAAGATCATCATCCAGCCGGTCAGGAAACCCGCGGTCGGGCCCAGCCCGCGGCTGTTGTAGGTGTAGGACCACCCCGCCGACGGCACCCGGCCGGCGAACTGGCCGATGCTGAATGCGCAGCACACCGAGCCGGCCAAGGTGATGAGCACGACCAGCGGAGACGCGAACCCGGCGTACGCCACGAGCAGGACCAGTACGGTTGCCGCCGAAGCGGACGGGCTTACGACGCTCGTGCCGAACGCGATCGTCCGGGCCGAGCCCACTACCCCGGCGGCCAGGCCGCCCGCCTCCCCGGTGTCAGTGCCCACGGCATAGGCCTCCTCATCGGCACCACACATCTGCTTGCTAAGCGCAAGCCGTCAAGGCGGCCGCGCCTGGCTGCCCTCGCTTGCGCCTCGCTATTTTCTCTTGACGTGATACTTGCCGCGCAAGAGCATGGAACGGCAAACCGTCTGGAGAGATGCGGCATTGGGCATGGTGGACAGCGACGTACGCGAGCATCCTCGCCTGACGATGTGTGCCACCCGACCGGGATTCGACCTGATAGCGTCGAAACTCCGCTGCCCTGCACCAGGCCGCGGAACGGTCAGCCGGTCATGGCTGGTCGACCGGCTGGTGCGAGACGATTCCCGGCCGATCGTCACGGTGGTCGCCCCGCCCGGTTACGGCAAAACGACGCTGCTGTCGCAGTGGGCCCAGCGTGACGAGCGGGCCGTGGCGTGGGTGTCGGTGGACGAGCGGGACAACGACCCGAAACTACTGCTGAGCTATGTGGCGGCCGCGCTGAACCGGGTGCAGCCGGTGGCAGAGCGGGTGTTCGAGGCGCTGACCTCGCCGGCTAGCTCGGTACCCGGCTCGGTGGTGCCGCGGCTCGGGACGGCGTTCTGGTCGATGACCACGCCCGTCGTGCTTGTCCTGGACGATGTGCACCTGCTGCATGACACCGAGTGCCGGTCCGCGCTGTCGGTGCTGGCCGACCACGTGCCGCCCGGGTCGCAGCTGGTGCTAGCGGGCCGGAACGAACCGCCGCTGCGGATCGCCCGGCTGCGTGCCGAAGGACAGCTCCTCGAGGTCGGCCCCGCCGACCTGGCCCTGGGATGCGAGGACGCGGCCGCGTTGCTGCGCACGGCCGGCGTGACACTGGGTGCCGATGACGTGGCGACGCTGCACCAGCGGACCGAGGGCTGGCCAGCCGGGCTATACCTGGCCGCGCTGTATCTCCGCGAGGGCGGCCCGGTGGAGACGGCGGCCGTGTCGTTCGGCGGCGATGACCGGTTGGTGACCCAGTACATGGAGGCGGAGTTCCTGGCCCGGATCTCGGCCCGGCAGCGGGTGTTCCTGACCCGGACCGCGGTGCTGGAACGAGTGTCCGGGCCGCTGTGCGAGGCGGTGCTGGCCGAGCCCGGCTCGGCTGCGGCCCTGGCGGATCTGGCCAGGTCGAACCTGTTGCTGGTGCCGCTCGACCGGCGGGGACACTGGTATCGGTACCACCACTTGTTCCGTGACATGCTGCTTGCCGAGCTGGAGCGGCTGGAGCCCGGCCTACTGCCGGTGCTGCGCAGGCGCGCCGCCGCCTGGTGCCTGGCCAGCGGTCGGCCCGAGGAAGCGCTGGAGTACTTCATCGCCGCCGGGGATGTCGATGAGGTCGCCCGTTTGGTGGAGAAGCTGGCGTTGCCGGCCTTCCGGCAGTCCCGGCTTTCCACTCTCCAGCGGTGGTACGGGTGGCTCGGTGCCAGGAGCGGTATCGAGGGACACCCGATGGCCGCCGTGTGGGCCTCGCTTCTGGCCGCGCAGGTGGGGAGGCCGGCCGAGGCCGAGCGATGGGCCGACGTGGTCGACCGCTGGGAATACCGGGACGGTCCCGGACCCGCCGATCCTGACGTCGAGGCATGGGCGGCCGTGCTCCGGGCTCTTCTATGCCGGCGCGGGGTGAAGCAGATGCTGGCCGACGCCGACGAGGCCGTGCGGCGGTTCGCGGCGGCAGGGATCGTAGCGCCGGTGGCCACGACCTGCCGGGGACTCGCACTGGTCCTGTCCGGGGACCCGCACGGTGCTGACGCGGCCTTCGCGGAGGCGCTCACCGGCGGAGGAGGAGTCGGCGCGCCAGATGTCCTGGCGGACACGTTGTGCGAGCGATCGCTCCTGGCCATCACCCGAGGCGATTGGAGCTCGGCCGAGACCTTCGCCGACCAGGCCCGCGCTCTTGAGCGCCAGGCCGGGATCGAGGAAATGCTCGTCTGCGCGGTGCAGGCCCGGGTGGCCTGGCACCGGGGAAACCTCCCGGCGGCACAGCGCGAGCTCGTCAGCGCCCAGCGGATGCGGCCCATCATGACCTACATACATCCCCACCTTGCCGTCCAGGCGCGGCTCGAGCTTATCCGCGTGCATCTGGCGCTGGCTGACCTGGCGGGGGCCAGGACGCTGATGCGGGAGGTCGATGAGATCTTCAAGCGGCGGCCGGACCTAGGCACCCTGATGGGCGAGGCGCGGGCGCTGCGGGCCCGGCTGTCGGCCGACCGTGCCCCAGCCACCGCCGGGGCGTCCTCGCTGACCGCCGCCGAGCTGCGGGTGCTGCCGATGCTGGCCACCCACCTGTCGTTCCCGGAGATCGGCGCCGAGATGTTCCTGTCGCCGCACACGGTCAAGTCCCAGGCCATGTCGATCTACCGCAAGATCGGTGCCTCCTCGCGGAACCAGGCCGTCACCCGCTCTCGCGAACTAGGCCTCCTCGAGGGATAGCAACCGTTTCATGCCATCGGTGGGATGACGTTCTCTCCGGAGCAGAGTGCACTGGTAGCCGCAACAGGCCGTGTCCAGGCCGGGCGGAGACACATGAACGAGACGGTGAGATTCCAGGAGATCCTGCGCAAGCTGGCGATGGTCGATGAGCGTTTCGTCACGAGCCAGGCCGGGCTCGGGCTCGGCCCGGCCGGGACGCTCGCCCTGGACGCCAGGACCGCCGCGCTCCTCCAGCTCGCCGTGTCGGTGGCGATCGGGTCATCCGGGGCCTGCCTGGCCTGGAGCACTGCGCGGGCTCTGGCCGCGGGCGCGACCGACGACGAGATTGCCGACGTCCTGCTGGTGATCGCCCCGGTCGCCGGGCTCGGCCGGGTCGTCTGTGCCGCTCCCGATGTGGCCATCGCGCTCGGCTACGACATCGCCGCCGCCCTGGAAGAGCCCGACGGCAGCTGACGGATTTCGCACGATAGCTGGGCATTCACCGGGTTTTGCGCCTCAAATGCAACTTTCATGCTGATCGCATGATGCGAGTGCGAGGCGGCCGACGTTGGGTAGTTGTGAGGGGTGAAGGCACTCCCTGATCACGGGAGGTATTGATGGCTGCCCATGCCGTGAACGAGGCATCAACACGCGGTCGCCGGGCCGCCGTACCCGGCGGCGATCCCATTCTGACCTCGAAGATCACGCCACCGAACGTGCCCGACTGGGCCGTACCGCGCCCGCGGATCACTCGGCAGATCGCCGAGGGTACGCGGTGGTGCCCGCTGACGGTCGTTACCGGCCCCCCCGGGGCGGGCAAGACGATGGCGCTGGCCCTGTGGGCGGCGGCCGAACCCGGGCCGGTGGCCTGGGTCGGCCTGGACGACTTCGACAACCGGCCGGGTATGTTCTGGTCTTATGTCGTGGCGGCGTTGCGCCAGTCCGATGTCACCCTGCCGAGGACGTTGCCGGCCGTCCCGCGAGGCCGGGAGGCAGATGACGGGTTCCTGCTGCGGTTGACGGCGGCTCTGGCCGCCCAGGACCCCGCGGTGACGCTGATCCTTGACGACCTCCACCTGCTGACCGATCCGGGGGTGCTGAAGGGACTCGAGTTCATGCTGAGGAACGTGGGTCCCGGACTGCGGCTGCTGGTCGCCTCCCGGATGGATCCGCTGCTGCCGCTGCACCGGTACCGGCTGGCCGGGCAGTTGACCGAGATCCGGGCCAGCGACCTCGCGTTCAACCTCGACGAGGCTGAACTGCTGCTGGGTCAGCACGGCGGCCTGCTCACGGCGGACGCGCTGGAGAGCCTGAACCGACGGACCGAAGGCTGGGCCGCCGGCCTCCGGCTGGCCGGGATCTCACTGGGCAGTCATCCCGACCCAGAGCTGTTCGTCAAGGAGCTGATCGCCGAGGACAGCGCCCTGACCTGCTACCTGGTTGAAGAGGTGCTCAACGTCCAGCCACCCGAGGTCCGCGAAGTCCTGCTGAGCACGAGCATCCTGGAGCACGTCACCGCTGCGGCCGCCGTTGAGCTGACCGGCGATGAGCAGGCCGCGGGCATCCTGGCGGCCTTGGC